>Ga0214473_10004454_pt1 | contig 16842 bp, 16 predicted proteins | sample RVTome_7_FD_203509 | JGI IMG/M metagenome (GOLD analysis project Ga0214473, IMG submission 203509) | Soil microbial communities from uranium-contaminated site in the Upper Colorado River Basin, Wyoming, United States - RVT98D197 | ecosystem: Environmental > Terrestrial > Soil > Contaminated >... | reverse complement strand
TGGAGCTCCCCGCGGGCCAGCGCCGGCTTCAGCATGTTGGAGGCGTCGATGGCCCCCTCTGCGGCGCCGGCGCCCACCAGGGTGTGCAGCTCGTCGATGAAGAGCACGATGTTGCGGTTCTGGGCGATCTCGTTCATCACCGCCTTCAGACGCTCCTCGAACTGGCCCCGGTACTTGGTGCCGGCGATCACCGCGGCCATGTCCAGCGCCAGCACCCGGTGGTGGCGGAGCGAATCGGGCGCGTTGCCCGACGCGATGAGCTGGGCCAGGCCCTCGACGATGGCGGTCTTGCCCACGCCGGCCTCGCCGATGAGCACGGGGTTGTTCTTCTTGCGGCGGGACAGCACCTCGATCACCCGCTCGATTTCCTTCTGGCGGCCGATGGTCGGGTCGAGCTGGCCGTCGGCGGCCAGCTGGGTCAGGTCGCGGCAGAAATGGTCCAGGGCGGGCGTCTTGGATTTCTTTTCCGCCCGGGCGGCACCGGCGGGCGGGGCGCCCGCCTTGGGGGTCTGGGGCACGTCGCTGCCCAGGAGGCGCAGGGTTTCGGCCCGGGCCTGCTCCAGGTTGACTCCGGCGTCGGTCAGGACCTGGGCCGCGATGCCCTTCTCCTCCCGCAGCAGGCCGAGCAGCAGGTGCTCGGTGCCGACATAGGAGTGATTGAGCTCCCGCGCCTCCGCCATGGCCAGCTCGAGCACCTTCTTGGCGCGCGAGGTATAGGGCAGGTCGGGCGGGCCGGCCGCGGCCGGCGCCTTCCCCTTCTTCACGGTCTCCTCGATTTTCTGCTGGATCTCCTCGAGGTCGACGTTGAGATTGGTCAGGACCGCGGCGGCGACGCCCTCGCCCTCGCGGATCAGGCCCAGCAGGATGTGCTCGGTCCCCACGTACTCGTGGTGCAGCCGCGCCGCTTCCTCGCGCGCCATCTGCAGGACTTTGCGAACCCGGTCGGTAAAGTTGTAGCCGTTCATGCTCGCTCGCTCTGCTGGGGCCGTTACGCTCGGCGTCCCGATTCGGGACGCCGCCCCGCGTCGTCTTCCAGGAGTTTCCGTACGTACGTCGCGCGCATCACGGGCAGGTCGGGATCGGTGAGGGCCCGCTCGGCTCGCTGGGCGAGGTGCGCCGGCTGCGTGAAGATGAGCAGCTTGTTCAGCGTGTATACACTGAGATCGGCGATCAGGTTCAGCCCGACCCCGAGGCGCACACCGCTCAGCAGGTTCATGGTTTCTTCGAAGGACAGGCTCCGGGCGTAGCGCAACAGGCCGTAAGCGCGCCAGACCTTGTCCGCGATCACGGTGGGCGCGTTCCGCCGCAGCACGTCGCGCGCCTGCTCTTCGTAGGCGATCACCTGGCGCACGATCTTGCTCAGGTGATCCAGCAGCTCGTCATCCGACTTGCCCAGGGTCGTCTGGTTGGAGAGCTGGAAGAAGTTCCCGACGACCTCGCTCCCCTCGCCGTACAGCCCGCGGAACGTCAGTCCCACCTGCGTCAGACCCTGCAGGACCTTCGCGATCTCTTTCGTGAGCACGAGGCCCGGCAGGTGGATCAGGACGGACGCGCGCAGCCCCGTCCCCGCGTTGGTCGGGCAGGACGTAAGGTAACCAAACTCGCGGTGGAAGGCGAAGGGGACGCGGGTTCCCAGGTCGCGCTCGAAGCGGGCCATCGCCTGGTAGGCCGGCCCCGGGGCGAAGCCCGAGTGCAGCACCTGCAGGCGCAGGTGGTCTTCCTCGTTGATCATCACGCCCATGGCGCCGTTGGTCAGCAGCGCGGCCCCGTGCCGCACCCCCTGGCGCTCCTCCAGGCCGGCCAGCTCCTTGGAGATGAGGTGGCGCTCGTGCAGCAGCTGGCGCTCGAGCCGCGACAGCCGGTCCACCCGGAACACGGTGGCGTCGGCCATCGGGGCCGCGGCGCGGCCCGCGTCCAGCACCCGCTCCAGGATGCGCTCGCGCTCGGGATCCGTGGCCCGCGGCGTGAAGCGCGTGTCCCCCAGGTTCCGCGCCAGCCGGATGCGGGTGGAGAGGACGATGTAGGCGTCCGGGCCGCTGGCATCGAGCCACGACACGCCGCCGTCGGGCAGCAGGTCCAGATCAAGCTCGCTCATTCGATCGCCCGGATCTGGTCGCGCAGCCGCGCGGCCAGCTCGAAGTTCTCGGATTCGACCGCGCGGCGCAGCTGATCGCGGAGCCCGACCAGCACGGGCTCGGGGCCGGCGGGCACGGCGGCCGGCAGCGCCCCGGCGGCGAGCGGGGCCACGTAGGGCTCGCCAACGTGGTGGCTGGCTCCGTGGATCCGGCGAAGCAGCGTGCGCAGGTGCGCTTCGAAGGTCACGTAGCAGCCCGGGCACCCCAGCCGGCCGGTGTCGCGGAAGTCCTGGAGCGTGGCACCGCAGGCCTCGCACTTGCCGGCCTCCCGGCCGGTGGCGGGCGGCGCCGCGGCGCCCTTCCCCATGGACGCGAGGAAATCCCCCAGCGGGTACTTGGCCACGCTGGCCTCGGTCTGGACGCCCTTCTCCGCGGCGCACACCTCGCACAGGTGCTGCTCGGTGACGGCGTTGTCCACGATGGTGGTGAGATGGATGGACGCCGGCCGCTCGCCGCAGTGCTCGCACCGGGTCACGACATGGCCTCCGCGGCCGTGGCCGGCCGCAGCCGCCCGTGCTCCAGCAGCAGGACGCGGTCGGCCCGCTCGGCCAGGTCCCGGTTGTGGGTGGCCACCACCAGCGAGGTCTCCAGCGTCCGCGCCAGCCCGGCCAGCAGCTCGTGGAGCTGGGTGCTGTGCCCGTGGTCCAGGTTGCCGCTGGGCTCGTCCGCCAGGACGATCTTGGGATCGTGCACGATGGCCCGCGCCACGGCGCAGCGTTGCTGCTCGCCGCCCGACAGGATGGCGGGCCGGTGGTCCATGCGGCCGGCCAGCCCCACCTGCGCCAGGACCTCCTCGGCGCGGCTCCGGGCCACGGCCAGCGGGGCGCCCGCGATCCGGAGGGGCATCATCACGTTCTCGAGGGCGGTGAACTCCCGCAGCAGGTGATGGAACTGGAACACGAAGCCGATCTCCCGGTTCCGTAGGCCGTCGCGCTCCGCCTCCGACAGCGCGGCATAGGGGCGGCCGCCCAGCGAGATCTCGCCGCTGGTGGGCCGGTCGAGGGCTCCGAGCAGATGGAGCAGCGTCGTCTTGCCGGCGCCGCTCGCGCCCACGATCGCCACCATCTCCCCCCGGTACACCTCGAAATCGACCGCGTTCAGCACCTCGATCAGCGAGTCGCCGCCTCCGCGGAACACTTTCCGGAGCCCCCGGGCCTCGAGGATCGCGCTCATTCGTGCCGGATGGCCTCGACCGGATCCAGCGCCGCGGCCTGGCGCGCCGGGTACAGGGTCGCGAGCACCGCCACGGCCAGGCTCGCCCCCACCACCAGCAGCACGTCGGCGGGATTGACCCGCACCGGGAGCCGGTCCACGAAATAGACCGACGGATCGAGCCGGATGAGCCCGCTCCCGTGCACCACCCGCGCCAGGGCCAGGCCGAGCGACGCGCCCAGCAGGGTCCCCACCACGCCGATCACCGCGCCCTGAAGCACGAAGATCTGGCGGATCACCCGGGCCGGCAGGCCCATGGCGCGCAGGATGCCGATCTCGCGGGTCTTGTCGGTCACCACCATGGTCAGCGTGCTCACGATGTTGAACGCGGCCACGATCACGATCAGCAGCAGGATCAGGCCCATCGCGAGCTTCTCGAGTTTCAGGGCCGAGAACAGCGAGCCGTTCTGGGTTTGCCAGTCCAGGGACCGGTAGGGATACCCCAGGTCTTCCTCGAGCCGCAGGCCGAACGCCTCCGCCCGCTCCGGATCCTGGAGCCGCAGCTCGAGCCCGGTGACCGCCGTGTCGAGGCCGGCGAACGCCTGCGCCACCCGCAGGGGTAGTACGGTGTACCCGTTGTCGTACTCGAACATGCCGGTTTCGAAGTACCCGGTGACCTCGAACGTCCAGTACCGGGGCACCACCGCGCCCACGGCCGAGTTGAACTTGCTCCCCGCCGGCGCCGCGACGGTCACCGTGGAGCCCGGAAACGCCGAGAGCCGCTCGGCCAGCCGGCGCCCCAGCACGATCCCGCCGTCCACGTCGCTGCGGGTCGTGGTGAAGGTCAGGTCTCCCTGCACGAAGCTCTGGGGCAGCGTGGTGACGGCCGCCGTCCCCGTATCGGTGTCGAGGCCCAGCACCTGGGCGCCCTCGGAGTAGTCGTAGCCCGCGGTGAAGAGACCCTGGGCCAAGACGAAGGGCGCGGCGGCCAGGACCTCGGGATACTCCCGCGCCCGCGCCAGGGCGGTGCGCCAGTCGTCCATGCGCAGGCCGCCACCGTAGGTGAGCAAGCGGAGGTGCGGGCTGGCCACCAGGATCTTCTCCCGCAGGTCGTGCTGGAGCCCGTTCATCACGCCCAGCACGACGATCAGGGCCATCACGCCCACCGTGACCCCGCTCGCCGCGATGAACGTGATCAGCGAGACCATGCGCGTGCCGCGGCGGCTCCGCAGGTACCGGCCGGCGATGGCGGCCGCAAGCCCGTTCATTCTTCCGTCCGGAGCAGCGGGAAGAGAATGACGTCGCGGATGGACGGCTGCTCCGCCAGCAGCATCACCAGCCGGTCGATGCCCAGCCCGATGCCCCCGGTGGGCGGCAGGCCGTACTCGAGCGCCCGCACGTAGTCGTCGTCCATCACCTGCGCCTCGTCGTCCCCGGCGGCGCGGGCCGCCACCTGGGCATCCAGGCGCCGGCGCTGGTCGTCCGGGTCGTTCAGCTCGCTGAAGGCGTTGGCCAGCTCCCGGCCCAGGACGAAGAACTCGAACCGCTCAGCCAGCGTCGGGTCGCCTCGCTTGGGCTTGGCCAGCGGCGAGAGCTCGATGGGAAAATCCACCACGAAGGTCGGGTCGATGAGTGTCGCCTCGACGTAGTGCTTGAAGACCTCGTCCACCAGCTTGGGCCGGCCCATGGCGGCCGGGTCCGCCCCCTTGGCCGCCACCGCCGCCCGTAACGCCCGATCGTCCGCCTGGTGCAGGTCCAGGCCGGCGTGCGCCCGGACCAGGTCGAGGTACGTGGCCCGGCGCCAGGGACGGCGGAACTCCAGGGGAGTCTCGAATCTGACGATGCGTGAGTCGCCGCACACGTCGCGGACCAGGCCTTCGACCATCTCTTCCGTCAGGCCCATGATGTCCTGGTAGTCGGCGTACGCCTGGTACAGCTCGAGCATGGTGAACTCGGGATTGTGCAGCCGGTCCAGCCCCTCGTTCCGGAAGTCCTTCCCGATCTCGTACACCCGCTCGAGCCCGCCCACCACGCAGCGCTTGAGGTAGAGCTCGGTGGCGATGCGAAGGTAGAGGCGCCGGTCGAGCGCGTGATGGTGGGTCACGAAGGGCCGCGCCATGGCGCCCCCGTAGATGGGCTGGAGCACGGGGGTCTCGACCTCGAGAAACCCCCGCGCGTCGAGGAACGCCCGCAGGTGCGTCACGACGCGCGCGCGGAGGCGAAACACCTCCCGCACGTCGGGATGCACGGCCAGGTCGGCGTAGCGCTGCCGGTAGCGCGTTTCCGGATCCGCCAGGCCACCATGCTGCCCGCCTTCGGCGTCCGCCTTGCCCAGCGGCAGCGGGCGCACCGCCTTGGCCAGCATCGTGACCGTCCGGGCCCGCACCGTGATCTCGCCGGTCCGAGTGCGAAACACCGATCCTTCCACCCCCACGATGTCGCCTTGATGAAGGAGGTTCACGATCTCGTACGTGGGGTCGCCCAGCTCGTCGCGCCGGAAGTAGAGCTGGATGCGGCCCGAGGCGTCCTCGAGGTGGGCGAACGTGGTCTTCCCATGGGGCCGCAGCGCCACCAGGCGCCCCGCCACCCGGACCGGCGGGTCCCCGGCCGGGTCGAGCGCGGCGGCGTCGGCCGCCGCGTGGCTGCGCTCGAACCGGTAGGCGAAGGGGTCGACGCCGAGCGCCCGCAGGGCGTCCAGCGCCTCCCGGCGAGCCAGCTCGACGCGCGAGGGCACGGTGCCGCTGCTCACGCCGCCTTGCCTCCGAACCGCTTGAGATAGGTCTCGATGAACTGGTCGATCTTGCCGTCCATCACGGCCTGCACGTCCCCGACTTTGAGCTCGGTGCGATGGTCGTTGACCATGGTGTAGGGCTGAAACACGTACGACCGGATCTGATTCCCCCAGCTGATGTCGGTCTTGGTCGCTTCCAACGCCGCCTTCTTCTTCTCGCGCTCCTCCAGCTCGCGCTGGTACAGCGCCGCCTTCAGCATCTTCAGGGCGACGGCCCGGTTCTTGTGCTGGCTCCGCTCCTGCTGGCAGGACGCCACGAGTCCGGTGGGGATGTGCCGCAGGCGGACCGCGGACGACGTCTTGTTGACGTGCTGTCCCCCGGCCCCGGAAGCGCGGAAGACCTCCATCTCGATGTCGTCATCGCGCAGATCGATCTCGATGGTGTCGTCCACCAGGGGATACACGAAGACGGAGGCGAACGACGTGTGCCGTCGCGACTGGGAATCGAAGGGGGAGATGCGCACCAGCCGGTGCACGCCCTTCTCAGCCTTGAGGTAGCCGTAGGCGTAGTCGCCGTTGATCTCGAGCGTGGCGGACTTGATGCCCGCCTCCTCGCCGGGAGCGAGGTCGAGCAGCCGCACCTCGTAGCCGCGGCGTTCGGCCCAGCGGGTGTACATGCGGACCAGCATTTCGGCCCAGTCCTGCGACTCGGTTCCGCCGGCACCCGGATGGACCGTCAACAGCGCCGAGCGTTGGTCCTCCGGTCCCTGGAGCATGGCGCGCAGTTCGAGACCCTGGAGCTCCGTCGCGAGGCGGGTGATCTCCTGGTCGAGTCCCTGGGCGATGTCGGAATCCGGCTCTGCGGCGATCAGGTCGGCCAGCTCGCGCGCGTCGCGCGCCCGCTGGGTCAAATCGTTGTAGGGCTCGATCCAGCGCTTCAGCCGCCGGACTTCTTCCACGACCTCGCGGGCCCGGTCCGCCTGGTTCCAGAAGCCCGGTTCCACCATCCGTTGCTCGAGCTCGGTCAGGCGACGCTGCTTGGCGTCCAGGTCAAAGATAACCTCGGAGTTCCACCAGCCCGTTGGTCACTTCGTCCAGCCGCTCGAGCAGATTGGACTCCATTGGCACGACGCCCACCCCGCGATGACGTTACGCATCGAGCCGTCGCCTCCGGAGGTCGAAGGGACGGCTCGCGACGTTGGAAATATAGGCCGGACTGAGGGTTGGGGCCAGCCTAGAAGATCGGTTGCCCCCCGGCCAGGATCTCATTCAGGGCTTCCCGCCAGTAGGCGGTCTGGCCGGCCATCTCCTCCCCCACCTGCTCGACGTACTCCTCCCAGCTCTTCTTGATCTCTTCCTCGAACGCCGTCTTGAGGTTCCCCTCGGCCAGGGCCCGCTGCCGCTTGTCGGGCTGATACACGATCATGTCGGAAACCAGGGCCCGCGCCAGCCGCCGCGCCTTCTGCGCCGGGTCCTGTTGCAGGAACGGGTTGATCGGCCGGCGCGGGGCGGCCGGGGCGGGCGCGGGTGTGGGCGGTGGCCCAGCCGGCGGCGCTTCGACCACGCGGGGGACGTGAGGCCTGGCTGGCGGGGCCGGGGGGGCGGCGGCCGGCGCCTGGGCCACGGGAGCGGCCGGCGCGGCGGTGAGCGGCTGGCCGGGGGTCGGCCGGAACACCGGGGCCGAGGGACGACGGGGCGGTGGTTCGGGCCGCGGCCCCGCGGGTGGAGCGCCGGACCGGGGCTGGTAAAAGGGCTGGCTCAGCCGGGGCGTTCTGGGCTCGGTCGCGCGCAGGGGAGCCGCCGGGGCCGCTGGCGCGACTGGGGTTTCCGGTGGCGCGGGGGGCGGCGCCGCCCGGATTGGAGCCGTGGGCGGTACCGCCGCCGGCTCCGGCGTCGGGGCCCGCACCGGTGCCGCCGGCACCGCCGGGGCTGCCGACGGCCGGGCCGCCGCGCCGTCCCGCCGCACGTCCAGCGTCGCCGCGCACACCGTGCAGCGGGCCCGGATGCCGGCCTCCGGCACCTTCGCGGGGTCCACCCGGAAGACCGTGCGGCAAGACGGACAGCGGACGTTCATCGTTGCCTTCCTCTCCTAACGCTCCGACTCGGCGTCCTGACGCCGATCCACCACGAATACCGATCCGGGCAGCGTCTTCGCGTAACTCTTCATTTCCGTGGCCAGCCCGCTCACCTGGGCCGGGTGGGTAAAATGGCGGCGCTCGTTGGTCACGATACCGATGGACAACGTCATGAGCGGCACCCGATAGAGCTGCCCGCGCCGGTCCTTCCCGAAAAAATACCCCGCGCGCCGGTCCTGGTCCGAGTACTGGAACGGGATCAGCGTGTCGAACACGCCGATCACTTCCGCGCAGATGTCGTTCACCGCCGTGGTGGGGACGATGAAGATGAAATCGTCGCCGCCGATGTGCCCCACAAACCCGCCGTCCGGACACATGCCCTTCACCACGTCCCGCAGCATCCGCGACAACAGGTAAATGACCCGATCGCCGTCGTAATAGCTATAGCGGTCGTTGAATTCCTTGAAGTGGTCCAGGTCGGCGTAGCAGACGGCGAACGGCTCGCCGGCGTCGAGACGCCGCCGGATCTCCCGCTCGATCTCGGTGGTCCCGGGCAGGCGGGTGGAGGGATGGACCGAGACCGACGTCTCGGCCCGGGCCAGCAGCGCGTCGAGCCGGCAGCGCTGCTCCGCGGGGTCGAAGAGCGGCGTGATCAACTCGTCGGCCCCGGCCGCGAACCAGCTGCCGGTGACCTCCGGGCCGTGAGCGCCCGCCAGCACCGCCACCGGAATGATGCCCGTGTAGGGGTCCGCCTTGAGCGCGCGGCAGAGGGCCATGCCCTCCTCACCCTGCTCCGCCGCGACGAGGACCAACGCCGGCAGCGTGCGCAGGGCCGCGGTCTCGACGTCGGCCCGCCGGGACACGTGCAGCACCGGCAGCGCGCGGCCCGCGGCCCACGCCGCCATGCGGTCGGGTACCGGACGGTCGGCCGGCGCGAAATACAGGACCGTCGGTCGCGTCCGCACCCCTCGCTCCTTTCGCGTAATCCCAAGGCTGGGCAAAACTTAGGACTGGTCCAAAGAGAAGTCAAATGAGCGGTGCGCGGCCTCAGAACGAGATGGAAAGCGCGGCGCTGAATGCCAGATGGTCATCCCAGCGCGATGGCTGGACCAAGCCGGTTTGCAGCCGGATTGCCCGCCCCCGCCGGGCGAGGCGCTCGGTGATGGCGGCGTCCACGGCGCTCAACAGGTGATTGGCCAGCAGCAGCCCCAGGGCCTGCGACGCCTGGCGGAACGCTTCGTCGCTCTCCCGGATGGTCTGCCGGTAGAGATCCTGCTCCAGGCCCGCGTTGCGCCACGACCACTGAAAACCGGGGCCGATGGCCCGGCTGGTGTAGAACGCCAGCGCGCGCTGGTACTCGGGGGCGTCGGGCGGCGGGGACACGTCCGGGTCGGTGAAGTAGGTGCGACGCGCCAGGGCCCAGATCTGCCCGTTGTAGCTCCGCTCGTCGGTCGGCGGGACCAGGGCCGGCCCCGGATCGGTGTCGAACGGTCCGCTCTCCACGAACCGGCCCATCTGCTCGAAGTACTCGAACACGGTGTCGCCGCTGGCGCCGCCGAACTGGGCGCGGGCCACCACCAGGGCCAGCTCCCGGTACCGGTCGCGCTCGCGCCGTCCCTCGGCGTTGAGCGCCAGGACCCGGGTCAGCAGGAACGCCTCCGCTACGAGGTACAGGGCGCCGCGCTCGCGGGCGCCGAGCAGCTGCCCGGTGCCCGGAATGACCGCGGAGGCGAGGGGCCGCACCCACGGCGCCCGGTCCGGATCCCGGAGCGTGCGCCACAGGTCGGTCACCACCGGCACCCCGCCGGAGTCGCGCACCGGTGGTTCCTGCGCGGCCAGCCGGCCCGGCGGGCCGCCGGCCGCGAGCAGGGCGAGCAGCGTCAGGCCGAGCCGGGTCAGAGCAGGATACGCAGGCTGAGGTGGACCGGATCCTCGAACGCCCCGACGTCGGAGAACACGCGGGCGAAATCGACCACCACCCGCTGGAGCCGCACACCGATGCCCACCGAGGCGCCGCCGCTCTCCGACTCCAGGAACGCGTAGCCCGCGCGCAGCTGCACCATTTCGCCGTATCCCAGCTCCACGCCGAAGCGCGCGTCGGGACTGCCGTATTCGCCCCACTCGTCCTGGAGGTCCACGAGCAGGCGCGCGCCGAACGGCGCCTGCTCGGTGCGCACGGGCCACGGCAGGCGGTACGCCACCCCCAACGCCAGGCGCGTCGGCAGCGCATCGGCCTGGTCCCGGTTCTCCAGCTGCAGGGCGAACCCCGCGTGGCGCACCGCCACGCCGATGCGCAGTGCGTCGGCCGCGCCCAGGGCGAGCTGCGCCCCTACGTCCAGCCCGTGGGTCGTGCCCGTGACGGATCGCAGCGTGCCGCAGTCGCCCTGACAGTCCTGACGGAACTGCACCAGCTTGTAGCTGACGCCCACGGCGAGGGCGCCGGCCACCTCGGTGGCGTAGCTCGCCAGCAGCTCGATGTTCTTGGGCGAGACCCGGCCGGACGGAATGCCGCCCCCGGGCGGGACCACGTCCTGCGAGCCGTAGTCCACCAGGTACCCGGAGACGCCCAGCGTGCCGAGGCGGCGGTCCACGAAGTGGAACGTGATTGCGGTGTTGTTCGAGGCGAAGGTGCGGGACCAGTGGACGGCGAACTCGCTATGGAGCAGCGTGGCGAGGCCGGCCGGGTTCCAGAAGACCGCTTCGCTGCTCCCTCCGTCGGCGGTGGCGGCCTGGCCCAGGGCCGTCGCCCGGGCGCCCACCGGCAGCAGGAGGAACGCGGCCCCGCCGGTTTCCGGATCTCCCTGTTGCGCCGCGCCGGCCCGCGGTGCCAGCGCGGCCAGCGCGATCGAGAGCGCCGCGGCCCTAGAAGGGCGTCGCCTCATCGATGAGCATGATGGGGATGTCGTCCTCGACCGCGTAGATCAGGCGACAGGTCTGGCACACCAGCTCTTCCCTTGGGGCGGTACGATGCTCGAGGTCGCCCTTGCACTTGGGGCAGACCAGAATCGCGAGGAGATCGGCGGGAACACTCATCGGGACCTCGTCGGGACCGCTTCGAACCCCAACTGGCGCAGGATCGCGGCCCGCGACCGCCACCGGGGCAACGTCTTGACCCATAGATCCAGGTACACCGGCTCGCCCAGGAAGGCCTCGATGCGGCGGCGGGCATGGGCCCCGATCTCCCGGATCATGCGCCCCCCCTTCCCTACCACGATGGCCTTCTGCGAATCCCGCTCGGTGTACAAGGCGACCCGAATATACACCGGGGTCGAACCCTCCCGAAACTCGTCCACCAGGGCCGCGAGGGCGTACGGCACTTCGTCGCCCAGGTACTCGAACGCCGCTTCCCGGACGAACTCAGCCACGAAGAACCGCACCGGCTGGGTGCTCAGGTCGTCCGCCGGGTAGCGGAACCGGCCCGGCGGGGCGTGGGCCGCGCACCAGGCGAGCAGCGCGTCCAGGCCCTGGCCGGTGACGGCCGACACGACGAGCTGATCCGGGCCCGATGGTGTGGCGGCACGGAGATCGGCCTTGGTGAGCACGGTGAGGACCGGCCGGCGGGGCTTTCGGTCGGCGGGCAGCAGGTCCGCCAGCGGCGGCGGATCGCCGTCGGTCGCGGGATGCAGATGGAGGATGGCGTCGGCCCGCTCCAGCACCAGGTGCGCCGCGTCGAGCATCGCCTGCTGCATCAGGTACGCGGGATCGAGCAGGCCCGGCGGATCCACGAAGGCCAGCTGCACGTCGCCCACCGTGCGCAGGCCCACGACGGGCAGCCGGGTGGATTGCGGCTTGGCCGAGACGATCGCCAGCGACTCTCCCACGAGCGCGTTCAGCAGGCTCGACTTGCCGGCGTTGGGACGCCCGGCGAGCGCGATGGTGCCGAAACGGGTCTCGGGCTCGGGGGCGGCCATGGGGTGAAGCTACAGGGTCAGCAGATCCGCGGTAGCTGATCGCCGGGGAGCAAGTCGACCACGCGCGTGCCCCCGATGCCGGTCTCGAGCACCACGAGGCCGGGATGGCGCTCCACCGCCCGGCCGATGCGGGCCGCGTGGATGCCCAGGGGGTGGGCCCGCAGGGCGGCCAGCGCCCGCTCGGCGGCCTGGGGCGCCACGAAGGCCACCAGGATGCCCTCGTTGGCCACGTACAGCGGATCCAGGCCCAGGACGGCACAGGCGGCGGCCACCGGCTCGGGGATCGGCAGGGCGGTCTCCTGCAACGCGACGCCCACGCCCGAGGCCCGGGCCAGCTCGTTCAGCGCGCTCGCCACCCCCCCGCGGGTCGGGTCGCGCAGCGCGTGGACCGCGCTCCCGGCGGCGGCCCGCAGGGCCTCGACCAGGGGAGGCAGGGCCGCCGTGTCGCTGGTGATCGTGGTGTCGAGTCCCAGGTCCGCCCGCGCGGCCATGATCGCCATGCCGTGCCGGCCGATCGGGCCGCTCACCAGCACGACGTCGCCGGGGCGGGCCCGGGCCGGATCGGGCTGGAAATCGTCGCGCAGCGTGCCCAGGCCCGTGGTGTTCACGAACAGGCCGTCCGCCTTGCCGCGCTCCACTACCTTGGTGTCCCCGGCCACGATCGTGACGCCGGCGGCACGGGCGGCGGCCGCCATGGAGCCGAGAATGCGGTCGAGGACGGCGAACGGCAGGCCTTCCTCCAGCACGAAGCCCGCGGTGAGCCAGCGCGGCTCGGCTCCCATCATCGCGAGATCGTTCAGCGTGCCGTGGACCGCGAGCAGGCCGATGTCGCCGCCCGGGAACTCGAGCGGCGACACCACGAAAGTGTCGGTCGAAACCACCAGGCGTCCGGCGTCCGTCTCGAGCACCGCCCCATCGCCCAGCCGGCACAGGGCGGGATTGCCGAACTGGGGCAGAATGTGATCCCGGAGGAGCGCCGCGCTGAGCCGGCCGCCGGATCCGTGGCCCAACCGCACGCGGTCGCCCTCCGGCAGCGGCGCCGGGCACGCGAGGCCCGTGGCGAGCGGCGCGGGTCCGCTCATGGGGTGTCCGCCCCCACCGGGCGGGTGCGGCCGTACTGATAGTACGCGGCGCAGGCGCCTTCGGACGACACCATCGGGGCCCCGAGCGGGTGCTCCGGCGTGCACACCATCCCGAAGGCCGGGCATCCGGGTGGCTTGAGCGCGCCGCGGAGCACGTCGCCCGCCCGGCACGCGGCCGGCTCGGTCGCCGTAATGTCCGCGAGCCCGTAGCGGCGCTCCGCGTCGTACCGCGCGAACGCCGCCCGGAGCGCCAGCCCGCCGCCCGGAATCACGCCGATCCCGCGCCACGGGCGGTCCACCGGCACGAACAGCCGCCGCATCAGGGCCTGGGCCGCGGCGTTGCCGTCCCGCCGCACCGAGCGCACGTACTGGTTTTCGACCTCGTGACGTCCCTCCTCCAGCTGCCGGACCGCCATCAGCATCCCCTCGAGCAGGTCCACCGGCTCGAAGCCGGTGACCACGATCGGCACCCGGTAGCGGGCGGCGAGCGGCTCGTATTCCCACCAGCCCATGACCGCGCACACGTGGCCGGCCGCCAGGAAGCCCTGCACCCGGTTGTCGGGCGACTCGAGGATGGCGGTCACGGCGGGAGGCACGGTGACGTGGGAAACCAGGAGGCTGAAGTTCTCGAGTCCCAGCTCGAGCGCGCGCCACAGGGCCATGGCGTTGGCCGGTGCCGTGGTCTCGAAGCCGACGGCGAAGAACACCACCTCCCGGTCCGGATGCCGGCGGGCCAGCTCGACGGCGTCGAGCGGCGAGTACACCACCCGCACGTCGCCGCCCGCGGCGCGCACGCCGAGGAGATCCCGCGTGCTTCCCGGCACGCGCAACATGTCGCCGAACGACGCGAGCGTGATGCCAGGACGACCGGCGAGCGCGATGGCGCGGTCGATCTGTTCGAGCGGGGTCACGCACACCGGGCAGCCCGGCCCGTGGATCATCTCGATCGCGTCGGCCAGCAGCTGGTCGAGCCCCTGGCGGACGATGGTGTGCGTCTGCCCGCCGCAGACTTCCATGAGCACCCAGCGGCGGGTGGCCGTGCGGCGGATCCGCTCGATCAGCCCCCGGGCGACGGCGGCGTCGTGATACTCGCTCAGGTACTTCATGGCGGAGCGGCGACTTCCCCCAGCTCGTCGAGCCGGCTCATTTCCCTCAGCAGCTCGAGGGTGCGGAGCGCGTCGGCCTCGTTCAGCCGGGCGATGGCGAAGCCCACGTGAACCACGACGTAGTCGCCCGGCGTCACTTCGTCGGCCACGTAGGCCAGGCAGACCTCGCGCCGCACCCCGCCGAAGTCCACCGTGCCCATGGGGAGGCCCGCGTCATCGCGCAGCGCGACCACCCGACCCGGGATGCCCAGGCACATGACCGGCTCCTATTCTCGCGCGAGCATGGCCGCGGCGACCGCGGCCTGCCCGTAGCTGATGGCCCCATCGTTGGGAGAGAGCACGCGGGGCGTCAGCACCTCGAATCCCCGCTCGGCCAGCCGGCGCCGGACGCCGGCCAGCAGGCGCGCGTTCTGGAACACGCCGCCCGCGAGCGCGGCCGTGCGGAGGCCGGTGTCCGCGGCGACCCACTGGACCATGACCGCGGTGGCCTCGGCCACGGTCTCGTGGAATCGGGCGGCGAGGTCGGCCATGTCGTCGCCCCGGGCGCGGTGCTCGTCCAGCGCCGCGAGGATCGGGAGCGGGTCCAGCACCAGCAGGCCGTCCGCCTCCTGGGTGATCGTGAACGGCAACGCCCGCGCGGAGCGCCGGCCCGCCAGCGCCTCCAGCTCCATGGGTGCCTGTCCCTCGTAATCGGCCTCGCGCCGGAGGCCCAGCACCGCGGCGGCCGCGTCGAACAGCCGGCCCATGGACGAGGCGAGCGGCGCGTTCACCCGGGCCGCTACCTGCCTCCGCACCAGGGCCACGTCGTCGGCGCGCACGCCCGTGAAGGCGGCCGCGAAGGCGGGCGCGGCTCCCGGGGCGAGCGACTGGTAGCCCAGGGCCGCGCGCCACGGGCTCCGGGCGGCGAGGTCTCCCCCCGGCATCGGGGCGTAACGCAGCCGGCCCACGCGACGTGCCTCCGCGAGCGAGGCCACGAACAGCTCCGCGCCCCACGTGTGCCCGTCGTCGCCGTACCCGGTGCCGTCGAACGCCACGCCGATGGCCGGATCGGTCCGGCCGTGCTCCGCCAGGACGGCCGCGACGTGGGCCACGTGGTGTTGCACCGCGAGCGTGCGGAGCCCCAGCTCCTCGGCCACGCGGGTGGACAGATAGCCGGGATGCCGGTCCCGCACCGCCACCACGGGCTCGATCCGGAAGAGCCGGCGGAGGGTGGCGAGGGACTCGCGGAAGTGCTCCAGGGTCTCGAAGCTCTCCAGATCGCCGATGTGCTGGCTCACGTAGGCCTGGCGTCCCTGGGCCAACGTGAACGTGTGCTTGAGATGGGGTCCCACGGCCACCAGCGGCACCGGGCTCGGCACCGGCAGGGCGAGCGGCAGCGGCGCGTAGCCCCGGGCCCGCCGCAGGAATACCGGCGCCTCCTCCACCACGCGCACCACCGAGTCGTCGTAGCGGGCCACGATCTCGCGGTCGTGCAGGAGAAACGCGTCCGCGATGCCGGCCAGCCGCTCCCGCGCCTCGGCGTTCCCGGTGGCGATGGGCTCGTCGGTCCGGTTTCCGCTGGTCATCACCAAGGGACGGCCGGTCAGGTCGAGCAGCAAGGCGTGGAGCGGGGTGTACGCGGTCATGACGCCGACCGTGTCGAGACCCGGGGCGATCCCGGCCGCCAGCGGCGCTCCCGGCCGCCGTTCGAGGAGCACGATGGGCCGTTCCGCCGATCGCAGCAGTCGGGCTTCCGCGTCGCCCACCAGCGCCAGGGCCAGGGCCTGGGCCAGGTCCCGCACCATGACGGCCAGCGGCTTGGAATCCCGGTGCTTCCGCTCCCGCAACCGCCGGACGGCCCGCTCACTGGTCGCGTCGGCCGCCAGGTGGAAGCCGCCCAGGCCGCGGATGGCCACGATCCTCCCGTCGCGGAGCAGGCGGGCCGCTTCCTGGAGCGCGCTCCAGCCTTCCGCCGGCCGGTCCCCGGGGTCGGCGGTGAGCCAGATACGCGGGCCGCACTGGGCGCAGCTGTTGGTCTGGGAATGGTGGCGGCGATCCACCGGATCGGCGTATTCCCGCTCACAGGCGGGACACGGGGTGAATTCCCGCATGGTGGTCCGCGCCCGGTCGTAGGGCATGGCCTCGATGACCGTGTAGCGCGGGCCGCAGGCGGTGCAGGTGATGAACGGGTAGCGGAAGCGGCGGTCGGCGGGGTCGAACAGCTCGCGCTCGCAGACGGCGCACAGGGCCAGGTCGGGCGGGACCGGCTGCCGGCCGCCCGCCGCCGCCGCGCTGGGCCCCACCCGGAAGTCCCGGGATCCCTCCGGGGCGGCGTCGGCCCGTTCCACCCCGGCGATCACGGCCGGCGTCGGGGCCTCGTAGCGGAGCGCCTCCAGGAACCGGGCCAGCTTCTCGGGCGCCCCTTCGAGCTGGATGGTGACGCCCTCGGATTCGTTGCGAACCCAGCCAGCCAGCCCGTGGCGTTGCGCCAGGCGGTGCACGAACGGCCGGAACCCGACGCCCTGGACCAGCCCGCGCACGGTGATGCGCCAGGCCGCCCGGGCACGGCTTCCCGCCGTTGGCGCGGTCACCCCAGGGCCCCCTGGGTGGCGCAGCAGCGGACGAAATCGCACCACCCGTCCACCCCCTCGCCGGTGAGCGCCGACGTGTA
>Ga0214473_10004453_pt1 | contig 16844 bp, 30 predicted proteins | sample RVTome_7_FD_203509 | JGI IMG/M metagenome (GOLD analysis project Ga0214473, IMG submission 203509) | Soil microbial communities from uranium-contaminated site in the Upper Colorado River Basin, Wyoming, United States - RVT98D197 | ecosystem: Environmental > Terrestrial > Soil > Contaminated >... | reverse complement strand
TGGACCCTCCAATCCTGGGACACGGGCGAAGCGCTCACCGCGGGGATCCTGGCGGTGGAGAGTTTTGGAGATCCCGCCGCTGCGTCCTGGCCGTTCACGGCGGATCGCTGCGGGTCCGGGGCGTGGAACGTCTTTGCGGCGATGTATCGGTTCCCCCCCCCACGCTGGGAGAGCGTGTACCGGCCTGGGCCGTAGCGCTCGCGCAGGAACGTGATCACGTCAACGGGAAACGGGGGGCGGATCCGCTCGAGGTAGCGGGTTCTGAGCCTCGCGGTGGGGGAGGTTCCGACGTACACCTGCTGCTGCACGTCGAGCCCGAGCACCCGTGGATCGGAAAGCGGGAGCCACCCGATGCGCTCTCCACCGGCGACGGGAGAGGCTACGTCCGCGGGCTCGCTCGGCGGCGAATCACTCTCGGGCTCGAGCTCGTCCTCGTTTTCTTCGCCGTCGGCTTCTTCTTCGGCGTCCGGATCCTCGGACTCGGGCTCGCGCGGATCTCTCGCCACGCTCTCCACCGTGAACCGGCTGGGAGCTCACAACGGACCGGAGCCGCGGCCCTCGAAGCCTCGCGCCGCACGGTAAAGTCCGACGGCGCACGGGTCAAGGACTTTTTTCGATCAGTAGTTCGGTATCGACCGAAATTGACGCGGACGGAATCGCTCGTGGGGGAGGGTGAAACGTTGTGCCCCAATCGGTTAGTTGTGGTCAGAAATTGGCCGGCGGCCCCAAGTCAAGCTCCCCATTTCCGCCCAGGGAAACAGGATCGCGGATTGTGAATAAGTGAATAACTCCCCGGCACTAGCGTACTCATCCGGACCGAGGGGGCAGGAGCGGTGCATCTGCCAGCTCGGTCGGCCCTCCCGCGAACGATGGAGAGCGCCGACGCGCACGAAACGTGCTCGTCGCTCCCTCATGGAGAGAGCTCGCTAGCGCTCGCGGGGAGACGACGGCGAAAGTTTTGGGGGGAGTCCGCCCACGGGGGGGTGGCAAATAATTGACCAGGGGAGGGGTGGGGGTGGGATGGGGAGGTCACCGATTTGCCGTTCGGTCGCGCCGCAGGCGCCGCGCCCGCGCGGACCGGCTAATTTTTTACCAGTAACCCCGGCCGGCTGGGTGACGAAGCGAGCCCCGTCCCCCGGCCACCTCGCAGGGAGCCCCAGGAACGACGAACGGGGGCGCCTCCGCCCTCCCGGCAGCACCCCCGCTAGAACTCTCTCCCCGCGGCCCGCGGCGCTGGGGAGCACCTAAATGGCGCCCGTCACCCGTCGTCCGGCTCCACTTTCGCGATGATGGCTACCGGAACGATGGCCCCCGGAGTTTCCAGATCGAGCTCGAGCCGTGCCTGGGCAATCGCGTCGGCGGCGGTGTACGCGCGCGTCCCCTGCCGCATCTCGAACAACCCCCCCCCACTCGCCCGCCGCACCGTCACGGCGTAGAGCCTCGAACGCTCGCGCTCGGGCTCGGGTCCCGAGCGCTTCTCTCCGGCGCCGCTATGCCGTCTCAACAATTCGTTGCACGTCCGACACCGCTCCCCCGTTGGAATCCCGTGAACCGCCTGAGCGATCGCGTTCCGAGCCCGAACCAGGAGCTCGATCCCGTCGCCCTCGGGTCCGTCTTTCTCGGTCCAGATCCACCGCTCGAGCTCGGCCATCTGCTCGAGGAGCCGAGTCTCCACTTTTTCCTTGAGGTCATCTGCCATCGCGTTCGAGCCTCCTCCTCTTGGTTTCGTGCTCCCATCCCTCGCGCCATGCGCGTTTGAAAGCGTGAACCGCCCGCACGAGCCACGGCCCGCGGCCGAACGCCGTCAGGAGATCGTCGTACGGGCAATCCCAGCGCTGGAGCCGGAGCGCGGCCGACTGCACGCCGCGGCGGAACGCGAACGAGAGCGGGGCCATCCGCCGGCGTCCGTCGGCGCACTCCACACGCTCGGTGCTACGGTCCGGCTCGCCCATCGGCCCCACGGTTCCAGCGCGCGAGCTCGGCCCGCTCGAGGTCCACGAGCCGGCATCGCGTCCGGTGGAGCTCGTCGTATAGCTTCCGAGCGCTCGTCTCGTGGCCGGCGCCGCGCTCCCGCCGGGATTTGAACTCGAGGAACCTCACCCGTTCCCGAAGCCTGTCGAGCTCAGACACGCGGACCCCACACGACGACGGCCGACGGGAACGGCGCCGGCGCCGCGCGCCCGCCTGGGCGAACGAAACGGACCCGGCCCTCGAGAAACCTCACGAGCGTGGCGCGGCCGTGAATGTAGCGGTGCCAGTAGCTCGTGTCGGTACGGGCCGGGATCAGAGCTACGACGCGCGCGCCGAGCTCGGCCTCGTGGGCGGCCTTCGCGATCCACCTAGAGATCCTCCGCCCGTAGGGGGGGTTGAGGAACACCGTCGCCGGCGCCCAATCCTGGGCGAGCCCGTCCGTCTCCACGGTGAAGTACGCCGGCGCGAGCGCGTTCTCTGCCGTGGCGGCCGGATCCAGCTCGAACGGGCCGAATTCCCGCGCGAGCTCGCGGAACAGCTCCCAGGGGGTGCGCCACTCCTCGCAGTCCGAACGGAACCCCAGGACGTGCGAGAACAGCCTCCCCACCGGCCGGCCTACGCGATCACCGTTGAGGGGTAGAGGTTCACCATCGGCCGGCCCACGCCGCGCCACTCCGGGACCTGAAAGTGCAGGTGCGAGACGATGGCCGGAAGATTCGGATCTCGCCCGCGCTCGAGCGCGCGGTCCTGCGTTTCGTACCAGCACGCCTTGAGCTGTTCCGTTCCTGTGGGGAGCGGGGAGTAATCGAACTCGAGATTGACGTTCGCCTCTAGCGCGAGGGCTTCCGCCTCGGTCAACACGCCGAGAGCCCGAACGTCGCACCCGCGGCAGGGTAGAACCTCATGGACGGACAGCGGCGAGCCCTGGAGGTGTTGCCGGCGCACGCTCGTGACGGTGAGGTGGGAGACGGCCCAGCCTCGATTGACCGACATACCGGCGGCGTAGAGGACGAGCACGAGGAGCCGTGGATCTGCGAGCGCGAGCTCGGCCTCGAGGTGGGGGAACTTGTACCGGAGGATCGTCATACCGTAGGCGCAGAGCCCTCCGGCGGCGGATCCGGCGCGGCGGTAACGAGGACGTTATAGCGCCGCGGCGGTTGGCCCGGCAGGCGGAGGATGAGCACGTCGAAGTGTGCTCCTCCGCTCGCGGTCATCTGCACTACCGATGCGGCGATCGCGTGGTTCCCGAACGGTGTCGTGTCCATTTTCACATGCCGGATCCCCATCACGAGGACCCATCCGACGAGAAGCGTTTCATCCCTCACGCCTCGAGCTCCTGCCGGCGCCCAGGTTGGGCCATGAGCGCGAGGACGGCCAGCGTGGCGACCGCCGCGAGAATCCACGGCGCCGCCCGCTTCACCTGGGCGGAGCGGAACAGCTCGAGATTCGACCGGACGAACTGCTCCCAGGCCGGGATCCGCCGGATCACGCCGGCGGCGTACTCGCGGGCCGCGGGACCGCTCCCGTTGTACGCCCGGATTGCCTCCGGCCATGTGTGCCAGCGCCGATAGAGCTTCTCGAGGTAGCCGGTGCCGAGCTCGAGGTTCAACCCTGGTTCCCGAAGCGCTGAGAACGGGCCGGTGTATCCGAGCTCCTCGCGCGCCGTCTTTGGGAGGATCTGCATCATGCCGAGCTCGCCGGCGGCTCCGTCGTCTGGCGACGGGTCGAATCCGGTTTCACGCTCAGCGACGGCCATCGCGATCGGGTAGGGGACGTTTGGATTCGTCCTCGCGGCGATGAGCCTGAGCACCGCCTGGGAAGGTTCGGCCACGGCTAGGGCTCTCCCACCGGAACTCGAGTGCCGGGGAGGATGCCCGACATGGCGCAGTAACCGCGGCGCACGAGCCCGTGACGCTGGCCCAGGGCGATCTCGTCGGGGTTCGCCCGGAGGACGTGCATCACGTCGGCGAAAAGCCGAAACGCGCGATCGCGCGTGCGGGCCTTCGCCGTGACAACCCAAAGCCTAAGCGGCGTGTCCTCGGCTCCGAGAACGTAGTGGCAGCCGACGGCGACGTACTCATCCCGGAACGCCGCCCACAGCGCCCACGGTGTCGCCCAAGCCAAGCGGGTCGATTCCACGTTCGCCCGCGCCCAGGTCACGAGCCGCTGGATCCGTTCGCGGCTCATCGGCCCTCGGGCTCCCGGCGGAGGGTAGTAATGCTGCGACAGGAGCCGCCGGAAACCCTCCTCGTCTTTCGCGAACGGAGCACCGGAGCCGTCCGTCCCGCTCATGCGCTACCTCGGCAGGTGAGTGACCGGAACCATTGTGCCATCGGCATTGACCTGCAACGTCTGGACTCCAGCGAGCCCGGCTCGCGCCACGGCGGCCGCCGCGGCTTGCTCGGCCCGGAGAGTGTCCTTCTGGACCGTCGCCGGCGTGCGCGGATCGGTAAGGATCCCCTGCACGATGAACCGGATCAGATCCCCCAGGTCCGCGAACGTCTGCCCCTTGGACTTGCTGATCGCCAGTACGAGCGCCGCGTCTGCGATATTGGCGAGAGTCTCGCGCACCTCGCGGTCCCGGATCTTCTTCGCGACGATGGGACCCACGATGAGAACGGCGAGAGACGCGAGAGCCTCGAAAATCTTGATGAGAGCGGCGCCGATCACGTCGAGCTGCATAGAAAAACCCCCTTGCACAGTCCGGCTGAGGGAGTGTACCACTTTCCAGCCAGTTCATCCCCCGGCGGCGGCGCCCGGCCCCAATTACCGGGCCGCCGCGCGCCGGGTCGGGCATCCCTGCCCTACGACGACTCTAAAGGTGGCAGCCCGTGCCGTCCTCTCGGCAATGGCCGTAGGGCAGCGGCCCGATGAAGTCGTTGGCGTAGTCGCACACGCCGGTTCCGTCCTTCGTGTAGACGACCTTGACCCGCTGCCCGCCCCGAACCTCGTAGCCGACGGTTCCCGCTACATGGATACCGTCTTTTGCCATGAGCACGGGCTGTTGCGGGATCCCCGCTTGGCACCCGAGCACCACGGCCGCGAGCACGGTGATGAGAAACAGTCTCACGCTATCACCTCCCTTCGCGTGGAGTCCGCCCCGGCCACGGGACGGCGAACTAGAGCTTTCGGATGCCGGCCTGCTCGTCGCGAATCGTCTCCGCAAGAGAGTGAAACCGCTCGAGCACGTCGAGCGTTTCCGCGAGAGAGCCGGCTCGGACCTTGAAAACCTCTCGCAGCTCTGCGGCTCCGTTTCCGAGCACCGCGGTCACGACTAGGTTGACGGTTTCCTCGTTCACGTTTCCCCCTCCGTTGGTAGCTCTCCCTGGGAATGCCCGGTGTCATCGACCGGCACGACCTTCACGAGCTGGAGCCCTCGACGCTCGAGCTTCTCGAGCTGGGACTCGGTTTCGTCCCCTCGCACGACGTACTCGATTGCCCGGACCTGAAAAACCATGAACACGCCGGGGGACACCACGAGCGGCTCGCCGCGGTCGATTCGGTCGCTGCACCCTTTCCGGTGCGCGAGCAAGACCCAATGCCCCGGAGAGAGCCCCCGCGGCAGCGCCGGGATGCGCCTCGAGACTCCCATGGAACGCGCCTCCCGCTGAAAGTCCAGCGGGTCCGGGTAGTAGTGCTCCCCGACCCATAGGAGCCCCGCCGTGACGCCCAGGCCGTCGCGCCGAAGGAGTGGACAGCGTAGCAAGTGCTGTCCAATTCCGCCGTGCTCCTCGAACGAGAGCGGCAAGCCCAGGAGCTCGGCCGGATGGATCCACGTCCAGCCCCTAGCCGGCTTGATGCCGCCGCCGCAGGCCCGGCAGGTCTCGAGCGGGATGGGCAGCGCGTTGCAGTCCTCCGGGTCGGCTCCGCCCACGACGTAGAGCCCTCCGCCCCGCCGGTAGCCGCAACCGCGCCGGCGTTCGTGCGAGACGATGACTACCGGGACGGTCACGGCTTCGCTTTCTGCGTCACGCGGCCCCTCCTGCCTGGAGCGCGACTCTACGTCGGGAGGATGATGCGATTCCCGGCGGTAGACTCGTCGCCCCGGATGCACGCCCAATGCACCATGAGAAAGACTGGCGAAAACGGGAGTCCCAGCCGGGCGAGCCGGCGGCTTTCGGCGATGCCGCCGCACCCGACGGGGATGCGCGTGAAGAACTGGCCGAGCTCGATGGGTTCCATGCAGGCGGGACAGACTGCAACGGCGTCCGGGGTGTCGGGGAATCCCTTGAAGGGTCCCTCTTTCCCGGAGCAGGTCACCTGTAGTCCCGCCGGCCGCGGGGGTTGTTGCGGCATGTTCACGTTGACACCTCGAGCCGTAGGCGATTCACGCGACGAGAGAAGTCTACACCCGCCGCTGCTCGGGTGTCAAGCCCTACGGTGCGACCTTCGCTCGCAGGCCCGTCGGCGGGCTTGGCGGGATGAGGTCCTCCGTCACGGCTACGGCGATATTCGAAAACGCGCTCCAGTTGGGTTTCTCGTCGAATGCTCGCATGACGGCGTAAACGATCGTGCCGTTCGGGAGCCCCGGCACGGTCACGGCACCGGGGTTGCCCGCGGCCACTGGAGCCGGGTACGGCCCCGCGAACCGGGTCGCACCGCCCCACCATCCCAGCGTATCCGCGCCGACCACTGCAGCCGTGCTCCACCGCAGCTCGACGCCGGCGCAGGTGCCGACCATGTAGTCATCGCCCGGCCATGTGAACTCGAAATCGGCCGACACCGTTTGCGCCTTCGGCCGCGGGACGAAGAACACCACCGCGGCGACTACGACGAGCGCCACGAGGAGCGCCCACCAGAAACTTGCTCTAAGATTCAGCATCGCGTCACCTCAGCTTTCCCAAACCACTTGACCCTCGGCCCATCCGGCCGGGGCGCCGTCCGGTGGATCCGCGCGCGTGACGCGCACCGGCCGTCCGAACTCTTTCCGAACCGCCTGGCCCACGCGCACCGCGAAGTGCTCCGAGGGGTGCAGGACCGCGATCGGTTGATCCCAGGCATCTCCCGTCAAGCGCACCTCTACGCGGTAGCTCATGCCGGCGGGTCGGTCGCGTGCGGCAGGAGCTCGAGCCCGGCCGCGAGGTGAAGCGTCTGCCGCTGGGAGCCGGCCACTTCGACGATGAGAACGTCTGGCGTACGAACTACGAACTGTACGACCGCGCGCGTAAAGCCTTCGCCCGCGACGATCATGGTCGTGGGGAACGTGATCGGCCCCCCGCTCGCGCGCTCGGCGGCGACGTAGAAGATCGTTCCGCCCGAGGGGAGCCCGACCTCCTCGAGGATCTTCACGGGGAGCTCGGCCAAGTCGCCGATCTTGAGCTCGGGTGCCGGCGGCGTCTCGGGATGTACCGCGCCGTCGTCCGTTTTGGGTTTCGGCTTCTCGTCCTCGGCCATGGAGTCCTCCTCGGGCTCGAGCTCGCCCGATCCTGGGGTGTAGTGCGTGGACGGGTCCGGCTCCTCCGGGGCGGTCGTGAACTCGTCCGTTTCCTCCTCGCGCTTCGCCGTGGAGGGTGGCGCCGGAGAGCGGCCGGGCTCGTGCGGGCGCTTGCGCCGGCGCGCCTTTGTCACGGGACGACGGGCGCCGGGGTGATCGTGGCGACAGCTCTCAGGAGATCCACGCTCTGCTTGCCGGCCGGCAGGGCCACGTCCACGGTTAGCGTGTCCGCCTTGGGGTCAGACACCGTGACCTCGAGCCCGATCCACTCGCCGACGGCCGCGGGAACTTTCGGAGTGACCGGAACGCCGATAGACCCTCCGCCGCCCGTCGGGATCTCGACGCGCACGGTCCCGTCCTCCAGGAGCTCGCTCACGAGCCCCCGCACGGTCACCTTGTCACCGATCTTTTCCGTCGGGAGCGGCTCGGCCGCCAGCTTGGTATCAGGCATCTAGGCCCCCTGCCAGAGCTCGAGGCTCTGAATCAGAAAGTTTCCGACCGCTCCGGTGTTGAAGAACCCCATGACGAGCCATGGCCCCATGAAGCACTCGAGCACTCCGGTGCCCTCGCCGAAGTTGATGGCGAAGCGGATCGGCGAGCCGAGGAACGGGCCGATTGCAACGGTCTCCCAGGCGAACAGGCGATCGAACGCAATATCGTAGAGCCGGACCGTAATCTGCCCGGCCGCTCCGCCCGTGTTGAACACCTGCACCTTGAGCCGGTAGCGCCGGAAGCCGTGCGAGTCGATGCGATTGGACTGGACTCCCGATCCCGGAATGACGAAGAACGACGGCACGCCGAGCGACGAGCGGTCCCAACACTGGACGTGCGGAATCTTCGACTCGGTAGCGTCCGGCCTCTCGAAGGTCCCGGCCACTCACGCCTGCGCCCACAGCTCGAGCTCGTATGTAGCGCCGTCCGGTCCGTTGTTCTGGAGGTCTACGACGAGCCAGAGGCCCATGAAGTTCTGGAGGATCGCCGTCCCCTCTCCAAAGTTCCATACGGTACGAATGCCGGTCGCCATCGCCGCGGCGAGAATCACAATCTCGAACGCAAGGGCCGTCGATCGTCCAAACGGAACATCGAGGACTCGAACTCGCGTCGGGCCGGTCCCGGTGAGCTGCACCGCCTTGAACCGATACCGGCGATAGCCGGCGACGTCCACCGGAACGCTCACCTGGGTCGCCGCAGGATTCACGGCCCCCGACATGCCGAGCTGCACCGCGTCCCACATTTGGCACGGGGGCATGGTTGATGTTCCGGCCTCGGGGCGGACGACGACCTTCTGTCCCATCTATCCCTCGTTCGTGACTTCTAGAATCGCGGAGGAGTTCGTGCCGCCCACCGTGCCGAGCGGAGTGTTGATCAGGCGGAACTGGCATCGCCGCCCCGGACACCGCCACTGGAAGAACTGGTAGCTGTTGGACGCGTCCGACGGGACGTAGATGCTTCGCGGGTTCACCTGTCCCGCGCCGTCGGTGAGCGCGAAAATGTCGAGCTTCATGCCCACGGTGGTCGTTATCATCACATAGATGCCGAAGTGGAAGGACGGCACTCGGATGATGGCCCCGGCTCCGTCCTCGACCTCATTGAACGGCCAGCCGTCGCCTACGCAGTCGAAAATCGGAGTGGTAAAGGAAACGTTTGTGTTGAGCGTGCTCTCGAATCGGAACACGACGTTGGGCCGGAGGACCCTGGGCTTCTGGAACTCATTGACTCCGCCGCTGAGGTTGGGAGTTGTCATCGCGTGTAGACCGGCGGAGAGCTTCTAAGGATCATCGCGAGCCCCCACTCCGTTGCTGCCACCGTTCCGAGGTTCGTGATCGAAGCGTACATGAAATTGCCCGGAACGCGACCGAGGACGCGCCGGTACTCGTACCGGAGGCCGCCGGCGCCCCCCGCCGTGAAGCCCGGAGGTGGAGTCGGGACGGTCAAGGGGCTCCAGTCCTCCCACTCCTGCCACTGGCCTTGAGCCCAATCGCCGAGATTCGACTGATCGGGGGCCGGGACCACGGCCGCCTCGGGGGCGAGCTCATTGAAGAAGAACCGGAGCAATCCCGGGAGATCCACGTTGCCCGCGCTCCGAAGGTGGGCGCGTACCTCGACGTTGACACAATGCGTGTCGTGAACGTTCAAAATGTGCCGCGTCGCTCGGATGGTAGGCGGAAGCGAGTTGCCGAAGAACAGTACCGACGCACCGCCTAGAATCGCGTGATTCACCTGAAAGCCGAAACTGTCCGCCTGCGCGCCGGCGTTAAGCGGAAACACTCCCGGCGCGGCGTTGCCGGGATTGATTCCGGAGGAGCCGACCGCGAGATTCCCAAAGGACTGCGCGGCCACGAAACCTACCTCGCGAGTCCGGGCTGTCACGTTGGGCTTTGACATGGCCTACCTTCCCGACACGTCCACAACGTCCCAGAACCACGCCACGACTCGAACGTACAAGTCGAAAGGGAACGCCGCGACGTTAGAGACAATGACCTCGAGGAGCTGCTGGCGATCGAACTCCACATACACGGTGTCGGGGACGCCCAGTGTGCCGATCGGAGCCTGCTCGTTCTGGTAGGTCTGCACCGGAGAGCCTGATCGGCGAATACTCCAGCGAATCGACGGGATTCCCGCGGGATCGAGCGGCTCGACGGCGAGTCGCCGGAGCACGCCCTTGCGGAACTCCGGCACCTGATAGCTGAAGACCACCTGGTCGACCGCCCCGGCCGCCACCACCGGATTCTGCTCGTCGTCCAGGTAGAAGCAGTTCCGTGGGGGGAACTCCTGGGGCTGGAGCATGATGCCCATATCCTCGAGCGCCACGCGCCGGCCAAAGAGCCGCACCATCTTGATGAGATCGATCGGCATTGGTAGAGAGGGGGGCGCCTCTCGGCGGCTCGACTGCGCCTAGCCGGTGAGTTCGGCGCAGAGACCGAGTGCCCTTCCCCCCTCAACCTCCCCGTCGGTTGCGGCGCATGCGCCGTGATGCCGGCGCGAGCGCCTGAGCCCTTGACGTTTCCTCGATCAGTACTTGTACAGCTTCACGCCGCCGAACGCAAGCCGGATCCCGTACGCGACGGCCACGTTCAGGGCCGTGACGGTCAACAGGATCGCACTCGCATGCGGGAACAGGATCGGAACAGACAACGTGTGCGGCAGCGTCGCCGTTCCGCAGACGAGCCGGCTCGAAAGCGGGTTCGACTGGTAGTTTCGGTCGGAGCTGCTCGAAGCGATCTCCACGGTGTAGAAGCTCACGGGGACCGCCACATCCTCCTGGGTCGAGTGCCCCATGAGCTCGAGCGCGAGAAAGTCCGCCGTCGCATCGACGCCGATGGCGACGTTCGCCGCTGGCCCTCCGATTGGAATGGTGATGAGCGGAGTCGCGAACCAGAACCAGCCTTGACGCCCCGCGATCGAATCGCGGTCCGCGTAGGCGGCGAGCTCCGCGGCTCCCGGTAGATTCGTGAACCTGGACGGCATGTTGTGTCACCCCCTTCTCGGGCTCGGCGGGGACGCCCCTCGCGGGGCGCCCCCTGGGCGAGTCCCCTGGAATCTGCCGGTTACTGCACCGCCCGGAGCATGAGCCCGAACAGGACGACGTACACCCGGCTCGGCGTCACGGCCAGACCCGCGAGCGCGACGGGGACGTTGAGTGCCACGTTGAAGTTCTCCGTGGGCTTGATGAGCTGGCCCGGCTTGAGGGTGAACCGGCTCCCCGGATTCGCGATCCCGGAGTGCGCGGAACCCGCCAAGGTCCCGGAGAAGCCATCGACGCCGACGCCGCCGGGGAACAGGGCCGACGGCCCCCGGAGATACGTCTTGTCCGCGATCGTGAAAACGATCGTCGTTTGGGCGATGAGGAGCGCCACCTCCACCGGGGTGATGATGGACGCCGCCGCGGCGGCCTGCGACGGCCACGGGATCACGGCTAGCTGCTGCACGATGAACTGCCGCGGGCTCGAAATCTGCCCCTGGAGCTCCATGTTGGTTCGCAGGAGCCCGACGGTGCCGATCGTGTTTGCGTTGAAGTAGACGACCTGCCCGACCGTCGCCGCGGCAATGTCCTGCGAGTCGTACAACGGCTGCGTGAGCGTCTCCTTGGCCTTCGAGACGATCACTTGCATGGCCTGCTGATAACTTAGTTCGTTGGCTATCGCCATCCGTTTGCTCCTCGTGGGGGACCTACGGCCCCGCTATGTGCTCACGTCCCGGCAATCCGTCGAGCCGTGTCGCGCCCGCTCGGCGCGAGTGTTACCAGAGATTTTCCTCCGCCTGAAATTGCGCCTCGGCGCCGGCGGCGAGGTTCTCCGAGGACATGAACGGCGCCGGCAGCTCGCCCAGGACCGGCGAGTACCCGCCCGGAGCGTAATACTCGCCGAGCTGGGCGCCGAGGGGCGTCATGCGGATCAGGTCCGCGGCGGCGAGCACCGAAGCGCCCAGGATGACGGGCTTCGCGAACTGCTGCATCTTGAGGAACCCGAGCGCGGTCCCGATCCCCAGGCCCACGCCGAAAACGGCGAGCGGGCCGAAGTAACCGGTTGCCTGGGGGATGAACTGCCGCGTGATCCACTTCGCGGCGAGCCCTCCCGTTGCGGCCACGGCTCCATCGACCGCGAGGTTCATCACGTTGGGAAGCCTGATCCCGAGGAGCGCCGGATTCCGCCGCCGGCGGCGGTAGCTCCGGCGCCGAGTAGCGCGGCGGCGCATGATGGGATTCCTCCGACGACGAGAAACGGCGACCCGGCGACGACGGCGCCGGCGGACAGGGTTCGATGCACGACTACGACGGCGGCCGCCCTTGAGGAAGCGGCCGCGAGAGTCTCGAGCGCGACGCATGTTCCGAGCTCCTTTCCTTCTGCTGGGCGGGTTCACGATGAGAGCGACCGCCATGGTCTAACCTCGGATGTAGCCGAACTTGCCCCGCGGGGCTCGGCTCACGTTGAACTTGCCAAGAATCACGAGCGCCCCACCGCCCGGAGGTGCGAGGAGCTCGGCGCCGGCACGGAACGTATGCCGGTAGGGCGTGTTTCTCGGGCCGCGCGGGACGGCGGGCCGGTAATGCACCTCGAGCGCTTTCCCTAGGTGTACGAGCTTCTCGAGGTCGGGGATCTTCCGCACGGTGAAGCCCTTCGGCTCCCGGCCGTGGAACTCCCGATAGAGGTCCGCCGCGGCTCGAGTGCCTCGGGGCGGGTTCTCTCGCCGGCTCGCGGGCTGGACGTGGAACTCCTCCACAACGGCCCCGTGAGCCCTCACCGCGCGATCGAGCTCCGCCGTGGCGCGGCCTACAGCCTCTTTCGCGTCGGTCATGCGGTTATGCTCGGACGGCTCCGGGATCTCTCCGCGCTCGAGCTTCGCGCGCACCGTGGCGATCGCCGCGGAGAGCTCCCCTTGCCTCTCGACGAGCCTCACAACCGCGGCCATCGACGCGGCGGAGGCGCGCTCCTCAGCGGTCCGATGCTTCACTTGAGGATTCTGCCTCCGGCCAGAACGGTAGACGCCCGGCACGGGCGGAATCTTCCCACCTGGAAAGGTCGCGAGCTCTCGCGCGGCGGCCGCAATGCGCTGTACCTGGGTCCCCGGTTCCGATGCGAGCGGGTGACCGATGCGAACCAGATAGTCCTCGATTCGGTCGCGGTCCTCCTGGGAGAGATCCGACATGATGGCCGACTCTAGGAACCGGCCGCCCTCATAGAAAACGCGCGTCCGCGCCAGATCCCCCAACGTGCGCGGAGCCTCGCTCCACATGAGCTTTCCGGAGTGGGGGTTTTCGCGCGGCCTCGGGTTCGGGTGGCGCTTCGGCGGATTCTCCGCCTCGTCCGGGAAGCGCGAAGCCTCGTACCAGCCCACCGCCTCGGTGAGAGACGGCCAGTCGGCCCGCTTGAACCGTAGCGCCTGCGTGACCCACGCTCCGGCTGAGTGGCGCTTCGCCTCGCGGTCGGTCCGCTTCAAGGGTCCCCCCACCATGTAGACCCCTCGGATGCCCTCGAGCGGCTTCGACCGGATGCGCGAGAACCGCGCCGGGTCGCGCAAGCGCCGGCGCCACTCGTTTAGCGTCTCGGCCCAGCCCCGCGGGAGAGCCATCTATGCGGCCCTCCTCTGCCGCATCGACCCGGAGAGCTGCCTCAGTAGGGGCGGCCCCAGGACGAGCGCGGCCACGACGCCGATCGCGATCGGTACGAGCTGCCCCAGGTCGTCGAATAGACCTCCCGGAGCCTTGGGCCTCGGGAGCTTGGTTACCGCTTCGCTCACCGTTTTGATCTCGTCCGGAGTGAGGTTGTGGAGTGTCGCGAACTGTAGGACCTTCTGCCCGAGGGACTCGCTCTCGAGCTTTCGAGCTTGGTAGTTCCCTGCGAAAAGGAAGATCGACGACACGACGACCGCCGCGCCGGCAATGACGGCGACGACGAGAACCATTTGCACGGCGCCGAGCCCGGTCGATTCCTTGAGATAGCCGGACTGTTTCCCCACGTCCCGCACTTTGGCGAGCGTCTCGACCACCTGTCCCTGCATGCTCGACTGCTGCGCCTCGAGCGCGGCAACGGCCCGCTCGTGCCTCGAGAGCTCGTCGATGATGGACTGCCGCGCCGCGGTATTCGGGAACCTGGAGAGCTGATCTCGGAACACTCGGATCCGCTCTCGCAGGACGGGGATCTGCGCCTTGGTGACGTTGTACACGTCGATGGAGTAGCTCACCGCCTGCCACAGTCGGCCCCAGGTTCCGACGGGATCTCGGAGCCAGTCCTCGGCGCTTGGGAGCGTGGGCTTAAACACGGGTCACCATTCCGCCTTGCCGGCGCGCCGAGCGGCAACGCTCGGCTTTCCGCGGTAGAGGACGGCGAAGAACAGCGCGAGCCCCAGGATGCCGAGCCACGGGGTCCCGAGATCCGTCAAGGTCCCGGCGGCCGGCCTCTCGCCGGCCTCGGCCTCGATGCGCTCGAGCTCCCGCTCGCTCGCCTGCCCGATCGTTTCTGAGTCCGTATACATTCCCGCTCAGTCCCCCCCCGCTCCCGAGAGGAGCACGAGTCCCCCCACGATGAGCGCGAGCCACAGCCAATTGCCACCGGCCGGCACCACTCCGGCCGCCTTGGTTTCGGGTTCCGCCCCCGGACCTGTCGGGGCCTCGGCGGCCGCCGCGGGCTCGAGCTCGGGCAGGGCTCCCGGCTCGGGCTCGACCGCCGGAGCGAGAACCTCGGGAGCCGGTGCGGGCGCGAGCACCTCCGGCGCCGGCGGTGCGACGATGGCCGCGGTTCCGGGAGCTGCCGACGTTAGCTTTCCCAGGAGCGTACCGAGGATCGGCCTCTTGACGGCCTGTCCCCGGATCCGTTCGAGCACGCCCGGCGCCTGCGTCTCGAGCGCCGCGCGAGCTGCCGCAACCTGCCGGAGCTTCGCCGTGATCTTCGGCCCCCTGAGCTGGGGGAACGACACCGCCGGAGGCAGTTTCGCGAGCTCTCGAACGACGGGCATAGCCCTAGCGACGACGGGCGCCATGATGCGCCCCACGCGCGTCGCCGGCCCAAGGGCCTGGGGAACAACGACACGCCTGGGTCCGGGTCCGATCACGCTCGCCGCGGCGACCCTCGGGAGAGCTTTAGCCGCTACGCGCTGGAGAGCCATGGAGCGCGCCGCGAGGACCGGGGCTCGAGTCGGGGCCGCGGCGACGGCGCGCTGCGCGAGTCGTGCGAGCGTTGCCGGAGGAGCTCCCAGGCCGACCGATGAGACGTACACGCCTCTACCTCCTCCCAGGCCGGCTCGTGAGTGCGAGGAGCCCGACGCCCATGGCGACGGCGAGCCCGAGCCACATGCCTGATGGCATTTCCACGCGCGTGCTCGTCTGCATCTCGGGCAATTTGATGAGCTTCGATAGGTCGATGAGCGGTTTCTCCGGCGCGGGCGCGGGCGCCGCCGTCGAGAGTCCACGGCTTGCGAGGACCCTCCGCGCGGCCTCGCCGGCTTCCCCGCCCTTCGAGGCAATGTCCCGCATCACGTCGTCCGGCTCGTTCTTCCACTTCGCAACGCGGTCGAGAATATGGGCCTCGGCCTTGTCTCCCGTTACGGACTTGTAGGCTCCGACGACCGCGGGGATGAGCCCGATCAGGCTGGGGTGCCCGAGTCCCGCCGATTCGATCACATACATGGAATCACCTCACGCGAAGCGCTGGACGGGTTGAAAGCTAGGGAGCGCCTTGCCGAACAGGAAGCGCCGGACCGAAGGCTCGAGCGGGATCCACTTCGAGACGCGAGGAACCCACGCCTCGAGGTAGACGTGGTTTGCTCCCCTCGATGGATTGGTGGCGGAGACGACGAACCGCGTTGCGTAGCCGATGGACTCTAGGAGCGCTGCGAGGAGCAGGGACTTGTCGTCGCAGTCACCCTGCATCCGTTCGAGCGTGGCCGTCGGAGTCTGTAGCGTGTCCACTCCGTTCACGTCCCGCACATACCGGACGTGATCGCGGACGTACTGGAACACGCGACGCACTTCGGCGAGCTCATCGAACGCTGGGGCCGTCGCCACGAGATCGAGCGCCTCGCCTCGGACGCGCGCGAGCTCGACGGGAGAGCGTTTGAACGCGCGCATCGCCCCGACGAACGTTGCGACGGACGCCGCCCCTTCTCCGAGCTGTAGGAGCCTAGCCGGCGGCGGTGAGTGCTTCGCCGGCGCCGGCGGTTTCGGTAGCAGGTACATCATCACCCTGCTCCTCCGAGTCCTTTCGCAGCATCGCGAGAGTGCCGCGGAGGAATGTTTGCACCGGCTCCTGTTTCAGGTATTCCGCCTGTCCCGCGAACCGCTGGGGGAGCTCCGCGAGCACCGTCGCATCGTCGGTACTCTCGAGCCACGCCAGTGAGACGGGATCGAGCCAAGCCTCGAGAAGTATAACCAGCGTTTCCGGCCCTTCACCTGTTGCGAGCGCGCGGGCGATCTCGTGGACCACGGCGCGCTCGATGAACTGCGCGAGACTCTCCGCCTCCCGGACCGACGCCGCGGGAGCCGGCAACGCCAGCGCTTGTGTGAAGCCCTGGGAGGCGGCTGGGGCCGGCCCCGCGGGCCGAATGGCCTTGAACACCTCGGCGACAGCGTTCGCAATCGTCGCCACGTCTCCAACGGATCCCTCCCCACCGGATCCGTTCTGTTCTCCCGCCGTCTCCCGAGCGAGCTCTAGACCTTGGCGGAATAGCTGCGCGCGCTCCTGATTCGTTACCGCAAGGAGCTCGGCGATCTCTCGGAGCTGCCCCAGGACGTTCACGGGAGCCTGGGGAGGTTGCGCGCGCTGAGAGAGCACCGCGGTGAGCAATCCCGTTAGGAGCGCTCCTCCGGATGCGATGGCCTGGACCCTCCAATCCTGGGACACGGGCGAAGCGCTCACCGCGGGGATCCTGGCGGTGGAGAGTTTTGGAGATCCCGCCGCTGCGTCCTGGCCGTTCACGGCGGATCGCTGCGGGTCCGGGGCGTGGA
>Ga0214473_10004452_pt1 | contig 16847 bp, 7 predicted proteins | sample RVTome_7_FD_203509 | JGI IMG/M metagenome (GOLD analysis project Ga0214473, IMG submission 203509) | Soil microbial communities from uranium-contaminated site in the Upper Colorado River Basin, Wyoming, United States - RVT98D197 | ecosystem: Environmental > Terrestrial > Soil > Contaminated >... | reverse complement strand
ACGCTGAGTACGCGTTCACCTGTGTCGGTCCGATAGGTTTGTACTATAATAAAATGCACACTGGAGAACTCGTCCTGCGATCAAACCGGTTAATGACGCGATGCTATCTATTAATGCGTCACCATTCTTTCATTTATCTTCTGATATCTCGTGGTTTCTCACTCACAACAACTCCGATGTAGTTCGTTGAAATGCGGTTATGCCGGGTGGACTAAAGTCAAGTGGGAGGCCAAAAAAAAGAAAAGCGTGTGCGGTTAAGGTTGTTGTACACGATCCAGTCATGAGCGATTCCTAATGGGTTCACCATTCCCGTCTCGATCTGTTCCCGGTCCTAGCGAGGCCTTTCGCGAGCGAGAACAAATATCAGATAGAGAACGATTCTTCTCGTATAGAAAGAAAGCGCTAGCTGAGTTTCGTCTTTCGAGCGAAGAAAGCCCTTTCGATTGGCCTTGTGTGATCAAGTTGAGGGGACTTTCCTCGTTTGAGTTAATGCTTTGGAAGTTTAAAAGTTTTAATTGATCCGGTTGAGGAGAGCGCCGACTCCAATGTTCGGCCAGCCGAGAACGATGCCCTTTCTTTTTCCTTTCTCATGCCTAACGCCTAAAAGCCCCCTTTCTGATCTTTGCCATTCCGAAGTCTCAGAATCAGTTTACAGTTGATGGTGGTAAGTGAGCCGCTCCAGCCGCCTTTGAGACACTGGGGATTGGGAATGAGCTTCATGCTCTGGCTCATCGTGAGACCTTGATTCCGGGGAAGGCGGTGAAAGAAATGAAAACTATCCTCCAAAAGCTCACCTTAAAGTGGGGCAGGCTAGCCTGTTAACAGATAAGCCTCATAAACAACATAATGCTCGATAACAACATAGCTTCATTCTAACAACATCACTATCTTTTGGTTGCAAGAACATAAAGAAGGATAAAGAAAAGGGGGGATTCACAGAAAAGAGGTTGATGCCAAAGATCTGTTGGAGCATCTGCAACAATGTTCAGAATCCATGTGGCACCCAAAATCCGGTTGGCGGAGGGTGACCGGAATACTCAAAAAACTCCCTCTTCGCCATTTGAGTTATATCCCTTAGGTGTACTTTACATTGTTGGAAAACAGCATTTAGAAGAAGGGTCGAGGTGAGAGCGACTTTTGAGATCATTTCAATCTCTTCTACCCGCATGAATGAAATACCCAAAGTGGTTTCGGAGAAGAAATGACTAAATTGCCTTATCTTCTTTAGTGTCTGCGTTGGTACCTTCGCCCTTAGCCTTTGCTTCCGCCCCCCCCATTCGTGAAGCCTGCTCTTTGCTTGGGCCTATCCTGTCTTTCATTCGTGTAAACGCTCTGCCCTCTTCCACTGAGACAAAGTCATTCTAACGCACGCTGAGCAGTTTCTCCACTTCGAAAGCTCAGTTTTGATTTCTGGAGAGATTCCATTATTTCCTCCTTTCTCTGTAGTACGCTAGCCTGTAGAGAACTTCAGTAGGACCGTGGCATCAATGCACCTTTTCGTCGATACTTATTTACGTAAACTAGATGTGAAGGCAATGTCAATTGTATGATGAGATACCGTAGTTGGCTCCTGTTAGCACGAGAGATAGATATGAAATGCCTCTTTTAGAGTATGTTGAAGTGCTAGGCTCAATAGTGTCCTCCCGTGAGATGAGCTGGGCAAGGATAGGTTCATTCTTGTATGAGGAAGAAGCGCGTATATCCTTCTTATTGGAGAGATTGGATACTCACCATTACACTGTCAACTTGAATATTCGCTCAGCCAGCCTTCCAACCCGAGTTCCGACTTCACTTTAAGTAGTCTCGTTACGCAACGAGTGAACGATCTTGCCCCTGTATTTAAGCCAGTCTGTCTTCCTATTTATTCAGGATGGAATGCTAGACCCAAGGGAGTGGATGGACCAGTGGCTTAAGCTTCTGTCTTTGAATAGACTGAGGTCTCGTTGCTTGACTTCCTCTCCCTTATGAAAGTTGGGACACTGGCCCGTCACACCTGGTTGCCTTAGTAGGACAGGGAAGACTTCTTTCTTTCGACTTTTGACTCAATTGACATGAATCCAGCTCCTTTGTTAGAATCCGGTGATGCTGCTTTCGCCCAACTCTTTGAATCAAGTCAAGTCAGTCCCTGATCTCCTCCGGTGGCCTGACTTTGCTTTCAGGTCAATAAACGAATCTAGCTTACGCTTGGACTGGACTCCTGAATGGATATAACTAGAATTGCATGTGTTAAGCGTTCGAATAGCTGGCTTTATCCTTGGTAGTCCTTTTTGGGTTGGGAGAAGTAGGAATTGTTAGCCAAAGACTTCCGTCAATGAACATGAGAAAGAGGCACTCCTTCTCTTGTCGAAGATGAGGCCTGCAGACAAGTCTGACATATATTACCTCATTTATCAAATAGCGCTCACTGCCCTCCCTCGCATCGCATGGCTCAGATTCGCTTTTTCTTCTCTTCAAAAGCTTTAGGAAAGGAATTTAGAAAGCTCCAGGTCCAGATGGGCCAATCTTTTATCAGACGATATCGATCGGTTGCTATAATTAGCATTATGAGCTGCATTCAAATGAGTTGTTAAGTACGATATATGAGCTGTCTCAACTGGATCAATAGCTTTTCCACCCAATTCCTCTTTCTCATTAAGAAACGAATCTTCCCTGGTCTAAGGAAACAGGAACAGGATGTGAGGCTTCGCCGATTGAAGAATGTGATTTTTCTTTTTCTATAGCTGAAATTAACCTTCTTTTGAGAGGGAGGACAAGTCCAACATTTCCCTTCCCGCCGAGTAAGATGATTTGCTTCCTTTGTCTCACGCAGGAAAGCATGAACTCCAGTTAGTCTGATGCGTAGAATCAGCTTCTGAGAATCTTCTTCCGAGAATTGAATATGGAAGAGAGCTCGAGCTCCTTCGTCAAGATCTTTTCGATGTTGTTGACAGAGAGGGTTTGAGGTTTCAATATCCTACTACGAATGAATTGCCTTCTTTGCAAGAGCCTGACATCCTGATATTCCGCAATTTCCAATCCCTGCAGCAGGATGGGATTCCGCACTTGTTGTTCTGTCCTGGCCCTTTCTTTCTCCGTAAGATCCGGAAGCTAGGATTCGTCGAATAGTCTCCATCAGCGTGACCAAGAAAGTGTGTTGTTTTGAGTAGTCATTTAGGTGGTAACAGGAGCAGCGGTGAAGTATACCTTTGAAAGTGAATTGCAAGGGTCAGGCACAAATGCATTACTAAAGAATAACCAACCAGAAGGGAGCGTGGAAAGAAGGATTGGTCCGCGCTATCTATGGGCAGGATGCCTGGGAAAACAATCCCAAGGGAAGCTTCTCGCTAGTATTACGAGTGCCGAACGCACTTCCTGATCGGTAGCGGATCAAGCTCTGACGTGGCTTAAGAGAGAGAATGGGCACCACCCCAAGGCATAAAAGGTTGTGAGCAAGCGTTTTCGTTTGCTTTGGTGGGTACGGAGCTTCCCCTTGTCTTGGCCCATGCTTCCCATCCATCGACTCAGGATTTTAATATTTAATAAAAATCGGATACTCTTTTTTGTGGTTGGATCACGTTCCGTCGAGATCTTCCACCCCAGTATTAGCATATCGCCCTTCGTGAAGCCATCGGATTGGGATTAGCTAGTAGGTAGAATGGTTCCATAGTCCTGTCATTCATTGATCCTGGCTGGGTCTATAGATAGAGCAAAGGAAGAAGTCGCAACAAAGAGCAGCTTGACTGCAGCTCCACGGTCTGTAGATCTGATAGTTGCCTTTCTTTTTGGTTTGAGGAAAAAAAAATTAGAAAGATTAGAGGCTGCCTTAGATTGCCCGTAAAGCATGCCACTAGTACCATGAAGGGGCTTCGACGGTTCCTATCTTGCTTGGAGAGTCCGAGACCTTCTCCTAGGCACTTCATCGGAGGCAACTGGACTCTCTTTGATTTCACAGAAAATGGAGAAATGAATTGATCGATTCATTGGATCCTAGGTCGGGACTGACGGGGCTCGAACCCGCAGCTTCCGCCTTGACAGGGCGGTGCTCTGACCGATTGAACTACAATCCCCAGAAAGCCAAATTCTTTCTTTTTTCTCATCATTATTGAGTTTCGCCGTGTTGTAACAGAGACACGAATGATATTATATATTATTATATTAAATATTAAAATAAAAAAAAATGCAGTGAACTCTAGTGGGCTAATTCATGAATTGAATCATGACGACTATATAAGCTATTCTGATATTAAGATTCGATATAGATGAAATCGTGGAAGCGGATCTTTGATTTCCTTTTTCCACGTAAGAATTCGTCGTCCGATTGAATCTTCTTGTTCCTGGATGCTCCATAGGAATCCATCGCTATTCCTTTCCTCCATCGAGAAAGGTTCATTTCGAATCACAAGAGCAATCTCTATTTTCATAATTCATTTTTCTTTTCGTTATGGTAATGCAATGCAAGAGGTCGGAAATCCAGTTGTTTCTGATGATGAAAAGAGCTTTTTTATGTTATGTGAAATTGATGATATTAAGGGGTCGGTTTTGTTAGAAGACGACTGTCGGTATCTGATGGTAAGATACCTATGGTCGGTATATCTTTGAAAGCTCAGCCGGAGAGAATAAACTGACTCCTCGAGGGCTACTTAAGGCACTTTAGTGCAAACCAGAAGGACTGGAGTTGTTGGATGTTGCTCAGTGCTGCTATAACTTAACAACCAAAAAGCTCTGCCTCGAACTTCAGCCCCTTCGAGTTGGTCACGGGGCAACAGCCTCTGACGCCCCACACCATTGCGAAAAGAGGGGGCGTCGCCCATCAGCCTACTTTGCCAAGAGGTGGCAGGATCGCAAGGACCTAGCCCAAACCGTCACTCTTTATTCGGTTCCTCTTGTCCAGAGAATACCCTTGTGGAATACCCTTCGACTTACCTAGATTTTAGAAAGATCGAAAAGTCTTCCCCAGAAAGCGCAAACGACTCTAATGGTTACGAGCCAAGTCGAGGGGCTCTGCTTTACGCTTCCTTCCTTTCAAGAATACCTTTTCGCATTCGATAAGTGTCCTTGTCTAAGTGGGGTAGGAAAGGCAAGTTACCCCCCGCCCTACCCTAACCCTAGGGTTAGGGGGAGAGGTAAGAAGCCTCGGACACCATTAGCCTTTCTTGCTTGGTACTCTTTCTTCAAGACATCCAAAGAAGTTTCTTGGCTAATCTAATAAGCCATTAAAGCCCCTCAGAACTCTTCTTCTTATCAGCGCGACGGCTTCAAGAAAGATTGTGCATCGGCCACCAAACATCCAGGGCAACAGGTATTCTTTCACCTGCCATCTATATTGGATTGGCATAACCTTATTATAATTATATGCCATCTAGCTTCATAGCCGGTAGTTTCCGTTGATCGTTAGCTTCATCCATCGGATCAGCTCCTTTTTGTCTTTTTTTCTTCAATGACTGCTTCTTATTATGCTTGCCCTCGTTCTTCCCTCTTCTCCTTGACTATGAGATTCTTCCCGGCTGATTGGGAAAAAGGGGCAGTTACTCTCACGCCAAGAATTGGGCGTAGATTAAACAAAAACCAGGGTCTACCCTTGGGAATGATAGAACTTCATTAGAATGTCTGGAAGCAGCCAATCTGATTCTTTATCACTCAACCACGGAAGTGAAACGAGCAGAACTTCCCCTAGGAATAGGGATTTCTCATTCAATGAGACTTTTCCTTGTTTGGAAAGAGTCTTCGATGAAGAAGACTCAGGGAATCAATCTGCAAACTCCTAGAAAAAGAACTCTCTGAAAAGTCTACCTAAATAGTGAAGAAAAGAACACATCGAGGTAGGTAATGAAATGAAAATAGGAGGGGAAGCCGAAAGGCTAGAGAAAAGATGGGCTCTTCCGTCTGTTGTCATAAGTCTTGTTGACTCAGCCGGGAGTGAAAGAGATTCTGATTCGACGTTCTCTATAGTCAGTATCCGTAGCTAGGACTGGTAGCATGCTTAGAGGAATAAGCGATGCCATTGAATGTAAGCGCAGCTATTGGACCGCTATCGCCCCTTGGCACGAACGGACGGTATAACAAGAAAGAAAAAAAAAAGAAGTAGAGAAGACTTTTCGCTTCGCCCCTTTGCTAGTGAATCTTCTCTTTGAATTGAAAGCTTCCACGTCGTGACTTAGTCTTCTGCTTTCACTGTCTTCTCGAAAGCGAAAGATAGTTCACCTAGGGGAAGAATTCGACTAAGCTTAGGTTGACCTTGTCATTCCTTACCTCCGCCTGCTTGGGAATTATATTAAATAAGGAGGACTAGCTGTGAGCTTTGAGGAAAGCCTGTAAGTTCTCTTTCGACTTCCCCTGGATTCCCTTCTCTTCCTGGGGAGAGTAAGTAAGGCCAGTCTATTAGGTGATCTTCCAGATCAAGTGAAAATCTAATCACACAACTCTTCTCTTATCCGCATGGTCTTGTTCAGCTGTCTTTATCCTTGCCTGGGATGGATTGCTTTGAATAGCCCTACCAGGGGAGTAGGCATTTTCGGTCTTCGCTTTTCCTGTGAACGACTCCGATCTTTTCTTTTCGTTCTACTCGGGCCGTGGTTTTCGACCGGGCCCTGGGAGACTGCTCACGCCCCTAGATAGCTTTCAAAGTCTGCAAACCTTGTTCTCCTCCCCCGGGTGGAGGATTCATGTAAACTTATTCCTGTGGGTCCCCGTTCAGGAAGGAATTTTTCACATCTAATTGGAACAGAGGCCAATCTCGATTCGCAGCAATAGAGAAGAGCTGGAGACGAACAGACTTCATCTTGGCTACTGGGGCAGAGGCTTCCTCGTAATCTATCACATATGTTTGAGTAAAGCCTTTAGCTACTAGCCTGACCTTTTCCTCCTTTCTCCCATAAAGCTTCTCTTCGGGCAATTCGACGTTCGATATCCCTCCATTTCCACCATTCCCGCCAATCCTTGGACAATTATGCGACTTTCTGGGCAGAGGAAAGGCCAAACTCGAAAAACTCATGAGAAATGACGTGTAAGAAGCCCGAGGAAAGAGAATTCTTATCAGGCTTGGAGGCTTCTTAGTAAGATTGCTGGGTTGAATCAGACTTCGTTCCTCTTAGAATAAAGCTAGACCGCACCGGGAAGAGAGGAATGAATAAGACCAGAATCTCACGCCAAGAAAGCCCATAACTCCTTCGCTAGTCTTCCTTTCCAGTAAAGTAAGCAGCAAAGCACTTCACTCGCTTTCTAAAACCAGAGAGAATAGCGGCTGATTCACAGTTGGTTGGCGCTGGGGCAAGCTCCGATAAGAGTTCATCTGGACGGGCGTCCCATGGTCGGATGCTTTCCAAGCTAGTTAATCAAAAGCGAGTCTCCATTAATCTTATTCGCGCAAGGGTAAACGAGTTTGTCAAAGTAAAAAGAAAAAAAGGAGCCTCACCATGGAAGGCAACTAGCAAACATATTGAACAAACTGCCTTCCATAAAAACGTATAAAACCAGAATGCAGAAAAAGGGACTCGCTTTTCTACACGAACAGAACAAGAAAGAAATGGGTACCACAAAATGACGTAAATAAAGGAGGCATCCAAAGCGGATCCATTTCTATGAGTTCTCTAAATTCCGACCTTTTATTTTAGTAGTAATAGATCTCGGGTTGTGGGTAGGACATCTAACTAGGCAAAAGGGGCGGGTCTTAGTAGATCTTATAAGTGTGAAAGTCAGAAGGAAAGATTCTATACATCCAGTATACGATAAGACGGAAGCAAGGGTAGGAGATGTTGCTGCTTTAGTTTAAGCTTTGGTTTTATCTGTTGCTCTTTGGGTATCCAGCTTTAACACGAAAACTGTAAGTTTAAGTTGTTGTTGGTGTTGGGGTCTTATTATTCAGTTAGTCTTCAGTAAGTCCGGAAACCCTCTTGGTCTGGTTATAGAAGAACCTCTGCCTAAGCCCCGAGGCTAAACGCCTCGGGCCTTCTTGATTCTTATTTTTTTTTGTGTTAACGCTCTGGTCGAAAACGAATGAAGTATGGCTGACACTATCCAACCAACCCGAGGCCCTTCCTCCCTTCATTGGTTGACTGGACAACCTCCGTGTCGATAACACGCTTTCTTCCCCCGTAACCGGCTAGAGCGAACAAAGGTGTATAGTATAAGCCTTAGAGGCGATCCCTTTAATTGGGGATATACATTCCATTGAGAGATAAGGGACCGATCCGATCTAATCAATGAACATTGAGACAAGAACGGTTCCTGAACGGGAGGTACGCTTGGCCCCTGACACATTGCCTTTTCTCTATCTTTATGGCCTGTGGGAAATCAAGTCGATTGCCGCTTTCTAAGGGAAAAATCCCTACGGCATATAAGCGCCCCTTTTCGAGGGGAACCGGTCCGTGCGGTAGCGGGCGAAGAAAAGATAGCGGGCTTGTGATGGAACAAGCAGGTGACCGAATCACCAACGAACTAACCATTCGATAACAAAAAGAATTGGAAAGCCTTTTTACTATGTCGAGATGCTTGAGCTTCCGGGCCTCGGGAAGCACAATGGAACCACGAAACCCGAGAGTAGGGCTAAATCAACTACCGCGTCCCTGACTAGAATTTGACCCGATTCTTACGTCACAAGGTAGCCGTAGGGGAACCTGTGGCTGGATTGAATCTTTCTAGGAAGTAGCCCCCTTTTGCAGTTAGTTTCGCTATCTCGAGAGTTGCCGCCGTTCATTTATCATATTCTAATATATAAGAGAAGTGGTTGTCTTTCTTCAAGTGAGATCTCGGATCGAGAAACCAGCGCCCAAAGTTGCTTTTACGAAAGCCGGTCACCGTTGGCTAAGATCCTTTTTATCACTGACGAGGAAGCTCACTTCTACCTTTTCTTGTAAAAGTCTAACTAATTGAAAGCGCCTATGAATCCGCCTGCTTTTCTTTCGTTCTACTTTTTCGTTTTCTGTCTTTCTTACCTGCTTTGGCCTGACCCCTATCTATCGTCGACTTCGCTCAAGCTCTATCCTATCTAATCCACCAAGCAACGATCTGGTCCATGCCAAAAAAAGTAGTTTTAGTCTAGAAGCTCATGCACTCGCCGCCGACCTCTCATTTAGCTGCTGTTAAGCGAAAGTCGTTCTAGTCACCTGTGTTTACCCTAATATCCCGTTCCTGTACGGGAGCGAGTCAAATTCCTCTCTCTCTCGGGTATGTAGGACCGATGCTTCTCTCCCGGGATCTTCTTTCTAAGGAAGTGCCCTAAAAGCCTATCTCTCGCGACTGTTGTCATAGTCAACTTTTTGTCAACTGAACGATTTCAACTCGACTATTCAATCTAGTTATTTAACTACATCACAGGAAACTACTTAAAGCGATTAAGGAGGAGCTCCGTAGCGTTGGAACTAGAAACCGACTAATCGCCACCCGGTCCCAACTTCTGGCTTATTGACCCCAACTTAGAGCATTTTCGGGGAATAGCTCATATCTGCTAAAGTCTCCTTTCTGACCCTTTTTTCATAACATAACGTTCTTTGGCGTTGGATGAGTCATTCCACCATCTCAAGAGGAGATGGAGATAGGCCCAGTCCCGGCTTGTGCGGTTAAGGTTGTTGTACCCTACCTTCATTTTATTTTAGAACTAGAATCTAGAAATGCTAACCCTATGACATAAAGCACGAACCAAGATCCATGATACGAAAACCAAAAAAAAAATGAGGAAGAAAAAGATATCGTTATGCGCTTCTCTCATCTTTCTGTTCTTTCTTTCGTTCGAGTTGCTCAAGTGGGCTGTTCGTTCCGCTGTCCTTTCGGTCAGCTGCCCCTCGCTTCTTCGCTTCGGCCGCAGCCATAACTCCTGTTAATCATCCCCGATTTCTCGATCAGATGGAAGCTCTACTTCTTTAACATTAACACTTCTGGAAGGCTTAAATACAATAGTTAACTTCACTCCTGCAACCCACCCATAACATAAGATAGATTCATGGGCACACCCATTCTTTTGTTGTAGTTGAAGATCTTCATTAAGAAGATAAAGTAGATCGCTAGACTGACGAATAAGTAAAGAAACAAAAAAATCAGAAATAGGATTACTATTACTATAGTAGAACTCTCCTTTTTTGAGAGTATTTCCTTTATTAGAGTCCAGTACTCAGTCATGATATTTGATATAAAAGAAATTCAGCCTTCCTCTACTAGTTCTGGAGTCAAGCCAGCAAACAAAAGACTGATTATAGGTCGATCCGGGGTCGGCAGTTAACGTTATGCCGTTCCGTACTCTCGCCTACCTAGGCATTCCGCCCAGGAAATCCACACCAAGACTCTAATCCAAGGGTACAATGCTAAAGCACAAAAGGCTCTTGGTAAAATTCGCCTGTCAGATTGAAAAACTCAAGACAGAATTCCCTTAGCCGTGCAGTGAGCGGTACTCCGTCAACAGAGTCGACAAAGCAGTCATAGGTAGCAAGACAGAGAGTAGGATTACCAGTCCCCCTTGCTTCTTTCATAGGTAGGGGCTTTCACCACTGCAAATTGTTCTGTTCCTGCATTCATTAAAGAGTTAAGTTACCGGTACTCCATCCACAGTGCTGTCTACGGATCCTTCCCCGGATTCGGCTTAGTCTTAGTCTCCCTAGCGGCTTAGTCACAAGCTCCCTGCCCTCTTTTTTTTATAGCATAGCTTCTAGCAGAAGTAAGGAGTGTGCAAGTCTAGTTGTCACGAGCAAGTACTTCGTATTTCAATAAAAGAAGCATTATCGAGTGCAGTCCAGCGCTTCTTTTAGGGAAAATGAAAGCAGTCAACGGTAGCCGACACCGGTTTAGTTACCATAGCCCTAGTCTTTTAGCGGACTCAAGGACTGATTTTCTCACCAGAGTAGGATCAAAATACAATACAAAGAATATAGAGAAGGTTTTCCAGTCGAGCAAAGTTCATCTGCGGTCAGTAAGTACGGCTGCTCTTCCTATTAGTTCCGCGGGTAACTGTCGTCATCGAGGAGGCCAGTCTGTTCTGTCTACCAGTCAGTAGCTAACCGAGACCCCTGTAGCTAGCTCTTCTTTGGGGGCTCCTTAGAAAGTAAAAAGATCGGAACCGAAGGCTAGGGCTCTTTCCCAATCACCAAAGATCGATTCAAAACAAGTTAATAGGATGTTCAGCCAGCGGGCCTTGATGTCCGAGAGGGAAGGGCAGCCAACCGAGCTCAGAAAGCGAAGCCATCGCCTCCAGTTATTCCAGTGGTTAGGAATCTGAACCGGCTCGGCTCCCTTTTTATTGGTCGAGTAGCTTTCCGTGGTCTAGGGCTGCCAAGTCTATTGAAAAAAAAATGTTAAATAATAACTGACGACGTCTTTTGGGCCTCCCTTCCATGATTGGCGGATTAGACGGCTGACCCCTACTCTTTCTATTAGTAAGTTTGGGTGCCTAAAGGCTAGGCTTTCCCCTTTTATTCGAGAAGTTACAGATCCTTCATTTATCTCCCTATCCCTAGGCTAGTAACCCGACTCAAAAGTAACTAACCTCTCTGGAGGTCCTTTCTTCGGTAGTTATTTCCAAGTTGAGAAGTGCCTTTTGAAAGCCCTTTTCTTGTATAGAGCGCTGCCTTTGGAGTTCTTTTCTCGATTGGACCCTCGATAAGACCAGACCTGATCTCGAAATAAGCTTACCTAAAGTCACTTACAGAGTGGATTGTTGAAAGAGTGGAAAGAAGGCAAGGAGCTCAAGGTCGTCCCCTATCACAGATGAAGTAAGACGTACAAGATGCATTTAAAAGGCCTGCCGTAGGTCATAGCCGGAGCTGATCTTTACCTTTGAAGTGTAGAGGAGCCAGAACGGATTTACTTTTCATTAGATCTCCCGATCAATCAGATATGCGATGGCCTGAAAAAGGCATTATTGAATCGAGCCTTAAGCGCAGCACCCCCTTTTCTTGTACTTGTAGCTCTTTTTCTTTATTGAGATGATAGAGCGGATCTAGAATAATAAGTATCCTCGGGAGCTTGAACTGGAATATGGATAGGAACCGATAAATAATAAAGCAAGGACAGGACCTAGGGCAAGATCGAGTTAGCAAGATTTTCCGATAGCTCCTTGACTTAGCCCGGCCGAAGGAAAGATCGTAGGAATTCCTGATCCTACAAAAAAAAAATTCTAAATGTCTACAACTACCAAAAATGTTGCTAACTTTCTTTGGCGTCGAAATTGTAAGAAAAATGGTCCTCAAATGCCGGATGTTGGGGCCAAAATGGATGCTCAAATGTCAGAAAGGGTCTCATCTGGCTCGCTACACGACTGGCTGGCAAGAGAGAGGATTTACTATCAGGACGGACTAGTGACATCTGATTAATGGGATAGCAAGCAGCAGCACTTCCTTTGCTTCTTTCTGGAACTTACTAAAGGAGGCCTTACCTTGAAAGCTTGGTCCCGGGCCATTGAGTTGAATGAGTTGAAGCGCCTTTACCATTAGTCTCAGCTGAAGCAATTCCCGAATAAGAGAGATTGGCTGTTCTGCTAGCTCTTTAAAGAGTTGGTTGGATTTGGTTACTTGTTGGACTAAGCTGGGGGTAGGTGCTCGTGCATGAAAGGAATGGACCTTCCATTTTTATTTAATTTAGAGCCAACACCCTAACTGTTGGGTTAGCTTCCATGGAAGGAAACTTTTCTATCGGATAAGGAGTTAGAAAACAGGCCGAGGCCGAGCCTTAACCAAGCCCTATTAGAAGGAGGAAGCACGTTAGCTATTAAGTTTTTCTTGCTCTTAATTGCGGGCTTTATGACGAGCTGGTTCCGGCCTTTATTGACAGAATTAGACTCTCTTTTCATCAGCCTTAAGTTGAGGATTCTGACCTAGCTCGATGACCCCTCTGTGAAGCTCTAGTCCTTTCTGCTTACAGTGCTGATAGTTCCGTGTCTCCAGCCTCTCTTGCCTACCCCTAAGTCCTGTCTGCAGTAGCTGCTTCTTATATAGTAGACCGAGTAGATGACCGAAGAGCGGACTTCTTTCCAACAAACAGAGGAAGTTTCGATTCGAACAGAGATATGTCAGAATTTGCTCTTGGGAAAGATAGAAGGGCAGGGCTTCAGACCCATAATTCAACCTAGCCAACCAATGTGGGAGCTTCTTATAATAAGTTCCAAAACCTTGAGATGAAATGAAGAAGGGAAAGCGTAAGTGAACTCGATCCAGTGGAGGAGGAAGCTCGGTTCAGTCCTTGCGTATCTTGAGTCACTCACTTCAAGAGTAGAATCCGCAACTCGGGTATTGGCCATTATGAGTAGTAAAGGCTACTATGAGCAGAAAGGGACTACTTGGCTCGATCGAGCAGCACCTACACCTTCTCGCGTAACGACTTCTTTGAAGCTAGGCTAGGATCGGATCCAATTCTAGGAGCTTCGGTTTGAACACATTGTTCTCTTGAAAGCTTATTAGGAAGCTAAGTCTTGACCTTTTCTTTTCTCAATAGGAGGTGTGGTGCCGTTGGACCTGCCCTTTATGCAGCAGTAGTTTCGGTTGAACTGGACATTGCTCCCGCGGCTTACTCGACTAAGAATTCAACAAGATAGACTGAGATCTGGACATAACCTACGCGCTGCTCGTGTGAGGGCAAAAGCAATTTCTTTCTTTTTTCTTCAGTTTTCACATTCAAGAAATGGAGTATGAACTGCAGTTCCATATGCTCATCGGTCTTTCACAACAAGCCACAAAGGCAGGTTCCTAAACCCTGCGAGGTTAAGTTGTTCGCTTCTATTCTAGAGCGCTCAGCCCTGTGTCAGAAAGAGAGTGAGGGCACATTCCGGCTAAGATGAGTGAAATCCGTTTTTTTGGCTAAAGTAGCCGAAGTTGCAGTGCCATTTGAGTGAGGCATTGAGTTTGAGGGGGACTTGTTCTGTGATAAACAAATGACTCCAAACAAGAACCTCAGGGCCTAAGAAAGGAGGTTTAGCTGAGAAGAACAGTAAGAGTAAGCGTTCAGGTGCTGGTGCTATGACCGACCTTAAACTTAAAGGTGGAAGATCCTCCCCTGGTTCTAACCACCCTGAATGAAGAGTGGGCGAACAAAATGCAGAACATATCAGAGATGTTGAATTCTAACAAAGAAAGAAGGGGGGAAGAGGAAAGTCAAGGCCAAAGATTCTATTATATAAGATATAAGTATAAGAGCGCAAGAGGCAGATTTTATTGGCTTGGTGGAAACTCCAGTGAGGAGTGGAAAGGGTCAAGTAATGGGAAGTGAAGTTTTGCATGCAATCCGCGTAAAAAATGGATAGTAACACCTCTCAACAACATGACCTTTGGATCTGGAAGACTCATGCTTTCCCTAAAATTGAATTCTTCCTGTGGCCTTGCTTTCAGGGTCGGATAGCCACGAGAGAACTTCTTTGGAAAAAGAGACATCATAGAGTGGCCTTCTTGTCCTCTTTGCCACGACAATATTGAACTCTTATTCATATTCTTCGAGACGGTAAAGTGGCTAGGGATGTTTGGAATGCTATTCACATCCCCACAACCATAGAAAACTTTTGAGTGCTTACAGTGAATGATTGGTTGAGACTAAATTGTCAGTCAAAGGGGATGTCATACCTCCGTGCTGTCCCCTGGAGCATGGTTTTCCCTGTTGTGTGCTGGATCTTGTGGAATCACAGAAAGAACGTGGTCTTCAACTCGACAACAACTCCTATCCTCAATCTGCTTGGTCGATCTATTGGCTACAATCCCCTATCCTATGGAAGGCGCCCCCCAGAACTCTGTGTAAAGATGTATCAAAGTCCAGAGGTGTAGCCTGCCTGTGACCTCTAGGAGGGTGATGCAAAACCAGGCATACGTATTTCAATTTCTATAAATGCACTTGTTTCCATTTCCTTTATTGTCCAAAATCATCATATTCCAAGCACTTCCATTAATCTCTGTCTTTTGTCTATTATTACAGGTTCTTGTGCTATAATTCAGATCGATTTTAGTCTGCTCAAACAAAACTGTTGAAACTCCAATAATAAGCTACACCGATGAAGAAGAAATTGAACCCCCGGATTCACTCCTTAGAATAATAGAGCGTAATGAAAAGGAAATTGTCCCTCTCCCTGGTAGGGAATTCCAGGACATACCAGGAGGAGGTTGAGAAAGTGAACTTAGGGGAAGATGGGGAGATAAAAGAGGTCAAAATCGGGACATCGTTCTAAAGACACAGCTTATTCAGTTGCTCAGGGAATACAAAGACGTCTTCGCATGGTCTTATGAATGAGGATATGCCTGGGTTAGACACTGACATGGTGGTCCACCATTTTCCGCTTAGAACCGGAATGCAAGCCAGTTAAACAGAAGTTTAGGAGGATGAAAATGTCCAGTTGAAGATCAAAGAAGAAGTTCAGACTACCAGCCAATGAGTGCGCAAGAGCTGATGATTTCGAAATTACCTCAAGACTACCACCGTGTAACAAAACTAGCTGCGGTTAGGGATTCACTTTCTCCAAGAGCTGCTACGATCACTCATTCTAACTACCAGCTCATTCCTGCTTGTCTTTGAAAGCTGTCCAATTACGCATCAATCTAAAAAGTAGCATTTTCCCGCGCGTCATCAACAGTAAAGTCAGTGTCTATAGCCGCTGCATCTTTTTTCTTTTTGTTTTTGTTATTGTATTTACTGATTGGTTTAAGGCTGTCCTAGGAGTAGGGAATTACGGTCAATCAAACCAGTTCATGAATGAATGGCAATGGAGCACGAACGGTTAAGAGGTTAGTTCCAGATTTCGTGAGTTCTATTCGCATTTCGTTTTACTTTTTCTTTAAAGAAGGGAAAGGAAGTGACAATCAGTGTCGTGTGGGTCAAGCCAGCTGTTCTCAATCGCTCTTTCCAATTTCTATGGCTACATACTTTGCTTTGAATTGGTCTCTTCTAAGGAGGCCTTTTTCCGGGTAAATGTCAGAGATAAGAGATAGCCGTAGTATCTTAATCCTTTTTCCTGCAAGGGGGTGGGAGAGAGTGCCCCATAAACCATCGAGTGGAAGTACTTTTTTTCCCCTTTCCTTAGACCGAGACGAATACATCGAGAATCCAATGTGCAATTCATTTTGATGAGATAGATTCATAGTGATCTGAAAAGCGGGAAAGAAATCTCTCTCTATTACTACGAATAAGATTTTGATCTTCTAAACTTAAACAAAGTAAGCATAAAGTTAGATTGGTTTGTGACATGGGTTGACTCTGATAGGAGGCTTTGATATTGTGGGCTAGTCTGAAGCCCGTTCCGAAGGTGAGGATTGGATGAAGCTTCCTATTTGGTTGGCGTTAAGTCTTTCTGGAGATTGTTCTGAGAATGAAAAGAAGAAATCAATGCTGCGAGGCATGGTTTGGTTACCCTACTAGAAAGCCCTTACATGCTTAGGTCGAAACCTAACCTGATGGATAGACAGATTACTTAACCGAAACCGGATCGGGAGAGAGAAATTCACTACTATGTTCCATCGGTTTATCCTTAAGTTAAGAGCAATCGGCTCCTGCTGAGAACTGAAATCCTGATGCAAACTGAGATCTTGGAGCTAAGGCTAAGGCCCTTCCTAAAGCCGATGGGGACGTAGTTTCTTGTTCAAATCAAAAGTCTTAAGTCTCCGCTAGGGCTGTAGTTCAAAATTAAGAATCTTATTAAGCTTAAAAGAAGAAAGGGGCATCTGCCCTGGTAAGCAGATATTCCGATGGCTGTATGGAAGAAGGCTAGCGGTGTAGCGCACATCATTTCTCAAAGAGAGTGAGGCTCATCAGGCGGCCAACCGTTGCGTCCTCGTCGCTGCGTTAGGAGACATTGGATGGTTTGGTGTTTTGATGATTCCTACTTTATTGACCGCAACTTCTGTATTTATTATCGCTTTCATTGCTGCCCCTCCAGTAGACATTGATGGTATTCGTGAACCTCTTTCTGGATTTAATTT
>Ga0214473_10004451_pt1 | contig 16847 bp, 8 predicted proteins | sample RVTome_7_FD_203509 | JGI IMG/M metagenome (GOLD analysis project Ga0214473, IMG submission 203509) | Soil microbial communities from uranium-contaminated site in the Upper Colorado River Basin, Wyoming, United States - RVT98D197 | ecosystem: Environmental > Terrestrial > Soil > Contaminated >... | reverse complement strand
CCGTCAGCGCAAGCCCCATCACGGCAAACGACCTCCTCGCGGGGCGGGCCACGTTCTACGGGGCGCAGCCGGGAGACACGGCCGCCGGTATAGTGGCCGGTGACTTCAACGGGGACGACGCCCTCGATGTCGTCCTCGGCGCCTCCCAGGCCGACGGTCCCGACGACTCCCGAACCGACGGCGGCGAGGCGTACGTTTTCCTCGGGCCCTTCGCCCCCGGCGACGAGCGCGACGCCGGACAGGGCCAGCAGGCCCTGACGGTGTACGGCGCGAACAGCGGCGACCAGCTCGCCAGGGATATGGCCGCCGGCGACGTCAACGGCGACGGTATCGACGATATCATCCTCGGCGCCCCCTTCGGCGACGGACCCGCGGACGACCGGGCCGACGCCGGCGAGGCGCACGTGCTTTTCGGGTCAGCGGCGCTGGGCCAGGGTCCGGGCTCACTCGACCTGGCACAACAGCGCGCCGATGTGACGATTTACGGCGCGGACGCGCAGGACCTGGCCGGCTTCACTCTCCTCGCGGCTAACCTCAACGGCGATCAGATCGATGAGATAATCATGGGCGCTCTCTGGGGAGACGGGCCTGGAGACTCCCGCTCCCTGGCCGGCGAAGCGTACGTCTTTTTCGGCTCCAGTGGGCTGCAAGGCGCGCTAGACCTGGGGCAGACGAGGCCGGACGTCACGGTGTACGGCGCGGAGGCCGATGACCGGCTGAGCGAGGAGCTGGGCGCGGGCGACATCGACGGCGACGGGATTGACGACCTGATCCTGTCCGCCCCGTTCGCTTCGGGTCCAGGCAACTCTCGCAGCGCTTTGGGGGAGACCTACGTGATAATCGGGCCGCCCCCGGCCCTCGTCGACATCGCCCAGGACGTCCCCTACCTCACGGTGTACGGGGTGGACCAGGGTGACCAGCTCGGGCACTCCCTGGGGAGCGGCGATGTGGACGGCGACGGCGCCGACGACCTGCTGCTGGCGGCGGTCAGCTCCGAAGGGCTTGAAAATGCCGCGGCGTTGGCCGGGGAGGCGGCTCTCGTACCCGGGGACGGCGGGCCGGGGAGAATCGCGGACGTGGCCGCAGGAGACGCCACAACGTTGATCTATTCGGGCAGCGCCGGCGACCGGCTGGGCCGCAGCGCCGCCATGGGCGACCTGAACGGGGACGGCAGCGCGGATTTGCTGCTCGGCGCCCCGGGTGGCGACGGCGCCGGCGAGCGCAGAACGAACGCGGGGGAGATATGGATCATCCTCGGCTCCCCTTCGCTGGACGAACTCTACCGGCTGGGCCTGGGCGAAGCCGGCGCCGTCATCGAAGGCCTCGACGTCGACGACACCCTGGCCACCGAGGCGTTCGGCCGGCCCGTCCTCAAGGTCGTGGATGTGAACGGCGATGGGTCGGGAGATATCCTGGCGAGCGCTCCCCGCGGCGACGGAGCCGCGAATGAGCGCACGGATGCCGGAGAAGCGTATATCCTCTTCGTTCGGCCCCGCTAGGACGGAACTAACGCGCGGCGGCGGCAGACGCCGTCGCTACGGAGGCGCGCCGACGCCGGCGGCGTCGGGTTCCATGGGAATGATGGCGCTGAAGGTGCTGCCGCGGCCCACTTTGCTCTCCACCCTGATCTCTCCCCTGTGCGCCCTGGCCACCCATTGGGCTATCGCCAACCCCAGGCCTGAGCCGCCCATCTTGCCGCGGCCGCTGCCTCGATAGAACCTTTCGAACAGTCGGGGCAACTGGTCGGGCGGGATGCCCGGCCCGGTGTCCTCCACCACGATCCTCGCCTCGCCGCCGTTCTTGGAGAGGGAGAGGGTGACGTGACCGCCGGGAGGCGAATACTTCACGGCGTTCTCCGTGATGTTCAGCACCATCTGCTTGAGGAGGTCGCGATCCCCTACGACACTGACCTGGTCCTCCCTGCCGAGGTGGACATTCACGTCCGGCCTCAGGTCCTTCGTCTGCCGGTAGACTTCCAGACAGACGACATCCAGCTCCACAGGGCGCTGCTCAGGCTCGCGGCCGGCGTCCGCCGAGGCCAGGTACAGCAGGTTGTTTGTCAGGCGGATGAGACGGCCCGCCTCGGCTGACATGCCCTCCAGGTAAGTCCGCGTCTCCGGATCCAGACGATCGTTCATGAGCAGCACGTCGATGTTTCCGCGGAGGGCGGTAAGAGGAGTACGCAGCTCGTGAGAGACATCCAGGACGAAGTCCCTCTGCTCCCGAAAGGCCCTGTCCAGCCGCTCCAGCATGGCGTCGAACGTGTCGGCCAGCTTCTGCACCTCTCGGGGCTGCCCTCGGGCATCGATACGCTGGCTGAGGTCGGACGCCTCGATCTCGGCCGCGACCTCGGCCACCTTCTGCAGCGGCTTGAGAGCCCCGCTGGAGAGCCAGTAGGCGACGGCCAAAGCTATGATGCTACCCCCGACCGCCTCGCCTATGAGGACCCACTGCAGCGTGTCCAGCAGGCGGCTGGACTCCTCCGTGGCCTCGCCCACCTGCACGATCCCCAGTACCACATCGCCGATAGCCAGGCGGGTCGTGCGCACCCGGAACTCCTGGCCCCCCGGCAGCTTCACGGAGCGGCTGATAACCTCTCCGTTCGAAGCGCGCGCCATCTCCTCAGGGCTCAGAGCCATCTCCTCCGCCGCCAACCCCGGCGTCGATGCCACGACGCCGCCCCTAACGTCTCTGATGACGGTGATGAAGGGAGAGTCTTCGCCGCCGGTAAGAGAGTTCTCCTGCACCAGCTGCTGCAACCGCTGTTGATCATCCAGGTCACCGGCCAGCGTGATCTGAGCCAGCACCCGCTCGATATCACGAGACAGCCCCTGGTCCAGCTCGCTGTCCACTATGCGCTGAAAGGACAGCAGCGCGGTGACCGCGATGGCCGCCATGACCAGGAGGAAGGCGACAACTATCCAGATGGCCAGACGCCACCGGAGGCTCAGAGACATGGCTAGGCCTTCAGGATGTAACCGACGCCGCGGACAGAGCGGACGAGGTCTCGCTCGCCGCCGGCGTTGAGCTTCTTCCGCAGGTAGCTTATGTAGACTTTCACCGCGTCCGACTCTATCTCGAAGTCGTATCCCCAGACCTTCTCGAAGATCGTCTCCTTGCTCACGACCTCGCCCGCGTGGCGGGCCAGGAATTCGAGCAGGTCGTACTCGCGGGCGGTCAGCTCGATCTCACGCTCGCCTCGCCGCACTTCGCGGCTGGCCGGCGCGACAACGAGGTCACCTACCCTCAAGACGTCCTCGCCGGCCGGGGCCCGCCGGCGCAAGGCGGCTCGCACCCGCGCCAGCAGCTCTTCGAAGGCGAATGGCTTGGTGATGTAATCGTCGGCGCCGGCCTCCAGGCCGGCAACCTTGTCGGTCACGGCGTCGCGAGCTGTAAGCATGACGATCGGCACGGCGTCCGCCGCCCGCAGGCGGCGACAGACCTCGACACCGTCCATCCCCGGCAGCATCAGGTCCAGGATCACCAGGTCCGGCAACCGCTCCTGCGCCAGCTCCAGCGCCTCTTCGCCGCTGTGAGCGACCTGAACGGAGTAACCCTTATAGCTCAGGCCGCGCCGGATGAAATCCGCGATGCCCGGCTCATCCTCCACAACCAGAACGGTCGCCATTCAGAACTCCCCGGTCTCCCTTTCCAAAGATAAGCTCGCACATGAATTCTACCATCCCACTTCCAGCGCGTCTAAAGGAGACCAGCCGCGCCAGGCAACCCTGGACCGGTCACGCCTCACCAATTGATTACCGTCCATTAACCGTCGTCCAACCATTAAGACATGCCGAGCGATTAGTATGGTTATACCCTCCCCTGGGCTCCGCAGGGAGCGAGATGCCCGAGCCAGAAGGCCCGGGCATCTTGTTGACTGGTGATCAGCGCTGCGGCGCGCTCCAGCAGACCCGTCGCTTAAGGAGCGAAGGGACACACCCTGAAGAAGGCCGGCTGTCCTCCGAACATTGGCGGCCGCGCCGTGCTTCCGGTAACAGCAGGGTTGAGGCTATTGAGATCGGAGATGTTGATCAAAGAGTCCGGAGTCAGGTCCCAGCGGGCCAGCACGGGATCGTCCGGATCAGGTACCGTGTGGCCGAACTTGTTGAACGATCCGTCCTCCCGTATCGGCATGATGAAGCCATTGAGATCGCCGATATCAAGAGCGTTGTTCGGGTCAAGGTCGGCGGGCCAGCCGTCGTTGCCACAGGGGTCCAGAGAGTCGGTTCCCAGAGAGGCTTCCACGGCCGCGGCAAACCCATCGCCGTCGAGGTCAGAGGCGGGGTAGGGCCCGGCCACGGTGCTGCAGTCAACTTGGGAGTGGACGAAGCCGCCGCCTTCAGGAATGGCGATCGGGATGTCCGTTGCGACGCAGCGCTCCGGCCCCGGCAGAACGATCTCGAACTCCTCGATCGTGCCCACGTTCGGCGTGGCGACGTCCCTCACCTCCAAGTACCACGGTTGCGCGGTCGTGGGAGGCAGATAAGGGGCGCAGGCGCTTCCGGGCGGGGACGAGAGGTCCTCATAGCCCACGAGGTCGTCGCCATGGTCCGACTGGTTCGGGTTCCAGACGTCTACCGAACACGGCGGGCTGGAGAGGCTGCCTGCCTTCAGGTTTATCTCCAAGTCTCCCCGATTCGGATGCAGGATGCGAAGATAGGCGTAGGGGAAGTCCGTCACTGGACCCGTGTCAGAAATGCCGCGTGCGGAGAAGACGCTGTCGATAGTGGCGACATGGGCTCCCTTGAACAGAATCGTGTCAACCAATCGGATGGCGGCGGCCGCCTCGGCAAAGGTGGACACGGGGTCCAGATAGAACTGGCTATCTAGGACGAGGGTGAGCGCCCGATCACGAGCGACCTGATCGTTCCCGAACGCCTCCACCAGGTCCCACAGGGCGCCACCCCAGATGAGGCCGGCGCAGTGAGGCTCCGCTGGCTGTCCCGGCGGCGGGAAGGGCCGGCAGGCGTCGTAATCCTCGGGGTAATGCTTGGTGTTGTCCAGGGTTCGCAGTCCGGGCGAGCCGCCGCAGTTGTTGTTCGCGATGTTGAACCACTCGGCCAGGCAGGGATCGCCGTAGATCGCCCCGGCCAGGAAATCGCCGAACCCCTCTCCCATCGCCCAGGCCTGTTCGGCCGCGGAGGCGCTGCCGAAGCCCCAGCCCGGCACCTGATTGTCCTGAATAGCGTGGCCGTACTCGTGCACGATGACATCGGCGTCCTCACCGGCGTCGGTGCGCCGAGAACAGCCGCTGGCGCCGGAATCTCCGAAGTGGAGCCCGCGGTCGACTGGATCGTAGAACGCGTTGCAATCGTTGAAGTAGTGAGCGTGGGCAGGGATGGCGTGATCCAGGATGTCGCTCGCGCCGCTGAAGCCCAGCGACTGTATCTTCCGCTGCACCGCGTCAATGTGGCGGTAGACCATGACCTCCTCAAAGCGATCATTGCTGCAGGGATAGACATAGCTGCGGCTGGCCTCATCAGCCTGCCCCGCCGTCTTGTAGGCGCCCGTGATCCCCGGCGCCGTCAGGTCCACAAACTCACCCTTGAGCTTGTTCTGTCCCGACTGGATACCCAGGAGAGTCCTGGTCTGGTACTGCCCCGCCAGCAGCGATTCGTTGGCCGAGCTGTCGCAGTCCGTAGGGGGAGGGATGCTGCCACCCGAGCTTTTCGCCGGGTTGGGATCGAAGACCCGCCCGCTATCGAAGCGGAGGAGGTTCTCCTTGAGGAGCACCTCGCCGTTGTCCGCCCGCAGCACCACCAGCCAGGAGGCCACAGGATCGACCGTTGGCACGACCAGCTGCCAGGCGCGGAGGTACCGGGCCCCAGAAGCGAAATACACGGGCTCCACGGCGACGTCGCCCCGAAGGCCGCCTCCCTCCGGTATGACGGCAGCTCCGGCGGCGGCTATCGCCGCATCCCTGTCGAGGCGGACGGCGTCAACCGTGGCCGACGGCCCCGACCGATAGCGGCTGAGGACGAAGGGCGCGTGGCCCTTGGGCAGACTGACTGTAACGTCCCCACCAAACACGGCGATACCGTTGATCGTCTGCTGAAAGCGGACGTGCTGGCCGCTCAGGCTCTGCCGGACGCTGACCTCCCGCAGGTCGTGCAAGTCGGCTGACAGGCCGAGGCGCTGGGCGTTGCGAATCAGGTGCTGCCTGGCGGCGGAGACGGGGTCCCCCGGCTGGAAGGCGGCTGTCTGATTCCCCGCCAGGAGCAGCGCGGCGGCCAGGGCGAGGAGCGACAGGAGGACCTGCCTTGACCGAGGGTTCATGCTACGATTCTACACCCGCACGGGGGGTGAATCACCTGCCTACGGACGACCTGTAGCGAGGCCGCGGTGCCCGCCCCTGAGCCAGCTTGCGTGCTCAGGGAGGGCTAATCGTCGTCGTCGTGGCGGTCTCGGAGTCTGAGTTCGCAGGACGCGAAGGTGTCATCGCCGTCGCCGCCGCTGCAGAGGTCGCGCTGCGGGCCGCCATCCAGGAAGTCGTCGTCATCGCCGCCAAAGAGGACGTCGCTGCCGGGTCCGCCGTGCAGTTCGTCGTCTTCGTCGCCGCCGTCGAGAACGTCCCTGCCATTACCGCCGTCGATCCAGTCCTCGCCGTCTTGACCGAAGACGAGGTCGCTCCCGTTCCCGGCGCAGATCGTATCGTTGCCGTCGCGACCGAAGATCAGGCTGCTGCCGCCCACATCGACTATCACGTCATCGCGGGAGGTACCGATAATCAGCCCGGAGCCGACCCTCGTCGCCGGCTTGCCGTTGCAGGTTGGGCCCGCTCCGGGTGTTGCGGTGGCCGTGGGAGTGGCCGTTCGCGTCGGTGTGGCCGTCGCCGTCGCCGTTGAGGTCGGCGTCGGTGTCGCGGTCGCCGCCGCTATCTGGGTCGGGGTTGCCGTTGCCGTCGCCGTGGCCGTCGAGGTCGGCGTAGGTGTCGCGGTCGCCGCCGCTATCTGGGTCGGCGTGGCCGTCGCCGTGGCCGTTGAGGTCGGCGTAGGTGTCGCGGTCGCCGCCGCAATCTGGGTCGGCGTGGCCGTTGCCGTAGCCGTAGCCGTCGAGGTCGGCGTTGGTGTGGCGGTTGCCGCCGCGATCTGGGTCGGCGTGGCCGTGGCCGTAGCCGTCGCCGTCGAGGTCGGCGTAGGTGTCGCGGTCGCCGCCGCGATCTGGGTCGGCGTGGCCGTCGCCGTCGCCGTGGCGGTCGAGGTCGGTGTAGGTGTCGCGGTCGCCGCCGCTATCTGGGTCGGCGTGGCCGTGGCCGTAGCCGTGGCGGTCGAGGTCGGCGTAGGTGTCGCGGTCGCCGCCGCGATCTGGGTCGGCGTGGCCGTTGCCGTCGCCGTGGCCGTCGAGGTCGGCGTCGGTGTCGCGGTCGCCGCCGCGATCTGGGTCGGCGTGGCCGTGGCGGTGGCCGTTCGCGTCGGTGTGGCCGTCGCGGTGGCGGTCGGGGCCGTCGCCGTGGCGGTGGCGGTGGGCGTGGCCGTTGCCGTCGCGGTGGCGGTCGGGGCCGTGGCCGTGCCGGTTGGCGTCACCGTGACCGTGGGGGTTGATGTGGCCGTCGCCGTGGCGGCGGTGGCGGTGGCCGTGGCGGTAGGTGTTGCCGTGGCCGTGGCGGTTGCCGTCGCCGTCGGTGTGGCCGTGGCCGCGGCGGTGGCTGTGGCCGTCGCCGTGGGGGTCGCCGTGGGCCCGCCGCCGTCACACGTGAACAGCTCGCCGGGCGAGTCGCCGATGACCGTGCCCACGTCGGCGCCGTCCTTGCTCACCGCCACCTGGGCGTTGTTGACCGTGTTGATGGTGAAGTCCAGGTTCGCCGTATCCTTGAGGCTCAGGCCGGTCAGGGTGAGGCTCGCGAGGCCGGCGGCGTTCCCCTCGATGGTGAGGCGGGAGATGACGCCGGCGCCGGTCTCGGACGGGCCGGCGTCGGAGATGGCGTGGCCGAAGGGGGAGGACGTGGTGGGGATTGTGGAGATGTCGCTGAACGGGGAGCCGCTGCCGCCGCTGACGATGAGGAACAGGCCGTTCTTGTCGACGACATCGATGACGTCGACGTCCCAGTTAAGGGAGAACCCGAAGGCGGTCATGAACTCGCCGGCGGGGATGCCGCCGCCCGACGACGATCCTACCGTGAGGTCGATCAACGCCCGGTCGGAGACGATGTCCTCGCCGGCGTCCAGGACGTTGTCGTCAATGATCTCGATGCAGTTCACCCGCTGGCTCAGGGTGACCACGCAACCGTCGTCGGCCGAGAAGTCGAAGACGTCACCCGCCTCGTTGGGCCCGCCGTCGGCGCTGGGGTCGACCTTGTCATCATCGAGGTTGTTGCCGCAGAGGCCGAACTCCGGAGGCCCCACGGCGGCCGGGCCGCCGGTGCAGCCGTCATCCGCTGTGCCGTCCAGATCGTCATCAACCCCGTCGCCGCAGGGCGGGCTGGTCTGAACGCCCTCGGCGTCGGGTATCGTGTCGCCGTTGCGGTCTCCCGCCGCCGCCACGCCGTTGCTGCCGTCCAGGGACGTGAAGACCGTGGGGCAGCCGTCGTTGAAAAATCCGTCGCTGTCGTTGTCGAGGGCGTTGTTACAGGCGGCGCCAGCCTCAGCCGCGCCCACCGCCGGGCAGCCGTCGTTAACGCGGCCGTCGCCGTCGTTGTCGACGGCGTTGCCGCACTCCGCGCCGCTCTCCTGGCGGACCGGGTCCATGTCTACCGACAGCTGGTCCACCGTTCCCACGGCGCCGACGCCCTGCAGCTGCCAAGCGGCCACCACCGCCGCCGCCAACGCGAGGGCTATGATCGTCGCGGCGGCTACGGTTCTGGCAGAGAAACTACCTCTCACCGCACCCCTTCCGGCGCGAAACGCTAAACCGATCCGTCCCCTGGGCGGACCGTGTGCGACTTCGCCTCAAGGACTCATTTAAGCTTGCCCGTCATAATCCTGTCAAGTAGATTGGGCGGTTATCACAATCATTAAGCCGGCGGTTAGCCCGAGCAATCCCGGCGGGAATTGACGCTACCGCGAGCGGCGTCTTACGATGGGCTCCAATGAGAAACGCGGGGATTGAGACGACCCCTCCGGCCGGGTCGGGGAGCGTGCTTCCTCGCCTATTTGGAAGATATTCCGTAGTCGTTCTGGCGGTTGCCGCGATCGCTCTGTCCTGCAACGGCGGCAACGAGACCGCTACCCCGACCGCGCCGGATGGCGGCAACGAGACCGCCACCCCGGCCACGCCAGATGGCGGTGGCAATGAGACCGCCACCCCGGCCTCGCCGGATGCCGCGGCCAATCTCTTCCTGAACCCCGGCCTGGAGGACGGCACCGATCCCTGGTTCTCCCTCAAGCCCGATGAAGGCCCGTTCAGCCGGTCGGACGCCTTCGCTCATTCGGGAAAGTACAGCGCCAAGTTCGAGATGCGGGACCCGTCGGCGTCAACCGGGGCGAAGGTCTACTACCTCGTGCAGGAGATAGCGCCAAAGGAGTTTCCCGAGTTCCTCAGCGGGAACTACCGGGTGGAGAAGTGGCAGAAGGGGACGACCAGGCAGTACCTCCAGTTCGTGGTGATCGCCTTCGCCGTGGATAATCTGTCGGGCGGCTACCCGAACCACCAGATTCGATACCCCCTGGCCGGGATCGACAGCCCCCCCTTCGCCATCAACAACGCCCACTTCAAGTTCATCGGCAAGGACCAGCCGGCGCTGGGAGAGTGGGTACACTTCGAAGCGAACGTCAAGGAAGATTTCGAGCGGCTGTGGGGAGCGGCCCCGGAGGGGTTCGACAAACTCCGCATTCTCTTTGAAGTGCGCTGGGACGACAAGACGCCGGGCAACGCGGCCGAGGCAGACGTCTACTACGACGATCTCTACTTCGGCCCGGCGCCGTGACCGGCCGGGAGCGGCGGATGAACTGGTCGCGCCGGGCGGACGGCCCGCTGGCCGGCATTCTCGCCCTGCTCCTCGTTTCCTGCGCTCGCGGCAGCACGGAGCGCACCCCAACCCCAACCCCCGCGGAAACCGCTCCTCCAACGGTTTCGCCACGGCCGACGCCCGCATGCGAGGGCGCTCTGCCCCCCGCCTCGGGCCTGACCGTGTTCGGGGCGGAAGCGCGCGATTTCCTGGCCGACCGGTTCTCGCTGGCCAGCGGTGACTTCAACGGCGACGGACGAGACGACCTGCTCCTCGGCGCGCCTCTTGCGGACGGCCCCGACAACTCGCGCGAATCGGGCGGAGAGGCATACGTCATCCTTGGCCGGGACTCACCGCCCTCAGTCATCGACCTAAGTGACGGGAAGGCCGACCTGACCGTCTACCCGGAGGGGCAAGGCATAAACCTGGGCTTCACGGTGGCCGCCGGCGACGTCAACGCTGACGGCATCGATGACATCCTGGTTGGAGCGCGATTCGCGACAGCCGGCGCGACCGGCGTGGCGGGAAAGGCCTACGTGATTTTCGGGGGCCCTGAGCTGAGACCAACGGTGGACACCGCCAAGAGCCAGCAGGACGTAACGGTGGCCGGCATCGATAGCGGCGACCAGCTATCGATCGCGCTGGGCAGCGGCGATGTCGACGGCGACGGCGTTGACGATATCATCCTGGGCGCCTCAGGCGCTGCGGGGCCCGGCCAGGACCGCCCTTCGGCGGGGGAGGTGTACGTCGTACGGGGCTCGCTGGAGCTCCACGGCATGGTCGACCTGGCCCAGCAACCGCCGTACTTCACCGTCTACGGAGCGGTCGCGGGCGACAACCTACCGAACCACGTGGCCGGAGTCGACCTCGATGGCGACGGGCGCCACGAGCTCCTTCTTGGCGCCCCCTTCGCCGAGGGAGCGGCCGGCCAGGAAGACGCGGGCCGTGCCTACATCGTGCCTGTGCCCGAGGAGGGCGGCGCCCTGGACCTGGCCGAGGGACAGGGATTCACGACCCTGATCGGCGCCGACCGGGCGGACCACCTCGGGTTTTACGTGGCCGGCGGCGACCTCAACGGCGACGGCATGGAGGACGCCATCGCAGGCGTCCGTGACGCCGACGGGGCCGATAACGCTCGCAACAACGCCGGCGAGGTCCACGTACTTCTGGGCGGCCGTGACCTGCGGCCTGCCGCTATCGACCTCGCCCAGCAGCAGGCGGACGCCGTCATCTACGGCGTCAACGCTAACGATAGCCTCGGCTTCTCCGTCGCGACCGGCGACGTAAACGGCGACGGGCTGGCCGATCTCCTCATGGGAAGCCCCAACGGCGATAGCTGCGAGGATGCTCGTGGCCAGGGTGGCGAGGCGTACGTGCTGTTCGGCCGGAGCAACCTCCCTGCCGCCACCGACCTGGCGAAGGGCGATTATGATCTCGCATTCTTCGGAACGGATACAGGAGACAACGCCGGGTTCTCGGTGGCGAGCGGAGACTTCAACGGCGACGGCATCGACGAAGTGCTAATCGGGGCGCTGCTGGCGGACGGCCCAGACAACCGAAGGCCGGATAGCGGCGAAGCCTACGTCATCCTGGGCGGCGAACGGTAGCGTGCGCCGTGTTCAGACGCCGGACGCTGACCCTCGCGCTCATCGCCTGCACTACTATATATATAGTAGGCTGCAACGGATCGCCTTCCGCGACCGATAGCCCAACGCCGGCCTCCAGCGCGACCCCCATCGAAGTGCCGACGTCGGTAGCGACGTCCGGCCCCATCTCCGCCGCCATGACGATCTGGGGCGCAGACGCGGGGGACCTGCGCTCCGATATCCCCGGCCTCGCCGCCGGAGACTTCAACGGGGACGACATCCCGGACCTACTCGTAGGCGCTCGCTTCGCGGACGGGCCCGACAACAGCCGGCAAGACGCCGGCGAAGCCTACGTCGTCTTCGGCGCCAGCCGGCTGCCGGCCAGCGTCGACCTGGCGCGCGGCGAACAGGGCCTCACCCTCCTCGGCGCGGCTGCCGGGGACAATCTCGGATTCTCAGCGGCCGCCGCTGACATCAACGACGACGGCATAGATGACCTGATCGTGGGAGCGCCGTTTGCTGCCGGTGGGGGGGCGGGCGGCGGTCGGGCCGGAACCGTGTACGTGCTGTTCGGCAAGCCCGGCCTGGGCGGCACCATGGATCTGGCCGAAGAGGAGGCTGACCTTACCCTGCTAGGGTCCGGCCCCAGCAGCTTCTTCGGCGACTCCCTGGCCTCCGGTGACGTCAATGGCGATGGCACCTCGGACATCGTTGTGGGCGCAACCTTCGCCTCGGCCACGGAAGACACAGTCCAACAACCGGGCGCCATCTACGTATTCTTCGGCGGCGCCAAGCGGCCCGCCGGACGCGACGTGGCGAAAGGCGAGTTCGACGCGGCCCTGTTCGGAGCCGACAGCATGGACGAGGTGGGAGACACCGTGGCCAGCGGCGACGTCAACGGTGACGGCATCGACGACATCATCATCACCGCCGAGGCCGCCGACGGACCGGACAACGCCCGCGCCACGGCCGGCGAAGTGTACATCCTATACGGGTCCAAAGATCTGCGCGGCGTCCTGACGGCCGCCAACAACGACCAGGACGTCACGGTCTGGGGAGCCGAGGCCGATGACACCCTGGGCTTCTCTCTGGCCAGCGGCGACATAGATGGCGACGGCAGGGACGACGTGATCATGGCAGCCCGCCTGGCCGACGGCCCCGACAACGCCATCGACGAAGCGGGAGAGATCATCATCGTGTGGGGCAAGAGTGACCTCCCCGCGACGATCGATGTCGCTCGAGAGGAAGAGGACGTCCGGCTGTACGGCACGGATCCAGGCGACCTGCTGTCAGGCGTCGGCGTGGCAGACGGCGACGGCGACGGCGTCCCGGAGCTGGTGGCGGCCACGCCCTTCGGCGACGGGCCGGACAATCAACGGCCCGACGCCGGAGAGGCCTTCCTCATCGACGGGCGAGCGCTCAGCGACGGAGACGTGAAGATGTCGGATGCTCCCATTCGCAAGCGCGTGTTTGGGGAGCGGGAGGGAGACCGCCTGGGCGCATCCGTTCTGGGCGCCGACCTTGACGCTGACGGCAATGACGAGCTGGTCGTCGTGGCTACCGACGCCGACGGCCCTGAAGGCGCCCGTCCGGACGCCGGACAGGTCTACGTCCTGGCCGCCACCTCGTCGCCCTAAGGCCCCCAGACCGGATAGGCGTCCTTCGCCTCATCCGTGGTCAAGCGGCGGACATCGCTGCCGTCAGCCCTCATGATGTAGATGTCGAAGTTCAGGCTGTCCCGCATGGAAGCGAAGGCGATCCAGTTGCCGTCGGGGGACCATTCGGGCTCCACGTCCGCGGCCGGGTTATTGGTGAGGTTTCTTTCCGCTCCCGTCTCCAGGTCCCGGAGGTATATCTCCGGGGGCCCGTCCCGATGCGAGCGGAACGCTATCCTCCGTCCGTCCGGAGACCAGACGGGCTCGACATCCCAGCCCTTCGGGTCGCTGGACAGGACCCTCAGATCGGAGCCGTCGACGTCGATGATGCAGGTCCAGGCGAGGGAGCGTGTGACGCTGGCCGAGTAGTAGACCAGCCGCTTGCCGTCCGGCGACCAGCCGCCAAGGAAGGCCCCTCCCCGGCAGGGCTCCGCCGTCGCCTCGTTCTGGGACTCGAAGACAGCCCTTCGCTCGCTACCATCGGCGTTCATCACCGTGATGGTCCCGCTGGAGCTGAAGGCGATGCGCGATCCGTCGGGAGACCAGCGCGGGCTCAGCGCCCCGCCGTCTCCATCGTCCAGGCGGCGCAGGCCGCGGCCGTCGGCGCCGGCCACGTAGAGGTCCAGGCTGTTCTCCCGGTCCGAGGAGAAGACGAGCTGATCGCCGTCCGGGGAGATGTCCGGCTCGTCGTCCGGGCCCGAACTGTTGGTGAGGTTCGTCTGCTCGCTGCCATCGCTATACATTATATATATCTCTCGCTCGCCGTCCCGAAAGGTGACGAAGGCGATCTTGCCCCTGGGCTCCGGCCCGCCGGCGAGGGGGGTTGGCCACCACGTCGGTTGAGGGGACGCAGCGGCCGCGCTCGCGGTGGCGGCTGGCGTTTGGGAGGTGGCGGTTGGCGTCTGGTCGGGCGCTGACTGCTGGGCCTTGCCCCCTCCCTGACACGCCAGGAGCAGCGACAGACCTCCCACAAGACAGGGGAGTGTCAGGCGGCGACCCAGGCCTTCTATGGCGATCATCGGGTGATGTGGAAAACTCCTTCTTTGCCGCGAGTTTACCACACACGGGTGGATACGCTGGGCGGGCATCATGTGGAAAAAAGAAGGACGTTATTACCCCCTCCGCAGGCTTGACAAGCGGCGGCAGACCTGTATGATGGCAGCAAGCGAAGAGACATAATTACTGGGAGGTTACGCGGCAGTAGCAGATACGAATCCAAGCCAGTAGGGGCCCAATAGCGGCCCGCTGTTATATACAGGAAGCCCAAAGGGAGGGATTATGAATCCGGGCGCGCATGTTAGCGCTGTCATCCGACTTACTGTAGGCGCACTGGCAGTTACTGCCCTTTCATTTCTGTTCACATCCGGGCCTGCACCCGCAGGCGCAACCGCACAGGCCACCAGCCTCGACGCTACCCAGCTCTTCCGCCTCTGCGAAGACCCATTCCCCAACGCCGGCGCACCGACGATGTGTACCGAGGTGGCCGCCGACCTGGCTCCCGACGCCCCCACCAACTACAGCACCGTATTCAACGTCCCGTGGGGGCGTTTCAACTTCGGCTCCCTGGCCACCTTCTCACCCCCGGACGCCGTCATCACCCCCGGCACCAACCTGCCTCTCGGCGCCATCGTAGGGGCCCTCCGCTCCTCCACAACCCTCGGCCTCACCAACGCCAGGTGCTACCCCGGTCAGTCATCGACCTACACCCTCGAGGTGAACTTCACCTTCCAGAACGCGACCACCAACACCGGCCTGCCCATGGACGCCCTGACCATTGTCCCGCCCACAGATGGGTCTGAGGGCGCCCTGGAGCCGTTCCGCAATGACGTCAACGGCAACGGCCTGCCCGACCACGTCGACTACTACCCCGCCTACCTCAACAACATATTCGACCCCGACCGCATCGGTGACATGAACGCCGACTTCGACGAGGCCGACAGCTTCAGCGAGGCGACCGCCGAGGCCTCCACCGGCATCGACTTCAACAACGACGCCGACACCGCGGACGCTGCCGACCTCAACAACGACGGCGACACCGCGGACACGGTGGCCGAGAACGGCGGCAAGCCGCCGCTGACCCCCCTGGCCCGCTACAGCGGCACCACGGTCGTCGCGGGCACGGCGGTCGTCCTGGAGTTCGTCCAGTTCGAGCCCGGCCAGCTGGCCGGCGCCGGCTTCGACGCCAACAACCCGTTCAGCGAGCTGGACGCCGGCCTCGGCTACCCCAGCATCGTCGTCCTCAACGACCCCACCCAGCCTCTCTCCCCCTCCTCCATCACTGACTTCTGCTCCCCGCTGGCCTCCTTCACCATCCTCTTCGGCCAGACGCGGGACAACCCCTGCACGCCGGCCGGCGTGCCCAACATGCAGGGCAACCTGGCGGGCGCCCCCGCCCTCCCCGTCGTCGGCGACGGCCTGGGCTGCCTCAACAGCAACATCCCCTGCATACCCGGCCCCTGCACCGCCGCCCAGAACGCGCCCATCAACTCGCCCGACGTCTGCGCCAACGAGGTGGATGACGACGGCGACACCTTCGTCAACGACGGCTGTCCCTTCGTCGGCGCCCCGGAGGCCGGCGCCAACTGCGCCGCCGCCGAGAAGGAGGACGACGACGGCGACTTCCTGGTCAACGACGGCTGCCCTAGCGCCGGCCCCGGACCGACCGCCGAATCGCTGTGCGCGACCTGCGTCGGCGGCGTGGAGATCACCGCCGGCCTGTTCGGCTTCGGCCTGAAGACCAGCGGCGGCGAGGCGGACGACCCTGACGCGGGCGGCCCCAAGACCAACATCCGCGCCAAGAACCCGCCCGCCGGCACCGGCATCCTGGCCAGCGGCACCCACCTCTACGCCTCCCTCGCCACGTCGCTGCGCGACGAGGACGAGGACGGCTTCGAGAACGCCTTCGACACCTGCCCCTTCGCCACCAACACCGAGGACGGCCGCGTTTCGAACGGCCCCGCGGGCGAGGGCGGCCCCCTGGGCGGCGACATGATCGACAGCATCTGCGACGCCGCCCCGGCCGTCAACAACGGCGGCAACTCCGACGGCGATGTCGGCGGCGGCGCCGCTTCCGGCTGGAGCAACGCCCAGGACAACTGCCCGCAGCTTCCTAACCCCACGCAGTACCAGGCCGACGCCAGCATACCGCGCCACTTCAGCGCCCCCAACGGCGGCACCGTCGGCGACACCATCGGCGACGCCTGCGACACCAACAAGGTGCGCTCCAACGGCCACTGGCACGCCGTCATCGACGTCGTCGCCAAGTGCGTCAGCGCCAGCCTGCCCGCCGACGACGCCGACGGCGACGGCTATTGCGACGCCCTTGAGACGACGCTCGGCTCGGACTCCGGAGGCGGCGTGGGCGAGTCCGCCCAGTCCCAGTCCACAGGCGCCTGTCCCGCCGACCCGTCGGCGTTCTGCGAGGGCGCCGAAGGCAACGGCGTCGCCGCCGACGCCCAGTGCACCGACGCCGCTGACAACGACGGCGACGGGTTCGTCAACGACGGCTGCCCCAAGGTGGGTGCCGCCGCCGAGTTCGCCGAGCAGTGCGTGGACGGCATCGACCAAGCAACGGGCGAGGCCGAGGACACCGTCGTTAACGACGGCTGCTTCGCCGTCGGCCACGGCAACTGCAACGACGGCGTGGACAACGACGGCGGCGGCGGCACCGACCTTGCCGACGCCGGCTGCCGGACGCCGGAGAGCTACATACTGGAGTACGGC
>Ga0214473_10004449_pt1 | contig 16853 bp, 14 predicted proteins | sample RVTome_7_FD_203509 | JGI IMG/M metagenome (GOLD analysis project Ga0214473, IMG submission 203509) | Soil microbial communities from uranium-contaminated site in the Upper Colorado River Basin, Wyoming, United States - RVT98D197 | ecosystem: Environmental > Terrestrial > Soil > Contaminated >... | reverse complement strand
CGCCCTCGCTGCCGGTGATCGTCAGCATCCCGTCGCGGACGACGAGCCGGACGCGCAGCTCCTCCTCGACCAGGCGGATGTGCTCATCTCGCCGACCGAACAGGCCCTGCATTTCCGGGCCCGCAGTCACGGAAACCCGCTTCAACTCAGCGTTGTCTGTCTCGCCCATGCGAAGGTGGTGCTACCCTCCATCCCTCCGGATTGTCAGACGCAAAGGGTAGGATAGACGCCACCCCAGGGGCTGTCAAATGGAAAACGGGCCGGGGCAGCGCCGGGAGCCGAGAGCCTAGAGCCGAGAAGGAGGCCCCCGGCTTTAGCGGGACTTATCCCGGGGGAGCGCCGCGAGCCGAGACGGGGTCGCTACTTGGATACCCCTGACCCCTGGCACCTAGCCCCCGCGGTCTGGTCTTCCCTCTCCATTTCCTCGCTTCCCCTAATTGACCAATCGACCAATTGACCAATCAACCTGGTCCGCCTGCCGCCTGCCAGCTGCCACCTGTTTCCTGGCCCCTGGCCCCCGATCCCCGACCCCTGGCCCCCGCCGTTAAGAGGGAGAATCGCCTTGACACCGTTCGCGCCTGCGGGATAGTCTCCTGCTCGGTTTATCGAGGATTCCCTGCGGGAGCACCGGGGGGCAGGGATGCCGGCTCGAACTCGCGTACGAACTAGCGGCCCTTTGGGGACAGCACCTCCCCGAGGGCTGTTTTCTTTCTGGACCGAATAGGTGGCAGGCCAAAACTTTAATAAGTGAACTACGTCCCCTTAGACAAGTGACCCGCTCCGGGGAGCCTAAGTCCTTCTACTCTCGTATCAACCAGCACGCACCAGTCCGCACAGCCCTCCGGGGTCCCTGCACCCCGGAGGGCTTTTCTGTTTCTACGGGTCAGCTCGCGGCACGGGAAGCTCGCAAGCGTGGCGGCCGACCGGCGAGGCGACTAAAGCGGCGACGACCCATTATGGATCTTGACCGGCATCGCCCTTCAACGACTGACGTGCTCAATAATAATAACGAGGCCAGTCTGTCAGAAGTATCGGAGCCTCCCTAGTTCACCCAAGAGACTTGGCTCAATCCCGAGCGTGTCAGCGCCGGACATGCGTGCAAAGGTGCAGTTCGATTTGACCGCTCATAGCGTACATAACATTTAGCCACCCGGAGGGTTCGGATGCCAAAATTAACGCTGACAGACTTCGTTGATATTGTGGCAAGAAGCGGGACACGAAAGGCCACCAAAGTAGCTGGGGTAAAAAATCGACCTGCGTACAGCCCAGCCACTGACTTCTACAAGCCGATTCGAGACGGCTTGGCGGATATTCACAAGAACAGCAAACCGAAGTCTGCGCTGAAGGATATATTGAGGACCCTCACGGATCCAAAGAAGCAGGCGAACTATCCTACCATTGTCGCGGGCTATGCGAAATGGTGGGGAAGAAAAACCTTCGAGTGGTTCGATCCGCCGTCAAGCGTGTTCACATCTGCCGGTATTGACGTCGTTGTCAATCCGGAGCTTGGTCTGGAGTTCAACGGCCGGCCGCACGTCATCAAGCTATATTTCAAAGGTGAGCCGCTGACCAAGAATCGAATCACCATAGTTACACAACTCATGGAGGCGGAACTCCGTCAGAATTCGCCAGAAGGCGCCCTTATGGCAGTGCTTGACACACGCACCTCCAAGCTCATCCCTGGAAGCGCCGTCTCTCCAGTCGTAACTGCCATTCTTCAGGCAGAACTCGCGTACATTGCCGCTCTGTGGCCAAATGTGTAGGTATGGCCAAATCATCGCCTAATCCGGATTCTTCCCAACGGTTTCTAGTACCTCCTCTGCTCCGGTGTGGGAAAGGGAAAAGGGGACGTGGCTGGAAAGATCTAATTTCGGGTGTGCCCCACGGCAAGGGGCTGCGGGGGCTGAGGGAGCGAACCATGCCCCGCGGTTTCCGCCCGGTGCCAGTTGATCCGTAGGAAGTTGACGTAATTGGCAACGTCCCGGTTTGGTGGCCGAGCTCGATCGCCTAATCATCGGTTGAGCGGACGGGCGTTGCCTCCCGCTCAGCTTTATCATTAGTCATCGACGGCCCTGCAGAGGAACGTGTGAGCCAAGAATCTTCGACTGAGACGGTCTGGCGCTACCTCACGTTCCCGAAGTTTGTCGCCATGCTCGAGTTCCAAGCCCTATGGATGTCCCGATTGCGGGTCTTGCAGGATCGATTTGAGGGCACTCTTCCCCATGCGACACGGTTGGCGATGATGAAGGAAGACCTGAAGTGGCGGGAGGTCTTCCCCCAGCCCGAGCTTCAGGCGCAGCTCGCCAAAATGACCGACCGAAACGTAGAGGACGGAAGAGACTTGCTAGTGGTCAATTGCTGGTTCTGCGGGGAACACGAATCCGAACGCATGTGGGAAGAGTACAGCAGTTCCACCGAAGGCGTCGTGATTCGCTCCAGCCTGGCGAGATTGGATACCTCTATAGCCGCAAAGCAGGAATTCACGACAATTGGAAGGGTGCGGTACGTTGACCTCTTAACCCATGACATGGGCACCTATCCAGGCCATCAGGCGCACGAGCGAGCTCTACTCAAACGACCGGAGTACTCGCATGAGCGCGAGGTCCGCATCATCACCATGAACGCGGTGTGCCCGGGCTGCCTGAACGCTGATGGCAGTCCTCCGACGCCAACCCAGTTGAGTGGTCCCGGAATGTTCGATCCGGACCGTCCCGGGGTCTATCTTCAGGTAGCCCTTAATGTACTGATTCAAGGACTTGTGACGGCCCCTCGTGCTGCGGACTGGTTTCACAATCTCGTGTCCAAAGTCTGCAGGCGTTATGGCATTCGATGCACAGCCGAGCGGTCTTCTCTCGCCCGATGACTAACAACGCGTCGAGCGGACCGGAGCCTCGCTCTGCTCGCTCTCCGGCCACTGATCCCGGGCGATGCGCCAACGCGAGCGCCGACCGCGCCTGCCGACGGGCAGCCTGGAAAGATGCCGTCAGGCGTGGCGACACAACCACGCGGGCTGCTCCCCGGCAGTCTCCCCGCGGCCCAGCGGCGCCTGGCAGCCGGCCCATCTTGCCACGGCGTTGGGATGCCGTTCTGTTAGGAAGTCAGGAAAAAGCGGAGGACAAGCACAATGCTTCGCCGCGTGGATACGTTCGGTACTGACGAGCATGGATTTCCGATCAGGCTCCCCGCTCTCGCCCCAGCTGCAACCTTTGTGATCTGCCGCGACGAGGAAGTGCCGGCTGCGGGTCCGATGAAGTCGAGGCAGGCAATCGTGGAATGGATCGAGCACTGTGTGCTGGGCGATCTGAGGACTCTGCTTCTCGGAATCGATACATTCCTCGCAGGACGTAATACCCCCAGGCCCCTCGGGGGCGGCAATTTCCTATTGGCTGCCGGTTGTTGCATGGCTCTTGAGTACTTCGGGCAGATTTATGGGAAGGCGAGCGATGGAACGGCCGCGGCAAGGCGCTACGTCGAAGATTTCCTGCGTCCGGTGGATAAGAGATACTTGGATATTTTTGGCATACTGTGGTCATCTTTCCGGAACGGCATCGTTCACGGGTCGTGGCCGCAAGTCATCAGTGTGCAACAGCACGCCGGCCATCGGGTGGCCGTCGGCGCGAATCCCCGTATAGACGGAGATCATTTCGGGCCAGCCTCTGACTACGAAGGCGAGAGCTTGGTCATCAGTTCCGCCAGGTTTTTCGTTGACATCGAGGCGTCGTTCGACCGAGGTTTCCGCGGCTGGGTTCTGACTGAGAGCGACGACGATGTGCTTCAGCGAGCTGCTCCTAGATTGCTTGAGATCCGCGACGGGGATGCCGTTCGTGTTAAGGAGTTCAATCTGATCCAAAGGTGGAATGTCGAACGGCAAGCCGAATCGGCTTCCTAATTTCGAGGATTCTTATCGGGCCGAGCCGCGACAAAATTCGGGGTTGGAGTACTGGGATGTACCGGTGGACGTTGCCCCTATCGTCACATTGTGCTCGGCGACTCGCGTGATGCCCCGCGGTCCGCGCCTGGATGCCCTTCCGCTCTTCGTCCGGACCCTTCGGTCCCGCTCTTCGCCCGGGATCTTCGACCGCCGTCCTCCACGTCATGCTGCGCCGAATCCAGAGGCCCCCTCGCGCCAAGAAGTTAGTCTAACGCGTTGTCAAATAGATCAACTTGCCCGATCCCTTGCCGATGTGCCCCGCCGTCTCCGTGATGTTCGGCGTGCCTCGCTCGATTGCCTGCCGGGTGGTCCAGGTCAGCCGAGAGGCTCCGGCTGGTGGAAAGCGGCTCATCGCAAGGCAGGGAAAACGGCCGGGTCCCCCACCACGTTACGGGCAAGACCAAGGATACGTATCGCCTTTGATCCGATTGTCCTCCCATTGCAGAGGCTGGAGGTTGCTGAGGTCGTCGCTGCCTCCTCTTGCCACCGGTTTGATGTGATCAATCTCCCACCCGTGTGTGGAATTGGTGTTGCCGTGCTCGGAGAACTTCATTGGTTTTCCGCACAAATCGTAGCGCCAGATCGCAGCGTCGTATCCCGGAATCTCACGTCCTATCCTCCACACCGCGTTAATCGTGGGGCTGGAGAACGTGTTCCCATTGACATCGGTATTTCGGTTTCTAGCCATTGTGATCCCATCCACTGGTTATAGGGTTTCTTAACGGCTCGCCGCCGAACCGCGGCGGTCACATCATCAGGGTGCCGCCGGCTGCAGCGGTGGATTAGGGACCCGGAATGAGGGACGGCGCCAACTTGTTTGCCTTGTGACATGCTCCAGTTCGCCCTTCCCCGCGGCCGCCTTCGCGACACCCGTGATGTCTTGCGCCAGCCGATGCGCCTCGCAATTCAGAGTCATCCCTTCGGCCCCGTGCTGGTGGGTCTGGATCCAAGCCATCTATGGGTCCGGGTGCGGGGGCAAGAGGCCTCGACTCGGTGGGCCGCAGCGCGCAATAAGCTGATGTGGTTCACAACGTTCACTTTCACGGTCGAAATGGGGCCAGGATCCGAGCTGTCGCGTCCTTCCCTGCGCAACAGTCAGCGTATTTTCTCCCCGAACCGCACCGACAGGGATCGTGGGGCCTGAGGAGCCGAGGAAGTTCGGCCGGGTCGTGCCCGACGAAACTGCCCGGCCAAGCCTTGTCGATCCCGACGTTCCGTTCGCGAGCCTCGACCCAGGCCAGATGTTTCGCTAACCAGATGGCAGTATAGTTCGCGTACACGCGGGCTCCATGCGCGTCCCAAACCCAATTTCCATCGGCTGGGAAAAGGACGCAGAGGGCATCGATGTTGTTGAGCAAGTGGGGTGGCGGCCCTCTCGGGTGATCCTTGTTAATTCGAGGCCATATTGAACGGGCGATAGGACAACCGGGTGGGCGACGATAGGCCATCTCGATCTGAAAGCCGCCGTGCAGAGTGCGGCCGAGGCGGAGCTCTGGCCGCGGGGTGTGGCTGCCGCCGCATCCGGTGTAATGGCCGATGACACCATCGGCCATGACCCGCACGGGCCGATCCTCATCCAGGTCAGTGACGATGGCCTGCAGCTCTTCGAAGGGCGTCCCAATTGGGAAGGGAGTTATCGTGCCGCGCCAGGCCAGCACGAACTCACCACACTCCTCGCGCTCGATCCGCTCGCGCTCGCTCTCGTCCTGCCGCAATTCGTCGTGCCCTGAGACGGATGCTACGGCCGCGATGATCCTGCCGAGGTCGCGGTGCCGTCGGCGAACCACGGAGATGAAGGAGGGGTACCCCATCGCCATGTTGGCGACCTCCCGCTCCCACCACGGGCGTAGCTCCGCCGTCGCCCACCAGCAGGGCGGGAGATCGACCAAACTACCGGCTGCCGTGGGGGCGAGGCGGGCGAACCGGTCCACCGGGCGGCTCAGGCCGCGGCGGGTGCTCGGGATGTTCTGGATGACGAGGATGTTCCGGGCGGTCCTTCTCGGTGGGGGTAGCCATTGACCTTCCCTCCTCAGGTTTCGGGTGGTGATGCAGATTGCTTCGACCCCGTATCGGCCGCCAGCATAAACGGCTTCTGGACGATTGTCAATACCAGTCTCTAAAAAATAAGTTTGGGTCACAAACATGTTTATTCAATTGACTTCGGCTCGCCTTTCCCCCATATATACGAACATGAAATCCCGCCCCCCCCACCTGTCCCCTGATCGTCTCTATGCCGAAACCGGGCGTCTCATCCGCGAGGCCAGAAAGAAGAAAGGAATGACGCAAGGCCGGCTGGGAGCGTCGATCGGCCTCTCGCGCACCTCGATCACGAACATCGAAAAGGGCCGCCAGAAGCTTCTCATTGACACCCTCTGGGTGATTGCAAGGGTGCTTGGTGTGCCGGGGCATGAGCTCCTTCCGCGAGAGGATTCAATAAGAGCTCCGTTTGGACATCAGCTCCCCAAAGACGTGTCGCCGAGGGCTAGGAGGTTAATCGAGGAGCTGTACCAAAAGGCCATCATCTCAAGATGAGACTACGGAAAAAACGGATCGAACATCTCGTCAACGGGATCCTGGACAAGTGCGGCGTGACATCGCCGCCGGTACCCGTTAAGCGCATCGCACAGAGCCTTGGTTTAGAAATTCAAAAACAGGCCTTCGGTGATGAAGTATCCGGCATACTAATTCGCGAGGGTGCGAAGGCGATCGTCGGTGTGAACTTGTCCCACCACATCCATCGGCAACGCTTCAGTATTGCTCATGAGTTAGGCCATTTCCTCTTGCATGAGGGAGACCGGATTTTCATCGACCGAAGCTACAACGTAAATCTGCGGAGTCCAACGTCAAGTCTAGGCACTGACCTTGAAGAGATTGAGGCTAATATTTTTGCGAGCGTACTTTTGATTCCCGAGCAGTTTCTTGCGAAGGACCTCGAAAAAGAGGATATCGATATCGCGGATCCGCGCGAAATCGGCAAGATTCAGAGGTTAGCCCACAGATATCGCGTGAGCCCACAGGCGATGTCGCTCCGGCTCCTCAATCGCATACAGTAAGCGAGCGAATACGTAGCACGGTTATGACGGTTATTGATTAACACCGAGGCAAGTTGACAGAAGGCCTACCGCATGCCCCGTGGTCCCCGCCTGGATACCCCCCGACCCCTGGCACCTGGCCCGCGCCGTTCAGAGAGGGAGAATCGCCTTGTATCGAGACACCGGGGAGGTAGGACCATGCGATGCCCAGAGTGTGAGCACACCCTGAAGCTCGGACATCGAGACTACCGATATACCGAGTGCGGCTTGCGAAACATCATCCTGCCCAAGGCGCCGGTCTACGTCTGCCCCCGCCACGGGATCCAGGCGGTGGCGCTGAGAGAGGTTGCGCTGCTGCATGCGGATATCGCCAAGGCGCTCCTCGACCAGCGGCGGCCGCTCCGCGGCGAAGAGATCCGGTTCCTGCGGAAGCAACGCGGCTGGAGTCAAGCCGAACTCGCCCGGCGACTGGAGGTCACCGAGGTCACCGTCTCCCGGTGGGAGACGGAGGCGGCTCCGACCGGCCCCGCGAATCAGCAGCGGTTGCATCTATTATTCAGGGACCCAGAGGCGTTCGCGTCCCTGCAGCTCGCAGCCGCCAAACCCCGTAAGGCGGCGGCACCCCTCCGCATTCCAGTGCACCGGGTACGGAGGTTGGCAACGGCGGCAACAGCATAACGTAGGCTTCACCCCTCCCCGACCCCCGTACCGGGGGACATACCGGGGGACGTAGTCAAATAGATCAACTATCACTTCCGCCCCCCCGCCCCCGCGGCCACGTTCGGCGTACCCCCCCATCAAGACAGCCAGAATCGCCTTGACACACCTCGTACCTCCGAGATAGCGTGTAGCCCGGTTGATCGGGGGTTCCCTGCGGGAGCACAGGGGGGCAGGGATGCCGGGATGATTCGGACGGACTAGCGGCCCTTTGGGGACGGACGCTCCCCGAGGGCCGTATTCGTTTGGGACGATAATGCGGCGGGCGAAAAGTGAAATAAGTGACGTCCCCTTAGCGTCCCCTTTATACTAGAGTACCATCGTCCCGCACTCACGTTCTCACATCATCGCCGGGGAGGCACCTGTGGACGAGTTCGAGAGGCACTCAGTGATCCACTGGTTTGAGCTACTTGAAGAACGCCTGCTGGATTTTCTGTGGCGCGTTCCTCTCGAGAGCGCGAATCGCGGCGTCCATTCGCCGCAGCTTGCGGGCATCATTCTGGAGGCAGGAGGTTTATTAGATTCGGTCCTTCGGGAGATTTCTCCTGATCCTTCGTCGGTGGGGGGAAAGCCTAGGCCCAGGGGCGAACTGGACATGGCAGATTATCAGGATTTCTACGGAACCCGGTGGGATCTGCCAAACTTTAGGTCATACGTGCTTGTGTCGCCCCCTCAAGTTCGCTGCCCCTTTGAGGAATGGGGCCGAGGCCAACACTTGTCGTGGTGGGCCGACTACAACAAGATCAAGCACAACAGAATCTCAAACCACCGCAAGGCCACCCTCGACACAACGCTCAACACTTTGTGTGCCTTGCACCAAATCCTGTCCTTAGCTCCGGAATTTGCTGAAGCCGTTCTGAGGCGTCATTGGGCCAAGTCCAGGGTGAGTTCGGAAGGGGATGCCATTGCAATGCTGAAGGGCGAGCCTCGATGGGCTTCGATCCGCTTCCTCGTCGGAACAAGACTGTTCCTGGTTGGCCGCGGCCGTGGCGGAGCGCTGCCTGCAAGCGTTGAGGCGCTCGAGTTGGGCGGCTATTTCCCAGACGACGATGTCCGTGACTTCTTTGCCTTTCTAACGAAATGACCTGTGGGGTCTAATGGCGTACCTACTGCGGATCGTAGTTGCTTTGTGCTCGGCGACCAGCACCATGCCCCCCGGGCCCGCTTTCCGGTCCTTCTTCGTCGGAATTTCGCCTTGACTTTCCGTAGTGCGTATTCCGGTGATCTCGGCCACCCAATCCGGAGGCATGCCGGCCACCGGTTCCGGCGCAAGCCGGCCGGGGTCGGAGCGAAGCGACGCTGGGCATTCGGTTATCTCTCACACGTCGCGGGTGCTGTCAAGCTCGCCCTCGTTTTCCGGAGGGAGCCGCCCTTCAGGGTGAGCTGATGGGCGTTATAACGCGGGACGTTGCCACCTTATCTTATTCTGCGCTCCCCCTCGCCAAGCCCCGCGGGCCCCGCCCGGTGGCAGGGGATGTTGAGGAATTAGCCGTAGTTGACAACGCTTCCTATCGTATAGGCAAGACAATGCATGAACTCAATAAGATCAAGGAGGCTGAGTACTTCTACGCTCGGATGGCAGAGACGAGGGAGAAGCGGGATGAATTTCGCTATAATCTGAGCGCGTTCTTGGCAGCAGCTCGATCAGTGCTTCAGTATGCGCTGCGCGAGGCTCACGGGAAGCCCGGCGGGCAAACATGGTATGATCGGCAAGTTGCAGGGAACAGGGTAGTTGCGTTTTTCAAGGATAGGCGGGACATTGAAATCCATGAGAAGCCAGTCCCTATTCGCGCCGATATTGGAATCTCGCTGTCTGAGACCGTCGACATATCTGAATCAGTGGCTGTTGTGCTCAAAGACGGAGATGGAAATATAATCCAGTCGTCTCGTACCGAGCCGCAGGCGCCCACCTCGCCATGCCCCTCATCTTCGGTACTCAGCCTGATCTACAAGTTTGGTGATTGGACGGGCGAGGAAGATGTCCTCCAGCTATGCGATGCCTACCTCAATGAGCTGCGGAATATCGTAGCTGACGGAAGGTCCAAGGGGTTCCTCAGCTAAACTTTTCCTTCAGGTAGAAGCGGAATACTGGGGGACGTTGTCAAATAGATCAACTTGGCCGATCCCTCGCCCATGTGCCGCGCCGTCCCCGTGATGCTCGGCGTGCCTCCCCTCTAAGCGAGCGAGAATCGCCTTGACACAACTGGTTGCTCCGAGAAACCGTGTAGCCCGGTTGATCGGGGTTTCCCTGCGGGAGCACCGGGGGGGCAGGGATGCCAGTCGGAACTGGCCTACGACATAGCGGCCCTTTGGGGACAGCACCTCCCCGAGGGCCGTTCTCTTTCTGAGGCGGATGTCCTGGGAGGCATTCGAGAAAGCGTCCGCCGCCTTCCAAGGGGAAAGGTAGCAAAATTGGCAACCTCCGGCTTTACATTCCGCCTTGTACTGGTGCTGTGCGACGTAGTCGCTCTCCGACCCCGCGAGGCCATGTGAGGAGGTCGCCCATGAACATGAAATGGTCAAGGGGATTATCGGACGAGCAAGAGGATGCCGCATCGCATACAGGGAAGCACGCAAGACTTCTGGCAGGCCCAGGAACCGGCAAGACGCTTACACTGACTCGTAGAATTCTTCGACTGCTCGAGTCAGGTGTGGAACCTACCAAAATACTAGCCTTCACATTTACTCGATTCGCCGCAGCGGAGCTGAAGAGGCGAGTAACGAAGGACCTAGGCGAAGCAGACGTCACTTTGCCTCGAATATCTACTCTGCACTCGTATGCGCTTCGCGAACTTCTGCGCAACGAAAGCCGAATAAAGCTGCCACAACCAGTGAGAATCGCAGATGATTGGGAAGAGGAGAATATAATCCTTATTGAGATTCAAAGGCTACTCAGAGAGGCAAAGAAAAGGACTCGTGAGTTGTTTGCCAGGCTGGCTGCCGACTGGCAGCAGTTGACTGCTGACCGCCAGGATTGGGAACGGAATTTTCCTGATCCCAAGTTTTTGGGAACGTGGCAAGAACACCGAGAGATCTATGGCTACACTCTCAGGGCTGAACTCGTATATCAATTAAAGACCTCTCTCGAAGAAGGAGATAGCGAACTCGAAGGCCCACCAGACCATGTCCTGGCAGACGAGTACCAGGACCTGAACCCCTGCGACCTCGCAGTGGTACGTCATCTTGGAAGACTTGGGTGTGAAATATACGCGGCCGGGGACGATGATCAGAGCATCTATGGGTTTCGGCAGGCAGAGCCGGAGGGTATTCGCCGCTTCCCGACTGAGTTCACGCCTTCCAGACAACTTGGCCTCAAGGAGTGTAAGCGCTGTGACAAGGAGATTCTTGACTTTGCCTTGTATGTGGCCCGGCAAGATCCCCGTCGTGAAGAGAAACCCCTAGAGTCAACAAGCAAACAAACCGGCGAAGTACGTGTGCTTCGTTTTCGAGACGGCGATTCGGAGGCCCGTGGCGTCGGGCTACTTTGCCGATGGCTCGTGAACCGAAAGAAGCTCAAGCCTCACGAAATCCTAATCCTTCTGCGGACGGACAGGCGAAGACTCTTTTCAGACCCTATTAGAGCAGCACTCCTGACGGCCAGACTGCCAGTAAACGTTGCGTCTAATCCGCTGGAACCTCTCGAAACTGAAGCTGGTCGGGAGTTTCTCGCACTTCTCCGACTCATTGCAAGGAAAAGTGACCATCTCGCTTGGCGAAGCATTCTAGAGGTGAGAAAGAATGGACTTGGAGAAGCAACCTTCGCAGCCATCTACGAGATAGCCCGGCAACAGAGTGTACCATTCTTTGAGGCTCTCAAAAAGATCGCGGGGAAGCCATCACTGATCGGAACCAAAGGGGTGACCGTTAGAGCTGAAGTGGAGAAGATTCGCTCAAAGATTAAACAGTACGGCTCACCGCCCGAAGAGGATCTGTTCAACTGGCTTGGACACATCGCCAGTGAAGAGATATCGGAAAAACAGAGTAGAAAGGATATCCTTGAGATCTTCAAGAAGGCCGCCAAGGGAAGCGACATTGAAGGCCTCGAGGACTTGATTAGAGCCGTGACTGTTTCGCTGGGCGACAAAGAGCAGGACTTGAGAGAGAACGTCATTTCCGTCATGACGATGCATCAGGCTAAGGGTTTAACTGCCACTGCGGTTGTGGTGGCAGCCACAGAAGACGAGTACATTCCGGGTCGTGCCTCGGGGAGGTTCATTGATGACGAAAGACGCTTACTGTATGTATCTTTAACTCGGGCCCGCCACCACCTCTTCGTAACGTACGCGAACAGGAGAGCAGGGCAGCAACGCTACTCAGGTAGAACAAGCGGACATCCTGCGCGACGCTTCACGAGATTCTTGAGTGGTGGGCCAATTCAGCCGGAGCAAGGAGAGTCCTTCATCTCGGCTCTCAAATAGTTCCGCCTGTAAAGCGGCACGAAAGCGGCACGTAGTTCACTTTATTCACTTGGATCCTCCGAGATCTGCCTGTCGAAATGCGTTGGAATGCGTTGCCACCTTCTAAGCTTGTGATCCTTTTCCGTCACACCATGCGCCGCGGTTCGTCTCGCGATGCGCCCGGAGTGCTCGATCACGTCATCCTGCGCGCAATCAAGGCGGCCTCCCTCGCCCTCGTCCGCAGTCTCGCCCCAGGGCATCTCTGTTGCCACCCAGTGGGGCGATCGGGCCGCGAACCGCCGGAACGCAGTTTGGCAGAAGTTAATGTTATTGCCCATGTCCCCAATTCCACATCCCCCATTCCATTTGCTCGCTCGCTGCGGGTTCGCTTGACATGGTTCTGCGATCCTGATAGCGTCCCCCGTGCCGGCGGTTTAACCCTGGGGAACCCCGCTCTCCCCGTTGGAACCGTTTTGCACCGGGCGCTAGAGCCCTTCGTGTTGTTTTCGCCCATCTAGGTTCGCCAACTGGGTTTCCCGACCTCCTATTCGCACGCTGTGCCCCGCCCCCATCGAAGAGGCGCCGCGCGCAGACACATCTGACAGCTATGCCCGAGCTGGGTGGTCCGACTACGTGGAGCGGCATCTATTTTCAGGATCGAGTAGTCGTCTACCATCTTGCACGGATGATCTGGGAAAGCGTCTACGGTTCTGATAATTCGATTACCTCCATTCGTGTCGAGGCACCAGAATTGGTAGACGACGTCCTGATAATGAAAGGCCACGGCCGGATCTTTCAGTCAATCAAAGAGGAGCTAGAGCGATCCTCCGCAGCAGGTGCTCCATGGCGGCGAATGTGGAATGCCGTCCACCGGCAAAGAAACCGGCCCGACTTTGATCCCAAGCTGGACGTCATTGAGCTAGTTTTCCCAGAAAAGGATGCCCTCCGCCGCTCCGTTGATGAACTAACGAGGCGTGCGTCGACTGCAAAAGACCCCACCGAGTTACGACGTCGCCTGACAGGGCCTACTTTCAAACTGCTCGAGGACCTGGAAGGAATGCTCCGCATCGATGACGCCGAAGCCTTAGTGCTACTAGGAGCGATGCGAGTGAGGTTCGTGGGTGATGCGCAGGGACTTTACGAGCACATCATCGCGCTTCTTGCATCGGTCTATCCCGACAATCCTCCAGCCCGCGAGCAGCTAATTGATTCTCTCATCCACATGGTCTTGGAAGGGGGAAGGGAGCGTCGTGAGTTCGCCATAGATACCCTTGAAGCGCGCCTTGAAACCCGTGGGCTCCGTCTAGTGCCCGTCGGTCTAAGGCGTCGGCGATATAATCCGCCACTTGTCCTACCCAGCTTCGCTGTAACTGAACGCAATCGTCTACACTTTGCTGCGCGATGGCTTCCCTTCGCTGGCCGTGAAGCAGAATTAGAGCAGTTAAAAACGTTTCTAGAGAGCCAGCAAACATTTGCTTGGTGGGCCGCTACAGGGCCTGCGGGCCTGGGCAAGAGCAGGCTCGCTCTGGAACTTTGCCTCTCTCATTTGAAAAGCTGGTGGACCGGGTTTCTTCCGGAGGATCATGGCTTCCAGTCCTGGCATGATTGGCAACCCGAGGGTCCAACTCTTCTGGTTGTCGACTACGCGGCCTCTAGGGCTGATGAGGTGCGGTCCATAATCGTTGCTCTGCACGATCGCGCTCTGCCGCTTGATTATCCAGTCCGTCTGCTGCTTCTCGAGCGTCAGGCAGAGGGGCATTGGTGGAATACCCTCTTCAGCGTTGGTCGTATACGCTACAGTATTGAGCACGCACTGTTTGCACCACCACTTAACATGCAGCCAATGCCCCACGATGACATATGGAAGACCGTGTGCTGGGTGTTCAGCCGGAAGGGGATTTCCAGTCTTCCAGGTCGACGCGATGTGCTCGCCGCAATCGAAAGCATCGACCCGCACGGCCGGCCGCTTCTCGTAGCTCTTGCAGCAGAAGCCATTGCCGAGGGGCGGGATATCCGCCACTGGGATAAAGAATTGTTGCTCCGTGATATGCTCGAGCGCGAAATCCGCTACTGGCAGCTGGCTGGCGTGACGGAACGTGACCGGAACCTCCTCGCTCTCGCCACGATCTCTGGTGGCCTGCCCCTTGGTACGCTACATGCGTTCGGGGATGATACCTTATTTCCGCTCCCAACAAGCTATGATGCTGACCGTTATCTTGCCATGTCGGGCCGTCCCGCTATTGAGTATCTCGCCCCTCTGGAGCCTGATATTATCGGCGAGTTTTTCGTTCTAGAGCACCTGAGGCCGCGACACGCGTTGGATATAGAGCGAGTAGATCAGATACGTTCAGCCGCGTGGCGCGCGAGTCCCCTCGGCACGTCGGTGTTTGCACTTCGTGCTGCCAACGACTTTGGTCTTCATCCGACTCTTCCTTACTTGCTCGCTCCAGCCGAGGAAAATGAGACGCAGCGCTTGGCTTGGTCATTGCTGTGCGCTAATCTTGTCGCCTTGTTCGGTGCGGGCGGTCAAGTCGACAGAGCACGGAAAATCTACCAGCAGCTCTCTGCGTTGGTGCCGCGGTACCCAGGCGAGGTGAACCTGCGCCATCAACAGGCTGCCTCCGGCGCAAATCTCATAGTGGTATACGGTGTTCGCGGCGACATGGAACCGTGCCGTGATATCTATGGCCAGTTAATGGCGCTGGCGCATCAGCACGGTGGTGACCCAGGGCTGCGGGAGCGCCTCGTGGTGGCGGGATTTAATCTCCTCTGGGCCTACATCGCAGCCGGGCAGCTGGAGTCGGCGGAGGAGATGTACCGTAAGCTCGCCAATCTAGCAGCTGAGCACCCGGCTGAAGCGTCGGTGCGCGAAATCCTGGGCCGCGCAGCAGTGAACCTTATTAGCGCTTATGGCGATGCCCAGATGCTCAAACCTGCCCGCGATATCTTCAGCCACTTTGCTGCCGTGACACAAGTCAATACATCTGAGCCTGTCTTGCGTGAGCGGCTCGCGGCCGCTGGTCTTAATCTAATCACCGCGCACCTAAAGCTTGGCGACGTTGATGGCTCCTTAGAGCTCTATCGGAACCTTCACACGCTTGTCATGGCGCATTCAACTGAGGCCGGCTTGCGCATGCGTCTCGCCAAGGCCGCCGTCAACCTTGTGGCTACTTGCTGCCAGACTCGGCGACGAACGCTCGCCCGGCAGTTATATGATGAATTGGCCGCCCTCGCTCGCCAATACCCGGACGAACCCACACTGGGGATCGAACAGGCGAAAGCTGGAGTAAACCTCACGGCATCGTTTCGACTGGGCGGAGGTCCCGACCTAGCGCAGGAGATCTACGAGCACCTTGCGGCTCTCGCCCAAGACCGCCCGAACGAGCCAGCCTTCGTTGTCGAACAAGCAAAGGCGGGGAGTAATCTCATTAATGCATATGCCGAATTCGGCCGAAGTGGCTCCGCCCGCCACGCATACGCCGAGCTACTTGACCTCGTGCGCGCCCATCCGGCGGAGGGCGAACTACTAGGGATCGCGGCCCAGGCGCTAGTGAACCTTGTTGCCTTCTTAGGCACGCCAAACCACGCCGCAGCCACCCAAGCTTACCAGGGGTTCAATGAGCTTGCGCGCCAACGCCCGCATGATTCCTCGTTGCGTGCCTGGAGTGCGAAGGCGGCTTTCAACCTCATTGCAACTGCGCCAGTCGAGGAGCGAGTGGCCGCCTTCAATATCTATAAGGAGCTGGTTAGCGTGGCCTATGAGTATCCTGGGGAGCCGGAGTTGCGTGAGTGCCTCGCGAAGGCCGGCGTAGCCCTCACTGCGTCGTTTGGTCGCGCCCGCGAGCCTGAGAGGGCTCGAGAAATTTACAATCAAGTTGAAGCGGTCACTGACCAGCACCCAACCGAACCGATCCTGCGAGAGCAACAGGCAGCGGCTGCGTGCAATTTGATCTACGCTTTTCGGCTTACTGGGCGCCTAAAGGAGGCGGCCTCAATGTATGAAGAGATCACTAAGCTCGCACATAAGTACCCTGACGAGCCTGTTGTACGCGAGTTCCTGAACGGAGCGATAAAGCTAATCGTCGGCCGCTAAATTACGCTGACCCACCGCTCCCCTGGCAGCCTCAGGAATGTAACGACGGACGTTGCCGCTTTCGTCGCATTGTGCGGGACTACACCCGTTGTACTGGGGGACGTTGTCAAATAGATCAACTACTGCTTCGGTGTCCCACGCCCCGCGGTCGCCGTCTGGATGCCCCCAACCCCCGGCCTCCGGCGTTATGAGAGCGCGAATCGCCTTGACACCGTAAACCAGGACGTTGCAACCTTCTCAACCTTAATTATGCGCTTCCGCTCGCCATGCTCCGCGGCGCCCGCCTGTAATGCGGGACGTAGTTCACTTGCTTCACTTATTCCTCATAGATCTTCCCGATCGTACTCGTCTTGGGGGACGTCTTCTGAGACATTGGAACCGGATTCACCTTGAGAAGCGCTTCCGCTCTCCATGCCCCGCGGTCCCCGCCTGGATGCCTTCCGCTCTTCGCCCGGGATCTTCGACCGGTACTGAGGGACGTTGTCAAATAGATCAACTTGCCCTATCCGCAACCCAGGCCCCGTGGTCCCCGCCTTCCGGTCACACGCGGTGGGAGTTTCGCCTTGACTTCCCGTATGGGTCCCGAGTAGGATTCGCCCACTTTTCGACGTCCCAAGTTCCCCCCGTGACCGGAGGAGACTCCAGTGACCCGCTCCGGGGAATCCAAGTTCTCTTACTCTCGC
>Ga0214473_10004448_pt1 | contig 16856 bp, 16 predicted proteins | sample RVTome_7_FD_203509 | JGI IMG/M metagenome (GOLD analysis project Ga0214473, IMG submission 203509) | Soil microbial communities from uranium-contaminated site in the Upper Colorado River Basin, Wyoming, United States - RVT98D197 | ecosystem: Environmental > Terrestrial > Soil > Contaminated >... | reverse complement strand
AATCTGGGTCTCTGCCTTCCCAAGTTAGATACCTCCCTAGCAATGCACAGGTTTCGTTACCGATCCGATTTCTTCGAAAAATAATTAATATAATATGCAAATCATTATAGGTTTGGATAATAAAATAGGTTTGGATAATAAAGTTGTTGTACTTTGGCCGTTATGAACGATAAGTGGAAAATCCGGATGAAAATACTGGCGTTATCCGGCGGGCCGGATTCCGTCTATCTCCTTCATTTCGGTAAGAGATGGGATCCGGCTTCGACGATACTTGCCCATGTCAATTATGGTGCCAGGGGCGCGGACTCGGATAAGGACCAGGAATTTGTGGAGCAGATCGGGCGAAGCAAAGGGATGTCCGTCGAGGTACGAAAAATCTCAATGGCAAAAAGCTTAACCGGCTTTGAAAATAATGCCCGGAACATTCGATATGCTTTTCTATTGGAGTTGAAAAAGAAGCAAGGGGCGGAAAAGATTTTGATTGCGCACACCGCCGACGATCAGGTAGAGACGATTCTGATGCGCATTCTGGAGGGCGCCGGGATTTCCGGGTTGAAGGGGATTCCTCGCAAGACGGACGAAGGCATCGAGCGGCCGCTGCTGGACACCTGGCGGGAGGATATCCTCGAGTACCTCCATAAACACAAGATCCCCTATCGCGTGGACAAGTCGAACTTCGACATCCGGTTCGAGCGGAATTGGATCCGGCATGTCCTGATTCCTTTGCTCGAGAAGCGGTACGGCAAGTCGGTAAAGAAGCGGATCTTCGCGCTGGGTGAGCGTTTCCGGGAGATCGACGATTTTATGGAGGCGGCCGCGCGGAAGTGGATCAAGCGAATAAAAACGGACGGTGAGCGGCTGCTGCGATTTGAACGGAAACCTTATGGGGCGCTTCCGGCGATCCTTCGGAAGAAGGTCCTCCAGATCCTATGTTTCGAACGGATCGGGATTGCGCCGAACGAGCGGCTCCTCGCGTCGGTGGACAGGATCCTTTTAACCGGCGGCCCCTCCGCGCGATTGAACATCGGGAAACGGGCCGAGGTTCGATGCCGGTACGGAGAAGCGGTCATCGCGATCCCCGCCGGAAAACAGGATGCGGAAGGAAAAAGGCAGACTAAGGGCCCCCTGGTCATGGGTTGCCCTGGACGGCATGAAATTGGCCAGGCGAAGATCTACTGGGAGGAAAAAGGAAAGATCCCGGCGGGAAGCATCGGGCGGCTTGCGAAAGGGGAGCGCACGGCGGCTTTCGACGCCGATGAGGTCCGCCTGCCGCTGACAGTACGTCCGCTGCGGGCCGGGGACCGGATCCGGCCATTCGGGCTCGACGCGGAGAAAAAGGTGAAGGAGGTCCTGATCGACAGGAAAGTTCCGCGCGATGAGCGATGGGGCCGCCCGGTCGTCTGCGACGCGGAAGGAACGATCCTCTGGATCCCCGGGGTCGTCCGGTCTTCACACGCACCGGTAACCGGGAAAACGCGGCGCACGTCGGTTCTCCGGATGATCATACCCGTGAGACCCTGGTTGGAAGGCGAATCCCACGCTGAGGCTGGGGCGATACTTCGGAATCTCTCCGGAGATCTGGCTTAACCTTCAAGTGGACTACGAACTTCGCGTGGCCAGTCATAACACGGGAAGGGAAATCTTTGACCCGTGTCAGGCCATTTAAAGCAGCATCGTAACGGTCCGCTCTTCGGCTGCGTCCCCACCGTGCTGTTGCCTCGGCTTCCCAGGCGAAAGCCGATCAGGCAGGAGTGCGTGCGGGAGTTTTTGGGTGGGGCGAAAATGGTTGTTATTGAATCCAAAATAGACTGAATTCCTCCGTGTGATAATATAAAATCTTAGAACCGGCGGCTCATTCAGGCCGTCAAAGTAGCGTATCCAAACCGTCACCGACAGGAGAAACGAACCCTTGAACCAGTTTTATCGCAACCTGGCCCTGTGGATGCTGATCGCCCTCGCGATGGTGTTCCTCTTCAACACCTTCAAGACGCAGCGGGTGGAGCAAGAGGAGATCTCCTTTTCGGAGTTCACCGCCGCCGTCGATGCGGGAAAGGTAAAGGAAGTCACCATCAAGGGGCAGGAGATCACCGGGAAGTACTTGGATAACGCGGGCAAGGAGAAGAAGGCGTTCCACACGTATGCCCCGGAAGACCCGGACCTGGTGAAATCCCTCCGAGCGAAGAACGTCAAAATCACCGCCAAGCCGCTGGACGAGAACCCCTGGTACATGACGCTCCTGGTTTCCTGGCTGCCGATGCTGCTGCTGATCGGTGTGTGGATCTTCTTCATGCGGCAGATGCAGGCGGGCGGCGGGAAGGCGATGTCGTTCGGCAAGAGCCGGGCAAAGCTTTTGACCGAGTCGACCCAAAAGCACACCTTCGCGGACGTCGCCGGGATCGATGAGGCCAAGGAGGAGCTCCAGGAGATCATCGCGTTTCTGAAGGACCCCAAGAAGTTCACGAAGCTGGGCGGGCGCATCCCCAAGGGGGTGCTGCTCGTGGGGTCTCCGGGGACAGGGAAGACCTTGCTGGCCAGGGCGATTGCGGGAGAGGCGGGGGTTCCCTTCTTCTCCATCAGCGGATCCGACTTCGTGGAGATGTTCGTCGGCGTCGGCGCGGCGCGGGTGCGCGACCTCTTCATCCAGGGGAAGAAGACGGCGCCCTGCATCATCTTCATCGACGAAATCGACGCGGTCGGCAGACACAGAGGTGCGGGCCTCGGCGGCGGGCACGACGAGCGCGAGCAGACGCTGAACCAGCTCCTGGTGGAGATGGACGGATTCGAGTCGAACGAAGGGCTGATCCTGATCGCCGCGACGAACCGGCCGGACGTCCTGGACCCCGCCTTGCTTCGGCCGGGGCGCTTCGACCGTCAGGTTGTCGTTCCCAAGCCCGACGTGAAAGGCCGGGAGCAGATTCTCCAGGTCCACACCCGGCAAATCCCTCTGGCCGAGGACGTCCATCTAGAGGTTTTGGCCAAGGGGACGCCGGGGTTTACCGGCGCGGATCTGGCCAACCTCTGCAACGAGGCGGCGCTGCATGCCGCGAGCGTCGGGATGTCCAAGGTCACCATGGATTGCTTCGAAATGGCCAAGGACAAGGTGATGATGGGCCGCGAGCGGCGGTCGATGATCATCAGCGAGGAGGAGAAGAAGTCCACGGCCTACCACGAGGCGGGGCACGCAATCGTGGCGACGCTCATCCCGGGCGCCGACCCGATCCACAAGGTGAGCATCATCCCGCGCGGGATGGCGCTGGGGGTCACGCAGCAGCTGCCGATCGACGAGCGGCACACCTATTCGAAGGAATACCTGGAAAACAACATCACCATCCTGATGGGCGGGCGTGTCTCCGAGGAGCTCGTGCGGGGAGAGCTCACCACCGGGGCGGGGAACGATCTCGAACGCTCGACGCTGCTCGCCCGAAAAATGGTCTGCGAGTGGGGAATGAGCGATAAGCTCGGGCCGGTCACCTTCGGGCAGAAGCAGGAGCTGATTTTCTTGGGGAGGGACATGACCCGCCACCAGGATTACAGCGAGGCGACGGCGAGGGACATCGACCAGGAGATCAAGGATATCGTCACTTCCTGCTACGAGCGCGCGAAGTCGATCCTGAATGCGAACCTGCACGTGCTGCACCAGGTGGCCAAGACCCTCCTGGAAAAGGAAGTCATCGACGGCGCCGAGATCAAGAGGATCGTAGAGGAAATGGCGGCGACTCCGGTCCCCTGATGATCCGGGTGTTGCACGCGTGCGACCCGGGGGAAGCCTCCCGGCGTCTGGATTTCCACGGGGTGTTCCAGGCGGACAAGACTCGCCTGATTCGCGATCTTCGCCCCTATCTTCTCTGCATCTCCGACGAGGAGATGGCGCATGCCCTCATCCCTCTTCTCGCCCGCCGGAAGATTCCCTTGGCGTGGGGGAAGCGGGTTCTCTTCTTTTCGGTTTCATCCGTGGATCAGCTCGACCGATGGACGGGGGAGGACGGCGGGTCCCGAAGCGCGTTGGGCCGGGTTCGGGAGGCGATTCGCAGATACCTGGAGAGAGATTTTGTCGTGCCCTGCAGGGGGCGGGAAATCCGGCCGGGCGGTTCTCCCGGGATCATGGGGATCTTGAATGTAACTCCGGATTCCTTTTCCGACGGGGGGAAATATGATTCCGCGGAGGCAGCGGTCCGGCAGGGGCTGGAGATGGCCGCGGAAGGCGCCGACATCATCGACATCGGAGGGGAGTCGACCCGCCCCGGTTCCCTTCCCGTGCCGGCCGGCGAGGAAATCGCGCGGGTGGTTCCCGTGATCCGGGAATTGGCGCGGAAGACGGAGGCGCTCCTGTCCGTGGACACGAGGAAGGCGGCCGTTGCACGGGAGGCGATTGCTGCGGGGGCTCACATCGTCAACGATACGAGCGCTCTTGCCGATGACCCGGAGATGGCGGGTGTGATCGGTGAATCCGGCTGCGCCGTTGTTTTGATGCACCGGAGGGGGACACCGGCGACGATGCAATTGGCGCCGTCCTATGAATCGCTGTTTGACGAGATGCTGGAGGAAATCCAGAAGAGGATCGATGTCGCAGTGAGCGCCGGCATTCCGAAAGAGCGGATCCTGATCGACCCGGGCGTAGGGTTCGGTAAGAGGTTCGAGGACAACCTCGCGCTGCATCGTCACCTCCCCGACCTGCGCAACCTGGGCAGGCCGGTCGTTTTCGGCCCTTCGCGGAAGGCGTTTATCGGCAGGATTACCGGGAGGGAGGCTTCCGGGAGGATCTTCGGGACGGCCGCATCCGTCGCGTTTGCCGCATCCCGTGGCGTTGACATCCTCCGCGTGCACGATGTAAAGGAAATGAAGGAGGTTGTTCGGGTGGTGACCGCGATCCGGGAGGGAGACGAATGTTAAGGATCCTCCCCACGCGCTTCGCGGATGTACTGGACATCCTGGTCGTTGCCTTCATCATCTACTGGATCCTTCTGTTCATCCGCGGGACGCGGGCCGTGCAGATGCTGTACGGCCTCCTTCTCATGCTGGTGATGTTTGTCCTTTCCAAGAAGCTCGGGATGGTCACCTTTCAGTGGCTGGTCGGGAACTTCCTCGGCGGGCTCATCATTATCCTCGTGGTGATCTTCCAGAGCGAGATCCGGCGAGGCCTGGCCAAGATGGGACAGGCGCGCATCTTCGGGAGGACGCCCGCGTCCCCGCCGCCGAAATTCCTGGACGAGCTGGTGCAGTGCACCTTCCGGCTGGCGGCCGACCGGATCGGGGCGATCCTCCTGCTCGAGAGGGAGATGGGGCTCCAGGAGTACGTCGAGCACGGAAAGAAGCTGGATGCCATCTTCTCGCATGAGCTCCTGGCATCGATCCTCTCGAACCGGTCGCCCGTGCACGACGGGGCGGTGGTCATCCGGGGGGACCGCGTCGCGGCGGCCGGGGTGATCCTTCCGATTCCCGCCGAATCTTCCATGGTGAAGTCGATGGGGACGAGGCACCGCGCGGGAAGGGGCGTCTCCGCGGAGACGGACGCCGTCTCGATCGTGATCTCCGAGGAGACCGGGAATGTCACGATCTTCCACGACCGGCAAATGGAAAGCGTCGGCAGCGCGATGGAGCTGAAAGATATCCTCGGGAAACTTTTTATGAAGGGCGGAGGCGAGAGTGGTTCGGGGAACTGACATCGTCCACTTCCTGCAGGGTTCGCTCCGGAAGAACCTGGGGCTCAAGGCCCTTGCCCTGGGGCTGGCCGTCGCCCTGTGGTGGTTCGTCGTGGGGGAGAGCAAGGTGCAGGTCGGGTTCGTCATCCCCCTGGAAATCCGTAACCTCCCGCCGGGATTGACGATCACGAACAAGGTAGAGCGGCAGGTGGAAGTGCGCCTTGCCGGTCCGCCGTCCCTGTTGGGAACGCTCCAGCAGACCGACATCTCCGCCTCGATCGACCTGACCGGTGCCAGGCCCGGCAGGCAGGTGGTGAATATGGACGACCGGTCGATCAAAATCCCGCAGGGGATCAAGGTGCAGCGAATCTATCCCAACGTAATCGATGTTTCCCTTGAGCGGCTAGAGCGGCGCCGGATTCCGGTCTATGCGCGGCTCGACGGGGCGGCGGACGTACGTCGCAGGATTGCCAAGATCGAGATCGTTCCATCCTCTCTCGAAGTCGAGGCGCTTCCGATCGACTTCTCCCGGATGAAATCCTTGCCTGTTCCCGTTTCGGTTCCAGACGCGGTATCGGAAAACTTCACGGAAAACGTGCAGGTGGAATTACGGGAGGGGCATGCTAAAATCGTCGGGAATCCGGGCGTGCGCGTGACGATCTATTTCCGGAAATAGGGGGAACTTCTTGAGGCGAAAGCTCTTCGGAACGGACGGAGTTCGGGGCGTGGCCAACACCGACCCGATGACCGTCGAGAACGCGCTGGCGCTCGGGCAGGCCGTTGCACACATCTTCCGGAACGACAGGGGAGGGCGGCACAAGGTCGTCATCGGGAAGGACACCCGTCTCTCGGGATACATGTTCGAAACCGCGCTCTCGGCGGGGATCTGCGCCATGGGCGGCGATGTCCTGCTCGTCGGCCCTTTGCCCACGCCCGGCATCGCGTTTCTCACCCATTCCATGCGAGCGGACGCAGGCGTCGTGATCTCGGCGTCCCACAACCCTTACCAGGACAACGGGATCAAATTCTTCGGGCGGGACGGCTTTAAGCTGCCCGACGAGCTGGAAGAGAAGATCGAGATGATCATGCTGGGGGACCACCTCAAGGAGGCGCGCCCCTCTTCGCCCGAGATCGGCAAGGCACATCGGATCGACGACGCAACCGGCCGGTACATCGTCTATCTGAAGAACACGTTCCCGTCGCACCTGGCGCTCGACGGTCTTCGGATCGTGGTCGACTGCGCGAACGGAGCCGCCTACCGCATCGCTCCGCAGGTTTTCCAGGAGTTGGGGGCCGAGGTCATTCCGATCGGCGTCAGTCCGAACGGGCTCAACATCAACGAGAACTGCGGTTCCCTGTTCCCGGAAGTGGTGTCCGCGAAGGTGCGGGAGCACCGGGCCGACCTCGGGATATCGCTCGACGGGGATGCCGACCGGGTGATCGTCGTCGATCAGAAGGGGGAGGTGGTGGACGGGGACCGGATCATGGCGATATGCGCCGAGGAGATGCTCCGGAAGAGAAAGCTGAAGAGGAACACCGTGGTCGCAACGGTGATGAGCAATATCGGGCTCGACCTATTCCTCAAAGAGAGGAAGATTCGGCTCGTGCGGAGCCAGGTGGGCGACCGCTACGTGGTCGAGATGATGCGCGCCAACGGGTACAACTTCGGCGGGGAGCAATCGGGGCACCTGATCTTCCTCGATCACGCGACGACGGGGGACGGCGTCCTGGCGGCGCTCCAGCTCCTTGCGGTGATGGTCGAGTCGGGCAGACGGATTGCAGACCTCGGGAAGCAACTGGTGACCTTCCCGCAGGTTCTGCTGAACCTCAAGCTGAAGCATCGCGTTCCCCTGGAGAGCATGAAGGTGTTCCAGAAGACGAAGGCCGAGTTCGAGAAGAAGCTCGGCACGCGGGGCAGGATCGTCGTGCGGTACAGTGGAACCGAGCCCGTCCTCCGGATCATGGCGGAAGGGGAGAACAAGGCGGAGATCGACCGCATCGTCAACGCGCTGGCCGAGAAAGCCCGCACCGAAATCCACTAACTTAACTACGGGGACGTTCTTAAACTTTTTAATGGATGGGTGGCGGCAGGCATGATGAGAAGGTTAGGGGTCAACATCGATCATGTGGCGACGCTGAGGCAAGCGAGGGGTGGGGCCGCGCCGGACCCCGTGATCGCGGCGGGGATCGCCGAACACCACGGCGCCGACGGCATCACGGTCCACCTGAGGGAAGACCGTCGGCACATCCAGGACCGGGACCTCGAGCTCCTTTCCAGGGTGGTCCAGACGCGGATCAATTTGGAGATGGCCGCCACCGGGGAAATGATCGGCATTGCCGCTCGTCTGAAGCCGTACTCCGCGACCCTCGTCCCCGAAAAACGGCAGGAGCTTACCACGGAGGGCGGGTTGGATGTCCTCGGCCAGCGGGAGACCCTGCACGCGGTCGTATCGCGGCTGCGCGACGCCGGAATCCTCGTGAGCCTTTTCATCGACCCGAGCCTCTCCCAGCTGCGGGCCGCCAGGCAAGTCGGGGCCGATGCCGTTGAAATCCACACCGGGACCTACTGCGGGGCGTACCACGCGGGGAAGTACGCCGAAGAGTTCGAAAAGATCCGCATCGCGGCGGCGCACGGGAACAACATCGGCTTGAAGGTGTTCGCGGGGCACGGGCTCGACGTGCGCAACCTCCCGCCGATCCTTTCCCTTCCGGAGATCGAGGAGTTCAACATCGGGCACAGCATCATCGCCAGGGCGGTTTTCATCGGCCTCGGGGCGGCGGTGCGCGAGATTGCGGACCTCATCCACGGGGCCTCCTGAAACGGGATGATCGTAGGCATCGGGATCGACATCGTGGACATCTCGCGGGTGCACGGGCTGCTGGAACGCTTCCGGGACAGGTTTTTACAGAAAGTGTTCACGGACGCCGAAACCCTGTATGCGAGCAAAAGCGTCAAAACCGCAGAGAGGCTCGCCGGCAGGTTCGCGGTGAAGGAGGCGGTCCTTAAGGCGTTCGGCACGGGAAAGTCGCAAGGAATCCTGTGGCGAGACGTCGAAACGGTTCCGGGGCGGATGGGAAGACCTGAAGTTAATCTTTATGGAAACGCATATAAATATATGAAAATTTTGAAGGCAGACCGGGTCCACGTGTCGATCACCCACGACGGAGGGAAGGCCGTGGCGTTTGTGGTCATCGAGAGAGCGGGAGGAAACGGATGAAAGTCGCCACGGCGCGCCAGATGGCCGATCTGGACAAGATCACCATCGAGAAGTACGGCATCCCCTCCCTCCTTCTGATGGAGAACGCGGGCCGGTCCTGCTCGGAACGGATCCTGCACGTTTTGGAAGACAAGGTCGGTGCGGCCGAAGAGGCCTCGGTCGCCGTCGTCTGCGGCCGCGGGAACAACGGCGGAGACGGCATGGTGATCGCCCGGCATCTCCACAACCGGGGCGTTTATGTGGAGGTCTTCCTGCTCGCCGAAGAGGACGACCTCTCCCGGGACGCCAGAGTGCAGAAAGACATTCTCAAGAGGATGGACGTCGAGATCCGGGTGATCCGCGACGCGGAAGGGGTGGAGGATCTCCGGACGTTTCTCGAAGAGGTGCATCTCTGCGTGGACGCCATCCTTGGGACGGGGCTCTCATCGCCGCTTTCGGGGATCGTCCGCGAGGTGGTGGAAGTCATCAACCTGTCGATGGCCCCCGTCTATGCGGTCGACATCCCCAGCGGGATCGACGCCACGACGGGAAGGATTCTCGGCGAGGCGATCCGGGCCGACTATACGGGATCGTTCGGGCTCCTGAAACTGGGCCAGGTTCTGTTGCCGGGCTCGATCCACTGCGGCGATACCGAAATCTTCGACATCGGGATTCCCTCCAAGGCGGTGTTTGACGCCGACATCAAGACCGAGGCGCTCGACGAGCGCGTGGTCAAAAGCATGCTCTCCATCCGCCCGCCGGACTTCCACAAGGGGGATGCGGGAAGGGTCTTCATCATCGGCGGATCGCCGGGGCTGACCGGCGCCCCCTGCCTTGCGGGCCAGGCCGCGCTCCGGATGGGCGCGGGGCTGATCACGGTGGTAACTCCGGCCTCCCTGCGGCCGATCGTCGAGTCGAAGCTTATGGAAGTGATGTCGATGGGGATCGCCGACGGAGGGTCGGGGACCTTCAGGAAGGAGATGATCCCCGAACTGGTGGAGAAGGTTTCGCGCGCGGACGTGGTCGTCGTCGGTCCCGGCCTGGGAGCGTATCCGGGAGTGGGGGAATTCATCGCCGAGCTGTTCCCCCGCATCAAGGTCCCGTTCATCGTGGACGCCGACGGACTGAACGCGATTTCGGGGCAGGTCGGGGTTCTGCGCACGGCGGGCTCGCCCTGCATCCTCACGCCGCACCCGGGGGAGATGTCCCGACTCACCCGCGAATCGATCGAAGCCATCGAGGCCTCGCGGATCGGATCGGCGCAGCATTTCGCCGAGGAACAGGACGTCACGGTGATCCTGAAAGGCGCCAGGACGATCATCGCCACCCCGAAAGGGGACATCTTCATCAATACGACCGGGAATCCTTACATGGCGACCGGGGGAATGGGAGACGCGCTCACGGGAATGGTGGCCGCCCTCGCTTCGCAAGGGTTGTCGCCGACCGACGCCGCCTGCGCGGGGGTCTTCCTTCACGGGATGTCGGCAGATCTGCTGATGCGTCGGCATCCGATGTCCGCCGTGTCCGCCACCGACGTCATCGAGAACATCCACGAGGCCCTCCAGCACACCATGGGGGAGCCGAAGATGGGCGGGGACACTCCTCATGGCGGAGGACACTCCTCAACGTAAGACGTGAGATAGGAATGTCCCCGATGTCCCCGGTGACCGTCGAATTGTATTCTTCATGCGAGGCCGACACGATGGCAATCGCGCGGGCCCTGGGCGCGGTCCTGGTCCCGGGCGATGTGGTGGCGCTTTCGGGGGACCTGGGTGCCGGCAAGACGGTCTTCTGCAAGGGCGTGGGGGAGGCGATCGGGATCCCGGCGGACCGGATCGTTTCGCCGAGCTTCACCATCGTGACGGAACATTCGGGCGCCGTCCCATTCCTCCACGTGGATGCATACCGTCTTTCCTCCGAGCGGGAGGCCGCCGACATCGGGCTGGAGGAGATCCTGAACGGGGAGGGAGTCTGCCTGGTGGAATGGGCGGAAAAAATCGCCACCCTGTTGCCAAAACCCTGCATAAAGGTTACATTTCTTTATTTGGATGAAGGCGGCCGCAAGCTGATTCTTGCCGCGGAGGACACCCCGCGGATCCGGGGATTTGTCCATCGCTGCAGACGCTACTTGACAGGAGGATGATCCGGGAAATGGCACTCATTGTCCAGAAGTACGGCGGCACCTCGGTCGGTACCGTGGAGAAGATCAAGAACGTCGCAAAGCGGGTGGCGCACACCAAAGACCAGGGAAACGACGTCGTGGTCGTCGTCTCGGCGATGGCGGGGGAGACGAACCGGCTGCTCGGCCTGGCGCACCAGATCTCGGAATTGCCGAACGAGCGCGAGCTGGACGTCGTCGCTTCCACGGGCGAACAGGTGACCATCGGCCTGCTGGCCATTGCGCTCACCGAAATGGGGTACAAGGCGAAGTCGTTCTGCGGGTTCCAGATCCCGGTCCTCACCGACTCGGCCTACGTCAAGGCGCGGATCAAGAAGATCGAGGGGGAAACGATCCAGGCCGCCCTGAAAGCGGGGGAGATCGCGGTCGTGGCGGGATTCCAGGGGATCGACGATTCCGGGGCGATCACGACGCTGGGGCGCGGCGGGTCGGACACGAGCGCCGTCGCCGTGGCGGCCGCGCTCTCGGCCGACGTGTGCGAGATCTACACGGACGTCGACGGGGTCTATACCACCGACCCCAACATCTGCGCCGACGCGCGGAAGCTCGAGAAGATCTCCTTCGAGGAGATGCTCGAGCTGGCGAGCCTGGGGGCCAAGGTCCTCCAGATCCGGGCAGTGGAGTTCGGGATGAAATACGGGGTACGGATCCACGTCCGCTCCTCGTTCAACGATAATCCGGGAACGATCGTTACGAAAGAGGAGGAGATCATGGAAACGGCAGTCGTGTCCGGCGTGGCGTACAGCAAGAGCGAGGCGAAGATCACCATCGTGAAGGCCCCCGACCGGCCGGGAATCGCCGCCAAGATCTTCAGGCCGCTGTCGAACGCGAACATTGTCGTCGACGTGATCGTCCAGAACGTCTCCGTCACCGGCTACACGGACCTGACCTTCACGGTCGGCCGGGGCGATTACAAGAAGGCGATGAAGATCACGGAAAAGACCGCCAAGGAGGTCGGAGCGGAGAAGGTCGTCGGCGACGACAAGATCGCCAAGGTCTCCATCGTCGGAATGGCGATGCGCTCGCACTCGGGGGTCGCCACGAAGGTGTTCGAGACGCTCGCCAAGGAGGGGATCAACATCCTGGGGATCACCACCTCGGAGATCAAGATCTCCTGCCTGATCGAGGAAAAGTACACCGAGCTCGCGGTGCGGGTGCTCCACAACGCGTTCGAGCTGGGGCAGCAGGCTTGAAAAAGATCTATCTGTACGACACGACGCTTCGGGACGGCACCCAGGCCGAGGAGATCTCGCTCTCCGTGATGGACAAGATCGCCATTACGGAGAAGCTGGACGATTTCGGGATCCACTTCATCGAGGGAGGGTACCCCGGCTCCAACCCGAAGGACAAGGAGTTCTTCGAGTATGCGAAGAGGCTCCCGCTGAAGACCGCGAAGCTCTGCGCGTTCGGCATGACGCGCCGGGTGGGAAAGAAGGTCGAGGAGGACGCCAACATGAAAGCGCTCCTCTCCGCGGAGACGCCGGTCATCACCGTGGTGGGGAAATCCTGGGACTTTCACGTCACCGAAGCGCTGCGGACCACGCTCGACGAGAACCTCAGGGCGATCCGCGATACGATCGAGTACCTTAAAAAGCACGCCGAGCGGGTCTTCTTCGATGCCGAGCACTTCTTCGACGGCTACCGGCGCAACCCCAAGTATGCGCTGAAAGCGCTCGCGGCGGCGGCCGACGGCGGGGCGGACTGGCTCATTTTGTGCGACACCAACGGCGGGTCGCTTCCCTCGGACGTCGGGCGGATCGTCCGCAAGGTCCGGAAAACAACCCATCTTCCGCTCGGAATTCATACCCATAACGACTCCGAGATGGCCGTGGCCACCACCCTGGCGGCGGTGGAAAGCGGGGTGACCCAGATCCAGGGGACGATCAACGGCTACGGGGAGCGGTGCGGGAACGCCAACCTCTGCTCGATCATCCCCTGCCTCCATCTGAAGATGGACAGGGAAGTCCTTCCGGAAGGGCGACTCCGGAAACTCTCGGCGCTTTCGGGATACGTGGCGGAGATCGCCAACGTGGGGAAGCGGCTCCATCAGCCCTTCGTCGGGAACGCCGCGTTCGCCCACAAGGGGGGGATGCACGTGTCGGCAGTCCGCCGCAACCCGGGGACCTACGAACACATCGAGCCCGAGCTCGTCGGCAACCAGCGCCGCGTCCTCATCTCCGACCTCTCGGGACGGAGCAACATCCTTTCCAAGGTCCAGGAGAAGGGGCTCCGGTTCAGGGCGGGCGACCCGGCGGCGGAGAAGGTCCTCGACCAGATCAAGGAGCTGGAGCACAAGGGGTACCAGTTCGAAGGGGCCGAAGCGTCGTTCGAGCTCCTGGTCCTCAAGGCGATGGGGGAGCACGAGCAGTTCTTCGAGTTGAAGGGGTTCCGGGTGATCGACGAGAAACGGACGGAAAAGCAGCACCCGATCGCCGAGGCGACCATCCTGGTCGAAGTGGAGGGCCGGGTGGAGCACACCGCGGCGCTGGGGAACGGGCCCGTGAACGCGATGGACAACGCGCTCCGGAAGGCCCTCGAGAAGTTCTACCCCGAGCTGGCCGAGGTGAAACTGCTCGACTACAAGGTGCGGGTGATCAACGCCGGCGGGACCGGCTCGGCGGTACGCGTTTTGATACAGTCCGGCGACAAGGACAGCACCTGGGGAACCGTCGGGGTCTCGCACAACATCATCGAGGCGTCCTGGCAGGCCCTGGTGGACAGCATCCGGTACAAGCTTTGGAGGTCCCGTCGTGGATCGCAGAAGGGAGGCGCGGAGCGGTAAGGCCTGTCTCCTTCTATCCCTGATCGTATTGGTCTGGAATGTCGGCGCCACTGGCCGACACTTTCTGTCCGTGGCCTCTCCCCACATCGTGCGTGTGACTGAATCCGGGGTTGATTCTGCCTCTCTTGTCTCGCAACTCACCACAAAGCAGAAATATCTCCTTGGGAAAAGGGTGGATATCAACAAGGCCTCCCTGGCGGAGATCGAGGGACTCCCGGGAATCTCTACCAAGGTAGCGGAATCCGTGGTCGAAACGAGGAACCGCCTGGGCGGGTTCCGTTGCCCCGAGGACCTGCTGCAAGTGAAGGGGATAAAGGAAAAACGGTTGAAAAATATTCTTCCCTTTCTGGTACAATTCCCTAATAATTGACTTGCATAGTCAGGTTATTTGCACGGAGAAAGGGGGGAGGATGTTCCGTAAAATCCGCAACGACATCAAGGTGATCTTCGAGCGCGACCCGGCGGCGCGCAGCGTGTTCGAGATCCTTTTTTGCTACCCGGGATTCCACGTCATGCGGTTCCACCACGCGGCCCACTGGCTCTGGACGCACGACCTTCGATTGCCGGCCCGGTTTCTCTCGCACGTCTCCCGTGGCCTCACGGGGATCGAGATCCATCCGGGAGCGACGATCGACGAGGGTTTCTTCATCGACCACGGGATGGGGGTTGTCATCGGGGAAACCTCGGAAATCGGGAAGAACGTTACGATGTACCACGGCGTGACCCTCGGCGGGACGAGCTGGAAGAAGGGGAAGCGGCACCCGACGATCGAGGAAAACGTGATCATCGGGGCGGGCGCGGCCATCCTGGGCAACATCCGGATCGGGCAGAATTCCAAGATCGGCTCGGGATCGGTGGTCAACCGGGACGTTCCTCCCAACTCGACCGTCGTGGGAATCCCCGGCAGGATCGTCTACCGCGAGGGGAACGTCTACAACGACCCGACCGGCGTCGCCGGCACGCCGGACCCGGAAGGCAAGGCGATCAAGTGCCTGGTCGACCAGGTGAAGGCGTTGGAGCAGCGCCTCGACGAGCTCTCGAAACTCCTTCCGAGGCAGGAGGAGGCGCCCCCCGTGGAGTCCGTCCGATGAAGATCACGACGCGGGGGCGGTATGCCGTGATGGCGCTGGTGAGCCTTGCCGCGTCCTCCCGCGGGAATCCGGTTTCCCTGAAGAACATCGCCCGGCAGGAGGAGATTCCGGAGGCTTACCTCCAGCAGCTGTTTTCCAGGCTTCGCAGGCGGAACCTGGTCAAGAGCATCCGGGGCCCGGGAGGAGGATTCCTTCTGGCGCGCCATCCGTCCCAGATCACGATCGCCGAGATCATCCGTACGGCGGAAGGGCGGGACGTCACCATCGGGTGCCGGCGGTCGGGGAGGACGTGCGGCAGGATCGAGCGGTGCAAGACGCAGGGAATGTGGGATGCGCTGGAGTCCCGGATGGAGGAGTTCCTGGACTCCATTTCCATCGAAGACCTCTTCCGGGAAAACCTTGAAGAGCAAACCAGGGAGGTGCCTGCGTGAGAAAGGTCTACCTGGATCACAACGCAACGACGCCGGTCCACCCCGAGGTGAAAGAGGCGATTGCGCCGTTTCTCTCGGAGATGTTCGGGAACCCGTCGAGCATCCACTGGGCGGGCCGGGGCGTGCGGAAGGCGGTGGAAGACGCGCGGCAGGAGGTCGCGGCGTTTTTCGGGTGCCAGCCGCTGGAGATCGTGTTCACCAGCTCCGGGACCGAAAGCGACAACCTCGCGATCAAGGGGATCGCGTATCGAAAGGGAAACGCGGGGAAGCACATTATCACCTCCGCGGTCGAGCACCCCGCCGTCATCAACACCTGCAAGTTCCTCGAGGCGCAAGGGGTTCGGGTGACCTACGCGCCGGTGAACCGGCAGGGAATCGTGGAGCCGGATTCGGTGCGCCGGGCGATCGCGAAGGACACGATCCTCGTCTCCATCATGCACGCCAACAACGAGACGGGATGCATCATGCCCGTCGCGGAGATCGGGCGCATTGCGCGGGAGGCCGGTGTTCTGATGCACACCGACGCCGTGCAGGCGGCGGGGAAGATCCCGATCGACTGGAAGGAGCTCCCGGCTGACCTGCTGACCTTCTCGGGCCACAAGGTGAACGGGCTGAAAGGTACCGGTGGGCTCATCGTGCGCAAGGGGATCGGGATGGAGGCGGTGCTCCACGGCGGACATCAGGAGCGGGGGCGCCGGGGCGGGACCGAAAATGTCGTGGGGATCGTAGCGATGGGCAAGGCCTTCTCCCTCCTGCGGGAAGGGATGACGGAGGAAGTCCGCGAAACCCGCAGGCTCCGCGACAAGTTCGAGAAGGCGCTGTTCGAACGGATCCCGGAGCTGGTGCTGAATGGCCATCCCACGGAGCGACTCCCCAACACCGTCAACATCTCCTTCCGGTTCGTCGAAGGGGAGGCGATGCTGCTCAACCTCGACATGGTGGGGGTCGCCTGCTCCTCGGGCTCGGCGTGCACTTCCGGGTCCCTGGAGGCTTCCCCGATCCTCATGGCGATGGGCGCGGACCCCGTGGACGCGCAGGGGGCCTTGCGGTTCAGCCTCGGGAGAGGCAATACCGACGAGGAGATCGAATACGCCGTGGACGCCACCGAGGCGATCGTCGACAAGCTCCGGGCGATGTCCCCGCTGTTTCACAGAAAGGCCAAGGTCCGATGAAAAAGCGCATCCTGGCGGCGATGAGCGGCGGGGTCGATTCCTCCGTAGCGGCCCTCCTCCTGCAGCGGGAAGGGTTCGAGGTGATCGGGATCTCGATGGACCTTTACGATTTCTCCACGGTTACGAAGAATCGCCCGGGAACCTGCTGCTCGCTGGACGACCTCTACGACGCCCGGCGGGTGTGCGACCTGATGGGGATCCCGTACTACGTCCTGAACTTAAGGGACGAGTTCCGGCGGGAGGTCATCGACCCGTTCGTGAAGGAGTACTCGAGCGGGCGGACGCCGAACCCCTGCATCCTGTGCAACGAATACCTGAAATTCCGGGCGCTGCTGCGGAAAGCCGACGAGCTGGGGGCCGAGGGC
>Ga0214473_10004447_pt1 | contig 16857 bp, 11 predicted proteins | sample RVTome_7_FD_203509 | JGI IMG/M metagenome (GOLD analysis project Ga0214473, IMG submission 203509) | Soil microbial communities from uranium-contaminated site in the Upper Colorado River Basin, Wyoming, United States - RVT98D197 | ecosystem: Environmental > Terrestrial > Soil > Contaminated >... | reverse complement strand
CTATACAAGCCATGCGTTGATTGTCGGGCGACACCGACGGGTTCCCTTCCCGGCACAGCGTGATGCGTTTCGGCTTGCTGTCTTCTTCCGTGATGGAGATGGAATAAAGCGTGTTGTCCGAACGCGATTTGTAGTAGATGCAGTTTGAGTCCTGACTCCAAGAGGGCCAGACCCCGCGAGCCAGACGCCTCGGCTCGGTCCCGTCGGATCTCATGAGCCATACCTCTTCATCTGCACTGGCAGGTGGTTCGTTCTTTGGGTCAGCAGCGACGAATTCCGGGACGGGCAGGAATTGGCGGTCGCGGACGAAAGCGATATGCCGGCCATCCGGCGACCACCGTGGGTACTTGCCTGGGACGATCAGGAGATCAGTATCCTTGCTAACCGGATCAAGGAGGGCAATTCCACTGCGCCCCTGTACGCCGAGGCTCAAGGCCATTTTCTTGCCGTCCGGCGACCATGCAGCGCTGAATCCATCGGTGGTCAGGCGGCGCCCCTTGGCTGCAAGGACGCGATAGGTCTCGTCAGCCTCGACCATCGGTAGAAAGGCTGCCCCTGCAGGGGCAGGGCCCACCGGATGCCAGGACCGTCCGGCCGCAAGCGTGTCGAACACGTACTTGGCGCACCAGTTCCGAAATAGCGTGCGCGCCTCAAGGCCCGGACTGATGATGCGGCGGAACAGGGCGGATGCCTTGTGATATTCGCCCATGCCCGTCAGGGCACCGAAGAACTGGTACTGTAGAGCCGAGACACCATTCGCTTCTGCCGGCACCTCGGCAATGATGCGTTGAAAGTCGCCCATTCGCAGGAGTGTGTCACAACGTTGAGCAGACAGATCCGTATACTGTGCGTCCGCGTTGGGCGTCCGCGCCATCGCGCTTTCGTACTCGGCGACGGCCTCTCCACACTTGCCCAATTCTCGCCAGGCGATCGCACGCAGGGAATAACCCAGCGGATCCTTGGGGTGCGAATGGATCATGAGGAGCGCATCATCCTTCATTTTCTCATACTTCCGCGAGGCGTAATAGGTGAAAGCCCGCAGCCGGCGGGATTCGTAGTGGTCCCGATTAAGCAGCAGTGCCTTGTCCAGCGCTTCAAGCTGCTCTCTCACCGACGTAGCGGTCATCGCCCGCAGGAAATAGGCCTCGGCGGTCTCCGGAAGCAGGGCCTCGGCCTTCTGGCGGTGCTCCTCGATTTGCTTGAGCTTCTCCGCATCCAGCGACCCGCTCTCCCAGAGAATGCGAGCCAGGAGTGCGTGAGCGGCTGCGGCGATCTCGGCCCGTCCATCGAGCAGATCCTTCAGCACCGCTGTTGCTTCATCGAAATGGCGGTCGTCCACGAGGATGCCCGCGTGGAGAAGCCGAGCTTCAGGGCCGACGTACGGGCTATCGAGGATCGGTTGAATCGTCTCTGAGGCAGCTTCGCGCTCGGCTTTGGCGTACTGCTCACGGGCTTGGGACAGGATGTTTCTGTGTTTGAAGCCTTCGGCCTCTACGAGTTGGAGCCGGTCCCGATTCCACATCGACAGGATGACCACCACCACGCCAGCCACGACCGCCATCGCCAAGACGCCGATGGTCTGGGTGCGGTGTCTGCACAGGAACTTGTGCAGGCGATACGTCGTGCTGGGCCCTCTGGCCAGGACCGGCTCATGTTCGAGATGCCGCAGGATGTCTGAGGCCAAGCCGTTGGGTGTCTCGTACCGGCGGGCGCGGTCCTTCTCCAGCGACTTCATCACGATCCAGTCCAGATCGCCGCGGAGGCTCTTCCTCAGCAGATCGGGCGTGCAATTGCGACGCTTGGCAATGTCAGTGAGAGTCTCGCCGAGGGTACTCAGTTTCGTGGAGGGCTTGGCAGGTTCCTGTTCCCGGATGACTCGCTGCATTTCGATGTAGCCGGCCTTGCGGAGTTCCTCTTCACTGAAGGGCGTGGTCCCGGTGAGCAGCTCGTAAAGCAGGACGCCGAGCGAGTAGATGTCCGAGCCGGTGTCGATGTCCAGGTCGCTCAATTCCGCCTGTTCCGGACTCATGTAGGCGGGGGTGCCGATGATGTGAGCGTAGCGGGTGAAGAGCGTCTTTTCCGTCAGCTTCTGGTTGGTGGCCTTGGCAATGCCGAAATCGATGACCTTGGGGACGGGCTTGCCGTCGTGGTGGGTGACCATCACGTTGGAGGGCTTGATGTCGCGGTGGATGATGCCCTTCTGGTGGGCGTGCTGTACGGCGTTGCAGACTTGGAGGAATAGCGCCAGCCGGTCCTTCGTGCTCAGGTTGTTCTTGTCGCAGTACTCGGTGATGGAAACGCCTGTGACCAGCTCCATAACGAAGTACGGCCGGCCGGTCTCTGTCGCTCCGGCGTCGAGGACTTTGGCAATGCTGGGATGGTCCATCAGGGCCAGGGCCTGTCGCTCGGCTTCGAAGCGGGCGATGACCTGCTTTGTATCCATGCCCAGCTTGATGATCTTGAGAGCGACCTTGCGGCGGAGCGGCTGCTCCTGCTCGGCCATGTAGACCACCGCCATGCCTCCCTCGCCGATCTTCTCCAGGAGCTTATATCGCCCGATGACAGTCCCTGGAGCCTCCGTCAGGGCCTCGCTCGGCGCCGGTATATCGAGAATCGTGGGGGGATTCTCAAGAAAACCATCCTCCATTCCATCGACCCTGAGCAGCGCCCGCACGCGTTCGAGGAGGTCTCGATCGCCGCCGCAGGCTTCTTTTATGTAAGCGGCTCTGGCAGTTGGCGAGGCCAACTCCAATGCGGAATAGAATATCGCCTCTTCTTGTGTTCTGTGGTCAGTGCCCATCGTTCAATTCCTGAGAGCTTGTTTCACTGTACAATGCGAGAAATGCGAGTCGGATCACGTCAAGAAAATGGAGAATCTTGCCGAAATCTTGTTGCGATCAGTCTGAGTGGGATATCCGGATGATCTCAAGGCGCAGCCAGGAGCGAGCATATCTCCAGTACCGGTCTGCCGTCGCAGGAGATATGCCGAGCGCAAGAGCGGCTTGCGGGATCGTCAAGCCGGCAAAATACCGGAGCTTGACGAGGTCCCCTTTCACCTTGTCTCTTTGGGAGAGTCTCTCCAGCGCTTCATCCACCAGAAGCAGATGATCCGCCGAGGCCTCGTTCCCATCTGTCAGTACGCTCGATTCGAGAGCGATTCGCCGGCTTTGCCCGCCGTACTTAAGGGCCTGTTTCCTGCGAGCATTCTCCACGAGGATCCGCCGCATCGCCTCCGCCGCCGCGGCAAAGAAATGACCTCGGTTCTCCCAGCCCCGAGTTTCATCGCCCACCAGCCGCAGGTATGCCTCGTGCACCAGCGCGGTCGCCTGCAGGGTCTGGCCGGGAAGCTCGTGCGACAGCTTCTGCGCGGCAAGAAGCCGCAGTTCCTCATACACCAGCGGCAAGAGCTCCTCCGTAGCCTTGGCGTCTCCCCGCTCAATAGCATTCAAGATGCGCGTCACATCACTCATACCGGCGCCCCACCGTTCAACCATCGTGGCTGTAGTGGGTATTATCGCCAATATGTGCCGGTTTTTCAAGCAGCGAGTTCGGAGACAGGGGGCAATCTCGCGCAGACTCCGACTGCGCCCGCGTGCGCGGCACACCGTCCGCGCCTGCCAAATCATCAATTATCAATCAGAGGGTCCAGCCCTGGCGGTATGGCGGATTGATGTGCTGATTGGCCTCTTCATTGTTGGTGAAGCGCATGCCCGCCGCGTCCCACTCGAGCTTCGTGCCCGGCAGTTTCAGGGCGATCACGCCCAACATGGCGAGCTCGGTCAACGGGCCACCGTAGGAGAAGTCCGAGCCCGCCTTGCCCCCCTCGCGGATGGCGCGGAGCCAGTCGTCGTGATGCTCCTTGACCCTGGGGATCTTCACGGCAGGCCGCGTGTACGCCTTCATCTTCTCCTCCGGAATGATCCGAACGCCGCCGGCGCCGTGCGAGCCGTACATGATGACGCCCTTGTCGCCATAGACGTACGCGCCGGTATCGACGGGCTTACGCCCTTCCTCCAACTCCTTAGCGACTGGGATCTTCTCCTGGCCGCTATACCAGACCAGTTTGACGGGCCCGCGGCTGCCCTTGGCGGGGAACTCAAACGTGATGATGTCGCCCTTGGGGTATGCGTCGCCCTGCGTCTTCGGGTCGTAGTCCTTGACCTCGGCCTGCACGGAAGTCGGGGCGCCCAGGTCAAGGGCCCAGAAGACGGGGTCCACGACGTGGCAGGCCCAGTCGCCGATGGTGCCGTTGCCGAACGGGACCCAGCCGCGCCAGCGCCCGGGGAGATAGAAGGAATGGTACGGCCGCTCCTTCGCCGGGCCCTGCCACAGGTCCCAATCGAGACCCGCCGGGACCTCCTCCTTCTCGCTCATCTGAGCCAATCGGTCGATGCCTGAGTTGACGGCTTGGCAGCCGCAGTGGATCGTGTGCACGTTGCCGATCGCTCCATCCCAGACCCACTCGCAGAACGTGCGGATCGTGTCAAAGGAGTGGCCCTGGTTGCCCAACTGCGTCACGACCTTGTGCTCCTGGGCGGCCTTCATCAGGGCGCGGACCTCCGCGACGGAATGGGCCAGGGGCTTCTCGCAGTACACGTGCTTGTTTCTCTTGATCGCCGCCATGGCCGCCACGGCGTGCGTATGGTCGGGCGTGCCGACGATCACGGCGTCGATCTTGTCCCCCATCTCCTCGAACATCTTGCGGAAATCCTGGTAGACCTTGGCATCGGGAAACTTCGGGATTTGCGTGCGATCGCGATGGCCGGGCCGCAGGTCCACATCGCACAAAGCAGCGATCCGCGTGCCGCTGTCGCGAGCCACTTGCTCGATGTCGCCGCCGCCCATGCCGCCGGCGCCGATGCCGGCGACGTTCAGCTTCTCGCTCGGCGGAGTCGCCCCCGCTCCCCCCAACACGTGGCGAGGCACGATCGTGAACGCCGCCACCGCTCCCGTCGCCGATTTCAACAACTGCCGTCTGGATGTCTTCATTGTGTCCCCAATCATAGCCAACCCTCGAAAATCACAGTGCCCGTTGAAGAAGACCGCCGGGTGCCATGCTTGCAAGCGTAAGCATGCTCCTGCCACCGGCCCTGTTTCACCGCCCATCAGTGTAACACGATCCACCCTGCAACCCAAAAGAAATCAGGGTGTGGCGATTGATGCGCCGAGGGGCTATAATGGAGCCATGATAACTACGAGAATGGATCGCCGCGAGTTTCTGAAGGGCGCTGCCGCGATGGGTGCGGCAGTGACGGGATTTCCGTACCTTGTTCCAAGCCGCGTGCTGGGGGGCCAGGGGGCTGTGCCGCCGAGCGAAAAGATCGTGATGGCCTGCATCGGCGTCGGCAGCATGGGCGGCGGGCATCTGCGCAGCTTCACGGGCCAGGAGGATGTCCGCATGGTCGCCGTGTGTGACCTGCGGCGCAAGTTCCGTGAGCGGGCGAAGCAGATCGTCGATGAGAAGTACGGCGACAGCGGCTGCAAGACCTACCAGGATTATCGCGAGCTGCTGGCCCGGCCGGACATCGACGCCGTCCTCATCGCCACGCCCGACCACTGGCACGCTTTGATCGCCATCGAGGCGGCGAAGAACGGCAAGGACATGTACATGGAAAAACCCGTCGACGTCCACGTCGCGGCCGCCAAGGCGCTGCGCGAGGCGGTCAACCGCTACGGCGTCGTCTTCCAGTTCGGCACGCAGCAACGCTCGGATCGAGGATTTCGATTCGGGTGCGAGCTGATCCGAAATGGGAGAATCGGCAAGTTGCAGACCATCGTCGTCGGTTCCGTACCGGGGGCACAGTTGTCGACACAACCGCTGCAGCCGCAGCCCGACCCCGCCGAGTTCGACTACGACGTGTGGCTGGGTCCCGCCCCGTGGGCGCCCTATACGTTCGAGCGGGCGGCCTCGCGGGCCGAGGGCAGTCCCGGCTATTGGATGCACATCCACGACTACGGTCTCGGCTGTCTCAGCGGCGCCTGGGGGATCCACCACGTCGATATCGCCCAGTGGGGCAACAACAGCGACGACACCGGGCCGCTGCAGATCGAAGGCAGCGGCGTCCTTCCCAGCGACGGCCTCTGCGACACGCCCATCACCTGGCGCGTCGAGCACGCCTACGCCAACGGCGTCAAGATGATCCACATGGATTCCAAGCACACGGAGAAGGAGTTCCCGCAGTTCGTCACGCCGGTCCTCGACATGAAAGGCTGCGGCATCTTGTTCATCGGCTCCGACGGCTGGGTGATCACCTCTCGCGGCGGCACCGACGCCGGACCGAAATCACTCCTGCAGACCGCCTTCGATTCGAGCGAGCCCCGCCTGCCCGTCAGCAGCAATCACCGCCGCAACTTCCTCGACTGCGTCAAGACCCGCCGACAGCCGATCAGCCACATCGAGTCCGCCGTGCGCTCCGACACGATCTGCCACCTCGACGACATCGCGATCCGCACCGGCCGAAAGCTCCTCTGGGACCCCAAAGCCGAGCAATTCGTCAATGACGACTCCGCCAACCGCCTCCTCACCCGCCCTCTCCGCAGCCCCTGGCGACTATGACCCGCATGAACGGCGGTTGAATCAGGCGGTGCACCGACAATGGGGGTTTACCAACCGGCGTAAATCGAATACCATAAGGACATGATGATTGATCCGACCACGAACATGCTGTCTGGAATTGCGCGGAGCGACTGAATGGACAAGAGAGTCCTCGAATGGCTCAAGCAGGCCGACTATGATTTTGACACGGCCGGATTCATGTGCACCGGAGGCAGATACTTCTACGCTGTCTTCATGTGCCACTTGGCTGTCGAGAAAGCGTTGAAGGGACTCTATCAGCAGAAGCTGCAGGAAACGCCTCCGAAAACGCACAACCTGATCTATCTCGTGAAGAGAATCGGTTTGACACCGGATCAGGATAGAAGCGAGGTCATAGCAGGACTCAACGAGGCCAACGTTACCACACGCTATCCGGATAATATCGACAACCTGCAGAACAGCTACACGCAAGAGATCGCCACGCGAATCCTGGCACAGACAAAGGAGATTCTGGAGTGGATAAAGGCGCAGTTCTAAAGATCGTCTCCGACTTTGGCAGGGCGCTGGAGTCCTTGGGTATCAGGCCGCACAAGATCATTCTATTTGGCTCCCATAGCACGGGCACTCAGCGCGAGGATAGCGATATCGATCTGGTCGTGATCTCCACGGACTTTGAAGGCAAGGGCTACTGGGAAAGGATCAATGTCCTCTCGGCCGCGATTTCCACGGTCTTCGAGCCCATCGAGGCGGTCGCCATGACTCCCGAGGAATGGCAGAGCGGCGACTCCCTGATCGCCGATTACGCCCGCAACGGCGAAGTCGTCTACGGCTGACATCCTGCGCATGGTGTAGTCCTCTCCGTTAAGACCGTTTCTGCCACCTCGACGACATCGCCATCCGCGCCGGGCGAACGCTTCGCTGGGATCGCAGAACCGAGCAGTTCCCCGACGCCGAATCCGCCCATTACTTCCTGACTCATCTGACGTCACGCGTGCCAGTGCCGCATTTCAGAAATCGTGCGACCATAGATTACTTCGCTGCACTCGCAACGACATATACGTATGTATGTCATTGCGAGCAGCGCGGCAAGTCTGCCTTCGCGAAGGCGGGGGAAGCAATTTTCTCCCTCGGGATAATCGCAAGATTTGTGAAATGCGCCACTAGGTGGTATTACCACCTAGTGCCGGCCCCGGTGACCGTGGGGGGGCTCCGCTCTCGTCCTTCACTTGCCCCACCGCTGCGGAATGGGTTCGAGGAGTACGGCCCGGCGGGTGGCGCCGGTTTTCCCTCGCTGGACGCCGCCGGTCTTCCAGTTGACGGTGCCGATGATGCAGCCGTGATTGTTCAGATCGGTAACATGGAAGTACTCGCCTCTTTTGTCCAGCACGTAACCATCAAGGAATACTCGCCCCCTCTCGCGGGTCCAGAGAAAGGACTCCTTGTAAGGCCGGAAGCGTCTGCCCGTCAACTGCTCCAGCCAGCCGGAGTGCACCTCCTCACAGACCGCCACCTGGTTGGCATCGTTCAACGCCGCCACGCGAGCCATCTGGCTCTCCAGGGGAAAGAGCCACTCGACATCGCGGTCCTGCCGCCAAATGAACGCGTAATGCCGCCGTTCATCGAAGTTGAACCCTTGGCCGAGAACATAGCCATTATTGTTGATACCGTAGAAGGCCTCGGAAGGAAGCAACGTCTCCACCATAGAGCCATCCTCGGCAGGCTCCCAGAGAACAGGCTGGAGTGGCATCCTCTCGCCGCGGCATGCGACGACTTGTCCGGCATCGTTCATCGCTTGCGGGCTGCCATCCAAGCCCGTCATCGCTCTCATGCCCTGAGCCTTGTCCCACAGGAAGACCCGGCCTCCGCCGGCGATGTTCCAGCACCGGCCGACGATTTGTCCGCGATTGTTCAGGGCCCGCGCGGTGCTCATGCCGGTCCCCAGGGTCCCTAACATGGTCAGCCCTTCGTTCGGGTCCCACAGGAACGCTTGCGCGCCGCCGTTCGGATCCTCAATCGTGCCTGCAATCTGACCGGCGTTGTTGATATGCAGGTCATCCGTCGCGCTGCCCAGTTCCCGCCAGCCCGGATCTCGCTCCCACAGGTAAAACCGGCCCTGGCAAACGCCGACGATCTGCCCATGGTCATTGATCGAGCACGGCACGACCACCCGCATTCCCAGCCGGGGCAGAACCGTCACCGTATAAAGCCGTGCATGCCGACACCAGGCAGAAATGACAACCCCCGCCAGAACGGCACCCGACAGGATTATTAGGATGGTCCGATGCCTGCGTCTCATGCCACTCGTACCTCCCGCTCGTTCTGCGACACCAGACTTGCTGCCATGATCATCTCCCCCACCGCCCCGGAATCGGCTCCAGCAGGACCGACCGCGTGCTGCCATCCTTCATCTCACCCTGCCCAATGATGCATCCGTTGTTATTCAGGTCCATGACGTGGAATCGCTCCATGTCACACACATACCTGTTCAGGGGTACACGCCTGCGAGCCGGGTCCCAGAGATAAGATACTGTTTCGTCGAGATCGAAACGGCGGCGGATGTACCGATCCTCCAGTTCCTTCCGCCGGTTGCGGCGGAACTCCGTGTAGGCGATCTGGTTCTTGTCATTGAGTCTGGTCGCATGCTCGTTGTTGGCCGGGACGAGACGCCTCAACGTCTTCCGCTCATCCCAGAGGACCAGATACCACGTCGGACCGATGGGCTTCTCTATGCCTGCCATGCAGAAACGCCGATTCATGGTGTGCAGCCACGTTTTCGGCGGGAGTGTCTTGAGCGATATTGGCCCATTCGGATCGAAGAGGGACTGTCGGTCCGGATAGGTCACCAGAATCTGTCCGGCATCGCTGATGCTGGTTGGCCAGAAGCCGTTGCCCTCCGGCGCACTCAGTTCCTTCATGCCCGCTGCTTTGTCCCAGAGGAAGGCACACAAGCCACCACTGGCGAGGGAGGAAACACCGATGATCTGCCCGCGATTATTCATTCCCAAAGTAACGCTTGTCTTGCCTCCCAGAGTGCCAAGCATGGTTTTACCCTTGCCCGGCTCCCACAGGAACGCCTCTTTGTAGTTGGGCTCCATCGGCACTGTCCCGCTGACCTATCCGGCGTTGTTGATCATCACCCACCCTTGCGTCGCCGGTCCCAGGTCCTGTATGCCGTTCTCACGATCCCAGAGCCAACAACGATCCTCGGCATTCACACGACGTGCCACACCAACGACCTGGCCCGAGTCGTTCAGAGAACAGGCTTGCGTGCGCCAGCCGCCGAGCGACGGCAGAACAGTGACCCAGTACAGGGCGGGCGGCCTGTAGAGAAGCCAAGCGAGCACGGCCGCCATCGCCGCCACAAAGGCAATTATGACCTTGGGATATCGTCTTATCGAGCAGGCCACCACAGGTCCTTTCCCGCGACTACTCCAGCCACCGTCCGGCGGAGCGTTTCCACCGTCTCTCTGTGTGTACATGAGAACACGCCGCGCCGCTCAAGTCAACGGGGTGACGCCATCCTAAACCCTAAAGAGCGGCGTCCTTGCGCCCGCGATCATATCCATCTCCACCGCGATTTACCACGCTTAGCCCCAATCCAACTGGTCTCTGAGGCGCTAGGTTGCAATGCAACCTAGCGCGCATCACCGGCGTGTCTGACGGGCAAGGTGCGCAGCAATGTGCCTGCGCTGGCGTGAGCATACCCGGGTCTGCGAGTGAAGAGGGGTGCACGACAAGAAAGTGGCAGTCGGGCCGGGCGGCATCGTCAAGGCCGCAGGCCTTGGCGATGGTTGCACCGCATCCCAAGAAGGCCATCGCCAAGCTGCGCTTGACGCTGCCACCCAGAACCTCATGCTTGCTCTGCCACAATCTTGTCGTACACCCGTGAAGAGCATGTCTATGCGAGCGTAGACATGGCACCTGATACAACAGGCTGCGCGCGGGCGCATAATCCGCATTCCACGTTCGGCGCTCTGCATTCGCTACGAGCCTGGGGAGCCGTTGTTTTGGGGGCTGGCGCGCCAGGCGTCTTTGCGGGACCAACTGTCGAGGTCGGCGTTGGCGGCGTCCTTGATGGTCAGGGAGTAGCCCTGGCCGTCGGTCGTGGGGAACCATTCGTCGTCGTACTCGAATTCGAGAATGGTGCTGTTCGTGCGGTCTTCGAGCTTGATCGTCTCGCCGGCGTTGTCGAGGCTGCCGGTGTATGTGCCGGGCGCGAGATTCACGGTGCTGCCGTAGCGTTCGGTGAACGCTGACTGGTTCCTGGCGATGACGATGCAGGCGCCGGCGGCGAGCATGCGGTTGCGGCCCACGTCGAAGGTATGGGAGATGCCGCTGGTCAGTCTGACGCCGTCGAGGTTCAGCGAGGCGGTCCCGATGTTCTTGAGCTCGATGAACTCGTACTGCTCATTGTCGAAGGCGCCGCCGTCGGCGGGGTTGTACGTGATCTCGGTGACTCGCAGGTATCGCTGCTGATCGCTTGGGTTGCCGGCGTAGGTCAGGGTATCCACGAGCCTTCCGAAGCGGTCCACCAGGCTCACCGTCTCGCCCCAGCTCGACAGGCGGCCGTTGTAGTTGCCCTGCACGAATCGGCCCTCGCCGCCCTTCGGACTGACGGAGCGGCTGCGAAACATTTTGGAATTCGGCGAGACGTACAGGCTTCCGCCGGCCACGAGCACGGTGCCGGGCAGGAAGATGTGCTGCACGCCGCCGGCCAGCTCCCAGCCGGAGATATCGACGCCATATGTATTTGGATTCTTCAGCTCGATATACTCCTCATCCTGATTGGCGGAGGTGGGGTTGTAGTCGTACGCGCCGAACCGGATCGATGGGTTTGCCGGCTGGGCGTTGGGAATCGCCGCCGAATAGGAGCCGGCAATTTTGTAACTGGCAACTCTGTCCACGCTGTGCGTGACGAACAGGTGCGTTCGCCGCACGGCCAGGTAGTCGTTCTTGAGCACACCGATGGCATAGGCGAAGGACTGGTCCCGTGGATACCCCTCCTGGCCGCCCCACGGCCATGGATTCGCCCACTTGTTGTAGTCCAGGGCCACGTCCGGCGCCATCTGGGCCAATAGCTCATCGATCCGGTTCTCGATGAACATGCCTGCGTAGGCCGTGCCGGGCGGCTTGAGGAACTCATCCATGACCGTCCGCAGCCGCCGCAGGTACATCTCTCTCGCGGTCGCATCGTTCAGGATCGCGTCGATGAGCCTGTTCCAGTGGTTGTTCCATTCCTGGCAATCCTGCTTGCCGACGAACGGATGCGACGGCTTGACGTTCACACCTCGTCCGGGCACCTGGTCGTCGTTGGCATAGATCACGTCGCCATAGGAGCCGCCCTGGTCGCCGATCCAGTTGGAGCCCCACGTCAAATCGTGATCCCAGGGCATGAAGCACCACTCGCCCGAGCCATCCGAATCCCGATACAGGTAGTGGTTTTTATGTGGGTGATCGTTCTGATGCGCCAGAATCGTCGCGACGAGATAGTCGAGCGTCCGCGGCAGATCGACCCGGTCGAAGAGGTTGTTGTGCCGGGTGGTCCCGGAGGTGTTGTTGATACTGTTGCAGAAATCGTCGAGGTCTTGGCGGCCCTCCCATCGCCGGGTCTTCTTCTCGGCCGATCCGCCTGCGTTGAAGGTATTGTACATCTTGTAGAGCGCGCCGTGCGGGTCCAGGCCTTCTCGCTCCAGGAGTTCCTCCTCCGGCTCCTCGATGAAGATCTGGACGCCGTAGAAGTCCCCATTGCGTTCCGCGCGGACGGGGAAGGACTCGCTGGCCGGGCAGCCGCACCAATCGTAAGCCTCGAACGCCATGTTCTGCCGCAGGTACGCCTTGTCGCTGTACGTGCTGTTGAGGTTGATCTCGTTGACGCGGGGCGAGTCATCGCTGTAGCGGAACTTGTAGCCGTGGTTGAAATGAAACTTGAAGTGCTTCTTGGGCGCGCCGGCCGTGCTGCCGCCGCGGATGTGCATTCCAATGTTGTCGTAGAACTCGCCGTCGTAGTACACCGAGGCGCGTGTCGTGCTGCGGCCCTCGGAGGCCGCCACGTTCTTGACGAACCAGTGAAAGACGGGCAGCGAGCTGCGGATCGTCGGATCCTGGACAACCGTGCCGTAGTATTCGGGCGAGTCATTCGGCAGAGCGAAAAGCGGGTCGCGGGAGGCATTGCCGCCGGTGTCCTCCGCCCTCACGTACCAGCACACCATGTCGCCGGGCGCGTAGGTCAAGGCGGGGATCACCGCCGTATAGATGCCGTCGTTGGCAGTGGCATCCTCACCCTTGCCGTCATCGAGCATGGCCAGGCCGGTGCTGGGGATGAATCGGTTGTCGGTCAGGAAATCGATCCTGCAGAACAGGCTCACGCGGCGAATGGGGGCCAGATTCTCACTGACCGCCGCCGTGATGACAAGGTCCTGGCCGGGGGCCGGAGGCGGCGGGTTCTCCGTGACGTGGCGAATCACCGGGCCAATCTGCACCAACGCGGACTGGTTGGCGGCGCGAGGCGTCGGCCGAAGCAGATGGCCCGCCGTCACTTCCGATAGATCGAGCCTCTCCACTTCGATCGCCAGGAGCTGCGGCAGGATCAGCAGGTCGGAGCTCGTCAGGGTCGCGTTCAGGCCGTGCACCGCCAGCACGTTCCTGCCCTTGACGAGAACGCCCTTCTGTGCCGTGAGATCGAACTCCACGGCATCGACCGCCAGATTGTCCTCACGGTTGCCCAACGCTCCGGAATTCCACGTCAGTGACGACGCCGCCGGGGCGTTGTCGCGGGCCACTTCCACGCCGTTGAGATACGCGACGAAGCCGTCCTCGTACTTGAGTCTCAGGGCGAGCTTGTCGATCCGCGTCACGTCGCCCACGTCGAAGGCCATGCGGGCGTACACAGTCTGGTTCACGTTTGCCATCGCGGCCACGTCGAGCTGAATCAGTCCGGCGTAGTCGTACCCGACGCCCGTCTTGCCCGCGAGCCAGGAGGCGTCATTGAAGGTTGCTTGTGTCCAGCTCAATCCGAGCGAGCCGTTGGCGGGGATCAGCGCCCGGGTGTCCGCGCCTTCGGCGAGCAGCACGGTTTCGATCTGCGAGACGACGCTGTCGCCGCTCAGGCCGTAGGAAATGTCCGCCAATTGCGGCGGATAATCGACGTACGCGTGGGCGACCGTCACGCCGTCCGGCTGCACGAGCGCCACGGACTCACCCCCGGCCTGCAGGGAGAAACTCGCGTGCAACTCGCCGCCGGGCTCCCGGATGTCCCTGCCTGAGGCGAAGACGACCAGATATCCGCCCGGAGCAATTGACACGGGCGGAAACTCCCATTTATCGAGGTTGCGCATGTTATCGGTGAGATACCAGCCGTCGAGGTCGACGGCTTGCCCGGTTGGATTGTGAATCTCGATCCAGTCGGAGGAGTCATGGTCTTTGTCGAGCAGCCCGTTGCTGTTGACCGCGAGGAACTCGCTGATGACCGGGCCGTCCTGGGCCGCTTGCGAGACATCGGCCGAAAGCATGACGGCGCAGCAAGACAGCGACATCGCGGCAAGCAGAGGCCTCCTGGAAATATGCTTCATCGCATCGTCACCCTCAAACACCACTCCTGCAACAAGATTCGGGTCTCTCTGCTCCTCATCGGAACCTCACTCCGGCATCATGCTCCCATTTTAACAAACCTCCACCGCCGATACAATCCCTGACCGAAAAGGATGACAGGTCCGGAAAGAAGTGCACCGCAATACTGTTGGGTGCACGACGGAATCGTAGCAGGCCAGGCGCCCAATCAGTGGGTGGCACATGTCAAACGCTGGACATCGGAATGGGCCTCTGTTATCCTGGCAATCCTGGAATGCACAACCGTTTTCAAGGAAACGCAGGCAGGGCTGAATAGGAGGACTGTGCGATGCTGAATCGACGCAACTTCTTGAAGTGGACCAGTGCGGTCACGACGGCCGCAATGCTCCCGCAAATCGGCTCGGGCGCGGCCGAGCAGGCGAAGAAGCCCAACATCGTCTTCATTTTCTCCGACGATTATGGGATCGGCGGCGTCGGCTGTTACGGCAGCGACAGGTTCAAGACGCCGAACCTCGACGCGCTGGCGCAGACGGGCGTGCGCTTCGAGTACTGCTTCTCCATGCCGCTGTGCGCGCCCTCGCGGGGCGTGGCCATGACCGGCCGGTATCCCTTCCGCACGGGCGTCATCGACAACGGCACGGGCCAGCAGATTCAGCCCGACAAGGAGGTCTGCATCGCCCGCGTGATGAAGGACGCCGGCTATGCCACCGCTGTCGCCGGCAAGTGGCGGCAGCTCCAGTACTTCAGCACGAAGGAAGACGGCCGGCGTTGGGGCTTCGACGAGTTCATGATCTGGGGCGTCGAGGGCACCAAGGGCGAGCGATACTGGGACCCGGCGTACAATAAGAACGGGCAGCCGCTGGCCGACGTGAAGGACAAGTACGGCCCGGACCTGCTCCATGAGTTCGTTGTGGACTTCATTCATCGCCATAAGGACGGCCCGTTCTTCATCCACTACCCGACCCCGCTGGTCCACGGGCCCATCCTGCGTACGCCCGATAGCCCGCCGCAGGGATCGGACCTCTACGCCGATGGCGTCGCTTACCTCGATAAGCTCGTGGGCAAACTGGTCGCGGAATTGGACGGCATGGGTCTTCGCGAGAAGACGCTGATCGTCTTCACGGGCGATAACGGGTGCACGCCCCAGGCCTCGGGCTCGAAGGGCGTCCGCAGCGGCGGAACGCTCCACGGCCGGGCCATCGACGGCGCCAAGAGTGATCTTACCGAGGGCGGCAGCCGCGTGCCCCTGATCTGCAACTGGAAGGGCACGACACCGACCGGGCAGGTGTCCAAAGACCTCGTGGATTTCAGCGACTTCTTCGCCACATTCGCAGAGCTCGCCGGCGCCAAGCTGCCGTCGGACGTCACGATCGACGGCCGCAGCTTCGCGCCGCAACTGCAGGGCCGCCCGGGCAAACCCCGTGAGTGGGTCTTCGTCCAGCTCGGCGGGAGCTGGTACGTCCGCGATGCCCGATGGAAGCTCGACCAAGCCGGCGAGCTCTTCGATATGAAGGATGCTCCGTTCGCACAGATTCCCGCCCCATCTGATAGCGAAGACGCGAAGGCGGCTAAGACCAAGCTCCAAGCGGCGCTCGATTCTCTGCGGCCGCAAGCCGCGGTCGCCCCGCCTAAGCAGCGGCAAAAGAGAGCAAAGAAGAAGGCCGCCAAGAAGAAATAGGGAGATGAACTATGGAGACCAGATCAGTGTGCATGGCCGTACTCTACCATGGATTGGTGGTGATTGGCTGGGCATCTGCGGCCCTTGCCGGCTCAGAGCCGAACAAGCCCTATGTCGTGCTGGAACGCGGCGGCGTCCGGGCCGTGATCGTCAATAATGAAGCGATGGACGACGCCGTGCTGCCCGGCCATCGCAGCGGCTACAGCGGCGTGGCGTCCCTCACCCATGCAAAACAAAGCAGAAATCTGTTCGTGCCGCTCTACGCGGGCCTGAACTATGAGCATATCCACGATGGTACTGTTCAGCCGAGAGAAATCCTCTTCGAGCCGCGCAACGCCCAAATGAAGATCAGGCGGATCGGCGAACATGCGGCTGAGTTGCACCAGCCTCCGACGCCGCACTGGCAGCTTGAGAGCTGGCTGCGCTATGAGTTGCTCGATGACGGCGCCATCGAGATGACGCTGGAGTGCGTCCCGCGAGCACGGACGTTCAAGAACGATTACATCGGGCTGTTCTTCGCCAGCTACATTCACCAGCCCGAGTCGCTGGACATCCACTTCCTCGGCGTGCCGAGCGCCGAGAGGACAACGAAGCTACAGTGGATTCGCGGCGTGACGCCGGATCACGGCACGCTCCCGACCCATTTAGCTATCGATGATGATCGGCAGTTTCCTCACGACCCCAATTTCCCGCTATCCCTCGTCTTCAACCTCTCGAATCATCGCTACAGCCAGCCCTGGTATTACGGCGTGAGCCACGGCACGGCGCTCGTGCAGATGTTCCGCCCGAGCGACAAGGTCCGGCTCAGCCAGTCCCCTTCCGGCGCCGGCGACGGCAACCCGGCGTGGGACTTCCAGTGGTTCATTCCCCGGTACGAGGTCGGCAAACGCTACCGCTTCGTCATGCGGGCCCTGTACCTGCCTTTCGAATCCCAGGACCAGATCGTCAAAGCCGCCGCACCTCACCGCGCCGCACTGGGGCAATTCAGGCTTTGAGGGCCTTGTTCATCCGCTCGATCGTGTCGTCGATCTCCTGCGGGCTGAGCATGCCGATGGTGACGGCGTCCACCAGGCCGTTG
>Ga0214473_10004446_pt1 | contig 16858 bp, 19 predicted proteins | sample RVTome_7_FD_203509 | JGI IMG/M metagenome (GOLD analysis project Ga0214473, IMG submission 203509) | Soil microbial communities from uranium-contaminated site in the Upper Colorado River Basin, Wyoming, United States - RVT98D197 | ecosystem: Environmental > Terrestrial > Soil > Contaminated >... | reverse complement strand
TTTCGTATCTTGTCGGCGCGCTCGCTCCACATTTTTGGATTCAGCGAAACGATAGAGCTGTCGAAGATGGCCAGCGCATCGACCCTTCCTGCTCCGATTGCCGCAACTTCCTGCGCCACCATCCCCCCGATCGACAATCCCGCCAGACGGAAACGATCGACCGATAAAGCATCGAGAATACCTATAACGTCACGGGCCAATAGTCCGATACTCACCGCGGTCGCGGAGGGCGCCGTCAACCCATGGCCACGAAAGTCGGGACAGATGACGAAGTGGTCAACCGAGAGGTCCGCAATTTGCGGTCCCCAGACCAGCGCGTTGGCTCCCAGCGAGTGAAGAAGGACAATAGGAGGCTTCCTGGGATCACCCGCGAGGAGAACATGATGGCTCTGGCCATTTGTCGTGACGAACATTGGGTCCCTCAATAGGGTTTGTTGAGTTCCTGGAGGGCGGCTTCGACGACCCGGATTTGATCAACGGGTGCGCTGCCCGATTTCTCGAGGGCGCCCAACGCCAGCGATTTCTCGACCACCAACGCACAGCGGTCGAACCGGCGCTTCATGAAGGTGTCGAGCGCGGCGTCCAGGCTTTCAGCCTGTGCTACGCATTCGCCCAGAACGACCCCGTCTTCCATCGCCATTCCGGCACCTGAGGCGAGCTGCGGTGTGGTGGCATGGGCTGCGTCGCCGATCAGTACTACCCCCTCTTGGTGCCATGGCCGGGGACAGAAGATCGTTTCGAGCGGTCGGACAACGATACTGGACCGCGGCGTCAGTGCTTCTCGCAATTCCCCCACAACACCACCATAGGCAGCCATGAGATCAGCAAGTCGCAAGTGCAATTGGGCATCGGGCAGGCGTGTGAACTGCGCCGACGGTTCGAGCAGGAACATATACATCCGGTCACGAGCGACCGGGTTCATGCCCACCTTCATCGGGCCACCCAGAAAGTAGGTGCGCCGGGTAATAGCGGGATGCCGTTCGGTCATCAATCGCCAGCAGACCTGGCCCGCATATCGCGGTGCCGGCAGATCTGGAAATATCCATTGCCGCGTCTGGGAATAGATGCCGTCCGCCCCGACCACCAGATCGAAATGGTCTTCGCTACCGTCGTTGAATCGCACAAGGTGAGGCGTGCCCGGGCCGAGATGGGTCGCGGCAAGCCCTAGCGACACCTCGATATCGGTGTGCCGGATCTTCTGGGACAGGAGCCGGTGCAGGACGGGCCGCATAATGCCACCGGCGCCGGGAATACCGTCGCCTGACCCGGAGTTGGTCTCAATCTCGGCAATTGTGTCCCCGTCAGGATTGCAGGCCAGCAGGCCATCGGCGGCATAGCCTTCCTCGAGTACGGCCGGGAGTATTCCCAGCCGCCCCATCACCCGCAGCGTTGGCCCGGTAATGGTTATGCCGGCACCATAGACCTTCCATTCCGGGTCGATGTCGATCAATCGGACGATTACGCCTGCCTCATGCAGGGAGAGCGCCGCCGACATGCCGGCAACACCCCCGCCGATGACCAATGCCGTGCGGACAGCCGACCGCCTCAAAATACCAGACATGATGATCAAACCTCGAAGCGGCCGATGCCGATGCCGGTGTACCAGTCGTGCACCGCGCGGTAGTAGGTGCGCTGGTATTTCGCCCCGCCAGCGGCACCGATTGCAGCCATCCACATGCGGATTTCCTCACAGCCGTTGCCGGCCGTATGCACGAAGTCCGTCGCGTAGCGGATGGTGGCGTCGATGTCGTCTCCTTCCATAAGTGCCAGGAAGGTCTCATCGAATTCCTGGTTCACCATGCCCATGCGGGGCGTAGCGATGTCGTGGCTGATGCCGCCTGTCGCCAGGATCGCTACCCGTTCCACGCCCTTGTAGTTAGCGATGGCCTGGCCAAGAAAGCGGCCCAGATTGTAGCTGCGGCGCATCGTCGGCATCGGCGGCTGGACACAGTTGATGAGGATCGGCACCACGGGCAACGCCGGGTCAAGCCCGGCAAGTTCGAGCGGCGTTAGCGACCCATGGTCGAGCACCATCTCCATCGAGAACGAAGGATCGAAGTCGTTTTCCAGCGCATTCTGCAGCAAATAGGCACCGAACGCCTGATCGCCGGCAAACGTTCGCCTCTTGGCGTGCAGCCAATGCTCGATCGGGCTCTCGTAGCTTTCCGCGCAGCCGAAGCAAAAGGCGGGGAAGTTATCGAGAAAGAAGTTATGCAGATGATCGTTGGAGAGGACGATCAGCACGTCGGGCTTGCCCGACATGAAATCCTTGCCCATCGCCCGGTAGGCGTCGAAAATCTCCTCGCGCAGGGCAGCGGGAATCCGGTCGGGGAAGTTCAGCATGACAGGCGTATGGGATGCGGTGTAGATGCCGGTGATCTCAGCCATTGTTGTAATCCTCATGGTCAAGCAGACTGCGCAAGGCCGCGAGCGAAACGTCCTCGGGGATCTTCATTCCGATGCAGTGGGCCCGCAGCAAATAGGGGTTGACGCCGCTGAGGTACATCCGAGCCACGTCATTGCCCTTGATGCTGTCCGCCAGGTCTTGAGGTAGCCCGAAGCGGGCCAGATAGGCGTCGGCGTCTGTGTTGTAAGCTTCCAGATGGTCGGGCTTGTGGTGTAGTTCGTAGAGCACCTTGTCCATCATATAGGCCCGGGTGCTTGGCATCGTTTCCTGCCAATTGGCCATGACTTTCCTCCTAGGGTATTGCCAGCGTCACGCCAGATGACGTGCGAGCCAGCCAATGATTTCGGGAACAGTATCGGGACCGAAGCCCATATGGCCGCGATCGGGAAACAGGCGGACCGATTTCGGGCTGCCGTGTTCCATGAGCAATTCGATGTCGCGGACCGGACACTGGGTGTCGCGCTTGCCATTGATCAAAAGCAGCGGGGCGCAAGGGCGGTCCAGCAGCCCCTGGTCAAGGAGTGAGAGGCCGCGGAACCCTTCGACGTAGGCCGTATCACTTTCAGCGCCGAGCATGCGGGACCGCGTCTCGACCAGTTCCATCAAATAGCTGTCAGGGTAGCGGGACTTCTCGATCCAATCGGACTGGAACATGTAATGCACGCCGCCACCCCAGTTGACGGTCGCACGGAACCGCTGGGGGTACAGATGCGCCAGCTTGGTCGCCCAATGTCCACCGAACGAGCGCCCGACGATGGCGATGCGGCCAGCGTCGAAACGGCCGCTTTGTTCGATCCAATCGAGGACGGGAAGAAACTGTCTCTCACCATCCGGCCCGGCCTTGATGGGTGACTGCCCCGTTCCGACATTGTCCAGGGCGATGGTGGCAAGGCCTTGCCTGGAGATCCCTTCCGTAAGGATCGTCATCTCTTCCTTCCAGGCATCCACACCGCCCCACATGACGATCACGGGCGGGCGTTCGAGTCCCTCCGGCTGGCGCACATAGAAAGGTATGCTTTGCCCCTCTCCTGCCCGCCCCTGAAACGGCACTGAGACAAACTCTATCGGCGGTGTGGCAAGCTCGCCGAAGGCACGGTAGGCCGCCAGAGCCTTGTCATAGGAGCGCTGCTTTTCGGGATGGTTCGGACACGGGAAACGGCCTACAAAATAGAAGGCGTAGGCCTGATACCAGGCGTCCCGCGCGAGCTCGATCTCGCCGCGGTTTTGGGCCTCCTGGGCCTCAGCTGCGTATTCATCGCCACGTGCCATCCACGCGGAAGCCCAGTTCTGTCCGTCAAGTCCACGAAGGCTGGCGATGACTTCGCGCGTGGCTGCGACGTCTGTAAGGCCCATCGGATGCACACGGGCCGCCAGCTTGTCCAGCATCCAGGCCTTCGCGTCTTCCAGACTCCGCGGCCCGGGCAATTCCTGTGACATAGCTCTTCTCCCGACGTTTCGGGATAGAGCCATTTTCAGGCCTTACGCGTCTTGCCTAGCCATGCCGATTTGCTTGTCCCGGCGTGCGCTCGCCGGCAGGCTCGTGGCGCTGGCTTCGCCGGGGGCTGACGAGGCGGAGAACCAGGCGATAAGCTCGGCGGTGTTACGCACACCGACGAGGCGCATATGCGCAAGCGGTGGGCTTCCACTGTCCGTTTGCTGAGGCCGATCTCGGCGGCGATGACGGCATTGGTCTTGCCTTGCGCCACCAGTGTCAAAATCTGCCGCTGCCGGCCCGTCACCGTCGCCTCGGTCACCGGCCGGTTCATTGGCTCGAAGCAGTAGATCGCTTCGGCAAACGGGTCGGTGCCATGGCGCGAGCGGCCATTGACGCGGCACCAGAAGCGGTGTCCGTCCGCGCCCTCCATGATCCGCTCGTCGTAATAGACCTGGCCGCCCGGCAGAGCCACGTCGACCTGTCGATCCTGGGCGCCATGCAGGTGGCCGAGAATGGCGACCTCGCCAACTGGATGATCCCCGGCATGTCGGCGCGCTGACCGGCGAGGGGGCCCTTACCGCCAAGGTGGGCGACACCATCCGCATCTATTTCGGCGTCGGCGGGCCGAGCAAGACATCAAGTTTCCACGTGATCGGCGAGATCTTCGACAGGGTCTATCAGCTCGCCTCACTCACCAGTCTGCCGCTTCTTGATGTGCAGACGATCTCGGTTCCACCCGGCGGCGCCGCCGTGGTTGACCTCAAGCTCGAGGAACCCGGCGACTTCATGCTCGTCGACCATGCGCTCGCCCGAGTCGGCCGGGGGCTTGTCGGCAAGTTGATCGTCAGCCACTGAGTCAATCGCAGTTTGGGAAAGCATGGCCGCCAGCTTAAGGCGCCCGGAAACCCGATGAGCAACGTTCGCGGCCCTGGTCGACCATCCGCTCACGGATCGGCCTTGGATCTAGGCTGAATCGACATTCATCGCATCCAGATCATTGCTGCGGCGAGTTGGATGAAGCCGAGGAAGTGGATTGCGCGGCGGTCGTAGCGTGTGGCGAAGCGTCGGAAGTGCTTGAGCTTGTTGAAGCATCGCTCGATACGGTTGCGGCATCGATAGATGACGGGATCGTGCGGGATGGGCACTGATCGGGAGCGCGTGGACGGGATGACGGCCTTGGCGCCGATGTCGGCGATGAGGCCGCGCAGGGCGGTGGAGTCGTAGGCGCGGTCGGCGAGAACGGCCTCAGCCGAGTAGCCTTGCAGCAGGAGCGGGGCGGCCAGGATGCCGTGGCTCTGGCCGGCGGCGAGCAGGAACTGAGCGGTCGGCCGAGCGTGTCGGTGAGCATGTGGATCTTGGTGGTCAATCCACCTCGGGAACGCCCCAGAGCCTGATTTTGGTCCCCCCTTTTCCGGTCGCTGCCTGCTGATGGACGCAGACCAGGGTGCTGTCGAGCATCAGGTACTGGTTGTCCCGGTCGCGGGTCAGGTCGGCGAAGACCCGTTCCCACACCTTTGCCTTGGACCAGCGGGAGAAGCGCTTGTGCAGCGACTTCCATTTGCCATAGCGCTCCGGCAGATCGTGCCAGTGGGCGCCTGACCTGAGCACCCACAGAATTCCGTTCACGAACAACCGGTTGTCTGCCCCGCTCCGTCCCGGATCACCCGCCTTGCCCGGCAACAGCGTCGCAATCCGCCGCCATTGTGCGTCGCTCAGTTCATACCGCTTCGCTGCCATCCATCAGCTCTCCGCCAAATCGCGGACACCTATGAATCACGCTTTCCCCCATCCGGGAATCCTGAATGTCGATTGGGCCTAGCTCGCTGGTACTCCCGGGCGCGCTCCGGCCAGGTACTCTTGATGTAGTCGAATACCATAGTGATCTGCGCATCGCTGAGCTTGCTTTCAAAGGCCGGCATGTCACTTTCGTAGCCGGGCGAGATTGCGGCCAGGCCGAATTTGACGATCGTTAAGAGCTGTCTGTCCGAGTGATGCCAAGTGTGGCCCGTCTCGTCGTGTGGTGGCGCCGGTAGCTTGCCATTGGGCAGGCGCTTCATCCATTCGGGCTGTCCCTCCAGATTGGCGCCATGACAGCTTCCACAATTGGCAATGTAGAGAGCGCGGCCCTCTGAGGCTTCGCCTGACCGAGCAGAAACGAAGTAGCCGAACCCCGCTGCACTCAGGATGCCGGCGGCGATGAGCAGTCCAGGACGAGCACTCTCATTGCCCAAAACCCTGCCACGTCTTGCCGCCATCCCGGCTCTCGAGCACCGCGCTCTCATCGGTGACGGCAACGAGGTGGGCTGCGTCGGCGGAATCGCCGGCGAGGTGGAGGAAGTATCGTTCGCCGAAGTCGTTGGTGAGCTCGGTCCAGTTCCCTTCGTTCGACAGCTTGAACAGCCCGGCGCCGCCCAAGAAAACGTAGAGCGAGCCGTCCGTAGTGATCTCGACGAGTGTTGCGGCCCGGCCCGGTGGACCTACCAACGCCCAGGTCTTGCCGGCGTCCACGCTTCGCATCAGCCCGCCCACGGCGCCCGCGTAGACGGTGTCCGTGTCTATGGGAGATGCTGCCAGATCAATCACCCGGTCGGGACCCGGTCCGGCTATGGTCCAGTTCGTGCCGCCGTCCCGGCTTACCTGAATCCCGCCATAGACCCCGTAGATCACCCTGGGATCGACGCGGCTGATGGTCATGGCATGGAAATCCACCGGCCCTCCGACGCCATCCGCGATTTTCTGCCAGGTGACGCCGCCGTCGGTTGAAAGGATCACCCCCATATTGCCGCCCTGTCCTGGGTGGCCGCTGGCCAGCAGCCGCCCGGCATTGCCAGGATCGGGGCTGAACCCCATATAGTCGTTGGCGTCGGTGGAGACCGTCTCGGCGATGCCATCGGGGTTCGCGCGATAGACGCCGTAATGTGTTGCGAGTAGCACGCTCCCCGGCTTGGACGGGTCAAAGCCGATGCCGTGGATGTGGGACACCTCGCTAAGCGGCAACTCTTCGGCGCTCGATGGCACGAGAAACGCCAAGGAGGCGATCAATACTAACGGCATGCGGCTAGTGCGGGTTCTCATCGCTGACCTCCGAACAGATTGGCTATCCATGACCATGGGTCTTGAGCCGGTTCCGAATGTCCTTGTGCATAAGCGTCGTTCGCCAATGCGTTGGCGAACGTGACAAGGCTCAAGGCCTCGAAGTCGAGGCCGTGGAATCGGCCCCTGAGGTCTCCTTCGCGATCGATGACATGGGTGACCAGTCCGTGCATCTGCATAGCGTCCACTTCGGTGAATTCCAGGCCATAGGCCCTGGCGACCATGCGCGTCGTGTCCTCCGGTTGACCCGCCGGTGACGTCAGGAAGGTCCAGTTGACCAGATCGAGTCCTTGCGCCTCGCCGTATTCGGTCAGCACGCTGCCCCTGTCGTGCGAGGGATCTGTGGTGATGCTGATGAAGGCGACGCGATCTTTCATCGGCGAAATGTTGATCATCGACTGCAACTGAACGATCAGCTGGCTGTGCAGCGGGCAGACGTCGCTGCAGCTGGCATAGATGAAATTGAGGATCACCACCTTGCCCCGGTAGTCCGCGAGGTCGACTTCGCGGTCCGCCGCATCGATGAGTGTGAATGCGGGCGCGGGCTGGTTCACGGGTTGGAAATACTTGTCGCGGCCGGAGAGCTGCGATTCGAGTTCCTCGAGCGAATGGGCCGCAACGGGCGTGTTCAGTATTGGCAGCAGCGCCGCCATCAATGCCGCCGCTCTGATGATGTTCATTCCAAAGGTCTCCTTGGGCCGCCGATCATTGCCTGTGGTGGCCACGATCGACGCTCGCGAGATCCGTCCCAGCCAACGCTCGCACCAGCGATGCGGGCTCAGGGACAGACGGGACATGACACCGCGATTCGGCCCCAGGGCCGCGCAGTATCAGGCGATGTAGGTGGTTCGCGGAGGCGAAAGCTCTGGAGGTGGGCCGCTGCCGACTAGTGATTTTGCGAGGACAGTTGCGAAGTCGAGCGCAAAGTACGCTTGCTCGAGCGAGGCAGCCGGCGGCGGCGGCGGCGGCGGCGGCGCGATCACTGGACCACCACAGACCGCGGCACAAGGCATGTTCGCCTCGCAGGGCCACCCCTTGTCGCTGTCCTGACAGTCCATAGCCACCATGTCGGTCATCATGGCGACCAGCCTGACGTTGCGGATCGCGAAGTCGTTGGACGCAACAGTCGATACGCCTGTCCCGAGGGAAACGATGACCCCCAGGACCAGCAGAAACAGCTGTCGAACCGACCGATACCTCATGACAGCGTGATCTTTGTCGGCAACACCCATGCAAATCAAGGCACGCATGCGTGATGCGACAACCTGGAGCGTTGCTTTGGCACTCCCTTGTCCAATCGACGGTGGCGACCCGCAATGCTCGCGGCTAGGCGTGCACCGGCAAGTCGCATGCCTAGGCTCTCTCCGGTGCCATGCTGCCTGGCCGCCTGAGGCCGAGCCAAAGGATTGCACCGGCCGCTACGCCGAGCCAGGGCAGCAGGAGAAGGTTCATCGCCTGCCAGCCGATCCCTTGTTGGAGCACACCGGCGCTGAGTGAGGCGACAAGCCCGACGAGGAACACCGACAGATCGTTGGCGGCCTGTGCCTTGCCCCTCTCGACTGCCGTGTAGGTCCGCGTCAGCAGGTTGGTGCCGCCGACATAGAGAAAGTTCCACCCCACACCGAGCATGACCAGCGCCGCGGCAAACGAGTAGAAACCCGTGCCGCTCAGCGTCGCAAGGACATGCCCGGCCAGCAGGACAACGCCGGTGAGCATTACGCGCAGCACGCCAAAGCGGGCGATCAGCGAGCCGGTGAAGAAGGAGGGGAGGAACATGCCAAGGACGTGGAGCTGAATGACAGCAGATGCGTCGGCCAGAGTGTGGTGATGATGGGTCATGGCGAGAGGCGTCGCCGTCATGGCCAGGATCATGACGGCATAGCCGGTCACCGCGCCGAACAAGGCCACGAGATAGGTTGGCTGCAGCAGGATCGCCCGGATAGGGCGTGCCGGCGCCGCATCTGGCGCGGCCTTGGCAGGTGCCGGAATCTTGAGGCCCAACAGCAGGCCGGCCGCCACGAGAGAAACGACGGCGAGGATCAGGAAGGAACCGGAGTAGACAGGTCGCAGCCACTCGCCGCCAATCCTCGCCAAGGCCGGGCCGGCAAGAGCCGCGACGACGCCACCGGCCAGCACAAGGGAAATGGCGCGTGGCCTGAATCGGTCATCCGCCACCTCGGACGCCGCGAAGCGATAGAACTGGGCGAAGCCCTGATAGACCCCGACGAGGAGCGTGCCGGCGCAGAGAAGCGGTAACGACCCCGTAAACACCCCTGCAGCAGCGACTAGGCCGCCCAGTGTCCCAAAGGCGGCGCCAGCAAGAAAGCCGATTCGCCGGCCGATCCGGGCCATCCACATCGAAGCCGGTATGGTAGCGATCGCGGTGCCCAGAAACATCGACGCGATTGGCGCTGTTGCCCATTCCGGCGAAGGCGCGAGCGTCGCACCCGCCAGACCACCGATCGTCATGACGAGCACGGAGGCTGTCTGGAACAGCGCCTGTGCGGATGCGAGCAACAGCACCTGCCGGTACATCGGCGCGGCTAGGGATCGGCTTACCATCAGAACACCAGAACCTTTTCTGCCGCGATGGTGGCGGCGGCGAGTTCATCCATCGTGCTTCGCAGCGCGCCCTCGATGAGCTCGGTTTCACCAAGCCCACGCGCGTCCATGCAGGATCCGCAGAGCAGGACCTTTCCCCCACTCGACAGGAAGCGTTTCAGCATGAGCTCGATATTGTAATAGCCCTGCGGAGGGTGCTGACCGTCCTTGGCCGCCAGGACCGCATCGGCCATCAGGAAGACGATGTTGGCCTCCGATGAGTTGACCTTCCCCAAGGCATTGGCGAGCCGCAGGGCATTGTAGGCACGCTCGCTACCATAGGGAGCGTCGTTGATCAGGATAACCGTGCTCATTACGTGGGAGGTCCTTGGTAGATTGGAGTGCTGATTTGCCGAGGCGGACGGCAGGTTCAAGTTTCGACAGGTAGCCCAGCCGCAATCCATTCAGGCATTCCCGCTTCCAGTCGGCGAGCCGCGAAGCCCTTTCCGCGGAGCTTGGACACCACCTCGAACGACATGACGCAGTAGGGACCCCGGCAGTAGGCAACCAGCTCTTGAGCGCCGGCGAGCGAAGCCAGTCGCGTCTCCAGTTCGGCGACCGGCACGTTGATTGCTCCAGGGATGTGCGCGAGAGCGAACTCGTCGGCGGGGCGCACATCCAGCACCGTCACCAACCCATCCTTCATCCGCGCCTGCAACTCCTGGCGCGACACCGGTTCGAGGCTGTCGCGCTCCAGGAAATATCCCCGAACGATCTTGTCCACCTCGGCGAGGCCTGCCTCGGCAACCTTCTGCAGTGAGGCCACCGCGGCAAGCACCGATGGATCAGCCAGGCGATAGACGATGAACTTGCCCTGCCTTTCGGCCGCAACGAGCCCGGCGCGACGCATCTGTTGCAGGTGCTGGGAGACGTTGGCGATCGGCAGGCCCAGCTTTTCAGCCAGCAGGTCGACGCTGCGCGGTCCTTGCCCCAGTTGTTCGATCAGCTCGAGCCGCTGCGGGTGTCCCAGCGTTTTGGCGACAATGGCGAACTGCGCGAACAGGGCCTGTTTCGGCGAAGGGCTTGACACTGGGTGCACACTCAATCATTCAATGTATCAATTGAATATACTGGGTTTACCGGCGAGACAAGTCCCTCCGGTCCACAGAACGGAGTTTCCACCATGATCCTGCGTCAATTCCTGCACGTCGAACCGGTCGCTGCATCCTACCTGCTCGGCTGCGGCAGCAAGTCGGCTGGCGCCGTGGTCGATCCGGTCGGGGACATCGCGCCCTATCTGGACGCCGCCGCTAGCGCGGGCATGCGCATCCTCTACGTCATCGACACCCACGTTCACGCCGACCATGTCTCGAGCGGTCGCAAACTGGCTGAGGCATCCGGCGCCAGATATGTGCTGTTTGAGCGAGCCGAGGCGGACTTCGACTTCCACGGCGTCGCCGATGGCGAGGTGCTCGAACTCGGGAACACCGCCATCGAAGTGATGCACACTCCAGGCCATACGCCGGAGCACATCTCGCTTCTGGTGACCGACAGGAGCCGGGTGAACGAGCCCTGGATGGTCCTGACGGGCCACACCCTGATGGTCGGGGACATGGGGCGCACGGAGTTGGCGAGCAGCGCCGAGGACGGTGCGAGAGCCTTGTTCGAGAGCGCACAGCGGCTCAAGGCTTTGCCGGACTATCTCGAAGTGTGGCCGGGCGCCTATTCGGGGTCGGTCTGCGGGCGTGGCCTCAGCGGCAACCCAAGTTCGACCATCGGCTTCGAAAAGCGGCACAACAAGGCGTTTCGCATTGCCGATAGCGCGGAGTTCATCGCCAAGATGGTCGCCGACATTCCGCCCCCGCCACCGGGGGCCGCCGCGACCCGCGCACAAAACGCTGGGCGTGCCGCATGAGCGTGGAAGTCATGTCCAGAACGGGCCGCAATGTCATTCTGGGTCTCAAGGAAAACTGGCGGCAGTTCGCCCTGCTGGTGCTGATCAACGCCTTTGTCGGCGGCATGGTTGGTATCGAGCGCACGGTGGTTCCCCTCATTGGATCGGAGGAGTTCGGCATCGCCTCGACGACGCTGATCGTCTCCTTCATCGTCAGCTTCGGGGTGGTGAAGGCGTTCGCCAACCTGATCTCCGGACACCTGGCTGATCTGTGGGGCCGCAAGCGGGTTCTGATCCTGGGCTGGGCTTTCGGCATTCCCGTCCCTTTCATGCTGCTGTGGGCGCCCGACTGGAACTGGATCATTGCCGCCAATGCTCTGCTCGGAGTGAGCCAGGGCTTCGCCTGGTCGATGACGGTGATCATGAAGGTCGATCTGGTCGGCCCCAAAAGCCGCGGACTTGCAGTGGGCCTGAACGAGTTCGCCGGCTACATGTCCGTCGGCCTGACCGCGCTTGCCACTGGCTACCTCGCAGCGGCCTATGGGCTGCGACCCGTTCCGATTTACCTCGGCGTCGGTTACGCCGTCCTCGGCACCATCCTTTCCGTGCTGCTGGTGCGCGACACCCGGGACCATGTGCGCCTGGAACTCAAGCAGGCGGGTGACAAGGCGGAGGCGATCGGCTTCAGGGAGGTCTTCGCCCTGACCACATTCAAGGACCGCAACCTGTTCGCGGCGTCGCAGGCGGGGTTGGTCAACAACCTCAATGACGGCATGAGCTGGGGCATCTTCCCGCTCTTCTTTGCCTCATTCGGTCTGGGCATCGAACGCATCGGCATACTCAAGGCCGTCTACCCGGCGGTGTGGGGCCTGTTCCAGATCGCCACCGGACCACTAAGCGATCGCTGGGGTCGCAAGGGCCTGATCGTCGCCGGCATGTGGCTGCAAGCAGGTGCGCTGTTTCTCACGGCGTTGACCGGCAATTTCACCTGGTGGCTGCTTGGCAGCATCCTGCTGGGCCTGGGCACCGCCATGGTCTATCCCAGCCTGATTGCGGCAGTGTCCGACGCCTCCAGTCCCGCGTGGCGAGCCCGATCCCTGAGCGTCTATCGCTTCTGGCGCGATCTCGGCTATGCCATCGGCGCACTATCGGCCGGCCTGATCGCCGATGCCTTCGGCTTTCAATGGGCAATCCTGGCTGTCGCGGCGCTCACGTTCCTCTCTGGAGCAATCGTGGCGCTGGTCATGCAACGCACGAACCAAACTTGAGCGATCTGTCGACAGGCCCGCCGAACCAGCTGGGCCGCGCCGTTCTTGATCTGGAGCAAAGAGCCGAACCGCGCCGAGCGTAATGTACATGGAGGACGACCGGCGGTGCCGCTGCCGGGGGCTACCATCCGAAGGAGCAAACGAATGCACAAGATGATCGTCCGGGCAGTGGCGGCCGGTGCCGCCGCGACCGTCCTCGTCGGTACGGCGCTGGCGCAAGCACCAACCGCACCTGAGACTTACGCTTACGGGCCGCACATGGGCTGGTGGGGTGGCGGCTGGGACGGCATGTTCTTCGGGCCGCTGTTCATGCTGCTGGTTGTCGTCGCGGTTGTCGTGACCGTGGTCCTTCTTGCCCGCCGGCCCGGCGGATCATCGCCGGGCACCGCTCAGGCGCCTGGGCGAACCCCGCTCGACATCCTCAAAGAGCGCTTCGCTCGCGGGGAAATTGACAAGGCCGACTACGAGGACCGACGTCGCGTCCTCGGTGAGTAAATACCTAAGCAAATCTTGCGGCCGGGTTGGTACGCCTCAGCCATGACCGTGCCGATGGTGCAGATCGGGGTAGTGGGGGTGTGCGTGCCGCATCGGCTCGTGCCTGTGCCAATGGGAGTGCGACTCTGTCACCACCCCATCGTGGTGATGTTGGTGATGCGCATCGTGGACATGGGCGTGTTCGTGCTCGATCGCGTCGTGTGCATGCTCGTGCTCGTGCCGCTCCGCCAGGTGTAGCCACAGGCCGGTCGCCATCAGCAGGCCCGCCAGAACGAGTTGGGGGGTAACCGGCTCGCTAAACAGGATCAGACCAAGTACCGCCCCGATGAACGGCGCGAGCGAGAAGTAGGCACCTGTACGCGCCGCCCCCAGGTGCCTCAGCCCAAGCATGAACATGACCAGGCTGACGCCGATGCCAAGGAACCCAACGGCGACGCTGGCAGCAGAAATGCTGGGGCTCGGAAGTCCCGCACCGAGCGATAAGGCCAATGCCAGGTTGGTTGAGCCTGCGATCAGCCCCTTGATCATCGCAATCTGAACCGGGTCGGCGGAAGAGAGTTTCCTCGTAAGATTATTGTCGATTCCCCAACAGAGGCAGGCCGCCGCGATCAGTACGCTGCCCATGTCGAGCCGAAGGCCGTCCCCCGACCACGAGAGAACCAGAGCTCCGGCCAGGATCGCGGCCGCACCGGTAAGCAGGCGGCGATCGACGTTCTCGCGAAACACGACCCAGGCGATTCCCATGGTCGCGAGCCCTTCGAGGTTGAGCAGCAGCGAGCCCGATGACGCCGTCGTCTGCGAAAGCCCAAGCATCAGCAGCAGCGGTCCGAACATGCCTCCGAACAGGACGACCAGCACCAGCCAAGGCACATCGGAGTGGCGCAAAGGCGCTTCCTTGTCGGCGAGCCCAATCAGCCGCCTGCCAACATGCACAGCTGCGAGACCAATCCCCGCGCCAAGATAAAGCACCCCGGCCAACAGCCAGGGATCGACAGCGCCGATCAGCAACTTCGCGAGCGGCGCGGATGCCCCGAACAGTATGGCTGAGCCAAGGGCCAGAGGGACGCCCGGCCAAAGGTGAGAGTGAACTTGCCGCATATGGCGACGCCAGCATGCCAACCCGCTCCGTGGCACAAGCAACGGGCCTGTCGCGTTGGGCAATTCGCATCCGAAATCGCAAACCTGACTGCTGCCCACTTGGGCAACGGTCAGTTGAGCTAAGTGCATTCGGATTGCCGCTCTCGCGCCAAAAGAGCCGTACGCACACCTGTTTCCTAGCGAAATGCATCAACTGGCGCCGCCCATTCGCGGAAGAAGTGATCGTTCGGTGCTTACGTGGCGCGGGCCTCGAAGCAACGCAGACCAGACACGCCGTGGCGCAACTCATTGCAATATAACGAGAAAGTTGGTGCACCCGACGAGATTCGAACTCATGACCTCTGCCTTCGGAGGGCAGCGCTCTATCCAGCTGAGCTACGGGTGCAGCGATGCGGCCAACCGACCGGCTGAATGGGGCGCAACCTACTCAATGCCGTTGCGTCGTGCAACCGCAGTTGTGCGCCTTCTAGCGGTCGCACCTGGTGTCGAAGGAGGGGCAAGACGGTCCGCTAGCGACACTGGCTCGGACTGACGGCGGGTGCCGCCTTACGCATCGCAATCAAGAGCTAAATGCACAACGTCTGATTGGAGCCTACCGCCCATTCGCATAGTCGGCAATCGTCGCCCTCGAGCAGCGCCTCGCCGCGGATGAAAGCCTCGACACCGCCTTTTTTGCATTCACTTCGCCGCATTCCGGCCACACTCGATCGAGTTTTGCCCCCTCTGGGTGCAGGGATTTGGACGTTCGACGACGCTTTTCGGCCATCCGGTGATCACAATTTCAGCAAATGACGCATGGCCGCCCGATGTTCTACGCAAAACCACGTAGATCCGGGCGGCTGCAAAAAGCGTGAGAATTGAGGGACTTGGTAACATGTCAGCCCAGGCCGTGCGCCCTTGAAACTATGCGCGGGGTGTTCAACTATGCGCCACAACGCGGTCAGGTGCTAACCATCAGTATGGTATACATATTGCTAACGAGCCAACATTGGCGTTAATTTACAATGACGAAGCTGTCACACAATGCTTCTGAGTACTTGGCTAACCGCCAGGTGGCGGGCGCGGGTGTTATTATTGCTTTGACCCTTGCTCGTTGTTTCGGGAGACCAGGATCGATCGCCTAGAAGAGGAGGGCATCGACTGTCGGAGAGTAAGAGTGAGGGCCGGCGAAACGCCGGCCGCAACCCAAGCCGGGCGTGGGACTTTTGTCCCGGCCGGGCGAGCGCCAATGATGCGGCGGGCGCGCAGCGTGAGTGAGTGAGTTCGATGTATTCGCAGAACAGGCTGATCAGTTGCATCTACGATATGGCCCTGGGCCGATCCACCTGGGACAATATCCTCGACATCCTCAGCGCATCATTCCCTGGATGTATTGTGCTGGTGTCCGGGGACGATCTGGCAAAGCGCACCAATATAGTCTTCTCCCAGCGCGGGCTGCAGCCTTCCGCAGTAGCCGCGTATGTGGGAACCTACGCGGCGCTGAATCCTTGGCTCGAGGGCCAGGGAGATTTCGCCACCTACCAGGTCTTCCACGACGACCAGATCATGCCGCGCGCCCAAGCGCAGCGGTCCGAGTTCTACACCCAGTGGCTTAGTCAACAGGGCGACTTCGGCGCATCCACCGGCGTTGTGGTGCTGCGTGCAGGGGCCCGGCAATTGACTATCGAAATCCGCTACCCGGAAGCCGACGAGGCCCAGACCCGAGAGCGCGCCGCCAGCGTTCTGGGCGAGGCCGCAAATCACTTCGGGCGCGCCTTCGAGATCTCAAGCCGCTCGCTGTTTTCCGCCGGCCGCAGCTATCTCGACAGCGTCGTCGAGGATCTGCCGTTCACCGTGTTCTTCCTTGGCGAGGACATGCGCATCCACTACTCCAATTTTCATGCCGAGAGCCTGCGCCGCCACAATGATGGTCCGTTCACCAGTTCCGACGGCGTGCTGCGCGCCACCGACGAACATACGGATGGATTGTTGCGCCAACTGGTGCAAAAGACAGCATCGTCAAAGCGCACGCCCACTTCCGTGCTGCAGATCAGCAAGCCCGAGGGCGACGAGCGCTATTTCGCCATCGCACGGCTCGCGGCGCGCGGCGGCCAGCACTACCAGCTGCACGACGCCATTCTCGATCCCGGTCCGCTGGTCATGCTGGTGGTCCATGGCAGCCTCGAGGTCTCGTCGCTCCCCATGGATCTGCTCTGGCACGCCTTCTCGCTGACCGAGTCCGAGGCCCGGCTGGCCGAGGCGTTGCTCAACGGCGCAACGCTGGCCGACTTCGCCAGGGAGCGAGAGGTTTCCAAGCAGACCCTGCGCAACCAGCTTGTCGGCGTCATGCGGAAGACGGGCACCCGACGGCAGTCCGAGCTGGTGTCCCTGCTCACCCGGCTCGCTTTGACCTGCATGTAGTATCGCCCGCCTCGACACCGGGGCGAGTATGTTCGAGGCTAGGCAAATCCGCCTTTTGCCTGTGTCCTCGCTGCCACAACTGCGCAGTTTTCTGGCCTGCAAAGTTGACCAGAAGCACCAGCGCACGAATCCCAACGCTTTTTCAATGGATTACAGCATCGTCTCGCACACTCGCCAAAGCAACACTCGCTGGGACAAAGCGGATTAGGCCATCTACAATGAGACTG
>Ga0214473_10004445_pt1 | contig 16859 bp, 14 predicted proteins | sample RVTome_7_FD_203509 | JGI IMG/M metagenome (GOLD analysis project Ga0214473, IMG submission 203509) | Soil microbial communities from uranium-contaminated site in the Upper Colorado River Basin, Wyoming, United States - RVT98D197 | ecosystem: Environmental > Terrestrial > Soil > Contaminated >... | reverse complement strand
CCGGGGCGAATCAGGGGAGGGCATAGACGGCGTAGCCCGAGGCTGCATAGACCTGCTGGAGGTACTCGGCTTGACCGGGATCCCAGGCGCCAAGGGCCCGTTCGTGCGGACCGAAGAACACGAAGGCTACCTGCTGCGCCTTCAGGAAGTCCGTGCGGGCTGTGTCCGGTTGGGCGGATTCGAAGAACGCCTCCACCTCAGGCCGGAGCTGCGCCAATCCGGCCGTCTCGGGGCCATGCCCGATCACCACCCGCAGCGGCGCCCAGGCCGGCAGCGCATTGCCGGTCGAGAAGGAGGCCAGGACGACCGAACCGCGTGGTGCGTGATCGGCGAGCCAGGCGAAGGCCGCCACCTCCGCAGCGGGTCGGAATGCCGGTTCGGAGGGGTTCAGGCCCACCCGCAGCCCCGCGACCACGAGCAGCATGCTGGTCGGGAGGCAAACCGCAATGAGCCCTCTCCCGAGGTGCTTCTTCCAGGCGCCCAGGCTGGTGGCCTGCTCCAGTCCCGCCGCAGCCAGAACCGCCAGTCCTACCCAGACTCCCTCGATGAGCCGGCGCTGAACCCCCACCGGCGCGTAGGCCAGAGCCAGCAGCGCCGGCGGCCAGGCCGCCAGCAGCGCGCCTTCCGACTGGCGCAGCAATCTCCAGGCGCCCAAGCCGGCCAGCGGCAGCAGCGGGAGAAAGCTGACCAGGTATTGCCACGGTGGGGGGGAAGGCAGGTAATTCTGCCGGGCCCAGGCCTGCAGCGAAGGATCCCTCAGGTAGACGGCGGCCAGATACAGCACCACCGGCGCCGGGAACAGCAGCGCCACCCCGCCAGCCTTCAGCCAGCGGCGCAGGCCCTGACCTCCAGACCTCAGCAGCGTGGCGGCGTGCACCAGCAGCGCGGCCGCTCCGGCGACCAGCGCCAGTGGCTGGAGCACCGCCAGTCCCAGCCAGGCCGCGCCAGTGCGCCATCCCCAACCTCCCAGCCGGACTGCCTCCAAGTACCAGCACAAACCGAACAGCAGAGCCGCCCGGGCCAGGATCAGGTGGGGGATTCCGAAATAGGCCAGAAACCCAAATGCCTCCGGTGAGTAGAACTCCAGCGGCACCAGGGCATCACCGCCTGGTTGTCCGATCAAGAGCAGCACCCAGCCCAGCCCACCTCCCAGGGTGGCCAGGAGCGTGCCCCAGCGCCGCCAGGCCTCCGAGGCCACCCAGAGTGCATGAAAGCGATAGGTCGCGGCCACCGCCAGCGGAATGGCGGTCAGCCGCAGCGCGTGGTAGAGGACCAGCAGGGCGGCGTGCGAGGGCTGGGTGCCGGCGAGCTTCCCCAGCAGCAGATAGGGTAGGAATGCCGGCAGCCCCTGGGGAGGGCGAGAGGTGTAGGGCGTCCGGAAGAGCCAGTCTCCCGAGGCTCCCAGTCGCATCTTGGCGATGTAGGAATTGCCGTCCTCCACCGCAATGACCGATCCGGTGAAGGCCCAGGCCTCCCCTTGCTTAAAGGTCGCCACCAGGTAGGGAAGGGTGGTGAGGGCGCCCAGCAGCACAGAGTACTTCAGGCACCATCGCCATTCCAGGCGGGTCATGGGCGGATCAGCCACAGGGCCGAGAGGACGGCCAAGGTGACCAACGTGATGGCGGCGCCGCCGAAGACCGTCCACGGCCGGAAGAACAGCTCTACTTGTTGAGCTCCGGCAGGCAGGCTGATGGAACGCAACGGTTGCGCATCTTGCTCCGATTCGTGTTCCGCCCCATTGAGCCTCACCTGCCATCCGGGATAGCTCATTTCGCTGATCACCAATCGCCCCGGACCCTCGGCCTCGATGAGGATGCGGTTAGGGGTCCAGGTCAATTTGCTCACCGGTCGCCAGGACCCGCCGGCCGCCTCGAGCTCCACCCAGGCTCGGGGCCGGGCGAGGGCGTTTCGGTACAGATACTCGCCGCCGGCCACCCCGGCAAATCCCCAGCCTTCCGCCTCCACCGAGTAGGCGCTCACCAGGTAACCGACGTTCAGCCGGCCCAGCAGAACCGGATCCGGCCGCACCCCCCAGGGCCGCCGTGGATCGCCCTCCGGAAAGGGCGGCTGCGTCACGCTGTACTCATCCGTACCGAAGCCGGAGGCCGCCGCCATGTAGTCGCGCAGACCGCGCAGTTGAAGCGGGTTGATCCCGTCCACGAGCTCCAGCCCGGAAACAGCGGCCGCCGGCTGCGGAAGGCTGTAGGACGGAGAGTAGGCCCGTTCGGGCACGCTCGGGGTTAACCTGGCAGCAACCTCGGCCACCGTGGCGTTCTCCTCCGGCGCCGAGGGCCTTGATTCGATCTCACTGAGATCCACCAGGGCCAGATCCAATGCCAGCAAGGCTACCCAGCCGAAGGCCTGCCAGCGGATTGGAACGGCCCGGCGGACCTTGGAATGGATCCAAATCAGCGCCGTGCCGAGCACGGCCGCACTGACGGCGAACGCCGGCCCTCGCTGGAGTCCCGCGCCCACGGGCGAATCCGGCGAAAAGCGCCAGCTGACGAAGGACAGGCCCAGCAGCAGCCCGAGAAGTCCGAAGACGGCCAGGTTGAAGCGAGACCGCTCTCTGCCTTCGAACGGGGTGCCGATCAATCGGTGTAGCCCGTGGGCAGCCAGCACGGCCAGGGCGAACCCTGAACCGAACAGCCAGCGGGAGGGAACCCGCAGCCAGCTGTAGCCGGGAACCACCCGGGTCAGGATGGCATGCAGCGGCGTCCGATCACCCAACGCCAGGAGCCAGCACGAAAGCGCCATTCCCGCCCAGAATAGTGCACCCCGGGAGCGGCCAAAGAGAGCCACCAACGCCAGCACCATGACGATCGCGCCCGTGTAGGCCTGCCACTCCGGCAATCCGCCGAGGTCGGGAGCAATCAGGCCGAGCAGCCGGCCGACCGGCAATCCCAGCGCCCCACTCTCCGTTCGCGTCAGCTCGCTGCGCGTGCTCAGCCCCACGAATTCCCACAGTGGCAATGCCAGAATCGCGGCCACGCCCAGTGCGCACGCCAGCGCCAAGGCGCCCCGGCCCGCCAGCCACCGGGGCCACATGCTGATTTCCTTATGGCTATGCGCAATTTGCCCTACGGCAACGGTAAGCGCGATCATGGAAAGCGGCACAGCCCAGCGGGGATCGGCCAGGAATACCAGACCCAGCATGCCGCCGGCCAATGCCGACCGGCGAAGTGCTGCGCCCAGGGAGGCGGTCTGCTCGGCCGCTGCCATCGCCGCCAGGGCCACCCACGGCGTCCAGGACACCGCGTAGACCAAGCCGACGTGTCCGAGGCCGATATGCCCCACCAGCTTGGGCATGCCCGAGAAGGCCAGGCTGCCCACCAGTGCCGCCGGCTGCGCCAATTGCAGGCGCTGGAGCATCATCCACATCCCCGTTCCCGCCCAGGCGAGATGCAGCCAGAGCAGCAGGTTGAAGGCAAACCCACTCGGGAAGAGCACCGCCAGCCAGCCGGGGGGATACCACAGGCCGGAGAGCGGATCGGCGGCGAAAGGCGCGCCGCCAAGGATCATCGGACTCCACAGCGGAAGTTGGCCCCATGTCTGGAGCGAGTGGTGAATGTACCAGGCGTTCGGCCAGTGAGAAATCAGCAGGTCGCTGTACTCCCCTCCCCGCCAGAAAGGGATGCCCAATGGCCGGACCGTGACCGGAAGCAGCCACACCAGTCCGGCCAGCAGCTGGATGGCCGCAATGCGGAGAGCGCCGCCTGCCTGGACCTTCACTGCTCGGGCACCTGGTACAGGGTGAACTCGCCCACGCGGTACACGGGCCGGAGAGTATCCAGCCAGGCGGGGCTACCGAGCGATTGCTCTTCCGGGCCATACAGGGCGTAGTCGATCTGGTGTACTCGCAGCAGCTGTTCGCTGCCCTCGCCAGCGCCATATAGGGCCGCCACCAGGCTCTTGGCCATCTCGGCCTCGGGCGATTCAAACGGATGCCCGTAGAGCACACGCACGTCGGCGAACGCCGGAAGCCTGTTCCCGCCAGTCGGGCCCGCCAACACCAATGCCCGCCGCGTGGCATGGGCCTCCAGCCAGCGATAGGACCGCAGCTCGTCGTCCCGAATCGTCACCGCCGGATCCATCCGAGCCGCGGCGGTCACTCCGGCAGCCGCAACCGCCAAATTGGAGGGGAGCCCGAGTGCCAGCACCAGTCCGAGCGCCGGCACGAAGCGGAGCCCCCGCTCGCTCAGCCACGCCAATCCCAGGCCTGCAAGTCCGGCCAGTGGGAAGTACAGCCCCAACAGCATACGCCGCTGCAGGCTGAAGGGCAGGTAGACCATCAGCAGTCCGGCGGCAAACCAGGCCGCCAGGAGGCGCGGGCCCGGTGCGCGGGACTCGGGCGATCTCCACAGAGCGAAGCCGGCCATCAGCAGCGGCAGGCCAAAACCGAGCAGGGTCTCCAGCACAGGCGGAGCGGGGGTCCGGTTCTGGGCAGACCAACTGCGCAGGGCCGGGTGAACCTGGGTGATCCACAAGTCGTAGAGCAGGACGGGAAGGCTGGCCAGCAGTGCCGCCCCCACCATGCTCGCCGCGTCGAGCTGGCCCCGGACGACCTCTACGAGCGGCCGTCCCCGGCGCTGGCGCCAGATCTCGACCACGCCCCAACCGGCGGCGGCCAGGAGTGGCACCAGCAGCACGAACGGTTGAACCACCGCCAGCACCAACGAGCACCCCGCAGCCAGCATGGCGCGTCGGGACTGCGCTGTCTGACGATCCAACAACGCGTAGAAGATTCCGAGCAGCGCGGCGCAGGCCAGCGGGAAGTGGGCGTTGGTCATCCCTGCGAACCAGGGAATCGCCTCCGGGACCAACAGATCGTTCCCCCAGATCCCGAACGGCAAGCCCAGCCAACCCAGTCCCGAGCCGAACAGGATCAGCACGTAGGCGGCCCAGCGTGCCCGGGCCTGCTCCAGGCAAACCTCAAGCAAAGCATACGCCGCTAGGAACATCAGCAGGGTTCCGAGCAGGCGAGCGGCGTGGTACGTATACAGGAGCGGCATTCCTAAGAGTCGGGCGAGGTGACCTAGCGCCAGATAGTAGACGAACAGGAGCACCGGCTCGCCGGGGGCGGAGGCGTAGGGAAGCAGGAAGCCCCAGGCGCCCAGGGCCCCTTGGCGCATCTTGGCCAGGTAGCTGAATCCATCCTGCGGGTTGATCAGGAATCCGGAGAAGGAGGCGCCCTGCCCGACCCGTCCTGCCGCCAGCCAATACGGCGCCAGGGCGCATCCGGCTGCAGTGAGGCTGAGGGCCGCGGCCAACGCCCAGCTCTGGCTGCGGGACATGGAGGCATTGTACGTCGCCTTGGTAGAGCCCGCCATTTGCCGTGGGTACCGGACTGCCGCTATAATCGCCCCACCATGGGCCGCCTCTCCGCCCTACATCGGCTGCAGCAAGTGGACGGTGAGATTTCGCGGCGCCGAATTCGCGGCGAGCAGATCTCGGCGATCCTGGCCAATTCCACCGAGCTGCTCAGCGTGCAGCAGTCGCTGGACGGCAATCACAATCTGTTGGAGGTGGCCCGGGTGTCGATCCGGGAAGCCGAATACGCCGCCCAGGCGCAGCGAGAGAAGCTTGAGCAGACTGAAAACTCCCTGTATGGGGGATTGGTGAGCAACCCCAAGGAGCTGCAGGACTTGCAGCTGGAGGCCGAGTCGCTGAAACGACACTTGCAGACTCTGGAGGACCGGCAGCTGGAAGTCCTGCTGGAACAGGAGGAGCTGCAGGAGCAGCGCCAGTCGATGACGCAGCAGTTGGCCGGGCTTCAGACTCGCCGGGCCACCGAACATGCTGCTCTGTTCAGCGAGCAGGCTCAACTAGACATCGAGCTGGACAACCTGCAGGCCGAGCGAGAGGCTGCCACGGTCAGTGTCGCAGCCGCAGACCTGGTTCGCTACGAGGCCTTGAGCCGGAAGCTGAGTGGCCTGGCGGTGGCGTCCCTGCATGAAGGTACCTGCACCGCCTGCGGGCTGACCATCACCCCCTCCATGCAGCAGGTCATCCGCGGCGGCGCTGACCTGGTGAATTGTCCACAGTGCGGTCGGATCTTGTACGCAGGATAGCCCGGCATGTTTGGACCCTTCGGCCCCTTCGGTTTCCTGTGGGACTGGCCTGAATTCATTGTCGGTGCTGCAGCCGGCCTGCTGGCCGCGTTCCTGCTCGGCCGGCTGAAGCCGGTACTCACCTGGCTGCGTTCCACCTTGGGAACCCAGCTGGATTCGCTGCGCTCCAATCTCGGCGCCCGCGCCGTGGATCGCTATCAGATCGAGTTGGTCGGTCGGGCGGAGACCCACCACCTGGCCCGCCCGATCTTCGCGCTAGACGAGGTCTTGATCGCCCCCCGGGTGTTGGCGCCCCCCCAGCTCACCGACCCGATCCATCCAGAGGCTATGCACCACAGTACCCTGGCGGTCGTACCCAACCTGCCCGATGTCAGCTACCTCTCCGGTGTATTCGCCGCGCCCTCACTCAGCCTGGTTCAGGCACTGGCAGGCGGCAGCAACCTGCTGCTGACCGGCGATCCCGGCGCCGGCAAGACCACCGCCCTGGCCTACCTGGCGCTGAGGCTGGCCAATCGCTCGGCCGACGTGAAAGCTCTCCCCGGTCTGGTGCCGGTGCTCGTCCACGCCGCAGACCTGGATCTCTCCCGGGGCGATGAAAAAGACTCGCTGCAGCCGCTAATCTTGGCCGCCCAACGCAGTGCCTCATCCGGCGTGGCCTCGATGCTACCGGCCTACCTGCACCGGCATTTCGGCGCCGGGCGAGTGATCTTGCTCTTGGACGGACTGGATGAATTCCCGCCCGACCAAGTCCCCCCAGTGACCGGCTGGCTGCAGGCCCTGCTCAAGGAGTACCCGGGCAATCGGATCGTCGCTGCGGCCGCGCCCATGGGCTATGACGGCCTGCTGGGCGCCGGTCTAGCGCCGGTCAGTATGGCGCCCTGGACGGAGCATGAGCAGCGGACCTTCCTGGCGGCCTGGGCCAAGTCCTGGAGGGAATTCGTGGCTCCCCGGCTGCCCAAGAGCCGGCTGAGCGACCTTGATCCGGCGCTGATCAACGGCTGGCTGGCGGGAGCGATGCGGGGCGCGACCCCCGCCGAGATCACCCTGCGCGCCTGGGCCTCCTATGCGGGTGACGTTCGAGGGGGACGGACCGTCGATGGGCTGGCCTCCTACGCAGCCCGGATGCTCAGCAGCGAGGAGCAGGCACACGCCGAACAGGTGGGGCTCAGTTGGCTGGAGGGCGGCATGGCCTCGATGCCCGAGCGATCCGTCCCCCGCGGCGTGCCGGTGGGAGACCTGGTGGAAGCCGGGATATTGATGCGCAGGGCGGACAGCAAGCTGTCCTTCCAACAGCCGGTCATGGGTGCCTACTTCGCGGCCCGCGCCATGCTGGAGGCCGGCCCGTTGGAGGGCCTGCTCAATTCCACCTGGGCGCCCGCTCAGTCGGCGCTGCAGTATTTCGCCACATTGGGCCAGGCCGACTCGGCGGTTCAGCGCCTGCTGAACACCAACCGCGAACCGCTCAAGCTGGAGCTCCTGCGGGTCGCTCGCTGGCTGCCGGGCTCCCCGAGCAAGGCCGCCTGGCGGGCCCGACTGCTGCGGGAGCTGGCGATGGTGGTGCAGGAGGGCAGCAACCCGTACGGCCTGCGGCTGCGGGCGCTGCACCTGCTGGCCCAGTCGGCCGAGTCTTCGGTGAATATCCTCTTCCAGCGTATGCTGCGCTCAGAGACCGCCGCCAGCCGGGTGCTGGGGGCGCTGGGCCTGGGAGGGATCGCAGACGAAGACTCCATTCCTCAACTGGCGGCGATCACCACCAAGGACCCGGTGCTCTTAGTGCGCCAGGCCGCCTGCCTGGGACTGGCGGCCATTGGAACCGATCCTGCTCTGGAAGCGCTGGGGCATGCCCTGCTGGAGGGCGAGGAAGCGGTTCGCCTGGCGGCCGCCGAGGCCCTGGCGGCCAACACCGGCGAGGGATACGTCATGCTGCGGGAAGCGGCGGAGCACGACGCCCTGCTCACCCGGCGTGCGGCGGTGTTCGGGCTGGCTCGGATCCCGGACCGCTGGGCCGAGGAGATCCTGGAGAAGGTCCAGGTCGACGACAATCAGTGGGTGGTTCGAGGGGCTGCAGCGGAAGCCTTGGAGCAGCGACGCAACCCGCCCTGGAAGGTCTACGCCGCGCCAAAGGACCTTTCCGAGCTGCCCTGGTTGGTGGCCTACGCGGCGCGCGAGGGTGTAGGGATGGTCCCGGGTCGAGCAGCCCTGGATCTGGTGCGCCGGGCGCTCAACAACGGTTCAACCGACGAGCAGATCGCGGCCATCGAGGTGTTGGCCTGGAGCGGCGGCGAAGAACTGAGCATGGAGCTGTACAAAGCCCTGCGCTCCGGCGAGGATCACCTGCGTGATGCTGCGTTTGAGACTCTGTGGCGGTTGACGGCGACGGGGGTGGAACTGCCCTCGCCGATGAAGTTCGGAATGTAGCCTCAGGAATCCAGCCAGCCCTGGATCCGGTTCTCCACTTCTTCTGCGCTCATCGACTCTACGGCCACGATCTTATCCAGGCCGCTCTCCCCGGCGACAATCTCAATCCGGTTCTTGCGCACTCCCAGCACCTTGGCCAGGAAAGCGATCAAGGCCTGGTTGGCCTTGCCCTCCACCGGGGGCTCCTTGATGCGGACCCGCAACGTGCCGTCCTCCATGACTCCGGCGAACTCGCTCTTGCGGGCCCGGGGCGTCACGCGAACGGTGAGCGCGGCCCCGCGCTTGCCGTCGTGCAGCTTGGGTTTTGGCATCTCGGCCTTAGCTCGACAGTCCTCGCAGCAGCATGATCAGAACGTCTTCTACGATCTGAATGAGGATGATGAGCACCATCGGGCTAAAGTCCAGGCCGCCGACAAACGGCATGATCCTGCGAATGGGAGCCAGCAGCGGACCAACCAGCGAATCCAGGTAGCGGCGGATCTGATGGTACGGACTCAGAATAAAACTTACGAGGATATCCGCCAGGACCGCCAGGGTAAGCAGCAGTGAGAGCAACCTGATGACGGTGATCAGCGGTTCCACCGGTCGGTTCCCTAGCCAGCCTATTATCCCATAGATCGACGGATGGGGACGGAGGAGGGAAGTCCTATGGCCGCGGCCCGAACAACGCCCGCCCGATACGCAGCAGCGTGGCGCCCTCTTCCACCGCGATCTCGAAATCATCGCTCATCCCCATGGAGAGGACTTCCCAGCCCCATGGCGTCCGGTCCCGCAGGAATTCCGCCACCTGGCGCAGGGTTCGGAAGACCGGCCGGGCGGCCTCCGGATCGGGGGTGATCGGTGCCATCGTCATCAGACCCATCAGCTGCAGGTGCGGAAGCCGGGCGATGTGGTCGAATTCGGGAAGCACGGTCTCCCAACCGGAGCGATCGGCCAGCGGCCAGCCGCTCTTGGTGGCTTCTCCGGAGACGTTGCACTGCAGCAAGACGGGAAGGCGCAGGCCGGCCGAACCGGCTCGCCGGTCGAGCAGGCCCGCGATCTTGAGCCGGTCCACCGAATGCACCATCCGGAAGGCTCCAGGGACCAGGGCAGCCTTGCGGCTCTGGAGGTGGCCGATCATGTGCCACGCCAACTCGGGCAAGTCGACCAGGGCCTCCCGCTTGGGCAGGGCCTCTTCGACCCGGTTCTCTCCAACCTGGGTGAGACCGGCCTGCGCCGCCAACCGGATCGTCTGGGGTGGGAATCCCTTGGTCACCGCAACCAGCTGCACCTCGGACGGGTTCCGTCCGGCGCGTTCCGAGGCGCGGCGGATACGCTCGCGCAGTTGGCTCAGGTTGCTCTCGATTTCGGTCAAACCGGGATACCCCACCCCCGCATCAGCCATCCAGGGCCAGTGCTGCACCAAAGCGACCGGTCTTCCCGCGGTCGCCCCGATGGGAAAACCAGTCCTCGAGATGGCAGGCCGTGCAAACGCCGGACAGCTCGATAGTTCCCACCCCTGATTCGGATAGCAGGCTATGGTTCGCCGACCACAGGTCAAAGCACACTTGCCCGTCCCGAGGCAATAGGTGGCGCTCTGACTCTTCCCCGAAGGCCTGCCGTACCTGCTCCACAACTTCTGGACCAACCGGGTAGTGGTCCGGACCGATCGAAGGGCCAATGCAGGCCAGCAAGTCGGCCGGCCGGCTTCCGAAGGCCTGCTGCATTTGGGCCACGGTCTCGGCCGCCACTTTGCGGACCGTGCCCAGCCAGCCGGTGTGCACCGCCCCGATGGCCGACCGGACCGGGTCGTAGAGCAATATGGGCACACAGTCGGCGAACCGCATGAGCAGCGTGACCTCCGGGCGATTGCAGATCATGGCGTCGGCCTGGATCGGCGGCTGCGCGCCGCGGGGCCCTTCGGCCAGCAGCACCCGACTGGAGTGGACCTGCCAGACTTCGCACACCGACTCCGGCGAGCGATTCAGCGACGCCAGCGCCAGACGCTTGTTTTCGGCGACGCGCTCGGGCGCATCGCCCACCGTGCCGCCCAGGTTCAGCGAGCGCCACGGATCGGGGCTGATGCCCCCGCGTCGGGTGAAAATGGCGTGGTTCAGGTTGTGTCGGAGCAGGCTTTCGAATTGGAACAGGCGCAGCTCACCGCGCTGGGCGAAGGGCATGTCGGCAGTGTACCACCTACGACTGTCCGTCTCGCTGACGGGCCACCGAGAGCTTGGCGGAGATGGCCGCCTGGGTCTCGCGCATGCTCTGTTCGACGTAGGGATACGCCATCCAGACATTCATCACGCCGAAGAGCGCGCCGGTGAACGACCTGAGGAAGGGCGTGCTTTCGCGGGCAGGCAGTGGATAGAGCGGGAAGACAGAGAGCAGCTGGCTCCCACCGTCCAGCGCGATGGGCAACACTCCCAGCAGCAACCAGAGGGCGATCGGCAGCGGCTTAACGTGCTTCCTGAGCGGCCCGAAGAGCAGCCCCGCCAGGAGGATGCCGCCATAGATGGCGATGTCTCGCTCGCACAGAGCGACCTTGTACCCCAGCTGATCATCCCCGCGGAAGGCGCGGGCCGCGGCGTAGTCCAGCTCATCGAAGCCGGTGGCTTCGCCGTAGGACCGGAGTTCCGAGTCGGCCAGCCCGCTGGGATAGGCGGGTTGCTCGCCGAACAGGAACCAGCTGCGGAAGGCCAGCTGGTGGCAGAACGGCGAGTAGAGTGTGTAGAGCAGATTCGCCGGTCCGGTGACGCCGGCTTCCATCAGCACAGGAGCCGCAAAGGGCAGCGACACGTAGGTGAAGACCAGCAGGTTGAACACCGCCAGCCAGTGCCGGGCGAAGACCACCAGACCCTGGTTGAGCCGAAGCGCCCATCCCCGCTGCTCGGCCGGAGCGGCGTCCCCCTCGGCCGCCTGCGACTGCTTCGCAGCGCCCAGTGAAACCCGCACCTGGGTCGGGCTGAACGGGGCCTGCAGGGTGTAGGGACCGATCCTCAGCACCGGGATGAGCTCTGCATACTGCCTCAGCAGAGACGGGTCCGCTTCGATGTCGATCTCGATCAACCGATGCGGGAACTCCGGCTGCAGGGTCTGCAGCACGGCTTTGGCCTGATCGCAAAGCTCACAATCGCGACGGGTGAACAGCGTGACATCCATGCCGGCGAGGATCCTGGACGACCTACCGGGTGGAGTCTAGTCGAAAACCGCGCAGGCGCAGGCTGTTGCTGACTACGAAGATGGAACTGAAGGCCATGGCGCCCGCCGCCAGCATGGGATTGAGAAAACCCAGTGCCGCAGCCGGAATGAGCAGGATGTTGTAGATGAAGGCCCAGAACAGGTTCTGCTTGATGGTGCGCAGGGTCCCGCGCGAAAGACGGATCGCCCTGGCAACGCCGCGCAGGTCACCCCCAATCAGCGTGACGGGCGCGGCTGCGATGGCGACATCGGTGCCGGTGCCAATGGCGATGCCCACCTGGGCTTGAGCCAGTGCCGGGGCGTCGTTGATACCGTCGCCGACCATGGCGACGGTGCGCCCGGCGGACTGCAGCCGCTGGATCTCGGCGGTCTTGTCCGCCGGCCGGACCTCCGCCAGGACGTGCCCTTGCCCCTGGTCTTGGTCGATCCCCACGGCTTCCGCGATGGCCTCGGCAGTCTGCCGATTGTCGCCGCTCAGCATGATGACGTCCAGACCGAGTTCCTGCAGCTCGGCCACCGCCTGCCGAGAGCCCTCTTTGATGGCATCGGCGATGCCCACCACGCCCGAGGCCGCGCCGTCTACGCTGATGGCGACGGCAGTCTTGGCCTGCGATTGGAGCATGGACATCGACCGCTCCAGGCCGTTCAGTCCCGCCCCTCGCTGGGTGAGCCACTCTACCGTTCCCACCAACACGACGTGGCCTTCCACCTGTGCCGCGATTCCCAGGCCGGGAAAAGCCTGGAAAGCCTCCGGTTCGGCCAGCCTCAAGCCGCGGGTGGTGGCGGCCGCCACCATCGCTTCACCCAGCGGGTGTTCCGAACCTCGTTCGGCGCTGGCGGCCAGTCGCAGCAGTTCCTGCTCATCCCCGCTCCAGGCGTGCGGATGCACGTCGGTCACCACCGGATGTCCCTGCGTGATGGTCCCGGTCTTATCTAGCACCACCGTGTCCACCTGGCCCGCCCGCTCCAGGGCCTCGCTGTTCTTGAACAGGATGCCCAGCCCGGCTCCCTTGCCGGTCCCGACCATCACCGCGGTGGGAGTGGCCAGGCCCATGGCGCAGGGGCAGGCGATGACCAATACCGCCACCATGTTGATCAAGGCGCGGGTGAAGGGAGAGATGCCGGCTGCAGGCGGGGCCAGGAAATACCAACCCAAAAAGGTGAGCAGCGCCACGCCGATCACGGCCGGCACGAAGACCGCCGCGACCCGATCTGCCAGGCGCTGGATGGGCGCCTTGCTGGCTTGGGCCTCCTGCACCAGGCGCACAATCTGGGCCAGGGCGGTGTCCTTCCCCACCCGGGTGGCCTCCACCCGGATCAATCCCATGCGGTTGAGGGTCGCCCCGAAGACCTCCGCCCCGGCGCCCTTGTTCACCGGCATCGATTCACCGGTGAGCATGGACTCATCCACCGCGGTCCGGCCCTCCAATACCACGCCGTCGGTTGGGATCTTCTCACCCGGGCGGATGATGAGCAGGTCTCCGACCTGCACCTGCTCCACCGGGAGATCGACCTCCTGCCCGTCGCGTAGCACGCGGGCGGTCTTGGCCTGCAAGCTGAGCAGGGCCCGGATGGCCTGGCTGGTGCGCCCCTTGGCGCGGGCCTCCAGATACTTACCCAACACGATCAGGGTGATGATCACCGCAGCCGTCTCAAAGTACAGATGGCCATGAATCCAGCCCAGCAAGATCGGCAGCGAGTAGAAGTAGGCGGCGGAGGAGCCCATGGCGATCAAGACATCCATGTTGGCGGAGCCGTTGCGCAGGGCCTTGAAGGCGCCCTGATAGTACTGAGCCCCCACGTAGAACTGGACCGGCGTGGCCAGGATCAGCATGATCCAGCGAGTCCACTGGCTGTGCGATGAGATCCAGCCGAGGTCACCGGCCATGGATAGAGCGAACAGCGGGACGGTGAGGGCCAACCCGATCCGCAGCAGGCGGCGCTGCTTGTCGATTTCCCGATCGCGGGCCAGCTGCTCGGCATCTTCGGACCCGCCCTCGGCCTCGACGGCTCGAAAACCGGCCTTGTCGATCGCCTGACGGATCTCGCGCTGGCTGAGCACGGTCGGTATGTACTCGACCTGGACTCGCTCGCTGGCCAGATTGGCGGTGGCTTGCAGCACCCCCGACAGGCCGAGCAGTGCCCGCTCCAGGCGGCGGGCATCGCTGTCGTCCGCCAGACGCTGCACCAGCAGGTCGGCCCGGCCGGTGGCCACGCCATAACCCACCCGCTCAACCCGGGCCAGGATCGCCCGCTCATCGACCTGGGCCGGGTCATACACCAGGCTGGCGCGTTCGGTGGCCAGGTTGACCGTGACCTGGTCCACCCCCTCCAGCTTGCGCAGACCGCGTTCGACGGTGGCAACGCAGTTGGCGCAGGTCATGCCGGTGATCGGCAAGGTGAGGTGCTTCACATTCTCAGCCATGCTGCCCCGCGGCCCGCTTTAGACTGCGACCGGGTAGTTGATCTCGGCCAGCAGCGTGGTGATCTGGGCTTCCGTGGCCGGCGGCTCGAACTCGACCTCCAGCCGGTGGGTGAGTTGGTCGGCCTTGGCTTTGCGGATGCCCTTCAGCTCGGACAACTCGCGTTCGATGGTGCTGACGCAATGGCCGCAGTGAATCCCGGGAATGGTGTACGTTCGGTTCTCCATGATCGGTTGTTGCTCCTTTTGTCAGGCAGACTTGCGCACGGCAAATACTTCGGCGATCTCTTGCAGCACCTGCTCGCGGGCCTTGACGTCCTTCCCGCGCACGGCCGTGATCAAACAGGAGTGCAGATGGTCGTCCAGGATCTGCAGGCTGATCTTGGACAGGGCCGACTGGACCGCCTGGATCTGTCGGATGACATCGATGCAGTAAGCCTCCTCCTGCAGCATGCGCTCGATGCCGCGGATGTGGCCTTCGGCGGTCTTCAGGCGGCGCAAGCTCTCGCTGCGGTCCATCGGGCACTCCACTCAACTCATCCCCCCCCAGGGGGGAGGGGGTCAACCACAGTGTAAAGCCAACCCGCGGCCGAGTCAAGCGGCGTTCTCTACGAAACGTGGGCTTCAGGCCAGGGGTTTGTGGACCGGTGGCTGGTGGCCGCGGTCGCCGCCCTCACCGGCCAACAGGTCCAACGCGTGCGGGAGCACCGGCAGGATCACTTCCAGGCTCTCCTGTGCGGCTCGCGGGCTTCCCGGTAGGTTCACGATCAACACCCGGCCGCGCAGGCCGGCCACGCCGCGGCCCAGCATGGCGTGGGGGGTTGCCCGCATTCCGGCGTCCCGGATGCTCTCCGCCAGTCCGGGCGCAAGACGGTCGAGCACCTCCAACGTGGCTTCCGGGGTCAGGTCGCGGGCGGCGAAGCCGGTGCCTCCGGTGGTCAGGATCAAATCCACCGAGCCCGAATCGGCCCACTGCTCCAGGATCGCCCGGATTTGCTGGCGCTCGTCCGGGACGATCTCGGCCACGGCGACCGTCCAGCCGTGGGTCTGCAGCAGACCTGCCAGAGCCGGACCGGAGCGATCTTCCCGTTCGCCGCCAGCGGAACGGTCCGAGACGGTCAACACGCCGACCCGGCGTGCCACGCGCGACTACTCCCCCTCCCCGCCGACCAGATCGCGCCAGGGTCCGTGGACACCGTCGTCGGTGACTCCGAAGTAGATGCGGACCGCGCCGTTCTGCAGCTGCGCCAGGTCGTAACGAGCGGACTTTCCCGCGCCCCGCTTGCGCAGCACGGCCATGTCGCCCTGCCAGGGGGCGGTCAGCTGGTTCAAGTCCTCGGGCAGCCCCTGCCGCTGCTCGATGGCGTAGTGCCAGAGGCGCCGGGCGGAGGATCTGGTGACGTTCTTGACCACGTTGCCGTTGCGCAGATCTCGCATGGTGTAGTAGTGCACCCCGTCCCGCTCCTCCACCTCAACAATCTCCACGCCGGTACGGGGCGGTGCCGGCAGGCCCTTGGCGGCCTCCCGGGGGTGCTCTCGGTGCGGAGGCCTGGGCGTTTCGGCGGCCGTTTCTCCGGCCGCGGCCGCCTCCCCTCGGCGGCGCACCACCATGGCCACGATCTCGTCCCGCACCGCCAGGCCAGTCTCGGCCTCCTCGCGCACGTAGATCTTGTTGTCATCCACCGCGTAAGGTCCGTCCTCGCCGCGGGGCACCAGGACTCGCAGAATGGTCACCCCGCCCGTCTCCTGCACGTCCACCTGGCACTTCAGCGGTGGGCTGATGCGCTGGCTGATCTCGCGCTCCAGCCGGCTGCGCGCTTCTTTGGCATTGGGGACGCCTTTGGGCGGCTGCTTGGGGTCGGCGCTCAGGCCGACCAGTACCGTGCCGCCGTTGGTGTTGGCGAAGGCGCACACGTCGGCGATGATCGCATACAGCTTGCCGGCGCGGGTCGTCATGCTCTCGTGGAAGGCCTGGACGATGTTGGGGCCGTCCTCGCGGGTTTCGCCGATGAAATCAAAGATCAGGTCGCCGCGCGGCTGTTGCGGGCGGGTGCGGGCAAAATCCTGGCTGGCGAACAGATCCTTGATGGCCTCGAAGGTGGGCTCGGGCAGCAGCATCTCGGTGGCGCGGTCGCCGATCCCCAGCTGCTTGGGGTTCTGAGGATCGCGGCGCAATCGGTGGGCGTCCGATCCCTGGATGCAGTGCATGCGCCGCGGGTATTCGGGCTTGATCCCGCTGAAGAATCCGGCGGTACTGCGCCGTCCGCGCTGCTCGAGATCGGTCACTTCCAGGGCATGCAGGCTGGGATCCTGGGTGTAGGCGATCTTGGTCTGCCCGCCGATGGGAAACCCGCGCATGGCCACCCCATTGCTCGAATTGGCGTGGGCGGCGATGGCCAGGCCCCCCGCCTGATCGATGGCGTGATAGCAGGTGAGCACGTCCGAGCTGGCCCCCACGGTCACCGATCCCGCATCCAACTCGTCGGCCGGCACGTTCAGCTTGAGCAGCAGCAGCTCCAGCTCGCGCAGCGGCGTGTCGGGCGGAAAGATCCCCAGGATGTGGAAACCAAAGGTGGCGGTGAATTCGAAGCCCGGCAGCACCAGCACCTTGCTGCGCAGATCTCGAAACTCCCTCAGCCGGGCGGTCTCTTCGTCGCGCAGCCGGCCCAGCTTCTCCAGCATCTCGAGCTCCGCCAGCTCATCCTGCAGCCGGCGATACCCGACCACGGTGTTGTGGTCGGTCATGGCGATCATGTTCAACCCCCGGG
>Ga0214473_10004444_pt1 | contig 16859 bp, 10 predicted proteins | sample RVTome_7_FD_203509 | JGI IMG/M metagenome (GOLD analysis project Ga0214473, IMG submission 203509) | Soil microbial communities from uranium-contaminated site in the Upper Colorado River Basin, Wyoming, United States - RVT98D197 | ecosystem: Environmental > Terrestrial > Soil > Contaminated >... | reverse complement strand
CCCCAGGAGGTACGGCCACGCCTCGACCCACACGCGCATCTTCCGACGGTTCTGGGTGAAGGCCTGACCGGCCTGGGTCGGTGCCGCCCCGTCCGAGAGGGTCGTGAGGTCGCGGAGCAGCGCCTCGTTGAGCGAGAGCGCCCGGTGCTCGGGCGAATACGGGACCACCAGGGACGCCACCTCTGAGCCGACCAGCTTCTGGTCCTTCCGCTCCGCCACGCCCACCAGGTACGCCCCCTGCTCCCGGGCCGGGAACGCCCCGCGGTACCGCCCGGGCCCCACCTGCGTGAGGGGCAGGACCCCCTGGGTCTTGTCCGGATAGACCACGCCGGCGGTGGCCTCCAGGAAATTGACGAACTCGCCCTTGGCGTCCACCGCCTCGAGCTGGATGTCGCCTTGGCCGTCGCGGTGAACGACGGAGGTCACCACCTCGCTCCGCTGGGCCGTGCGCAAGGTCCACCGCACCATCTGGCCGAAGAGCTTGCCGAACTCATCCCACCGCACCCACAGGATCCCCCACTTGGCCTTGGCATCCGAGGTGAAGGCCGCCGTCCGACCCAGCCCGTAGCGCCACGCCGCCAGGATGGGGTCCCGCTGGTGGGACATCAGGAGCATGTCCGCCGTCGGCTTGGGCGTGGTGGACACGTAGCCGCCCAGGGGCGGGACCTGGTCCCACCGGATGTCCTGGATCATCTCGTGCCCCGGGTGGGTCAGCACCGGGCGGAACGGCTGCTCGATGATGGAGGCCTTGCTGGCCAGCTGCGTCTCCAGCGTGAGGATGCGGGGAATGCTGTAGATGTCCTCGGTGTAGTAGAAGCGCCCCCGACCCCAGCGGGACAGATCCGTCATGAAGCGGACGTCCGAGTCCTTCCCGATGGCCACGGACGAGACGGTGATCTTGTCCTGCTGCATCCGCCGCACCAGGCCCGCGAAGTCCGCCACCGTCACCTCGCCGTCGGAGAGCACCAGGACGTGGCGCAGCAGGGCCTTGCGGTCGTAGATGGTCTGGTACGCCTCCTTCATGGGCGGGAACAGGTCGGTGCCCCCGCCCGCCTTGATGGTGGCGATCTCCCGCAGGATCCGGTCCTTGTCCTTGGCCGGTCCCATGGGCACCACCCAGGTCCAGGCGGTGTCGAAGGCGATGACGCCGACCTCGTTGCGCTCGTCCAGAAGCTCCACCACGAGCTGGGCCGCCTCCTTGGCCAGGTCCAGCTTGGAGAAGCGCGAGTCCACGCTGGTCTCCATGCTGCCGGACCGGTCGATGACCAGGACCACCGCCAGCGAGGGGATCTCGACCTTCTGGCGGGCCTCCATGGTCACCGGGAGCGCCTCTTCCACGGGCGTGTGGTAGTAGCCCCCCACGCCGAAGCTCTCCTCGCCGCCCAGCATGACCAGGCCGCCCCCCTGGTCCCGGACGTAACTTCGGAGCAGCTCCATCTGGGCCTTGGTCACGCGCAGGGCCGAGATGTTGCTCAGGATGATGGAATCGTACCGGGTCAGGCCGTCCATGCTGGCGGGCAGGGCCTCGGGGCCGACCATCTCCACCTGGAGGTTCTGCGTCCGGAGGGCGTTCAGCAGGTGCGCCCCCTGGTCCCGATCCTTCTCCACGTAGAGCACGCGGGGCCGCCCCCGGACCGCGACCAGCCCCACGCCCCGGTTGTTCTCCTCCACCACGTCGTCCGGCCCCTCCAGGCGCGCCTGGAAGATATGGAATCCGCCCTGGTCGATGGACTGCTGGTAGGCGAAGACGTTCTTCCCCGGCGTGAGCTTCACCGGCTGGGCGCCCACGAACTCGCCGTCGCGGTAGAGGGAGATGCGGCCCGTGGTCTCCCGGGCGCTCCAGGCCACGACCCGGACCAGGAAGGACTCGCCGAACTTCACCTCCTGGGGCATCACCAGGCGCTCCACCAGGACCTCGCCGGCGTAGTCGTTCTTGAGCGGCACGACGTAGATGTCCGCCCCCTCGGCCCGGGCCCGCCGGGCGGCCTCCCGGCCGTTGCCCTGGTTCTCGTTGCCGTCGGAGAAGAGGACGATCCGCCGGGCCCCGTCCTTGGGGAAGGCGGCCAGGGCCAGCTTGATGGCCGCCCCGATGTCCGTGGCGCGGGAATCCGCCACCGCCGGCGGCTTCGCCGGCAGCGGTTCCGTGCCCACGGGGAGATCCAGCACCGGGCTTCCGCCGAAGGTCACGACGCCGTACCGGTCGCGCTTCCCCGCGGCCTTCACCGCTTCCTGCAGGTACTGCCAGGCCTTCGCCCGGTTCTCCAGGGACAGGCTGTCCGAGGCGTCCACCAGGAAGAGCACGTTGAGCTGGTCCGTCGTCTGGTGGAGGCCGGCTCCACCCAGCCCCAGGATCACGAGGAGGAGCACGACCGCCCGGATGGCGACGGCCGCCACCGGCCACCGGCCCTGCGCCTGCCGGTGGTACACCAGACCTTCGACGACGAGGAGAAGCAGGCCCAGGACGGCGAAGATCCGCCAGAGCTCCTTGCGCGACGGGAAGGCAGCGGACTCCTCGGTCGTCTCCTGGGTCCGCTCGTCCCGGACCAGGGTCTGCGCCCGGGGCGCCGCGTTGGATTCCACGTCCGCCAGGAGGTTGACCGCGAAGCGCTGCTCCCACGGCCCCGCCTTCAGCGTGTAGATCCCGGCGCGGGTGGTCTCGACGAAGCCCACCTTCCCGTCCGCATCCGCCTGGAGGACGTGCGTCTTGCCCCCCGCATCGGTGAGTGTGGCCTGCCGCACCCCTGCCGGGAGGCTTGCCGTGAGGGGCTGGCCCGTCCGCAGTTGCAGGCCGGCGTCCTCCAGGGTCCGCGGCTGGAGCCACCGGAGGATGTTGCTGACGAAGAGGGGAAACGCCACGCGCAACGGAAAATCCGTCCGGTACAGATCGAAGCCGACAAAGACGGCCTTCATCCCCCGCTCGTCGATGGCGTAGACGAGGGGCGTCAGATTGGATTCCACCAGGGCGCGCCCGCTTCCCTGGGGACGGACCCGCATGGCCTCCTGGATCACGACCTTGGACAGATCCAGGTAGCGCATGGCCGGATGCCCGCGGTCCCAGTCGATGATGGGCGGCTCCTGCAGGCGACCGAGGAGCTCCAGCGGGATCCCTTCCGGCAGGGTGTTGATGAAGAGGTAGCGCCCCGGCGGCACCGACTTCACCGGGACATTGTCCAGGATCACCACGTCATATTCGGCGGCCTTCCCCAGGGACTCGACCGTCCCCGCTTCGACCTGGACCTGCGCGTCGGCCGCCAGCGCCTTCTCCAGGAAGGCGTTCCCCGAGCTGACCAGCAGTGTCCGGAGGGGGCGTGGAGGCGGGATCACCGCCAGCGCGCGATTGTCCGCGGCCAGGTCGTCCTCGGCCTGAATCTCCGCCCGCAGCACCCCGCCCCGATTGTGCGTGAAGGGAATGACGAAGGACCGCTTGACCTCGGGGCTCAGGCTGACCCGCTCCGCCTTCAGGGGCTGGCCGTCCAACGTCAGCGTGAGGTCAAACGTCTGCGTCTCGGCGCTGTAGTTGGCCACCGACAGGAAGGCCTGGTAGTCGAACGCCCCGAAGTAGGCCTTGCGGGTCTCGAAGGCCGTGATGCCGATGTTCCGGGAGCGCTGGGCGTAGCGGTGCCAGCGGAGGGCCGCCCCCTGCAGGTCGGGGACCTCCGGCGTGTCGAAGGCGCCGTCGGTGAACACGTGCACCGCCGCGGGCCGGCCCCCCTGCAGGAGATTGGCCTGCGCCAGCCGCAGGGCGTCGGTGAGGCGCCCCTCCACGTCCAGCGCCTCGAGGGCCTGGGTGGCCTGCCGGAGCGCCCGCTTCTCCTCGGTGAAGGGGACCAGCACCCGGGCCTCGTGCCCCGACGCGATGAGCATCGCCTGCTGGCCCGGCTGGAGCGCCTCGATCTCGGCCAGGGCGGCGTGCTTGGCCGCGGTGAACCGGGCCCCGGGCAGATCCCGGACCTGCATGCTGGCCGAGACATCCAGGATCAGGATGTTCCGCTCGTACCCCCTGGCCAGGACCGTCCGGACCGGCTTGGCCAGGGCCAGGGCCAACAGGAGGATCGCCAGGATCTGGAGCAGGAGGAGCAGGTTCGGCTTGAGGCGCCGGAAGGGCGCGCTGGCCTCCAGGTCCCGCAGGCTGTCCGCCCACAAGAGGGTGCTGCTCACCACCGCCTGCTGCCGGCGGATCTTCAGCAGATGGAACAGGATGACCACGGGGATCGTGAGGAGCAGCAGGAATGCGGCCGGGCTGAGAAAGGTCATCGCAGGAATCCGCCTCGCCGCAGGTGTCGAAGGATGAGGTCCTCGAAGGGCACGGCCGTGCTGCTGCGCAGGTAGTCGATCCGGTGGTGGGCGCAGAAGCGTTCCGCCTCGGTGCAGTGGTCCTGGAGCCGGTGCTGGTACCGCTCCAGCGCGTGGCGATCCATGCTCACCTCGCGGCTGGCCCCGCCCTCAGCGTCCAGGAGGGTCAGATCGCCTCGCAGGGACGGGTGGAGTTCCTCCTCGCTCATCAAGTGCACCAGGAACACCTCGTACCGCCGGCGCAGGAGGGCCTTCAGTCCGTCGGCATAGCCGCCCGGATCCAGGAGGTCGGTCAGCACCACCACCACGCCCGGCACCTGCACGCGCAAGGCATAGTCCGCCAGGCAGCCGTTCAGGTTGGTGCCCCCCCCGGCCTGGACGGTGGACAGGAAGTCCAGCAGGGGGAGAATCTGGCCGCGGCCGCGCCGGGGGCGGAGCGTCCGGGCGAGCCCGCCCGCGAAGTGGGCCAGGGCCACCCGCTCCAAATTGTTGAGGCCGATGTATCCCAGCGCCGCCGCAACCTTCAGGGCGTAGTCCAGCTTCGGGGGCTGCCCGAAGCCCATGGAGGCGCTGCCGTCCACCAGGAGGTGGAGGCACAGGTCCTCCTCCTCCACGAACAGCTTGAGCAGCAGCTTGTCCAGCCGGCTGTAGATGTTCCAGTCCACGTAGCGGAAGTCGTCCCCCGTAGCATAGGGCCGGTAGTCCTGGAACTCGACCCCGGCGCCCTTGCGGATGCTGCGCCGCTCGCCCTTGGCCCGACCCGTCAGCACCTTGCGGGAGACGATGGACAGGGCATCCAGCCGCTTCAGGAAGTCGGCGTCAAAAATCCGTCGGGCCATGGGTCACCGAAGGCGTAAAACGTACTCCGTAAAACGTAAATAGGCGGGGGTCGTCACCGGTTCTCCAGGGAACGGAAATACTCCTTCACCTGCTCCCGGTAGTTGAATGGGATCGGCTCCTTGGTCAGGGCCTCCTCCATCATCTTCCGGTACTGCGAGAACACGTCCATGTAGGGCAGCCGCGAGGGGTTCTCGGCCCCCTGCCCTGACAGGTTGGTGTCGTAGGCCTCCATCTGTCCCTCGCGCAGGTCACCCTCCAGGAAGGCGTCCTGCTTGTCGCCGCCGATCCGGGTGGTCTCGTCGCCCCGGTTCTGGAGCGACTTCCCCGTCCCCGGCAGCGAGCCGCCCGGGGCACCGTCCTCGCCCCGGTCCGAGTCGCCGTCCCCCCGGTCCTGGCCCGATCCGCCCTGCCGCGAGGGCGACTGCCGGAGGTTGCGCCCCCGGCCGCGGCCCGCCTCGTCGCGATCCCGCAGCCGGTTGAGGGCCCGGGCCAGGGCATCCATCATCTTGTCCGGGGAGCCGCCCTGCCCCTCCATCTCGCTCATGAGGTCCTCGCCCAGTCCACCGCCCCCGAAGCGCTGCCCGCTCTGCCCCAGCTCGGAGAGGAGGCGCTCGATCTGTTCCCAGGTGAGGCCCTGCATGCGGCCCGCCCGGAGCTGCTCCTGCATCCGGCGGATCATCATCTGGTAGGGACTCTGGGTGACGTCCCGGTTGAGGTCGGGGATGCTCTCCGGGCGCGCCAGGAGCTTCAGGCGCTCGTCCCCCTGCTTGATGAAGCTGCCGAAGTCAGGACGCTGCTGGGTCATCTTGGTGTCGCGGAAGACCGCGGCCTGATCTCCCCGGTGATCGCGCGCCGTGAGCGGCCCCCGTTGCATCTCCTGCTCGCGCACCTTCGGGAACATCTCGTCGGGGATGGCCGGGGTCGCCAGCTTCTGCTCCAGCGGCTTGTCCCGCGCCTGCTCCTCCTCGGCCCCGGTCTCCGGGGGGCCGGACTCGCCCGGGGCGGCCGGCCACCTGAGGGGAAGCGGCGGCAGGAGCGCCAGGGCCAGGGCCAGGGCCGCCACCGCCGGGAGCAGGCGGGCCTCCGCCTGGAGGTGCAAGGGGAAGGCGCGCTCGGGCCGGATCTCCCGGAGGCGAGCCGCCGTGTCCGCCAGTTGGGCGCGAACCATATCCGGCTCCTCCCCCGTCGGGATGACCAGGTGCTCCCGGGCGCTGCTCAGGCGCTCCTTCAATTGCAGGCGGCCGTCGGCCAGGCGCGTCACGTGCGACAGCGGCAGCCGGGCCAGAAGCCCGTACAGGATTCCCAGGACGGCAAACCCGGCGGCAACTCCCGCGGCCACCCGGGGGCCGCCCACGGGAAAGAGCCCCTTCACCAGGAGGGGGAGGAGGGCCAGCGCCAGGCCCACCAGCAGGAAGCGGGCCGCGGCGGTCAGCGCCCGGGCGAGACGCAGCCTGCGCCTGAGGGACGCCAGCTCCCGCCGGATCAGCTCCCGATCATCCATATGACGCTCGTCTCAATGAAAAATGTCAAACCGACAACTGACACCATCAATTGAAAACTGACAACCGACAATAGAAAACCGGCCAATTGATCGGTTGTCGGTTTTTCATTGTCGGTTTGAAATTCCGCCCTTCCGGCGGATGGTGCCCCCACCCACCACCAGATCGGGATCGTTCGCGTCGTAACACACGGCGGCCTGGCCGGGGGCCACGGCCCGCTGGGGCTCCTCGAAGCACAGCCGCACCGCATCCGCCGCCAGCGGGATCATCGTCGCCGGCGCCGGTGCCTGGGCATACCGGATCTTCGCCAGGACCCGGCGGGGGGCGGTGAGGGTCTCGATGGCGATGAGGTTCACCCGCTCCAGGTCCACCTCCCGCGTCCAGAGGTCCCGATCCTGGCCGACGATCACCTCGTTGGTCGCGGGGTCGAGGTCGATCACGTACAGCGCCTCGTGGCCCCCGATCCCGAGGCCCCGCCGCTGCCCCACCGTGTAGAACGCCACCCCCGGATGCCGCCCGCGAACGGCCCCGCCGGTATCCCGGATGGTTCCGGGAACGAGGGCATCCCCCACTCGCTGGCGCAGGTAGGCCCGGTAGTCCCCGGGGGCGAAGCAGATCTCCTGGCTATCCGGCTTCCCCGCCACCGCCAGTCCCAACTCGCCGGCGATGCGGCGGGTTTCTTCCTTGGTGAGGTGCCCGACCGGAAAGCGCGCCGCCGCCAGCTGCTCCTGGGTCAAGATATAGAGGAAGTAACTCTGGTCCTTCCGGGAATCCACCGCGCGCCGCAACTGGTACCGTCCCGTCCCCGGATCCCGCTGGATGCGGGCGTAGTGGCCGGTGGCCACCCGCTCGGCACCCCACCCCCGGGCGCGGGTGAGCAGCGATCCGAACTTCAGCCGCGAGTTGCAGGGCACGCAGGGATTCGGCGTTTCCCCGGCGAGGTACGCGTCCGTGAAGTACTGGATCACCTCGCGGTCGAACTCCGCCTCGTAGTTCAACACGTAGTGCGGGATCCCGAGCTGGGCCGCCACGCCCCGCGCATCCTCCACGGCGGCCGGCGAACAGCAGCTGTCAAAGCGCGCATCGGCCTGGACCGGGCGCAGGCTGGGCCAGACGCGGAGGGTGATCCCCACGACCGGCAGGCCCTCCCGGACGAGAAGGGCCGCCGCCACGGCCGAGTCCACGCCGCCGCTCATGGCCGCGACCACCTTGCCGTCCGTCCCCGGGATCACGCCGATGCTCCGGCCGCCGCGCTGCGGCCCGCGTTCACCCGACGCATCCGCTCCACGATGGGCGGGAGCATCGCCAGGACGTACTCGATCTCGTCGGGCGTCGTGTCCCGGCCCAGGGAGAACCGGACCGAGCCGGCGACCCGCTCCTGCGGAAGCCCCATGGCGGTGAGGACGTGCGACAGCTCCACGGAACCCGAGGAGCAGGCGGCGCCCGAGGAGGCCGCGATGCCCTCCAGATCCAGGGCCAGGACCAGCGAGTCCGCCTCCACCCCGGCGAAGGCCAGACTCGTCGCATGGGGCAGTCGCTGCCCCGGATGGCCGTTGCGCAGGACGCCGGCCAGCGCGGCCATGAGGCCGCCTTCCAGCCGGTCCCGGAGATCGCGGAGACGCCTGGCCGCCCCCGCCTGCTCCTGCAGCATGAGCTCCGTCGCCCGCGCGAATCCCACCGCGCCCGCCACGTTCTCCGTGCCGGCGCGTCGCGACCGCTCCTGCGCTCCGCCGTGCAGGAGCGGCTGCATGTCCGTCCCGCGGCGGACGAAGAGCGCACCGACCCCCTTCGGCCCGCCGAGCTTGTGCGCCGACAGCGACAGCAGGCTCACCCCCAAGGCCTCCACGTCCACGGGCAGCTTCCCGAAGCTCTGCACCGCATCCGTGTGGAGGGGGACTCCCCGCTCGCGACAGATCCGGCCCGCCTCCGCGACGGGGAACAGGACGCCGGTCTCGTTGTTGCCGTGCATGAGGCTGACCAGGATGGTGTCCGGCCGGATGGCCCGCCGCAGCTCGTCCGGATCCAGGAGGCCCTGGCCATCCACGAGCAGGTGGGTCACCTCGAAGCCCCGGCGGGCCAGATGGGCCGCCGCGTGCAGCACGGCGTGGTGCTCCACGGCGGAGAGGATGAGGTGCCGCCCCCGGGCCTGGGCCGCGGCGGCCACCCCCTGGAGGGCCAGGTTGTCCGCCTCGGTTCCGCCGGCGGTGAAGACCACCGTGTCCTTGTCGCCGGATCCGAGGGCCCGGGCGACGGTCGTCCGCGCCCGCTCCACGGCGGAGCGTGCCTCTTGCCCCCAGGCATGCAGGGAGCTGGCATTGCCGAACCGGTGGGTGAGGTACGGGAGCATGGCCGCCAGCACCTCGGGGTGCAGCGGCGTGGTGGCGTTGTGATCGAGATAGACTCTCATCCTGGGATGCGGGCCGACCGCGGGCGGACGTGAGGCGCGATCGCGGGGAGGACCGATGGCGGGCGAAACACACCGGGGGGATCGGGACACGACAACCTAGACAACCGCAGGGCGCCGCACGCCCCGCGGGCCTGGCAATCAGGGGGCCGGGGTTACGCCCGCTCGGCCGCCTTCAGGCCCTCCTCTTTCGGCTGGAGGCGGACGACCTTGCTCTCATCCGGACCGGTCATCTCACAGTTGCCGTTGAAGAGCGCGCCCTCAGCCACAATCAAACAGGGGGTGCGGATCGTCCCGGACACCCGGCTCGGCCGCAGGAGCTCCACCCGTTCCCTCGCGGTGATGTTCCCCTGGACCTGACCGCTGACCACCAGGGTGCCGACCTCGATCTCGGCGTTGACCTGTCCCGGCTCGCCGATGATGAGCACCTCGTCGCCGACGATCTCCCCTTCCAGTTGACCGTCCACGCGAACGGCGCCGGCGAAGCTCAGCACCCCCTTGAACTGGGTTCCTTCCCCGAGGAAGGCGCGGATCTCCCCGAAATCGGTTCCGATCCGCTCCTTGTCCCGCTTCGACACCGCGACCTCCGGGGCATGGACGCAATGTGAGGGAAGGTATCTGTCCCGACGAAAACCAGTGCGAGAAGAGAATGAGAGTGCCAGCGATGACGACGAATGGCGCAAACCTAACAGAGGAATTTCGGGCTGTCAACCCCGATCCGAAGAATGCAGCGGGAGCAGAAGCGTCATGCGCTCTCCGTCGGGCTCTCCCTGCGCCCCCGCAGGTCAATCGCCCTCGTCGGAATTTCGGATCGGGGTCAATTCGAAAGTCGGCCCAGCCCGTCGTCCATCCTGCGGTTTCCGCGTCGGCCCGCCCGATCGGCCGGCCTTCTACGTCCCGGCAACCGCGCCGGACACCAGGCCGCTCCACGGATGTCGCTGGAAGCCGTCAAGAGGGGTTTGGCAAGCGATTCTTCCCGATTAACTGGCGAGCCCGGGGGTTCCGCGGGCCAGAGCCTGCTGAGTGCCGCACCACCGTAGCACGGCGATGGCCACGACCTTGGCTGCGTCGACCACCTCCTGAATAGGAACGTGCTCGTTCGAGCCGTGGGCGAGAGTGCAGTTGCCTGGGCCAAAGACCAGGCTGGGCATTCCCCCATACTTCTGGAGAAAGGGAAGGTCGCACCCCGCCGGGAATCCGGCGATCGTCGGCTGCCTCTCCATCACATCACGGAAGGACGCGCTCATCAGTGTAACGAGCGGGTGATCGACGGGAATCTGAGCGCCTTCCTTGTTCAGGGCCAGCCACTCGACCGCTGGCGGATGATCCCGGAGCCACGGATCAGCGGATGCCACGTGTGCCACGCACTCCTCGAGATCCCGCCTGGCTTCACCGAAGGTCTCGCCGGCGGCGTAGCCCATCAGGCCCTCGAAGACGCACATCTCTGGCACCTTCGAAGGAATGCTGTCGGCGGAAATCTTGCCGATGACGATGGGGGCAAAGATGGGATACCGCTCGAACAGCGCGGTCCTGAGTCGCTCTTGACGAACCTGCTCGAGATCCCTCAGCGCCCTCAGGATAGGGAGCGCTTTCTCCAGGGCGCTCACACCCTCGTACGAGCGGATAGGGTGCGCGCCCTTGCCCGTGACGGTGATCCGGAATGCCTGGCCCCCCCTCGACGCGGGGCAGATGTCCAGGCCCGAGGGCTCGAAGACGATGGCGGCGTCAGCCCGATACCCCCGGTGGATCGTTGACAGCGTTCCGGCTCCCCCCCACTCCTCGTCAATGACGCTCTGAAGGACCAAGTCCCCCGCCAGCGCGACGCCTACGCCTCGAAGGCACTGGGCGACGAACAGGATGGACGCCAGGCTGGCCTTGTCGTCCGCCGCGCCCCGTCCGTAGAGGCTTCCCTCGGCGATGGCGCCGGACCAGGGGGCATACTGCCAGGCATCCGGGGGGCCCGGATCCACGACATCCACATGGGCGTTCAGGATGAGGGCCCTGCCCCCGCCGCGCCCCTTGACGACTCCGACGACGTTGGGGCGCCCTGTGAAGGTGGTCCCTCTGAGCGAATAGGCCGGGTGCCGTTCCAGCCAGCGGGCATCCGGCTCCCAAACGTCAACGGAGTCGCAGGGCCCCCGCAAGAGCTCCGCCACCACCTGTTGGCATTCACCCTCTGAGCCGACAACGCTTGGGACGGAGACCAGGCGCTGAAGCTGCACCACCAGATCCTCTTGGTGCCGCTCGATCCACCCGAGCGCCTCTGTCTCGACCTCGTTCATGCAGAATCCCCCATCCCGGTAGAAGGCGCTCCCGCTATTCTCCTGCCGGTCCCGAGGAAACTTCGCCGATGGCCTCGCCAAGCGCGGACAGGCCGTCGAGGATAGCCTCCCTGTTGATCGTGAGGGGAGGCGAAATCTTGACCGTTGCGTCCCCAAGCCCCACGGGAGCGAACATGAGGAGTCCCTTTTGAAACGCCTTCTCCACGATCGAGAAGGCGAAGTCTCCATCGGGATCCTTGCTTTCCGTCCTGACGATGTGAAGCCCTGCAACCAGCCCCCGCCCATGCACGGCGCCGATGATGTCGTGGTGTTGCTCCGCGATCCGCCGCAACCCATCGAAGAGGATTGCGCCCATGGCGGCCGCGTTCTCGATCAGGCCGTCCTCCACGATCTTTCTGGCACTCGCCAGGGCGGCGGCCGCGCAGACCGGATTCCCCGTGTGGGTGCTGGTCATCTCCGCCGGGCCGTAGAGATCCATGACATCAGACCGGCCGATCACTGCCGAGAGCGGGAGGGAGCTGGAGATGCCCTTGCCACAGCAAATGAGGTCGGGGGCGACGTCGTAATGCTCGAAGCCAAAGAGCCTCCCTGTTCTGCCGAAGCCGGCCTGGATCTCATCGAAGACAAGCAGGACGTCGTGTTTCCGGCACCAACGGGCCAGCGCTTGAACGTACTCCGTGGGTGCGAAGCTGGCGCCTCCGCCCTGATAGGTTTCTACGATGACCCCGGCCACCCGGTTGGCACCCACGCCCTTCTCCGACAGCGTCCTCAGGAAGAGGTCAAAGCTCGTATCCTCGGTGCGGAAACCGTCCGGGAAGGGAATCTGATGCATGTCCGGGTCGAGGTTCACGATCCACGATTTCAGCGCCGGGATTCCCCCGATCATCTGGGCGCCGAGGGTTCTGCCGTGGAAGGCCCCCGCGAAGCTGATGATCCCGATCTTGTCCCTTCCCCCGACCTTCGGGCCATACGTCCGCGAGAGCTTGATCACGCACTCGGTCGCCTCGGCACCCGTGGTAAGAAGGAACGCCTTATTGAGCGGTTCCGGCGTGATCTCTACCAGGTACTTGACCAGCGCCGCCCTCTCCGCACTGGGGAAGCAGTAATTGTGGAGCAGGCCCTTCTCGACCTGATGCAGGATGGCATCCCGGACCTCTTTCGCCCCGTGCCCCGCGTTTGCGACGAGCACCCCCGAACTCCAGTCGAGCCACATGTTCCCGTAACGATCATAGACCTGATACCCCTCGGCCCTGTCCCAGACAACCGGGGGCTGGCCGGTCATGGAGATGGGCTCGCATCGGGAGAGGGCCTGCAGAACCTCCAGAGATCCCGGTGCGGGGATCCGCGTGACGATCTTTCTGAACCTGGTATCAACCGGCCTGACGTCTTTCGGTTCCAGCTCAAACGCCCTTCCCATAGGCTCCCACCCTCCACCAGGTTCCACCTGGTCGGCTTCGCCCTCAATTCAGGCGGGGGGTAATTCGGACCAGAGCGACGGGGAACCCGGCGGGCCTGCCTGACCGTCGCGGGATGGCGCCGCGGCCTACGTCCCGGACACCGCTCCCGAGACCAGGCCGCTGACCAGGTACCGCTTGAAGCAATAGTACAGGATGACCGGCGGAATGGCGTAGACCGTGGAGACTGCCATCAGCAGGTTCCAGGGGGCGTTGTCGGTGGTCAGGAAGTTGCCCATCGCCACGGGAATGGGGATGTTGTGTTCGCCGGTCAGCAGGAGCAGGGCGTACAGGTATTCGTTCCAGGCGTAGAGGAAGGCGTACGTGCCGATGGCGATCAGCGGGGGCAGGATCAGGGGGAGGTAGAGATAGAAGAAGGTGGTGATCGCTCCCGCCCCGTCGATGGCGCCCGCCTCCTCGATCTCCGGAGGAAGCGTGCGCGCGTAGTCGGACAGCACCCAGAGCGCGTACGGCGAGGCGAACGTGACCATGGCCAGAACCAGGGAGAGCTTGGTGTCAAGCAGGTCGTAATCCGCCATCATTTTGAAAAAGGGGATGGACAGGAACGACGCCGGGATGATGTAGGTGAAGAGGGTCAGGCCCGAGACGAAACGGCGAAACCGGAAGTGGATCCTGGCCATGGCAAACGAGCCCAGCGACGCGACCATCATGACCGCCGCCATGGTCCAGAGCGCCACGATCAGACTCGTGCTGAGCTGCTGCCAGAAGTACCTCACGAAGGGATTGTCCTGGCCCATCGTGTAGATGTAACTCTTCAGGGTCGGGTTATCGATGTACAGCCCAGGCCGGAACAGGTCGTTCGTCGGCGTGAACGATAGCAGGACCATGTAGTAGACGGGGAACAGCGTCCAGGCCAGGATCAGGACCGCCAGGATGCTGAGAGACGCCTGGACCAGGAACCGGTTTCGCTGGCGTCCGCTCGCGCTCATATCTTGACCCACCGCAACAGCAGGAAGATGAAGAACAGCGTCACCGGCAGGGCTACGGCGAAGGTGGCCATCCCCCACTCCAGCCGGCCCATGTGGAAGGTGTACCGGTACGCCAGGGTCGCGAGGACGTGCGTCGAGTCGCCCGGTGCCCCGCCGGCCAGCAGCCAGGGGACCGTGAAGTCCCCCAGCGTGAACACCATCGAGAGCAGGGTGCAGATGAGGTAGAGGTTCCGCAGGAGGGGGAACGTGACGTAGCGGAAGTTCTGGATGGGCTGGGCCCCGTCAATGGCCGCTGCCTCGTACAACTCGTTGGGGATCGCCCGCCGCCCCGCCAAGAAGATGATCGTCCAGAAGGGGAGGTACTTCCAGATGTGGAACACCATGATTGCCCCCAGTGCGGTGTCGTGCTGTGCCAGCCAGGGAACCGACGGGAGGCCGAACTTCGTCAGCAGGTGGTTGAAGATCCCCCATTGGGAGTTGAGCATCCAGCGGAAGGAGAGGATCCCGGGGAGGGCCGGGATGGCCCAGGGGATGAGGAACAGGGCACTGAGGATCCGGATCCACCGGTACGGGTAGTCCAAGATCCCGGAGAGCAGCAAGGCCAGGAACAGCTTGACGTTCACCGCGACCCCGACGTACCAGACCGTATTCCAGACCGTCTGGCGAAAGGTCGGGTCCCCGAAGAGCGCCCGGTAGCTGTCCCGGTCCAGGGCATAGTAGATGCCGAAGCCCATCGGATAGATGACGAAGGCGCCGAAGAGCACCAGCAGGGGCGCGCTGAACATGAAGCCGTGGAATGTCCGGTTGTGGAGCAAGCGGGTGGTCATCCGCGCCTCGCGGGTGGTGCGCACCAGAAACGCGAAGGGGGGCATTCACCCCCCTTCGCGCCGTGACATTCCCTGGCTGGCTACTTGTAGCCGGCGAAGATCGTCTTCATTCGCTCGATCGCCTCATCGGCCGCTTTTTCGGGGGCCCACTTGTCAATGGCGATGCGCGCCATGGCCTTGCCCCAGATGTTCTCGTCGTAGACCTGGGAGTTGGCCGGGTGCTTCCAGTGCTCGAAGGCCTTGTTGTCGCGGTCCTGGTAGATCATGGTGGCCACCGGGACGTGGGGATCCTTCTGGCCCTTGGGACCCTTGTGCCCCGCTCGCCAGAAGGGATCCTTCGCGACGTCGGTGAAGGCCGGGTACCAGCGGCCGTTGGCGGCCTTGACGTATTCCAGGAACCGCGCCGGCTCCAGAACGAAGCGCACGAACTCCTTGGCCAGCTTCTGGTTCTTGCTGTCCTTGGGGATGATCACCGTCTTCACGGCGCTGAGGTAGCGTGCCTTCTTCCCGTCCGGCCCGTCCGGCCACTCGATGGTGGCCATGTTGTCGAAGTAGTTGGTCTTCTGCGGGTCGTCCTTGTTGAAGAACTGGGATGCCGGGATGCTCTGCGACGGGTTCGGCGTCATCACGATGCTCTTGCTGTGGAAGCCGGCGTTGTTGTCGCCGTCCGACCAGTTGGTGGCATCCGGCGGGACGTAGCCGGAGGTGAACAGCTCCCCGAACCACTTGAGCGTCTTGATGATGGCCTCGCGGTTCTTGGGCTGGTCTGCGATCACCTTGCCGTTCTTGTCCAGCAGTTCGCCGTTGAACGAGAGCAGGGCCATGTCGAAGTTGTACAACGTGTCGCTGGCGCGGGTGGACATGGTCATCCCGATCCCGTACAGCTTGCCGTACTTGGCCGAGTCCTTCTTCCGCAGGGCGTCCTGGGCCTTCTTCCAGTATCCCCAGTAGTCGTCCCACTTCATCGGGATCTTGGCTGGATCGTCCTCCATCCCGACCTCTCTCAGCATATCCCGCCAGTAGTGGATGTGCATGGTCTGGGCTTCGATGGGGACGCCGTAGTACGCCCGCTTCTTGGTCTTGTTGTTCATGACGTAAGCGACCTCGAGCATCTTCTCGTTGTACCGAGGCCGCAGTTCCTTGATCAGGTCGGACACGTCGGCGAGTTGATCGTTCCAGCCGTACTTCGGGACCACCTGCCAGTCGTTGAAGAAACAGAAGGCCACGTCCGGCACGCGGCGGGCGATGAGGGCCGCCGTGATCTTCTTCAGCAGGTCCTCCTGGGCGGTGAAGGAGAGGTCCACCTCGACCTTGTTCTTGGCCTCGAAGTCCTTCGCGATCTTCTGCATGGCGGCGTCTTCTTCGGGGTAGTATCCCTTGTTCCACCACACGACCAGCTTCTCCCCCGCGGCCGCCGTCCCCGCGAGACCCGGCCCGATGAGGGCCAGCGCCAGGCACAGGGCAGCGATCCAGGGGGCGCGCCACAGCAACAGACTCCGCGTTCGCATCAGTCTTCCTCCTTTCTTCATCTCTTCATCAAGGCGACGAAGCGGGCGCCAGGCCCGCAGATTTCATGCACAGAACTGCTTGGCGGGATGGGACGCGAGCGTCAATCTGGAAGATAGCTAATACCAGGGGCCGATGCCTTGTCAAGGGCAAAAGGGGGGATGGACGGGGTCGCTGACCGCTTGACTTCCACCGGCCGCTCTTGATAAGGTGCCGCCCCACGCAGTCATCCACGAGCCCATCCGGTCCGCCGGTTCATTTTCCACTCGCATCGTCCGTGAGGCGTTGCCGATTCTCGAAGGGAGGGGGCGCCGATGGAGGTTCCGGCAACTGTCCGTAACCAGAAGCTGCGGAATTGGGTCCAGGAGATGGCGGCGCTCTGCACGCCGGCCGCGATTCGCTGGTGCGACGGGTCGCAGCGGGAATACGACGACCTCTGCGACCTGCTGGTGAAGTCCGGGACCTTCATCCGCCTGAATCCGGAGAAGCGGCCCAACAGCTACCTGGCCCGCTCGGATCCCGGGGACGTGGCCCGCATGGAGGACCGCACCTTCGTCTGCAGCGTCCGCAAGGTGGACGCCGGGCCGACCAACAACTGGGTGGACCCCAAGGAGATGCGGGCGACCCTGCGGCGCCTCTTCGGCGGCGCGATGCGCGGTCGAACCCTGTACGTGATTCCCTTCAGCATGGGGCCCATCGGCTCGCCCATCGCGCACATCGGGGTGCAGCTCACCGACTCGCCCTACGTCGTCGTGAACATGCGGATCATGACCCGCATGGGCAGCGCCGTCCTGGAGGCCCTGG
>Ga0214473_10004443_pt1 | contig 16860 bp, 18 predicted proteins | sample RVTome_7_FD_203509 | JGI IMG/M metagenome (GOLD analysis project Ga0214473, IMG submission 203509) | Soil microbial communities from uranium-contaminated site in the Upper Colorado River Basin, Wyoming, United States - RVT98D197 | ecosystem: Environmental > Terrestrial > Soil > Contaminated >... | reverse complement strand
TGGGGGAGGATGGTGACGGCCACGGGGTCCTTAAGCCGGCCGGCGACGTGCATGAAGAGGCCCGTAGGAGTGATGAAGCCGCCGTCGTCGCCGAGGTAGCTGTCGGCACAGAAGCGGGTGAAGGCGTAGACGTCGTAGCTCACGACGATCGACGCGGCCTTGCCGGAGCGGACGCGCCAGGTGTTCTTGGACGTCTTTTCCCAGGCGAGGGGACGGTTCGCGCCGTCCTCGGCCTTGAAGTCCTTGACGCTCTTGGCGTAGTCCATGATCCGGTAGTAGCCCGGCGTCCAGGCCGGCATCTTGAAGTCCTGGGTCTCGCCCTTGAGGCCGTCGACGCGGAAGACGACGTGATAGTAGTGGGTCGTCGGCCGCTCCATGGACACGGTGATGGACATGGCGGGCGTAGAGGCGCGGGGTTGGGCTAGGCTAAAGCTTGGCGATGCGGCGATGATTAGGACGATGAATAGGAGTGCCGAGCGGGCCGCGAAACGCTGCGATTTTGTGTTCATCCTTGTTCCTCCTGGAGGGCGAATCGAAGCCGGGGGGTCCGGAGCGAGTCGGGACGGCCCAACGATTGATATACCGCAGGCGCGGAGGGGAGTCAATCGAAGGCGGACACCCCTAGATCCTTATCCCGAGCCGCAGGCCGAAGAACGCCCCGCTCCCGTTCACCGGAAGGTTGGGGAGCGCGACCTCGGTCAAACGCACGATCCCGAACGGCGGAGGTGAAACGATGTCCTCGAAGAATTCAGCGGTTCCCGAGCTGACCACTCCGGAGAAGCTCGTCTCCATGAAGCGGTAACCGACGAAAAACCCCATGGACAAGGCCGGAACGATACAATAGTCATAGCCGGCTTGAACCCGCCCGGAGAAGGCGACTTTTTGGACCACCGGGAGCGTGAATTCACTTGAGATGGTGTACGGGTGCGTTTCGCCTCTGACCCAGGCCGGACCGATTGCCGCCCCAATCTCGATGACGTGGCGCCGGTTGACCGAGGGCGCGAGCGGCCGGTAGGTCAGACCCAGGAGAAAGGAGCTGAAGCGGGCCTTATAGCGATGATAAAAGTCGCTCCTGTAGGTTTTGCCGTCGGTGCTCGAGGTGAATCCCATCCGGCCGGTCCAGCTGCTCGAACTGGTGCTGTGGACAAAAAATTCGATCTCCGCCGACCAACGCTCCGCAAACTCGTAGGCCAGGCTGACCGGGCCCATTGCAATGGCATTGCGTCCCGTGCTGGACCACTCGCTGAAAGCCACGGGAAAGGGACCCGCTTCGGGGGGAGCCTCTTCCGGAAAACCGAACGAGCCGTCCCCATTAATGGTGGCTGCCTTCCCGGGGCGGTACACCGCCGATAGGCTGAGCTTGAATCGCGGCCCGCGCGGTGGATGGGATCGGCTCGGAGTCGAAGCGCCCGGGCTGACGGCGCCGGCTTGCGGGGCTGGTTCCGGTCTTTTCTCGGAAGATACCGCAGCATCCGGCAGACGTCCTTCCCGGGAATGCGCCCGCAGCTTGTCCCAATAACCGGCCACGACCTCTTCCCTCTTGCCAGCGACCGTGAAGCTCGAATCCAGCCCCAGCACCGATCCCGTGACCAAGCCGGAAAGCGCGCCGATGGCTCCGAATATCGCGCCCCCTATGAGGGCGCCACCCGCCTGGCTATTGGACTGTTCCTCAAACATCCAGCTCAGGCCCAAGGCCACACCGGCCGCGGCGCCGGCCGCACCTCCGATGCCGCTAAATAGTCCCGCCCGGGACTTTTTCACGATCCGCACGGTTTTGATATCGGCAAGGTCGATGGATTCGTCTCTTCCGACGTTGTTCAGAAGAAGCAGCGAATCCCGCTTGACGGCGATGAGCTCGCCGCTGACCTGGCTCCCGTAGAGCCGGGTGACGACGAGATCGGCGCCCCGCCTCTCTTTGGCCGAAAGGTCGAAAGGCAGAACGAGGAACGAGATAATGAGAGCCGAAGCAACGAGCCGCGTGGTCATCGTTTTCATCGGTCGCCCCTCCTCTCAGTGTCACGATTTTCCGACAAGACCATGAGCTTGTCAATGTCTTGCCTTCAGGTTGTCAAAAGGCTGTCAAGACAGCCGTTTGACAGCTGAGGGCGGGCGCCGATAGAATGGGCCTCGCCCATGGACAAGGTAGAGAAGGCGGCGAATTCTCAGGGACTAAAGGCCTTTGCCCTCGGGCTGGGCTTCGACCTCTTCGGCGTCGCAGATGTCACGAGGATGCGAGGGGATTTCCTGCTTGAGCCGGAGACAAGCGGCAGGTTCGGGCTGGCCGTTTCGCTTGGCAAGCGCTTGAGCGACGCCGCCCTCGATGACATCGTCGACCACCCGACACAGATCTACTTCCACCAATACCGGCAGATGAATTTCTTTCTGGACCGGGGCGCGCTCCTCGTCGCCGACCACATACAGAAACAAGGCTTCGGATCGCTGGCCATCGCCGCCTCCCAGATCCTCGACTGGGACAAGCAGAGGGCCCATCTCTCGCACAAGCACGTCGGCCGCGCCGCCGGGCTGGGCTGGTTCGGCCGCAACAACCTCCTCGTCAACCCGGAGCTTGGGGCGCGCTTCCGGCTGGTGACGGTGCTTACGGACATGCCGCTCGAGCCTGACGCGCCGCTCGAACGCGACTGCGGCTCCTGCCGCGCCTGCATCAGGGCCTGCCCGGCCGAGGCCATTAACGAGACGCGGGAGGCCTTCGACCACCTGGCCTGCTTTGAGAAGCTCAAAGAATTTCGCAAGAAGGGCTACACGACCCAGTTCATCTGCGGCGTCTGCGTCCGCGACTGCCGCGGTCCGAAGGGCTAGGCGGGATCCTTTAGAGCGGCTTGAGGGGATTGCGGACCCGCAGGCTGGGGAAGCGGCTGAAGTCCCGGTCGATCGTCCAAAGCTCGCTAACGCCATTTTGAAGGCAGGTGGCTGCGATACGGGCGTCGTGGATCTTTGGGCCGGCGGCCTGCCCGGCGAGGACGAGCGCGCGGAGCCGCGGCCAATAGCTCCCGTCTTCGGTCAGGAGGACCAGGCCCGGCGATTCGAGCCAGGCCTCGACCTGGTCTACGGCCAGATCGAGGGGCGTGGGAGGAGAGTAGATCCGCGGGTGCGTCGTGACGGCCAGGAACTCGTGGAGACAAGGCCAGGGGATAGCCCATTGCGTCCGGCTTTCGGCGAGTCCCCGCACGCACTCGATGGCAGCGGCATGCCAAGGCGAGTCTTCGCGGTGCGCGTAAACCAGGATATTACTGTCGACCGCGATCATCCGCCCCGTCCTTCATAGCTGAGGTCGAGTATCTGGTCCCAGGTCACGCCGGCCACGTGAGGCTGGAGGCCCTGGCCCTTGAAGGCGGCCTGGCGGAGCTTGAACCCCTCGGGCTTTCTCCCGCGGCGCTCCGTCACGACCTTCCTAAGTCCCTCTTCGACCAGGGCTTTCAATGTCGTTTTTTCCTGAACGGCGACCTTCCGGGCCTCGTTGAACAGGCTATCAGGAATATGTATGGTTGTCTTCATATGGCTGACCATATCATACCTCCATCTTGGTGTCAAGCCGCCTTGCTGCATCTCATTAACCAGGACGCTTCGGTCGGGGCCGGGATCTCATTCGGGACGGCCTGGCGTCAGTTTCGAGGGGATTCGACGAATGGATTGAGGATCCGAAGGTTTCCGATTTTCTGGCCGTGCTGGAGGTCTTCAGAATAAAGAACGGTGCAGCCGGCCTGGAGCGCCGAAGCGATGATCAGCGAATCGTAGAATGAGTACTTCCAGCGCTCCGCGATGTCGATGGCCTGATGGTAGAGATCGACTCCGGCAAAGACCGCGCGGAGGGGCTCGAGGACGACCGTGAGGTAGCGTTCGGCGTCCGCGGCCGTGAGCGGCTTCGTAAATTTTCGGAAGGCGGCGTTCAGAAATTCCTGTATGACCTGGTAGTTGATGACGCCCCGGGATTCCGAGAGCGCTTCAGCGACGAGCGCCCTCGCACGGTCCCGCTTTTCCGGATTCTCATCGTCGAACGTGTAGACGAGGATGTTCGTATCGAGGAAAAACTTACCGCTCATTCAATTCGTCCCTCGAAAATTTCCGGCCGGGCCGGGCATAGCTCAAAGAGTCCATGAAGGAGTTAAAATCCACGGTTTTGGCGCCGCGGCTCACATACTGATGTAGCCACTGCCGAAACGTCGCGTTGAGAGTCGTCCGCTCGTGCCGGGCCTTGTCACGGGCCTTCTCGATCAATCCTTCCTCCGCGCTCAGGGTGATGTTCTTGAGCATTTTGCGATCCTCCGTCTAAACACTATTAACGTGTACACGATAACAGTGTAATTGTCAAGAGGATGCTCAACTTGACCCTGATATGGATAGACGCGAGGCAGGACGAATTCGTCTCATGGATTGAGGCAAGCGCAGTTTTGCCGGGCCGCTAGAATATGTTAGATTAGAAGAACCGAATATTTATAGGTTATCGGGAGGACGCAGGTCATGAGAAAACACCGCGAAATGACACGTCGGGAATTTTTCGCCGCCGGGGCGGGTGTAGCCGGCGCGGCCGTGCTGTCGACGAACGCCTATTCGCGCGGATCGGGTATGCCGAGGCCCGCGTTTCCGGCGCCGGCAAAGACGCGGGTCGTCCTGGCCAAGACTGAGGACAGGGCCGAGGGCGTCAAGAAATGCCTCGACCTCCTGAACATCAACCCGTTCAAAGGCAAGAGCGTCCTGATCAAGCCGAATTTCAACACCTCCGACGAAACGCCGGGATCGACCCACAACGACACGCTGAAGGCGCTCCTGGCGCGGATCCGGGAAATGGGAGCGAAAGGCCTGGCCATCGGCGACCGGAGCGGCCCCGAGCCGACAGAAGATGTCTTTGATAAAAAAGGCGTCCGCGCGCTGGCCGGGTCGTTCGACGCTAAGCTCCTGAACTTCGACGAACTCGGCGCGGACGGCTACGTCAAGATCACGCCCCCCGGCTCGCATTGGAAGGACGGCTTCCTCGTGGCTAGGCCGGTGGTCGAGAGCGAGTGCGTTGTCTCCACCTGTTGCCTGAAGACCCATCAGTACGGCGGGGTTTTCACGATGTCCCTCAAGAACTCCGTCGGCGTCGTGCCGCGCAAGGGAAACACACTGATGCGGGAGCTCCATTCCTCCCCGGATCAGAGAAGGATGATCGCCGAGATCAACTTTGCCTACCGGCCGGCGGTCATCGTTCTCGACGGGCTGGTGGCTTTCGTCGACGAGGGCCCGATGAAGGGGCCGCGCAAGGACGCCGGCGTCTTCCTGGCCGGCACGGACCGCGTGGCCGTCGACGCCGTGGGGGTGGCCATCCTCAAGTACCTGGGGTCGAATGACGCCATCATGAAGCCCGCCGTTTTCGCTCAGGAACAGATCGCCCGGGCCGTCGAACTCGAGCTGGGGGTTTCCTCGGCGGAGGGCATCATCATCGAAACGCCGGACCCGGCCAGCGAAGCTTATGCCGGGGAGATCAGAAAGATCCTGGCCGCCGCTATTTGATGACCTTGATACGTTCGCTGGCGCCCCCCGAGTTCATGTAAAACGGGATTAAAGCGCCGCTCAGTATTAACTATTAAAATGCCCCGGGCTTCAGGCCGGGGGAGTCGAATAGTTTAATCTCGACTTTGCGGAACTCGACGGGGTGGCTCTCGGCTTGGAGGGCTATGTAGCCCTTTTCGAGAAGCAGGACTCCGTCCTTGATGAGCTTCCGGGCCTCGGCGTCCGCGGGGTCGAGCTGGGGTTGTTCGTAATCGATGACGGCCTTTCCGTCGATGAGGTGCCTGACGACTCCGCCGCCGTTAACCTCGATTTCGACCGTCACCCATTGGTCCCCGTGGTAGGTCGCCGAGGTCGAATTGGTGCAGTGCCGCGTCACAAGCTCGCCGGCCATGACGACATTTGTCCCCGGCGTGCAAAGGTTGGCCGTCGGCCTCTCCTCGGTTCCGTTCCCCCCGAGAAACTGGGCTTCGATCGAGACCGGGAAGCTCTGCTCCAGGCCCATGCTCTCAGGGGACTGGCTGTGGAACATGACGCCGCTGTTCCGGAAGGCCCAGGAGGGACCGCCGGGCGTCTGGTCTCCTGTGAACCGGTACTCGACGCGCAGGATGTAATGGCCGAAGGGCTCCTTATAGAAGAGATGCCCGAATTCGCCGTCGAACTTCTCGTACTCGTCGTACAAGGCTTTGAGAACGCCGTTCTCGACCCGGAACGTGTTCTTGTAATTGACTCCCGCTTCGCTCTTGGCGAACTTGGGGGTCCAGCCTTCGAGGTCGCGGCCGTTGAACAAGCTGACCCAGCCGCCGTCCGCCGCGGCTGCCGGCGCCCGGCCTTCCTTTTTCGCGCAGCCCGGGGCCGCCAAGGCCGCCGCGACGATCAGCATGGACAATATGCAAGCTTGAATTATTTGTTTCTTCTCCCGGTATTGGGGAAGTCCAGCATGAGGCGGCGATATCCTTCGCCAAGCCGAACAGAGGACTTCCCCGAAGCCGGGAGAAAAACCATTTGTATTCATGCCGTTCCTTCAGCGAGAGATCTCTAATCCAGGCCGCGGATGAGCTTCTCGACTTTCTCGACGAGGTCCTTGTTGCCGATGTAGAGGGGCGTTCGGTGGTGGAGGGACGTGGGTTTGACGTCGAGGATCGGCCCGAAGCCGTCGGAGGCATAGCCGCCGGCCTGTTCAGCGATGAAGGCGAGAGGCGCGGCTTCGTAGAGAAGGCGGAGCTTTCCGGTCGGGAGCTGCGGATCCTTGGAGTCGGCCGGGTAGTAGAAGACGCCGCCCGCGAGGAGGTTCCGGTGGAAGTCGGAGACGAGCGTCCCGATGTAGCGCAAAGAGAGGCCCTTGATCCCGCCGCCGTGCCCCTGCAGGTATTCCGTGTAGCGCTGGACGCCCAGGCTCCAGTAGAGCTGGTAGCCGAGGTTGACGCTGAAATACTTGGCCGGCGGGATCTTAATGTCGGGGTGGGACAGGAGGAACTCGCCCACCGCCGGGTCGAGGGTGAAGCCGTGGACGCCGTGACCCGCCGTGTAGACGAACATCGTGCTCGTCCCGTAGGCGATGTAGCCGGAGGCGACCAGTTTCCGGCCGGGCTGGAGGAATTCGGAGACGCTCACCGGGCCGTCCTCGCCCGTCCGCTTGTAGATCCCGAAGATCGTGCCGATGGGCATGTTGTAGTCGACGTTCGAGGAGCCGTCGAGAGGGTCGAAGACGAGCAGGTATTTCCCCATGGGGTACTTGTCGGGGATGGGTATGAACTCGGCGTTTTCCTCGGAGGCGAGACCGGCCAGCCGGCCCGTGTGATCGGTGAGCCGCGTGATCGTCAGGTCGGCGAAGCGGTCGAGCTTCATCACCGTCTCGCCTTGGATATTGATGTCCTCCGTCCGGCCGAGGATCTCGGCCAGGCCGGCCCGGGTTGTCTTGCTGGCGATGACTTTCCCGGCCAGGGCCAGGTCGTAGAGGATGTTGGTCAGGTCGCCCGTGGCCTCGGGGTGGAAGGCCTGTTCCTCGAGGATGTGGCGCTCGATGGTGATGATGGTTGAATTGTCGACCGGATTTCGGGCCATTTCCCCTCCTCTAGTTCTTCGGGTGTGCCTAGAATGTAACACGGTTCCGGCCGGCATTCAAGCGCGCGGAATCGCTTGAATCCAGGCGCCCACAATCTTATAATGGGGCCAGTCACGAAACAGATGGGACGAAGGAAAGCGGCCTTCTATCTCTCTCTCCTCGCCGGGGCTATCGTCTTCGGGCTGAGCGTCGTCGCCTTCGTCGGGCTCCTCGGCCGGGCGGAAATACCCTGGGATGCGCTGGCTCAGGCGACGGGGATCCCTGGCGAACTCCTGCCCCAGGCGGTCGTCCGGGCCGATGGATTCGAAGTCGGCGATCAGGAGTACGATTTCAAGTTCGTCGCGGCCCGCCACCGGATCGGCGATCCGGTCGAATTCGACTTCGTGAAGGACGGTCGGGAGGAGGCCGCCCGCGAGCGCCTCGTTCCTTACTATGCCAACGGGACGTTCCCTATTGTCTACCTGCTGACGGGGTTTTTCGGCTTCATCATCGGCTTCGCGGTTTTCATCCTCCGCTCCGAGGACGCGCGGGGGCGCATCCCTTCTTTTCGGGGGATTTTTCAGCGCCGTGTTCGCCTCCTCTCTCCTCCTGCCGTCGGTCGAAATCTTTCGTTTAACGAAATATTTCGTCCTCTTCCGTCTCTACTCTTTGGCCCTGTGCGTCGCGGCGGTCGTCATCCTCATCCGGTCCTATCGGGCCTCGGCCTCCCGCGAGTGCCGGGAACAGATCAAGTGGGTCTTGTTGGGCCTGGTCACGGGGCTCGGTCCGTTCATGCTCCTCTACCAGCTTCCTCGCGTCCTCGGCCTGTCCCCGCCGCTCGGCGAAGAGTCCGCCAGTGCCTTTTTCGTTCTCCTGCCGTTCGCCCTGGCCTTCACCATCCTGAAATACAAGCTCATGGACGTCGACCTGATCATCAACCGGAGCCTCGTCTACTCGTTCCTGACCATGGTTACGGTCGGCGTCTACCTGCTGTCGATCGAAGGGCTGAAACAGCTCTTCACGCGGTCGTCTCCTTCGGGCCGGGGCTGGGTCCCGGTCGGCGCGGCCGTCATAGCAGCTGTGGCGTTCGCTCCCGCCCGGAACAGGATCCAGGTCCTCGTGGACAAGGCCTTTTTCCGCAGGGGCTACGACTTCCGGAGGGCCGTCAACGACTTCAGCACGGCGGCCGCGAAGGCCTGAACAAGGCGCTCCAGGGCAACTACGACCTCGTCGTCCTCGACATCGTCATGCCCACGCTCGGCGGGCTCGAGGTCTGCCGGAAGCTCCGGGAGGCCGGCCGGCAGGTCCCCGTGATCATCATGTCCGGGAAGAAGAAAAAAGAAGGGGACAAGGTCCTGGGGCTCGAGCTCGGCGGCGACGATTACCTGACCAAGCCCTTCGGCACGGACGAGTTCATCGCCCGGATCCACGCCGTCCTGAGACGGTCGCGGCCCGAGGTGCCGGAGATCGAGGACTGCTCCTTCGGGGATGTCGCCGTCGACTTCAGAAAGAGGGTCGCCACCAAGGGCGGCCGGGACCTCCATCTGACGGCCCGGGAGTTCAGCTTGCTCAGGCTCCTGGCCGCCTGCGAAGGTCAGGTCGTTTCGCGGGAGACCATCCTCAGCAAGGTTTGGGAATACGAGAAGTTCCCGACGACGCGCACGATCGACACCTTCATGTGCAACCTGCGGCGGAAAATCGAGGACGCCCCGGCCGCGCCGAAGCACCTGGTCACGGTGCCGTGGTCGGGCTACAAGTTCCAGAAGTAGCTATTTCTTTTTGCAGGGGACCCAGATCTCGGTGCGGAGGTCCTCCGGCTTGACGGCCATGGGGTTCATGTCGAGGTAGCGCTCGAGCACGGGGCCGGCCGCCTCGTAGCCGTGCGCCGCCACCCAGGCCATGACCTTCTCCACCACCGCGCCGCCTTTGTCGTAGGGGCCGACATGGAGGGCGACGGCGACGGTCTTGTGCTCCCAGACTTTCTTCACCAGCGGCAGCTCGGGCGTCGCCTGGGCCGCGATGGCGAACCCGGCTTCCCAGGAGAGGTCCTCGGGTTTGGTATCGCCGGGCCAATTGTAGTAGACGCCGACCATCGGCCCTCGGATCTGGGGGAACAGCCCTTGGGCCTGCATGGCGGCTATCAGTTCGCCGATGACCGCGGTCATGTCCGTGTAGGGGCCCTTGTGGATGACGGCGCAGTAGGGAAAGGGCTCGACGTCCTTGACCGTGACGTCCTGGGCCGTGCCGGCCGCGGCTAAGGCCAGACCCGACAGAAGAGCCGCTGACAAAACCACCCTGACCGATCTCCTATTCTTCACTTATCCTCCTCTTGCTCTGCCGGCCGGGCGGCAGAAGCCTATTCTCGCACGATCCGGCGGGCGTCCGCCTGGCTCAGCGAGCGGCGCCCCTTGGGTCCAGGATGACCGCGATCTGGTCTATCAGGTCCTCCACGTGGTTCCGGGTGGCCTTGTCGGCCGCGCCCTCGACTCTGGTCTGAAGCAGGGACTTGACGGCCTTGAGCTCGGCCCGGATGGCCCCGCGGCTGTCGTCGTTTGTCAGGGCCGGCGCGGTGGCCGCTCCCATCGCGGCGATGGGCGGCGGGTTCAGGCGCGCGCCGAGGGCCGCGACGAAGGCCCGCTGCAGGTTGCGGCGGTATGGGTCGACCTTGACGGCTTCCGCCATGAGCTCGCCGAAAACGCCTGCCCTGAGGTCGGTCAGGAGCTCGACGACGGTATAGGCTTTGGGGCCCAGGATGGCCTCGTGCTCCTGGAGCCGGCCCGTCCGGCCTTGGGCGAGGAGGTTCGATAAGATTCCTTGCTGGAGGGCGAGAAGGCGGGCCTGCCCGCTCGTGGGCTCGACCTTGCGCAGGATCTCGGCCGGCTGCATCCAGGCCGGCGTCTTGAACAGGTTTTCGTTGATGAACTTGACGGCCGCTTTCTGGCGGGCCTCGGAGAGGGGCGTGAAGCGGACGCCGGGGACGGGACCGGCCTTGGGCTCGCTGTCGTAACCGCCGACGATGTTGGCGACGTGGCCGAGCTCGAGCCGGAGCTGGCTCCAGACGGAGGTGTACATGTGGTCGAGCTGGTCGTAGTTCTCGCCTGGCTTGAGGACGGCGCCGGGCAGCATGTCCATCACCCGCTTGAGGTTCTTGATGCCGAGCCGGGTGGCCTCGACGGGGTCGATGTCGCCAACGGCCTCGGTCTCCTCGCCGGGGTCGGTGCCGCGCGTGCCGGCCGTGCTGAAGCGGAGCCAGGGGGTCGTTTCCTGCACCTTGCACCACTCGTCGAGGGTCGGCTTCTCGTCGTCGGGGGTCTTGGCCGACGGGATGGACGTGTAGCCCCACTTGATGCAGAAGATGTCGTAGGGTCCGATCTTCGGGATGAGGTCGACCGGGTCGATGCCGTCCTCGGGCTGGGCCACGTAGTTGAAGCGGGCGTAGTCCATGAGCGTCGGCACGTGGCTGTTCTTCTTGACCCAGTCCTTGTCGCGGATCTTGTCGATGGGGTAGGTGGCGCTGGCCTTGAAATTGTGCGGGAGCCCCAGGGAGTGTCCGACCTCGTGGGTCACGATGTAGAGGAGGATGTCGCCCATGACCTCGTCGGGGATGGGCAGGGTCTTCGAGCGCGGGTCGAGCGGTCCGGACTGCGTCCAGTACCAGTCGCGGGCGAGCTGTTGGACGTTGTGGTAGATCTCGACGTCGGCTTCGAGGATCTCACCGCTGCGCGGGTCGGAGACGTGGGGGCCCATGGCGTTGGCCACGGTCGAGGGCACCCAGCGGATGGTCGAGATCCGGGCGTCGTCGGCGCTCCAGTCGGGGTCCTGGTCGGGCGAGGGCGCGTACTTGGCCTGGATGGCGTTGAGGAAACCGGCCTCCTCGAAGGCGGGCTGCCAGGCCTCGACGCCCTTCTTGATGTAAGGGGCCCACTTCGCGGGAGTGGCGGGGTCGACGTAGAAGACGATGGGCTTCACCGGCTCGCTCTTGGCGGCGCCGGGGTCCTTTTTCTCCAGGCGCCAGCGGGCGATGAACTTGCGCATGGTCGTCTCGTGCTCGGGGCGGCCGTAGTCCGTGTGGCTGTGAGTGAAGTAGCCGACGCGGTTATCGACGAGGCGGCCCATCATCGGCTTGTCCGGGAGCTTGACGAACGAATAGTGGACGACCGCCGTCGGGCTCGGCGTCGGCGACAGCATATCGGCGAACTGGGGAGGAAAGCCCGGCGGGAGCTGGGGCGGCTTGGGGTTGAAGGTCTGGGTGGCCTCGACGTTGAGGTTGAGGGGGAAGACCCGGGCCTTGTCGAAAAAGGTCCGGGCGGGGTCGAGCGACTGGCCTCTGAGGGTCTTCTTGACCGGGACCTCGTTGACGTCGCTCGTGAAGAACTTGACCGCGTCGATGACCGGCGAGCCGTCGGCGGCGAAGGCCTCGACCGGGAAGGCCATCATGATCGTCCCGGTGTTCATGGCCTCGACGGCCTTGCTGATGGGCTCGTTCGGGTCGGCGATGTTGGCGTAGGAGATCGAGCGGAGGAGGACCTTGTTCTCGCGGACCTGCCAGCGGACGACCAAGTCCTGGACGGACTCGCCGGGGTAGCTCGTCTCGCTCGGGCTCTGCTTGATCTGGACGACGAGGAGGAGGTCCTTGTCGAGCTCGGCCTTGGGGATCTCGAAGAGGACCTTCGACTTGAGCGTGTGGACCTTGACCAGGCCCGACTGGGTCGTGAATTCGGGCGTGATGACCTTGTCGTAGGGCTTGGGCTCGGCTTCGCCGGGCTTGGCCGGAGGAGCCGGGGGTTCCTGCTTGGCGGCCGCGGGGGCGGCCGGCGGGGTCTTGGAATCCTTGGGTTTCTTCTGGGCGGCCAGGGGTACGACAAGGGCCAGGACGATGAGGATGGACAGCAGTTTTTTCACAACGGGCCTCCTTCGGCGATAAGGTTCACAATTCGGTATCACGGACGATAGCATTCCCCGCGGCTGTCTGTCAACGCGCAGAACGAAATCACGCGCGGTGTTGCGCCGCGGCGGGCGTTTCTGGGATAATCCCGGCTGATGCGCAAGTGGCTCGTTCTGCTCCTGGCGATCGCCCTCCTCTACGCCCTGCCGAAACTCAACACGCGCGGCCGCCGGCGCGACTTCCCGCTGATGAAGCGGATCAACGACACCATCAATATCCTGGCCTGGGTCCTGCTCGCCGTTTACTTCGGCGCTTTCCTCTATTGGATCTGGACCGAAGTCCTCCGTTAGGGCCGTGACGCTCGGCCCTGGAGCGCGCGGGTCGAGATCGGGAAAGCTCGAGTTCAGGGTTCCCAAATACAGACTTTTCTATGCCGCAGTTCGCCCTCCAGAATTGGGTCTTCCCCCGAGCTGCAGGAGAAAGTTATTTTAATATGGGCCAGCAGGTCATAATCACTTCCTTCAACGTAGGGAAGATACTCGATGAGAACATGTAGGGCGTCAATATTGACGTCAGGCTTTCCGCCGACGACATTTTTTAGCTTGTTAAAAACATTGGCCCAATCCTCGAAACTGCCGGGCTCATCCGTCCAGAGACGGGGCTTCCTGAGGTACGTACCGCTGAACTCTTTTGTCCACTCGCCGAGATCCTGAGAGCCCGGTGAGTTGGCCATGTCTTTCAGCTTTTTAATCAGGGTCTTGTTGTCCGCCTCTATCTTTGCCAGGAGCTTGGTCTCGGTGATGGATTGTGGCTTCCATTGGACCGTCACGGATTGAGACAATGCCTGGACCTCCGCTGGTGGCCCTGAAGATAAGAGGCAAATCGCCAGGGACGTGATGGCGAGGACTGCCACGGCCAGCGCGGCCGCAATCATCCACCACTTCATCAGTCTTTCGTTTTTCATTTTTCCCTCCCTAAAAGGCAATCGTGCTTGTTTCCTTAGGATCCCCCCGTAAAGGAACGGCCTCCCCCCTCCTAATCAACCACCTCCTTCCGGGCTTGCGGCCCGCGGTCCCTCGCTTGACGATGGACCAGGCCGTCACATATCTTCGAATTTCTTCAGTTCGTTCAGGTATTGGGCCTTTTGCTTTCTCAGGATCTCTTGAAAGCGGGGCATGGCGCGCAGGCTTTTAAAACACGGCCTTTTCTTTCTCCCCCCGCGCCGCCGCGAGCAGGGCCTCGATCATCGGCAGGTTCTTGTAGCCCGGGTCGATGCCGCGGATGGCCGTGATTTCCTTCTCCGCCTTCTCGAACCTTTGGGCCAGGACGAGCTGGAGGGCGTGGAGGTAGCGGCCCCTGATGTCGTTGGGGTCCTTGCTGACGACCATTACGGACTTGTCGGCGGCCTCGTCGAATCGTCCTATGGACAGGAGACACTGAGAGATGAGCAAGGGCGGATCCGGGTTGTGGGGGTCGAGCAAGGCGGCCCGTGAAAGATAACGCATAGCACGCTCATAGAGTCCGATGCTCCTCAGGAAGGCGCCGACGTCCAGGTTGACGATGGGGTTCTTGGGCTCGAGCTGGAGGGCGTTCTTGAAGAACTCGAACGCTTTGGGAAACTCGTTCTTGTTGAAATGGTACCAGCCGAGGCCGATGTTCGTTTCGGGGGAATCCGGGTTTTTCGCGTAGGCCTCATTGTAGTATTCGCACATCAACTTGAGGTCTTCGGGATTCCTCTCGTCCCCGGGCGTGTTGTTGTAACGGAATTCGTAGGCGTTTCCCAGGGCCCAGAGGGTTAGCGCGTAATCGGGGTCGAGGGCCAGGGCTTTCTGGTATTTCCCGACGGCCTCCTCGAAGACCGTCTTCCCGCGGTCATTGGGATAGACGTCCTCGATGAGTCGCATTCCCTCGTGATAGAGGACTCGGGCGTCGAGGTTGTTGGAGAGGCCCTTGTTCGTTTTCTGCCGTCTGTCCTCGGCGAGATCGCCGTGGAGGATTGTCGAAATGCCCCGGCAGAATTCGTCCTTTGCGGCGGAGACATCCGAGGCATCCCGGATGAGCTCGTAGTTCCTGGCCGGGTGGTCTCGCCTGGCGTTGATGAGCACGGCCCGGAGAAAGAGCTTGGGCTCCTCGATTCGGAAGCTCGGCTCGAGGAGGTAGTCCGCTTTGAGCAGCCGGCCGATCTCCCGCGAGTTTTTTCCGGCGGTGTCGACCGAGTTCACCGTCAGCGCGGGGACCACCATCAGGTCCGAGATCCCGGCGAGCTTCGTCGAGAGGGCATCCTGGAGCTCGAGGGCGAAGCCTGAAGCCCGGGGGCTGGGTGAGCTGTCCGAGGCCTGGAGGACGGCGATGGTGCTCGTGGCGGGCATGACCTCGGAGCCCGCGAAGAACAGCCGGTAGGCCCCGTAGCCCAGGAGAACGAGAAGGGTCGCGATGACGGCCCGGGTCGCCCCGCGGCGCCAAGGAGGCAAAGGCCCTATGTCCTCGGTGATCCCCGTCTCACTGCGCGGCGCGGGGGTCGGCAGACAGTCGAGAGCCTCGCGGATCTCGGAGGCGGTCCGGAACCTTTTCCCGGGGTCCTTCTCCAAGCATTTCAAGACCACCTGGCTCAGGCCGGCCGAGATGCCGGGGTTGAGCTCGCGGGGGTCCCGGGGAGGCTCGGTCAGGTGCTTTTGAATGACCTCGTGAGCGCTCGCCCCCTTGAACGGCACGGTCCCGGTCAGCATTTCGTACACCAGGACGCCCAGGGAGTAAAGGTCCGACCGCCCGTCCAGGGCGAGCCCCTTGGCCTGCTCCGGGGAGATGTAGGCGGGCGTCCCGGAGGTGGCCCCGCCGGGTCTTTTTTCTTCGGCCGCGAGCAGGCGGGCCAGGCCGAAGTCCATGATCTTGGCCTGCCCGTCCTCGTCGATCATGACGTTCTGGGGCTTGAGGTCGCGGTGGACGATGCCGAGGCGGTGGGCCTCGGCGAGCCCCTCGCAGATCTGGCAGGCGATGGGAATCGCCTGTCCGGCGAAGAGCCGCCCGACCTTCCGGATGAGGCGCTTGAGGTCCTCGCCCCGGACGTACTCCATGGTGATGTAGGGAACGCGATCTTCCTCGTTGAGGTCGAACATCCGGGCGACGTTCTTGTGGACGACCTGGCGGGCGAGCTTGAGCTCGGCCGAGAAGCGTTGACATCCAACCCAGTACGCTAAACACGACGCGCCGCTTTTTCGGGGCCTGGGGGAAGAAGAGAAACAGGCGGATGTGTTAAAATAAATTGAGATCATCGAAAAGAGAGAGTCATCTTGCCTAAGTCGTCGTCTGGATACTTCATGACGCGTGTGGGAGCGGCCGCCCTGATTTTATTGGCCGCGACGGCCGCTTCTTTCCCGCAGGTCATTGAGAACCCCAAAAGCCCGCCGAGTCCGAAGGCGGGACGCATCGTACTCCTTAAGGAAGTGGCTCGGATCACGGACGAGAAAGGGAAATTCTTCTTCGTCCAGCCCATTGCCGTCTTTACCGGCCACGACGGCGCCGTGTACGTTCAGGAATACAAGCAGCTCCTGAAGTTCGACGCCCAGGGCCGGTTCGTCAAGAACCTGCTCAAGAGAGGCCAGGGGCCGGGCGAGCTCGACGACAACCTGACCGACGTCGTCGTCCGGGAGAAAGACATCATCCTCTGGTCGTCGAACAACTACAAGTTCATCCGGCTCGACCTCGACGGCCGTCTCATCGAGGACAAGAAGCTCGTCCAAGGATTTCTCGGCTCCCTCCTCGGCGCGTTCGGCGGCAGGTGCTTTTTTCTCAGGTACGAAATGGACACGGCGAAGTCGAGGCCCAGGGTCAGCGGGATCTTCGAGACCCCGCGCCGCCTCGTCATCGTCCCGGAAAAAGGTGATGCCGTTCCCACGCCCGTTCTGATGCCGATGACCGAGGCCAGACACTTCGGGCCGAGGTCCGCTAGCGTGAGCACGATATCACGAGCGATGCCGCTCGCGGCGGACGACCGAACGGTCTTCATCTTCCATTCGCCGGACTACCTCATCAAACTCCTCGACCTCGAGACGGGGGAGGTCGTCCGCAGCTTCCGGAGGGAATACGACCGGGTGAAATACGAGGTCAAGACGCCGCCCGGGTATCCGGCGGAGCTCGTCCCGAAGTTCCACAACGACCTCTGCCGGCTCCTTTGGCGGAACGACCGGCTGTGGGCGGTGACGTCGACCTTCGACCCGAAAAAGGGGATCCTGGTCGACGTTTTCAGCCTCGATGGTCGCTACGTCGACAACTTCTACCTGCCCCTCTTCAAGATCCGCAGGAACAACCCCCAGTACTTCGCCCCGATGGCCATCCACGGGAATTTTCTCTACCTGCTCGAGGCGGACGAGGACGACCTGATCTCCCTGATCAAGTATGAGATCGGCGGGGAGTAGGCCTATTTCCAGACGAG
>Ga0214473_10004442_pt1 | contig 16864 bp, 17 predicted proteins | sample RVTome_7_FD_203509 | JGI IMG/M metagenome (GOLD analysis project Ga0214473, IMG submission 203509) | Soil microbial communities from uranium-contaminated site in the Upper Colorado River Basin, Wyoming, United States - RVT98D197 | ecosystem: Environmental > Terrestrial > Soil > Contaminated >... | reverse complement strand
TGGTCTTTAGGGTAACTCAACACTCAAAACGATTTTCTCCGAACTATATTGGCCATCAGCTATCTGCCATAAGCTATGAGCCATCCGCTATCCGCCATTTGCCAGTTCAGCAAGTCTTCTATGATACGTCGGCCGCCAGAGCATGATTATTATTAAATTTGTTTATCTGGTTTCTTTTGTTTATCCGGTTTATTTGGTTTGTTGAGAGAGGATGACCGAAGAATTCAGTTCTCCTTTTTACAAATAATTTTATATCAATACTTATTTACTTAAGCCTGACCCCGCATACGCCATTGGTTTAGCTTAGCTAAATCGATAACAAGTTATTCAAAGGAACAATCAAATCAAATATGGGTTTCATTCCGGCGGTAATGCGGCATGTACTATGAAAAGATACTTTTAGCCCGGTAATAACGCTCGGGAGTACCTATGTCAATGACTTCCTCCTCCACAACAAAGCCGTAGCAACCTTGCATGAGAACACTCGGAAATAAATCGTATTCTAAGGAAAAATGTGTGGTCTGCGGCATAAGTCTAAAAATCTCGTGGTTTAATAGGTAGATTCCGGCATTAATATATTTCCCTTTATAAGCCTTAGCTTTTTCTTTAAAATTAATAACCTTATGGTTTTCGTCAATATCGATGATGCCATAACCTGATTCAGCCATAGGTCTCGCTAATACAATAGAAAGAAGTCCTCCTTTGCTACAATGAAATTCTATGAATTTAGCGTAATTGATTCGGCACAGGGAATCCCCGTTTAGCACAAGGAATGGCGAGCTTTTAATATATGGCTCAGCGTTCTTAATTGCACCACCGGTGCCTAAAGGTTCATTCTCTTCAGAAAACACAACCTCTAAGTTCTTGCTCCTAAAATGCTCTTTAACACGATCTCTCTCATACCCAACGCACAATATGAAGCGTTTGAATCCGAAGGGGAGAAGGGATTCAATAAGTATATCTATAAAAGGCTTCCCCGCTAACTCAACCAGGATTTTCTGCCCTCCACCGCTTACCGGCTGTAATCGGGTCCCCAGGCCACCACACAGAATCAAAACGTCGATTGTAGATACGTCTGTAGTATCATACATGGTAGTTATCTTCCGGTGCGTAGAATATGATCTGGCTCCCAAGTTTTTCAAAACGAATAGGTATTTGCAGCAAATTCTTGAACGTTTCTTTGACCTTCAGACGCTTCTCTGGATGCACGAAAAAGAGCATGAAACCACCGCCGCCTGCCCCGAGCAGCTTGCCGCCTACAGCACCAGCTTTTCTACCAGATTCATAGATATCGTCGATGGTTGAATTGCTGATTAGGTCGGTTATGCTCCGCTTAATCATCCACTGCTCGTGAAGTAACTTCCCAAATTCCATAAGAGAGTCATTATCTTTATTCAAGATTTTTAATGCCTCCTCAACCAATTCCATCATGGTTTCCATTTCTGCTTTTTTACGAGTGACATTTTTAATTTGCTCCACTGCAATTTCTGATGCCAATCGCTGAAAGCCTGTGAAAACCATTAGCAGGTGGTCCTGGAGAACCTGCAGCTTATGTTCAGTGATAGTAATGGGCTGGACCAAAATTTCCTGAGAACCACCGAAGATAATTTTGTTAAGTCCCCCAAATGCGGCACAAACCTGATCCTGAGAACCAACGTTTTCTTTGATCAGGGTCTGCTCCACATGAATAGCATCCATTGCCAGTTGGTGCTTGTTGATGATAAACCCCTTCAAAGAATATAGTGTGTGCAGAAGCCCCACTGTAAACGTTGAGCTTGATCCAAGCCCTGACATAGCTGGCAGGTCAGCATTATGCTGTATCTCCACCCCTTCTTTTATCTGTAAATATTTAAGGCATTCCCGGACTGAGGGATGGACTATCTCATCAACCGTCTTTGTATCCTCAGTCTTTAAATACCTAATTCGGTATTTGTAATCGAAAAATGGCGGAAGGTAGCGGCAATTTATGTAACAGTATTTATTAATGGATGTGGAAATGACTGCCCCGCCATGTTTGCGATACCAGGAAGGGTAATCCGTGCCACCTCCAAAAAAGGATATTCGAAAGGGAGTTCTACTGATAATCATGATTCCTTCCTTGGAAAGCGGAAATACGCATTCCCCATTGTCAGTTATCTACAGCCCTACTATTTGATACAAGAGTATTCCTGTACCATTCGATCGCCCTCCTGATTCCGTCCTCCAGACCTATTCTTGCCTTAAACCCGAGAACCTTTTCTGCCTTTTTGGTATCGATAAGCCTTATAGGAATCATTGAAGGCTTCGTTGAATCATACGTAATTTCCGCATCTTTAAATCCATCGACATCTAACGCTATATTTAATATCTCTTTAACGCTGAAGCCTTTACCGAAGCCTATGTTGATCGGGCCAAATCTGTCCACCCTCTCCGCCGCTAAGATCAAAGCATCAATAAAATCATCAATATATATCAAGTCCCTAATATCATCGCCTGTCCCCCATACCTGAATTGGATTATGCCTCTCGACAACCTTTCTGATCGTTGCAGCCATCACATGCGAAGTAGCAAAATCAAAGTCATCATAAGGGCCGTAAACATTCGAAGGTCGTAACACTACCGTTGTCATCGGATTTTTCAACTTTTCAGAATAAAGCCTGCATAATATTTCCGTATATCTTTTCATCCATCCTACACCAAAATATATATCATACGGATCACCACTAAACATTTCATCTTCTTTGACTGGCCGATCTCCTGATGGCGGATATGCAGCGTTACTACTTAACCATATAAATTTTTTGACTTTTTCGGAATATGCCGCTTCAAGCATTTGAGCATTCATAATAACATTAGGTGTAACGTGAACAAGCGGTGTCGTAGCTATAACCGCAGCCCCTGACGTATTGGCCGCACACATAAAGACATAATCCATACCTTCAACACTCCTTCGGCAATCCTCCATAGACGTCAAATCTCCTTTAACATATTCAATCGCGGTGTCTTGAATGACAGGAGGATACTTGTGGATAGTGGCGCGCACTTGGCATCCCAGCGAAAGAAAACGCGAGATAAGATTTGCATTAAAAACCTTTTACAACCTGCAATCAAAACTTTTACATTGTTAGACATTTTCATAACCTTCATCTCTTCTTGAAAGTATGGGAGTTTTTATTGGCCACCAAATTTTAAGTTTGGGATCGTTCCACAACAATGTAAATTGAGCCGTAGGATTATAATATGAAGACTGCTTATAATGGAAAATCGAGAGCTCGCTTAAGACTAAGTGGCCGTTTCCAAACTTAGGTGGGACAAGGATCTGCAATCTATTCTGGTCAGATAGAACAAATGATTGCCATTTACCAAATTGAGGAGAATCTTCATCCCAGTTAACCACTACCAAATAGAATTTCCCATGAAGACAGGAGATCAATTTCCATGTTTCTTGATCACCATGTATGCCGCGAAGGACATTCTTGGAATTAACAGAAATGTCATCCTCCACGAATCTAATGTTGATTCCCGCTTCTGAATATAGCCTCTCATTGAAAAGTTCTACGTAAGTTCCCCTAAAATCTTCAAAAATAGTAGGTGGTTTAATTAATAGAACACCATCCAGATCAGTCTTTGATATCTCTATATGGCTCATTCTTCCTCCAAGAAATAATTCTTTTTTTGTAGATATTCGTTCTTATTATTCAAGTACCAGTCCCAGGTCTGTTTCAACCCTTCCATTAGGGAAGTTGTAGGATTATAGCCAAGCATTTTCTTCGCCAATGAGATATCCATTATCCTTTTTGAGAAACCGGAAGGTTTTGTCGTGTCAAATTTGTAATTGAATGGGATAAAATTATTCATTGTCCCCACAAGTTCTTTGATTGAACAACCCTTACCGCTACCCAAATTCACAAAGCGTCCACCTGTACCATGATGTAGCGCTAAAATGACTCCCTCCGCAACGTCTCTGCTATAGGCAAAGTCGCGTATCGCCGATCCATCTCCCCAGACCACCACGGGATCTTCTTTGTGATAGATTCTGTACATTAGAGAAGGAATCACCATCGCATTATTCGGATCAAAATTATCACCGGGACCGTATACGTTGCAGGGCCTGACAATGGCGAAATTCTCCATATTGTATTGAACCTTATATGCATGGACCTGAAGTTCGCCCATGCGTTTGGCCCATCCGGCAAAGTCCATCGGCAGGCTGTCCAATTTATAATCCGATTCCTTAAAGACCTCCGTGCTGGCATACGCCCCGATGGAGCTTGTATAGACGACCTTTCTGACCTTATTCAGCCGACAGGCCTCCAGTATATTGGTATTCATCATAATAGTCGGAACGAAATGGCTGGCCAGCATTCTATTGGACACATCCGCGGAACCTTTGATTCCGGCCAAATGAAAGACGAAATCCACATCCCGAGTGATTTTTCGACAAAATTCAAAGCTGGTGATGTCCCCCAGGATGTGCTCGGCTTTTCTATTGACCGTCACTTCATCCAGCGAGACGATTTTCACATGGGCATCAGCAGAACATAATATATCAACCACTTGTCTTCCTATAAGACCCGTGCCGCCCACTACCAAGATATGAGTTCCCCGAAAGCTTTTTAAAATGTTGTCTTTGATCATTTCTCTTCCTTTTTCTTTTTTTAAGGATGACCCAGGCTTATACCTTAATATAGTCCAAACTGGAAGCGGTTATAAGGATGCTAATTTATGAGAAGGAGTTATTTTTGTTATATTTCCGGAGAAATCCTTGGTAGATCTCTTCATCGGGTTCAAAACAGATGCAATGCGTTAAAGAGGCCACGGGCATGACCAGCGGATGAACACCTCCGGCGGCACCGATATCGATGAAGCCAAAGGGATTTTTACGGAAGGAATGGTAAAGGCTTGAATTCCGGAAATACGGATTTTCCGAAATCGCATTCAACGTGAACATCATTGGCTCCTGGTGCACATATACCAGTCCACGGTATCCTTGATCCCGTCTTCGAATGAAACCGTCGGTTCAAACCCCAAAACCCTTCTGGCTTTGGATATGTCCACCATCCGGAATGGAATGGCGCTCGGTTTGGATGTATTGAAGACGATTCTTGCCTCGGAATAGCCAACGGCTTTCAAGATCGTGTGAATAATTTCTTTGATGGTCATCGATTTCCCATAGCCGATGTTGATGGGGTCGCATTCAGCGCATTTTTCCAGCATGACCAGGCACCCTCGGGCCAGGTCCGAGACATGAAGAAAGTCGCGAACCTCGTCCCCGTTTCCCCAGACTTCATACGGGTCAGCTTTTTCGACGGCCTTCCGGATGAGGGCCGGGATGACATGGCTTGTCTCTAAGTCGAAATTGTCCCAGCGACCATAGATGGCTGTGGGGCGGACGATAGCCACTTTCACCTTCGATTTTGAAGCCACAAACTCCCCTAACCTCTCAAAATAACGTCTCATCCAGCCGTATCCGAAATAAAAAGGATAGGTTGGCCCGACCCACATCTCCTCTTCTTTAATTGGATAATCTGCGGCTGGATAAGCGGTGCTGCTGCTGAAGACCAGGAAGCGTTCCACGCTGGCCGTCCATGCCGCCTGAAGCATTTGGGCCGTGAGGATCAAATTCATCGTAATCGTCGACATGGGATTGCTGGCCATGACTCCCGCGGCGGCAACTGCGCCGGCCGCATGGAAAATATAATCCACATCCCTGACCGCGGCGATGCAATCTTCCTGTTTAGTGAGGTCGGCCAGAACGGTCTCAATCCGCTTGTCTTTAATGACGAGGGGGCGCTTGTGGATGGGCACGCGAACCTTCGCATCCTGTTTCAAGAGCTCCTGGACGATATGGGTCCCGACAAAACCCGTTCCGCCTGTGACTAAAACCTTTTTGCCCTGATAGAACATCCTGACTTTTTGTGCTTTCTTAAGATTATTCCAGATGCCGCAGAACGACCTTCTTGATCGATGATGGATCGAGCTCTAGGGCTTCTCTGATCTCTTTCAGAGTTCCGTACGAGCTGCAGAATTGATCGGAAAGTCCGTGATAGGAAACCGACAAATGGGGGACTTCGCAGATCGCCTCATATAAACCGAAGGCATCATGAATAACCAGAATTTTCGTATGGGCGAATTTCCCGATAAGCTTCTTATCGATGGGCTTGAGGGTATGGAAATACACAAGGTTCACATCGATTTCGCAGCAGGCCTCCATCACGTTTTCGAGCAGCGGTCCCGCCGTCATGACTGTCATTTTGGACTCGCAATCCTTCAAGACCGCCCCCTTGCCGAATTCCACCGGCACATCGATTTCATGCGGGTGGTCGGAGAGCCTGAAATAGGTGGTTCTTCCGTTGTTGTACTGGCTTCTCAGCAGGACATCCAGCTCTTTCCTAGATCCGGGTTGGATCACTTCCATATGAGGCAATAATCTCAGGATGGCCAGGTCCGTGTAGGCATGGTGGGTAGCCCCATCCCAGGCGTAATCGAAGGACGCCCCGCAAGAAGCGATGTTGCCTCCGAACTCGTTATAGCACATATCCAGCTTAATCTGTTCATAACTTCGTTCGGTGATGAAGGGCGCGATGGAGTGGACAATGGGATAAAACCCTTGGGCGCTCAACCCAGCAGCTATTGTGATCAGAGTATTTTCGCAGATCCCGATATTATAGAATCGGTCAGGATATTTTTCTTTGAACTCCTGAAAGAGGTAAACGCTCACATCGCCGAAGAGGAGGACGATTTTATCGTCGCGCGCGGCCAAATCCATGATGGTATTTTTAAACTGTTTCCTCACAGATTTCCTCTATCAATTTGGCGTACTCCTGGTCATTCGGCGATTTTCTGTGCCATTCATAATGGTTTTCAACCAGGGTCCGGCAGCCGCATCCTTTTTGGGTATGGGCCACGATCACCCAGACCTTGTTGCCTTTTTTGACGATCTCCCTTTTCAGGGCCTCCACATCATGTCCGTTCACTTCGACAACTTCGCACCCGAAGCCCCGAAAGTGTTCTGCTGGGTGATGGATCTGTAGGCCTCTATCGTGGGACATGTTATTGTCATAAAGAATCGTCAAATTGTTGAGACCGAGGTTGACGGCGACGAGCACGGCTTCCCAGACGGAACCTTCATTGGCTTCCCCGTCCCCAATAAGAGCATAGACTCTGCGGCTGGACTTTCTGATTTTGATACCGAGAGCCATGCCGACGGCCAGGCTGATGCCATGCCCCAGGGAGCCTGTGGAGGCTTCCACTCCGGGAACCTTAAACCTGTCGGCATGACATCCGAAATCAGATTTGAAGGCGCCGAAGGTCGGAAGGGCCCCTTTCTTAAAATATCCGAATTCGGCGAGAATGCAATAATGGGCCAGGGAGGCGTGTCCTTTGCTCAAAATGAAGATGTCCCGGTTTTCCCAGGAAGGGTTCTTCGGATCATGCCGCATCGTGCTGTAAATCGCATAAAGCGTTTCGACTACGGAAAAGCAGGTCGGGATATGTCCGTGGCCGCTAACCTTCGCAAGATGAAGGACGTCTTTTCTGATCTGCCTGCAGACCGAGTTCATTCGATCTCTACGTAGGAAATTCTGGCCGTCATTGGATACCTTTGAATTCTGACGTTGTTCAACCCCAGCGTTTCCATTAGGGCAATGGTCTCGCCGGGGAAAAACTCATCGCACAGCTCATCAAACACAAGGATGCTTCCCTTCGAGAGATGAGGCTTGATCGCTTCCAAAGCGGCTTTCGACGGGGCATAAATGTCAAAATCCAGTATGGCCAACGAGATGATGGTCTCTGGGTGTTTCTTGAGATAGGCGGGAATGGTCTCCACGGCATCGCCTTTGACGAGCTTGTAGCGTTTGATGTGAGACATGGGATTCAGCTGCTCCTGCATAGAGAGGATTCGGTCCAGGTAATCTTCGTACCCCGGGGATACGGAAAAAGAGCCTTCCCGGCATTTACATAAATCGCCGTCCTTTTCCGACAGCCCCTGGAATCCTTCAAAGGTGTCAAACCCGATGATTTTCCTATGCCGATTAAACGGCTCAAAAATTCCTCTCAGGGCGGAGAGAAGCGACAGGGTCTGCCCCCAGCGCACCCCGAATTCCACGATGATGCCGTGCGTATGGAGGATCTTCTCGTAGATCTCGACGAAGAACAACACCCTTGAAAGGTTCTTGGAGGTGAAAAACAACCCGAGGTTGGCCAGCAATTCATCCTCTGGAATCGGAGCGGACTTCAGATGCTCGACGAAGGACTTCAAGACTTGCTTTTCATCTGCGCTGGATAAAATGATGGCGTCATGTTTTTCCGTTTTCATCGTTTCCACCATCCATTGTTTTGAATCCACCATTCCGTCGTTTTTTTTACGCCTTCTTCGATGCTCCATTGCGGAATCCAGCCGAGAACCTCTCTGATCTTGCCACAATCCAGCACCCGGAATTTCATGGTGGTCGGCCTGTCCTGCACATACGTGATTGCGGAAGGCCTGTGCCCCGCATACTTGAGGGCCCATTGAACGATCTCACCCACGGTCGTTTTCACTCCCGAGCCGACATTGAAAACATCATATTTAATCCGGTCGCAATCCGCCATCGTCACGATGGCCCGGGCGAAGTCGGCGGAATAGATCACGTCCCGTGTGACATCCGGGCCGCCCCAGACCTCGAAGGGGTCCATTTTGTCGACGGCCTTGTGGATGAGGGCCGGAATGAAATTGGAGGTTTCCGGGTCAAATTTGGCGTAAGGTCCGAAGATATTAGAGGCCCGGGCAATGACGATTTCTATCCCGGATTCTTCATGGAGAAAACCGCACAATTTCTCGATAAACCGCACCACCCATCCAAAGCCCCGGTACGCCGGATGGGGGTCTTTGTTCAGGTCCAGATCATCCTCTCGGAGGCTTCCTTCGCAATCCTGGTAGAGCGTCGCCGATCCGATAAAAATGATGCGACGGATATTCTCTTGATGAAAGGCTTCCAGCATCTGGGTATTCATGATGAGGTTTTCTTTAATATGCCGCCAGGGAGAAGAAAACAGGAACCCGGCGCCGCCCGTATAGGCGGCGGCCATGATGGCGCAGTCACAGCCCCGTGCCATTTTTCGACAATCTCCCAGCGATTTTAAATCTCCGGAGACATATTCGACGCGCTCGTGGTGGATAAAAGGCTCAATATCCGTATAGCATGACGCCCGGATGGTTGTCGCGGGGTAATGTTCGACAAGGTGCTGTAAGATGCTGGACCCTACAAGCCCCGTCGCGCCGGCTAAAAAAACCTTTTTATTGTGCAGGAACATTTTTATTTGATCACAGTCAGTGCCTTCCAAGGATTCCGAGAGAGTTCCTCCCTCCAGTAGTCCAGGATATCAGAAAGGGTCTTTTCCAGAGGAATTTTCGGTGTCCACCCTGTTTCACTACTAAACTTATCGATGCACGGTATCTGGAGGGTCACATCGGACGGTCGCAAAAGCTTGGGGTCAACCTTCACTTCGCACCGCGTCTTTGAGTACGACAGCATGATATCCAGCGCCTCCCCGATGGTCATGGTTCTGTTCCCTCCGATATTGTAGACCTCCCCCGGCGGACATTTGTTCACCAGAAGCCAGTACGCCTCCACTGCGTCCCTCACATCACAGAAAGTCCTTACAGACTGCAAATTCCCTACATAAATAACTGGCTCTTTCAGTCCCAGTTCTGTTGCCGCGATCTGTTTTCCAAAAAAGGACATAGCAAACACATCCCCCCTCCGAGGCCCCGTGTGGGTAAACATCCTTGTTCGGATGGTCTTGATACCATAAGAAATCCAGTACTGGTAGGCAACCATATCCTCACCCACCTTGCTGACCCCATAAGGCGATGCAGGCCGGAATGGGCAGGTCTCCTTAATAGGGACATCTGCTTCTGTCACCTGCCCATATACCTCCGAAGAAGAACAAATGTGTATGACCGGGTCGATCTCTAAGATCCTAACAGCCTCGAGCAAATTCGTTGTTCCAATCACATTCGTCCATAGGGTTTGGATCGGGGTATTGAAGCTGGTCAAGACATAGCTTTGAGCAGCTAAATGAAAAATGGCGTCTGGTTGGATGACCTTCAAATGACGAAGCAGTCCAGGCAAATCAATTATATCAGCTTCTACCATCACAATCCGATTATATATTCTGCCTATATTATCTCTCGGGCTCCTCCATCTGCATAACCCATAAATCTCATAATTTCCGTTGAGGGAGAGGATATACTCTGCTAAATGACTCCCCACAAATCCCGTGACTCCTGTAATCAATATTTTTTTAATATTTCCCATTTAATATTTCCAAAATTACGCAGCTCTGACTAAAAAGATTTTAATCTTCTGAAGTTCATCCCTAAGCTGAAAGTAATGTATCCTTTATAAAATGATCCAGGTTCTCGATAACCCGAGGCCAACTCAGGTAGTCGGAAGCCAATTTCAAAGCATTCTCACCATATAGATTCAACTTCTCTCTGTCATTCAATAAAAAACATATCTTTTGTGCAAAATCGTCCGCCCTATCCTCCGCTATTTCTCCAAACTTATATATCTGAAGCAATTCAGTGACAACTGATATTCCCGTAGAAACCACGGGTTTCCCCATAACTAGGTAATCATTCAACTTCGAAGGCCATCTTCCATTGTTGGCTATGTTATTTCTTAATGGCATTACCATTAAATCGCAGCACCGTGTATAGCTTTGGAGATCTTTATCTGAGACCCTGCCTGTTGTTATAACGTGGTCTGGGGTTCGGTATCGAGTTTTGAAATGGTTTTCACCGATCAAGATAAGTTTTGCATCCATCTTATCTCTGACCAATTTAAAACTCTCGAAAAGCAAATTTGCATCAGAGGGAAATAGGCTTCCCACGCATCCAATTAAAGGACCATTTTGTAGAAGACCCAGTTTATTTCTCAACAAATTCTTATCGATATTCATAGTGGAAGTTGAATTACAACCTAGTGGCAAAAAATGAATTTTCTTTTTATATCCCAAGTCCCTAAGCCTCTTCTCGAGCGCGTGACATATCACTGCATAGCCACTGACATATTTTCGAAAATATTCTTCAAAAAATGTCTCAACCCCCTCAAAGAAAAATCTATACAGTTTCCCCGATCGTTCGGCGATGGTTCCACCCCGACCGAACCAGTCAGTCCAATAAACAATAAGGGGAACACCCTTCAATAATTTTCCCCAGACTGCAGGCAGGATAACTGTAGGTCTGGAATCAAAAGCAAATATTAGTTCATATTTCAGTTTCTTGACAAGGTGCATTTTCCCCATCAAATCCAATGGGTCCGATCCTCTCTTCAATCCTCCCCATAGTATGGTTGGACAAAAATATAGGGTAAATTTCTTATTAATACGCTCCACCTTGTACCCGGAGAGCCGCTTCTCCATCGGTAGCAACAGAGATACATCGTGCCCCCTTTCGCTGAGCCGCAATCCCACGTTGTATGGAGCCAGCGGCCTATAATCCCAGTTATGAGCCAATAACAGGATATTCACACTGAACCAACTTATGACCTGGATAACACAATAAATTCCTTACCATTTCCACTCTAGGCTTTCAGTAACACTTCCCGCATGTCTGCAATAATCTTTCCCGTTCCTTTTATGTAATCGAAATATTCGAGGCAAGTCTTACGCGCTTCTCCACCCAGCCTGTCACAAAGCTCCTTTGAATCAAAAAGCCGGCATATAGCATCCTCATATGCATTGATATCTCCGTACGGGACGACCAAGCAATTTCTACGATCCTCCAGATACCTGTCCAAATCGCTAAACAACGTAGTGACGATCGGCTTTCCAGAAATAAGGTATTCGCTAATCTTACTTGGGAAGCCCCCCTCCGCCAGCTTTGGGCTTGCTTGCGCCATCAATAAAATATCCGCATTTTTGTATAACGAAATGACTTCTCGATCCGAAACTTTATAGAAAAGGGTTGAAACATCGTGAATGCCATGCTCAATGAGCTTGGCATTCAACATCTCCAGATAATCTCTTTTATCCGACCCTAAAACATATAATCTAAATCTGTGGCGGTTTCTTAGATTTCCCAGGGCTTCGATAAAGGGAAATAGTCCGTAAAAATATCCCTCGGTGACACAAACGGCCAACAAACTATGACAGAATTGCTCTGAACAAATGTTAAGAAGGTCCGCAGTTTCATTATATGCTTCGCTTTCTATCATCGCGGGGTTGATCATCTTCACGACCCCCCTCACTTTACCAGTATACTTCTTCTTCAAATAAGAACTCACCGTAAACACGATGTCAACATAGCGTTTTATTAAGAATTCACCAAGGGCTATATTCAAACCTGACAGAAATTCATGGAATGATATGTTAGTAATCATAGACCCAATAGAACGGTTGTCACTCTTATGGAATTGATAATTGATATCCGTCTTATCAATCACAATTTTTACGTTGTATTTAATTTTTAAAATCAGGGCCACGAGCAATTCTAGGAACCCAATCCCGTAAACGAATAGGACATCAACCTTTTTGCCGCCCATTAATTTTTTATAAAGAGCTAACACCTTGAAAGTCCCAACGATCTTGCAGAATATATTCCTCATGAGGCTAGATCCACTATCCAAACCTCCTTTCAAAGTATGATAATATCGAAAGCGGTTCTTTTCAAAGAATTCCAGATCACACTCCTTCCATTCGGGCGGGTAAGCAACCATAAGGGTGACGTCACATCCATTTTTCGCAAATCCAGATCCAAATAGTTTGGTCCTTCTATAAGGGCCATCAAAACCCGGAAATTTGCCTCTTGAGAGGATAACAATATTCATAGGAAATCTTTTACTTTTGGGAAACTAACAATTCGAAGACAGTCCCTGCTCCTTAAAAGGTACTTAGGCTCTTGTGCCTTTCATACCAATTCTTCATCTCATTCAAACCTCCTCGGATTGGAACTTTCCACTGGAAATCTGGCAGAATGTTTCTAAATTTCTTACTTGATACACTCTTTACCTTTCTCCCTACGGGTTTTGTCAAATCGTGCTTGACCTGTGGCTTCACATCAAACAGATTTCCCATTGTCTCAACTAGTTCATTTATCGAAATCGCCTTCTCATCTCCGAGGTTAACCACTGTTCCATTGGGTGCCTTCAACGAGAGTTCTAAAAGAGCCTGTGCGGTGTCTCGTACGTGAACAAAGCTTCTTGCCTGATTTCCATCTCCCCATACCACTATTGGATTCTCTCCGCTCAATAACTTCCTGGCAAGACTCGGTATTACATGGCTGTCTTCCCCAAACCAGCCATAACTCGCTCCGTAAATATTCACCGGTCTGACAATGACGCCCTCAAATCGTCTATCTCTTACCGCAGCCATTACACCTACCTCCAACATTCTCTTGGCCCAGCCATAGCCCCAATTAGCACTTTCCGGTTCCCCTTGAAATCCCATATCCTCTGTCATGCAATCGGGAGCATCATCTGAGTAAACACAAGAACTGCTTACTGCAACCATGCCGGGAACACCATTTGTTTGTACGGCCTCGATCACATTTGCATTAATCTGGCCGTTCAAAAGAAATGTGTTAGAATGGCTCCTGCTGCAATAGGCAATACCATATGCCTGGCTGGCAAGATGCATCACCCAATCACATTCTCTTATAACTTCAAGGGCTTTCCCCCTTTCCCTTAAGTCTGCCAAGACAAATGAAAACTTTCCATTTTCCTTAGGTAGCCTTGATCTTTCACCCTTTGAAAGGTCATCAACGGCAATTACTTCAAAGCCTTCCCGTAAAAGCAATGATACAAGTTCGCTTCCAATAAACCCTGCTCCACCGGTCACGAGTACCTTTTGAAATGACCTCATAATATTTTCTCGTTCCTATCTAATTTAAACTTCTTGTAATACCACATAAAATATTTCCCAGGAATAATATCCGTTCTTTTTCGATAAATTATTTTCAAATATTGTCTCTTAAAACGATTTATAAATCTGAGATATTGATAATAAATTCCTTGAATCCGTTGATTAGTAAATTTTCTTTTTGTCCAATATTTATTTAAAATATATAATGCCTCTTTTTCACACTGCACAGAAACAGAAAAATCTTTTATTGTTTTACTGTTTTCGTGAAATCGATACGTAGCAATAAATCTCTTAACATGTGTAAATTTCCCTCCGTTCTTTGCAATACGAAGCCAAAATTCTACATCCATGAAATAATTTAAATTGATATCTAATCTACCCACGCGGTTGTAAATAAATTTCGAAAAAAACGCTGCTGGTTGTCCAATCATATTGACACCGTACAGCATAATATCAAAATCAAATTTAATTTCCCTTTTTCTAAGAAGAGGTTTTCCTGTCTTATCAGTGATGATGTAATCGCCATAAACGACATCGATATTAGGTTGGCGCTGAATAACATCTGCTACTGCTGCTAGACTGCCTGGCAAATATGTATCATCCGAATTTAGCCAAGACAGGAAGTCCCCGGTGGACTTTTCGAATCCCTTCGCGATTGCATCCGTTTGCCCTTTATCCTTTTCGCTCACCCAATAGGCAAGATATTTTTCATACTTCTTTATGATTTTAACGGAATTATCAGTAGATCCCCCGTCTATAATGATATATTCAAGGTTGCGATAGTTCTGATCGAGGACGCTCTGAATAGTTTCTTCAAGGAATTGCGCCTGATTGTATGAGGGAGTTACAAGCGTTATTTTTGGATAGATTTCAGTATACAACTTTCTTTACATTCCTCAAAAGGAAATCATGTAAGATAAAATTCATGACGCATAGACTTTTTCCTTATTATGATCAATAGTTATCGTCTCCCTGATAATTATTGTTAAAGGCATCCAGCACCAAACATTTACGAGTTAATTACTGGCCGGTCGGATAAATGGCAAGAAAGAAAAGAGACTAGAATCGGTGAAAAATACTATCAACCTGAAGCACCTGGCCGGTTCTATTGTCCGAGAATTCAGCTTCAATCGACACCATACGATAATCTCTTCGATACAGTCCTTCATACATCTCGTTAAACAACATTTCGCCTTGGTACAGTGGGACTAATGACATTTCAAGCTCTATTGTGGCTATAAACGGAAGGGAGTTTGTTGCGCCTTCGATGACGAATCTCTCATAACCCTGTGTGTCTATTTTTAGTAAGATGCTTTGCTTGGTTGAACAGATATCCTTAAAGACCGAGTCGAGAGTAATGACCTCAATGTCCTCCTTGCCTATATATTTTGATTCGGGTGCTGCCTTTAGGTGAGAGGGCAACATCTCAAGCGCGGAGCTACTTAACGAATTCCCTGCAATATTTATTTGAATCCTCCCATTTTTGTTCCCAAGAGCATTGTTTATAGCCTTCCATGAACCGTCAGCGATAGCAGTTCTTCTCAATTCACTGTAAGCAGAACTGAGTGGTTCAAAAGAGATTATCCTCCCTTTGTACCCTATAACGTTACGAAGGTATTTTCCGTATTGTCCAGTGTTTGCCCCAACATCAAGCACAGTGTCAATCTTGAAACTTTCAAATAATGCCCTTCTTCTGGCATCAGGATGAAATGTTGGTTCATATCTTACTACATCATAACCAATCCTTCTGCAAACCCTCCTGATCATTTGTTTGATATTCACCGTGGCTTTCCTAGGCTTATTTGGCCTAAATCGCTATCCGACACGAGTTTCTCATACTTACGTTTATCCTATTACTTTAGCTGAAATATATTTACGCCCTTCCAAATCTAAAATGTGCCTATATGTTTCAATCGTATTTTCAGCAACCTTGTCCGGTAGATGACGAGATCTTGCCACGTTTTTAGCATTATCCCCTAATCTTTTCCGTTCATTCGGCTTTGAAAGCAGGTGGATAATTCTATCAGCCAATACTTGAGGGTTATTTGGTTCTACCAATAAACCAGTCTGACCGTCTTCTATCATCGAAACAATCCCCCCTACTCTAGTTGTAATTACGGGTGTTCCGCAAACCATTGCCTCCGCCACCGAATTCGGACTATTATCATTCTCTGATGGAAAAACGAAGAGTTGTGAGTCAGCATAAAATTTAGCAATCTCTCTTGGATGCTTAAACCCCAAGAATTCAACATTCTCTTGAATTCCCAGCCTTTTTGATAAATTTATTAGATATTCTACATACTCTCTGTCACCATCACCAATCAATGACAATAAAACCCCGCAAAACTCATTCTTAACCAAAGCCAATGCCTCTAAGACGGTCTTCACGCCCTTTCTCTTTATCAGCGAACCAACGAAAAGGATTTTCTGAGAATCGTTCAATCTCCAATCGCACTTAAAGAAAATTGGGTCCATCGCTTCGTGTAATGTAAAAACTTTTGCTTGCTTATTATGGGATAGTACAAACCTAGTATCAAATTGGGTTCGGCAGCCAAAATAATGCCCTTTTCTAACCTGCGCTTGTTCAAGATACCGCACAATACGAAAAGTAAAAGTTGGATTTGTCTTAAAATACTCCGTGATAATCCCTTGGATCGATATTATACATGGGTATTTACATTCATCCTTTGACAACGCATAAGGACCCTCGGTTCCATGAGAATGCACAATATCTGGATTGATTCTGGTCAGTTCCTTAACCAAACGTCTTGTGTTAAAAAACCAACCCGTTAAAGCATCAAAGGGAAAATACCTCGGAAAACCACGGTTCGTGAAAGGAACACCACTCTTAAGAACATGGAAGGTAATATCATTCTTCTTAACGATCTGATCATACGGAATCAAGGGGCTTTCGGTGACAATGTGCAGATCTATATCATTTCTTTTTGCAATACAATTCGACAGATTTACTATCCAACTGCAAGGGTGAAAACTTATTTTCCTCCTTGCTATCTTGAGGTCTGCTTCCAGTAATTGA
>Ga0214473_10004441_pt1 | contig 16866 bp, 11 predicted proteins | sample RVTome_7_FD_203509 | JGI IMG/M metagenome (GOLD analysis project Ga0214473, IMG submission 203509) | Soil microbial communities from uranium-contaminated site in the Upper Colorado River Basin, Wyoming, United States - RVT98D197 | ecosystem: Environmental > Terrestrial > Soil > Contaminated >... | reverse complement strand
CAGCGTCGCCGTGGACGGCCGGCGGTGCATCGCCGTGGTGGTGTCCACGGCCGCGAGCGCTTCGGCCATCTCGTACATGGTGCGGAAGCGATCGGCCGGGACCTTGGCCATCGCCCGATGGATGATGTCCTCCAGCTCGTCGGGGATGCCCGGCCGCATGATGTTGGGCGGCGGGATCGTGTCCATGGAGTGGCGGGCCATGACCGCCATGGGCGTGGGGCCGGTGAACGGCACCTGGCCCACCAACACCTCGTACAGCACGCACCCCAGGGCGTAGATGTCGCTCCGGGCGTCCACCTCGGCGCCGCCGATTTGCTCGGGGCTCATGTACGCCGGCGTCCCCACGGCCATGCCGGTCTGGGTGAGCTTGTCGCCGCCCGCCTCGCTCACCGCGCGCGCGATTCCGAAGTCGGCCACGATCGCGTGGCCGCCCGACATCAACACGTTCTGCGGCTTGACGTCCCGGTGGACCAGGCCGTGGCTGTGCGCGTGCCCCAGCGCCTCCGCCACCTCGCGGATGATCTGTACCGCCTCCCGGATGGATAGCTGCTTCTCCCGGGCGACGTAGTCCGCCAGGGACTCGCCCTGCACGAACGGCATGACGTAGTAGAGGAAGCCGCCGGCGGCACCCGAGTCGTAGAGGGGCAGGATGTGAGGGTGACTGAGCTTGGCGGTAATGCGGATCTCACGCAGGAACCGCTCGGCACCCAGCGAGGCAGCCAGGTCCGGGTGGAGCACCTTCACGGCCACCTCGCGCTCGTGCTTGAGGTCGTTGGCCAGGTACACGGTGGCCATGCCGCCGCTTCCCAGCTCTCGCTCGATGGCGTACTGGTCCGCGAGCGCGGCCCGGACGCGCTCGAGTTGACCGTTCTCGTGCCCTTCGCCGCCGGTCATGGGGCAAAGAATACGGCAGGGGGGGCCGGGCGACCAGCCCGAGGCAGGAGGTCGCCCAGCGTCCCAGTTAGACCGTGGCCGGCTGCGGCGCCACAGCCTCGACGTCGAATGTGAAGGTCACATCCTCTCCCACCATCAGGGCGCCAAGCTCCAGTAGTTGATTCCAGGTCAGGCCCCAGGCCTTGCGATTGAGCTTGCCCGTGACCGATGCGGCCACGCGCTGGTTGCCCCACGGATCCCGCACCGGCTCGGCGGCTTCGACCTCGAACGTGACCGGCTGCGTGTGCCCGTGCATGGTGAGGTGACCGTCCACTCGGTACCGTCCCTCCGCCAAACGCTCCACCCGGGTGGACTGGAAGACGATGCTCGGGAAGCGCTCGACGTCGAAGAAATCGGTCGAGCGAAGGTGGTCATCCCGCTGCCCTACGCCCGTGTCAATGCTCTTGGCCGCGATCGTCGCTTCCACTCCGCGGAACCCGCCGCCGTCGTCCAGGTCCACGGCGCCCGAGAACTCCCGGAACCGCCCTCGGACCGTGGAGATCCCCATGTGCTTGATGCCGAATTCGATGCTGCTGTGAATGCCGTCTATGGTCCACTGCATACGTCGATCCTCCATTTAGTTTGAGTTACCGATAATCGTGATAACGAATATTATCCAAAGCAACGCTCGCTACCGGTTGCCGGCACGTACGGATTCCAGCGCGCCAATGAGGGTATCGACCTGTTCTTTACCCAGGTGTTCAAACAGACGCTGCTGAAGATCGCGGACGGGAGTCTCCGCCGCGTCCAGCAGCCGGAGCCCCTCTTGGGTGATCCAGCTCCGCACCACACGACGATCTGTCTCCGAGCGCTCCCTGGCGATGAGCTCCCGGGCCTCCAGCCGATCCAGCAGCCGCGTAACGTCCGGATCCCGGGTGACCAGGCGCTCCGCGATCTCGCCACAGGCCCGCCCCTCGTCGCTGGCGCCGCGCAGGATCCGGAGCGCGTTGTACTGTGTTGGCGTAAGTCCAAGCGGCTTCAGTACTTCCCCAATGAACCGCTGCACGGTATCGGCGGTCCTCAGGATGTTGAGCATTGCCTCCTCGGCCACGCTGGCAAAGGGACGCCGTTGCTTGATTTCGCTCCGCAACCTATCGGCCATGCCGCATGATAGTCGTTATAACGATAATTGTCAAGAAGGCGTGTTGTTTGACGGCTCGTGAAAGGCCCTGAACCGTCGATCTCAGAATCACTTAACGGCGCCGGCAGCAGGATCAACGCTCAGGCCTACACCAGCGGAGTGGGCGATCATGCAGCGGGCTTTGATAGTCGGAGCGGCGGGGCGCGACTTCCACAACTTCAACGTCTTCTTTCGGGATCATCCCGACTACACGGTGGTGGGGTTCACGGCCGCGCAGATCCCCAACATTGCCGGCCGCCGCTATCCCGCGGTGCTGGCGGGCGCTCGCTACCCGGATGGCATTCCGATCGACGTCGAGAGCGATTTGGCGCGACTCATCCGGGAGCGGCAAGTGGACGTCGTCGTCTTCAGCTACTCGGATGTCTCCCACGAGCACGTGATGCACGTCGCGTCCCGGGCGCTGGCGGCGGGCGCGGACTATCTGCTGCTGGGTCCGCGGCACACGATGCTCCGGGCGAACGTTCCGGTGGTGGCCGTGTGCGCGGCGCGCACCGGCTCGGGGAAGAGCCAGACGACTCGGCGGATCGCCGGGATTCTCAAACAAGCCGGGCAGCGCGTGGTCGTGGTGCGGCATCCCATGCCCTATGGGGACCTGGCCCGGCAGGTGGTGCAGCGGTTCGCCTCGGTGGACGATCTGGATCGCCAGCACGCCACCATCGAGGAGCGCGAGGAGTACGAGCCGTTGATCGAAGGCGGCCACGTGGTGTTCGCCGGGGTGGACTACGGCGAGATCCTCCGGGCCGCTGAGGGCGAGGCCGACGTGGTGCTCTGGGACGGCGGCAACAACGACTTCCCGTTCTATCAGCCGGACCTCCTGGTCGTCGTCATGGACCCCCACCGGGCGGACCACGCGATGCACTACCACCCGGGTGAAGCGGTGGTGCGCATGGCGGACGTGGTGGTGATCAACAAGGTGGATACCGCGGGCCCGGAGCAGGTGGCGGCGGCCCAGCGGACAGCGGCCGAGCTGAACCCCAACGCCGAGGTGGTCCAGGCGGCGAGCCCCATCCACGTGTCGGACGGCCAGCCCCTCCGGGGCAAGCGGGTGCTGGTGGTGGAGGACGGGCCCACCCTGACGCACGGCGGCATGCCGTTCGGCGCGGGCTGGATCGCCGCCCGGCGAGAAGGCGCGGCCGAGATCGTTGACCCCCGTCCCTACGCGGTGGGATCGATCCGGAAGATCTTCGAGGCCTACCCGCAAACGGGGCCGGTGCTGCCGGCGATGGGCTATAGCACGGCGCAGGTGAAGGAGCTGGCGGAGACCATCCGGCGGGTGCCGGCGGACGTGGTGGTGGTGGCGTCCCCGATCGACCTGCGGCGGCTCGTCGAATTGGACAAGCCGGCGGTGCGAGTCACTTACGAGCTGCAGGAGCTCGGGGAGCCCACCCTGACCGACGTGCTGGCCCGCCGTGGGCTGCTCACGCCCTCGCACCCAGCAGCCGCCCGCTGACCGGGCCGCGTCAGCGCGGAACGCCCGGGGGAATCAGATAGATCAGTGGGTTCCTGCCACCACCGAGATCACGATGGAGACGGCGATCAGCACGATGATGATCCACTCCAGCGTTTCCATCCGTTGCGCCGCGGCCCGGTCGGTCAGTTTGGCGTAGATGCTTTCCAGTGTCGCGAGCTTGCGCGTAATGGCCGCGTCCCAGTCATCGATGCGGAACCGCCGGGATGCCAGACGGTAGACTCGCGCGAGGTACTGCTCGCCGATGAGCTTCAAGGCATTGGTGACCCGCTCGAACAACATGGCGCTGTCCAGCTCCAGCTGCGCCAACTGCTCCGAGCCGGGCCCGTACCGGGGCAGCGGGAGGAGCCGCTGCGAGCCCAGCACCAGGCCGTAGGCGCGCTCCAGGGCGTCGTCGAGCTGGGCGTCCAGGTAGCGCATCTCCAGCAGCTGGGTGTTGGCGAATTCCATCACCGCCCGGACGTCGTCGCCTTCCGGGTCGAAGATCAGGGCGCCGTCGGTGTCAATGAACGTGGCGTCGCCCATCCCGAAGGACAGCTTCGACCCGATGGCGTCGGCGACCTCCTGCTGCGACAGGCTGGCCGGGGCCGCCCGGAGGACTTGGGCGACCAGCCCCGCATAGTCGGTCCACAGGGTTCCGGCGTCGCACGCTTCGCGGAACGCCTCGATCTGGAAGATGCTGTAATCCTCCACGAAGTCGGCGATGCGCGGGCGGATCGCCGCTGCGCCCAGGGTCTGCAACAGGCGCTCGACGTGGCCCCGGGAGTCGGCCAGGAGGGCCTCGTTTCCCCAGAGGTCGGCGGAAAGCCGCGGCAGGGCCTCGAACGGGCCCTCCAGCGGGACGGCGTAGCTCACCGAGACCGCGCCGAAATCGTATAGTACGACCTCCACGCTTGCCCCGGTGCGGAAGTGGCCGACCGCGATCGGCGTCCCCTCCTGCGTCACCCGCAACGGCGGCGGCCGATACTCAAAAAACGCCGGGGCCCGCCGCTTGGACCTGACCACCTGACGCTCCTTCGCAGCCAGCACCCGGTGCTCGGCGGCGTCGAGGTCGATCGCGTAGGCCGCATCGTAGGCGAACAGCGGATAACAGGTGCCGCGGGCGATGGTGAGGTCGGCCAAGGTGATGTACCATGTAACACTCCCAATTGGCGGGCGCCATGTCCAGAATTCCCGGTGGAGCGATCGCGTTACTGGTCGCCGCGGCGAGCGCGCCGCCGGCGGGCGCGCAGCAGCGAATACACCCCAGTCAGTACGGGACGGTCACGCAGCGGGTGGGGTACACCGACATCGCGATCTCCTATCGCCGGCCGGTGGCGCGAGGGCGGGACCTGTTTGGGGGCGTCGTCAACTGGGGCCGCATTTGGACCCCGGGCGCCGACTCGGCGACCGCCATCGAGTTCAGCCGCGACGTGGAAGTCGAGGGTCGGGCGCTGACGGCAGGCGGCTACACGCTGTGGATGATCCCCCAAGCCGCGCCGGAGCCGTGGACCGTGATCTTCAGCAAGGCGGTCCACGTGTTCCACATCCCGTATCCCGGCGAGCAGCAGGACGCCCTGAGGCTGACGGTCACGCCGGAGGCGGGTGCCCACATGGAGGTGCTGGCGTTCTATTTCCCGGTGGTTGCACCTGATTCCGCCGTGCTCCGCATGCACTGGGGGACCACCGTGGTCCCCCTTCGCGTGCGCGTGCGCAACCAGTAAGCCCTCACGCCTCCTGCTTGAGGACTGCCGCCGGATCCGTGCGTGCTGCGCGGCGGGCCGGCAAGTAGGTCGCGAGCAGCGCCACCCCAATGAGGAGCGTCGCCAGCCCCGCGTACAAGACGGGGTCCAGGGGGCTGACCCCGTACAACAGCGTCCGCATCAGGCGCGTCAGGCCGGCCGCGGCCAGGACGCCAACCACGACGCCGGTGCCGGACAGCCCGAGCCCGAGACGCGCGATCCATCCCAGGACGTCACCGGTGCCGGCCCCCAGCGCCATGCGAATACCAATCTCACGGCTCCGCTGCGCAACCGAGTACGACACCAGGCCGAAGATCCCCACGCCTGCGAGCAGCAGGGCGACGCCGCCGAAGGTGGCCAGGAGCACGCCCATCACCCGGCTGGCTGCGAGGTCGCCGTCCACATACTCGGCCAGCGGCCGAACCGCCACCAACGGCACGTCCGGATCCAGGGCCGCCAGCTCGCGGCGTAGCGGCGTGGCCAGCGAGGTCGGGTCCAGGTCCGTCCTGAGGATCACGTGGAGCGACGTGCCCGACACCCGCAGCGTCTGATGAAGCGGGACATACACCTGGATTCGTGACGGATTGGTCAGCTCATAGTGACGGATGTTCTTGACCACGCCGACCACGGTCCGGTAGACGGGGATCGGAGTCGCCTGCGTTGAGCCCTCCGCGTCTTCCCAGGTCACCCGTTTGCCAATGGGATCTTCGCCCGGCCAGAACTTGTTCGCCATCGTTTCGTCAATGATGGCCACCAACGGCGCTCTGTCACGGTCCGCGTCGGTGAAGCCGCGTCCCTTGAGCAGCGGAATGTCCATGGCCGTGAAATAGTCGATGGACACGATGTTGTAGAGCACGGACTCACGGCGCGTCGGGTCGAACGGGACATTGTCCGGCAAGATGCCCATCTCCCAGGAGCGGTTGGAGAGGGGGAGCAACAGGGACAGCGCAGCCGTCCGGACGCCGGGCAAGGACGCGGCCCGCGGCAGTAGCCGATCGAAGAAGCCGAGCCAGCTTTCCTTGGTGGGGTAGCGGGCGTCCGGCAGCCCGGTTCTGGCGGTGAGCACGTTGCCGGGGTCAAAGCCCTTGTCCGTGTGTCGCAGGTTCTGGAGGCTCTTGAGCATCAGGCCCGCGCCGATCAACAGGACCAACGAGAGGGCCACTTCGGTCACCACCAACGCCGATCGCAAGCCCTGCCTGCTGCTCGAGCCGCGTGTGCCCTCGCGCAGCTCGGGTGCCAGCTCCAGACCGGCGGTGCGCAGCGCCGGCACGGCGCCGAAGAGCAACCCCGCAATCGTGGTTATGGCCACCGTGAACAGCAGCACGCCGCTGTCCACGGCGATGCGGTCGCGGAGCAGTTGCGGAATCTCGGGGGGGAGAAGGGGAATCAGGGCGCGGACCGCCCCCAACGCCAGCGCCACTCCCAGGAGGCCGCCCAGAAAAGAGAGCGCCAGGCTTTCGCTGACGAGCAACCGCATAAGCTCCCGCTGGCGGGCACCAAGCGCGGCGCGCACCGCGATTTCGCGGCGGCGGTCCTCGCCCCGGGCCAGGACCAGGCTGCCCACGTTGGCCACGGCGATGAGCAGCACGAAGCCCACGGCGGCCATCAGGACCCAAGCCTGCCGCTTGAGATCGCGGACGTAGAAATCCGTGAGCGTGCGAAGCTCCGGATGAGCTACGGCCTGGCCCTCTTGCGCTTCGATGTTGGCGGTGATGCGGTCCAGGTCCTGCTGCGCCGCCTGTGGCGTCACGCCGGGCGCGAGGCGGGCCAGGGCGCGGGTGCCGAAGGAGCTCCCGCGGTCCTCCCATGGCAGGCCCGGGATCGAACCCATGGGGATGTACGCTTCAACCGCGGCGGAAGGGTACCCGACGCCCTCGGGCAGCACGCCGATCACCATGTGTGGGCGCTGGTCCAAGACCAGCGTCTGACCCACGATGCCGGGATCGCCTCCCAAGTACCGCCGCCAGAAGCTGTACCCGAGCACCAGGGTAGCCTCGGCGCCGGGCTCGGCTTCGGCGGCGGTGAACAGGCGTCCGAGGAACGGCGTAAATCCCAGAGCGCTGAAGAAGTCGCCCAGCACCGCCTGTTGCGTCACCACCTGCGCCGGGTCCCGGCCGGTCAATGTCATGCCCCAACCGGCTGACGCGGAGTGACTCTGAAACGCCGAGCTCCGTCCCCAGTCGCGATAGTTGGGAATGGAGTTCGAGATGAGGAATCCGCGCGCGGATCGGACGTCGAGCGTGACCAGCGCGCCGGGATCCTCGAATGGCAGGGGGTCCAACACCAGGGCTTTGACGACGGCGAAGATCGCGGTGTTCCCCGCCACGGCCAGCGCGATGGTCAGGGCGCCGACCGTGGTAAAGCCGGGGTGACGGGCGAGGGAGCGGAGGGCGAAACGCATTGAGCCTCGACGTAAGGTGCCACTGGCTTAGATGGGATGACCGCCGCCGAAGGTTGGCGGCCTTGGGCGACCCCGGCTCACCGGCGGCGCAGCCGCTCGGCGAGGTCGAACCCCAGGGATACCTGGCCGGCGATCGCGTAACCGTCCGGTACAAATGGCCGGACGCCGGGATCGACGCCCCAATGCGCGTCCTTGCGAACGCTGGCCTTCACCAGAGCGCTGGGACTGAGCCGGTACCCCGCTCCCAGCTCGCCGTTGTACATGTTGGTGGCTCGCGCAATCCAGGCTCCGGTGGCGGGAATGCCCCGAATGAACCGGTAGTTGTTCTGCTCCACCCGCAGCGCGCTGAAGACCCGGGGAGACCAGGTGTACTTGAGCTCGGCGTAGTAGCCGTACCCGTTCACAGGCTCCGCCAGTCCGGGAACGTCGTACCCGGAGAAGTTGAACTCGGCCCGGATTTCGGCGTAGCCGTGGGAGAACGCCGCGTCAAAGGAGACCACGCGCTGTCCGTACCGGTCCCACGCCGCGCCGGCGAGCAGGTTCGCGGGCAGCGTGTCGTTGAGATAGGGTCCCTGGACATACGAACCGCCGAGGTGGAATCCGATCACCGGGGTCAGCCCCACGCCGAGGGCGGCACGCCAGGCGGGGGTGGGCTGTGGGACATAGCCATCCCGGTATAGCGGCAGGTCGATCAGGGCCAGGCGGTAATCGAATCGTCCCAGCACCCCTCGCACCTGCCCGCCCCAGGGATACAGCGTGGGATACGCGTCCGGTGTGCCGATCAGCGGATTCGTGCTGGAGAACCGGCGGCCGGCGAACGTGCCCACGGGGTGCGGCAGCCGGCCCCCCTCGACCATCAGCCCGGGGAAGGGAACCAGGCGGGCGACGAGCTGTTGAAGGTTCGCGTCGGGATCCCGGTTCGTTGCGGGCCCAGCGGCGAACTCGCCAAGAATCAGGAGCTGCATACGGGATCCCAGATCCGCGCCGCCCCAGAACCGGGCTCGCACCAGGCCGCTGGGATGCCCGTCGTTTCGGGTGAGGAGCGTCGAACCGGAGTCAGTGGCCCACAACTCGAGGTCAACCAGTCCTCCCAGCAGCAACCAGTCCTGGGCCGGGAGCGGCGCCGGCCGGAGGGCGACCAGCCATGCCGCGGCGAGGGTGCTAGCGACGTGTCGGAGCATTATGGGTGGCCGCGACGCCGTCGAGGACCTCGCGCACGCGGCGTGCGAGGCTCTCGGGAGTGAAGGGCTTTTGCAGGGAGTTGGTGCCGGGATCGAGCGTGCCCTGCTGGGCGATGGCGTCGTCGGTGTAGCCTGAAATAAAGAGTACCCGCATCTGGGGCCGCTGTGGCACCATGCGCCGTACCAGATCCCGGCCCCCCAGAACCGGCATCACGACGTCGGTGACCAGGAGGTGGATCGGACCCCGTTCGCGGGCGCCGATTTCGAGCCCTTCGGCGCCATTCTGCGCCGTGAGGAGCCGGTAGCCCCGCTCTTTCAGGACGCGCTCGGCCAGCGCCCGGACCCGATCCTCGTCTTCCACCAGCAGGATGGTCTCCGATCCGCCCGCTGCTCGAGGCTCGCTGGGCTCGCGGGCCTGCGGGTCGGCCACGTCGTCCACGCGCGGGAAGTAGATCTTGAAGCTAGTTCCGCGCCCGGGCTCGCTGTAGACGATAATCTGGCCGCCGGACTGCTTGACGATTCCGTACACGGTGGCGAGACCCAGACCCGTCCCTTTGCCCGGGGCCTTGGTGGTGAAGAACGGTTCGAAGATCCGGGCCCGGGTCGCGTCGTCCATCCCGATTCCCGAGTCGGTGACGGAGAGCATGACCCATCTGCCCCGCTGCAATGATCCGTACCGGCTGATCCACGGCTCGGTGAACGCTACGCTCTCGCATTCGATGCAGAGGCGGCCACCCTGGGGCATGGCATCTCGGGCGTTCACAGCCAGGTTGACGATCACCTGTTCCAGCTGGCCCGGATCGGCCTTGATGCGGGGCAGATCCCCGGCCATGACCACCCGAAGGTCAATGTGCTCGCCGATGATCCGCCGCAACATGGCCTGAATGCGGTCCACGATATCGTTGAGGTCAATGACCTTGGGCTGGAGCACCTGTTTGCGACTGAATGCGAGCAGCTGCGCCGTGAGGGCGGCGGCCCTGCGGGCCGCTTCGCGGATCTGGTCGAGATCGGCGCGCATCCGGCTGCCGATGTCCGCATTCGTCTGGGCAAGCTCCGCGTAGCTGCTGATCACGGTCAGGAGGTTGTTGAAGTCGTGGGCCACGCCGCCCGCCAGGGTGCCCAACGCCTCGAGCTTCTGGGCCTGTCGCAGCTGCTCTTCGCTCTCCTGCAGCGCTCGCTCCGCCCGCTCCCGCTCCGCGATCTGCTTGCGCAGGGTCTCGTTGGCCTCCGACACCTCCTGGGTGCGCTGCTCCAGCTGGGCATGGTGATGGCTCAACGATTGGATGAGCTGCCCATAGGTTTCGTTGAGCGTGCGGATCTCCAGGCTGGAGGCTGACGCGTCGAATCGGGCCTCGTAGTCGCCGGATCCGGCGACCGAGCCCATGAAGCGAACGAACCCTCGAAATGGCCTGAGGGTTGCGCGAGAAGCCAGGCCCGTGCCCAGCCCCACCAGCACCACCGCCAGCGATCCATACAGCGCCAGATCCCACAGCAGTGCGCGGTGGAGCGGAGCGACCGCGCGCGTGAGTGAGCGGAGCAAGTACAGCACCACCGGTTGGCCGTCCTGGTTGGAGCCCAGGGAGAGCGTAGCCATGACGAACTCCTCGGGGCCCAGACGGATGGTCGCGGGCTGGCCGGCGGGGCCGTCGTGCCGCTCCAACGCCGACAGGTCCCCCTCGAGTGTGGCGCTGATCACACGGCCGGTGGTGGCCACCACAATTTCACCATCGAACGAACCCCGCAGGCGTTCCACGAAGCTGGAGCGCAGCTGCTCCCCGAGCGTCAGCGTGCCGATAGTGAACCCGCTCAGCACGATCGGCACCGACGCGGCCTGGTAGTCGCGCTCCGCGAATGCCAGCACGCCGAAGCTGGCCGAGTCCAGGTTGGTGGAGGGATCCAGGGCGTGGGCCACGGTTGGCAGGCCTCCCAGCTCGGCGCGCACCGCGGGGCCGCCGCCGTCGCGCTCGCTGGCCGCCAGGACCACGCCCCGGCCGTCGGTGACGATGAGGAGGTCGCGAGCCAGGTCCTGGAGGATGCCGTCGGTGACTCCCTGGATGGTGGCCAGGAGCTGGGGACGGGCTCCCCGCGCGGCGGCGGCTTCGACGCGATAGGTCTCCATCGCGGCCCGCATCGTGGGGCTCTCGGTAATCACCGCGATGGTGGAGAGCAGCTCGCGGAGCGAGCGCCGCTGCACATCCAGGACGGTGCGCTGGCTCCGCGCCAGCTCGGCCGCGAACAGACCGCCGGTGCTGGCGCGGAGCTGGAAGCTCAGCACTCCAAACACCGCGAAGAGGAGCGCCGCGGTCACCGCAACGCTCAGGCCCACCAGCTTGAGGCTCAGCGGACTGCGGGAAATCCGCAGCCGCAGCCGGGCCGGGAACCCGCTACCCATCGCGGTTCGGTGGCTCGGACACAGGGATGTTGAAATCCGCCCGCGCGACGTGCCCGGCGACGACGCGAACCGTCTGCTGGACGGGTCGGGCGCGCTCGTGCCAGCCGACGAGACGGTAGGTGCCGGGGGGGATGCCGGTCAGGGTGAATTGCCCGGTCGAGTCGGGCGTGGCGAAGAACGGGTTCCCTCGCACCAAGACCACCGCGCTCATGTCCGCGTGGATATGGCAGAAGACTTGGACGATCCCCGGCCGGTCAAACAGCACCGTTTTGGATTGGCCCTGCGGGTATCGCCCAAGGTCGAAGGTCTTGGCCTGCGAGAGGGAAAACACGTTATGGAAGAACGGGTCGTCGTTGGGGAACTCCACCCGCGATCCGACCAGGACCGTCAGGACGTGGGGCAGGAACGTCTCGTTGCGCTGGACGATGGCCGGCGGGCGACGAGATGGGACCGCGCCGGGCGGCCTCCACCCCGTCGAATCGAGGTACACCACGACATTGGCCATCTCGTGGGGCGCCGTCCCGGAAGCGCGAGGGGCGCCGCCAGGACCGAGATCCGCATAGAGCCGGACGCGCGGGCGTCGCGCGGTCAGCGTGGACGAAAGCATCACCGTCCCCGTGACCGTGCCGGTCGTCTCCGGTGGCGAGACTTGCGCCTGGGCGGGAACGGCACCCGTCAGCCAGGCGCCAAGGGCCCAGGCCGCGGCACGGACCACGTTACATCACGTCTCCCGCGGTCAGGCGTTTCACCAACCGGTAGCAGAACTCGAGCCCGTCGTAAAACCACGCCGCCGCGATCCGCTCGTCCTGGCCGTGGGCGCGGACGTCGTCCGCGTCGCCGAACACGCCCGAGACCCCGTACACGGGGATGCCGGCCTGCCGGAGGTAGAGCCCGTCGGTGGCGCCGGTGCTCATGGTGGGGATGACCGGGACGCCGGGCCACATCTCCTGCGTGGCTTCCTCGATCGAGCGCAGGATGTCCGGCGTGAGGGGCGAGGGCGGACTGGGCTTCGCCGGAGCGATGGGCGTGACGCTGACCCCGGGATCGGCCACCACCCGCTTCAGGGTGGCCAGCACCTCCTCCGGCGGCTCACCCGGCAGGATCCGGCAGTTCACCATGGCCCGGGCTCGTTGGGGCAGGGCGTTTTCCGCGTGCCCACCGTCGAGCATGGTGGCGACGCAGGTCGTGCGCAGGCGGGCATTGTACCCGGGAAGCGCCGCGAGCCGGGCAACCGCCGCCGGATCGGGCGGGCTCTTGAGCACGCCGCGCATGGCGGCGCCGAGCTCCGGGCTCTCAATGGCGGCGGTCCGCTCGAGGAAGGCCCGCGTCACTTCGTTCAGCGTCACCGGGAAGTCGAATGCGGCGACGCGGGACAGGGCGGCGGCCAACTGGTAGATCGCGTTCTCTTTGCGGGGCAAGGAACTATGCCCTCCGCGGTTCACGGCCTCGAGCGCAAAGCTCTGGAACACCTTTTCGCTCGCCTGCACGTCGTTGGACAGTCGCTTGCCGCCCTTGATGGCGCCGCCGCCGCCCTCGTTCAGCGCGAACGCCGCATCGATCAGGTCTCGGTGATGCTGGACCAGCCAGTCCACGCCGTTGTGGTCGCCGCTCTCCTCGTCCGCCGTGAGCGCCAAAATGATGTCGCGGTCGGGCACGTAGCCTTCCTGTTTCAGGCGGATCAGGTTCGCCGTCCAAATCGCGGCCTCGTCCTTGTCGTCGGTCGTGCCCCGACCGTAGAACCAGCCGTCGCGATCCAGGAAGGTGAAGGGCTCCACGGTCCAGTCCCGCGGATCGGCCTCCACCACGTCAAGATGCGCCAGCAGCAGGACCGGCTTCTTGCCGCTGGCGCGCCCGCGCAGCCGCACCACCAGATTGCCGCGGCTGGCCACCGGGCCCAGGACCCGGATGTCGGCGTCGCTGAACCCCGCGGCGCGGAACCGCGCCGCCATCTTCTCCGCCGCGGCGGTAGTGTTACCCGTGGAGTGGGTGGTGTTGGTTTCGATCAGCTCCCGCAAGAAGTCCCGCGCCATCGCCTGGTACGGCGCCGGGCTCTGATACCGGGCCGGCGCGGGTGATTGGGCCGCCGCCGGGACGGCGAGCGTGGCCAAGACCGCGGGAAGAAGCCGGCGGACGTGCGCAGGAGCCATCCGATCCTCATTGAGTGAACGGGGGTAAGATCCACGAGGGGGCGGAGAGACGCCCCCCTCGCTCAAGACTATCAGTCCGCGCCCTGCCCCTCCAGCGCCGGAGCCCGGCTGACCGGGACCGCCTGCCTTCGGCTGACCCGTTTGCCGAGCCACGCCTGGAATTCGTCGAGGTAGGTATAGATCACCGGCGTCACGAACAGCGTCACGAGCTGCGAGACGAACAGCCCGCCGACTACCGCGATACCCAGCGGTTGCCGCGCCTCCGCGCCCGCCCCGAACCCAATCGCGATGGGCAGGGTCCCCATCAAGGCGCACATGGTGGTCATCATGATCGGCCGGAACCGGATCAGGCAGGCCTCGGTGATCGCCTCCGCCGGGCCCTTGCCTTCGCGGCGTTGAGCGTCCTGCGCGAAGTCGATCATCATGATGCCGTTCTTCTTCACCAACCCCACCAGGAGAATCAACCCCACGTAGGAGTAGATGTTGAGGTCGGTGTTGAAGATCAGCAGCGTGAGCAGGGCCCCGAACACCGCGAAGGGGAGCGCCGACAGGATCGTCAACGGATGGATGAAGCTCTCGTACAGGACGCCCAACACCAGGTAGATGACCAGGATGGCCACGATCAGGAGGAAGAACAAGCCGGTCTGGGACTGCTGGAACGCCTGGGCCGTTCCCGAGAAGCTCCCGGTGAGGGTGGACGGGAGTGTCTGATCGGCCAGCCGCTGCACGGCGGCGACGCCGTCACCCAGCGGCACGCCTTCTTCGAGGTCGAACGACAGGGTCACCGAAGGGAGTTGGCCCGAATGGTTCACCGACTGGGGCCCCAGAATGGGCGTGACACTCGCCACGGAGCCAAGCGGAACCAGGGCGCCGGTACGGGACCGCACATGGAGCAGGTTGATGGCCGACGGGTCGCGCTGGAATTCCGGCAGCAGCTCGAGAATCACGGGGTAATCGTTGCTGGTGCCCATGATGGTGGAGATCTGGCGTGAGCCGAAGGCGTTATACAGCGCGCTCTGCACCTGACTGATGTTGAGGCCCAGCGCCGCCGCCCGGTCGCGGTCCACGTCAATCCTGAGCTGCGGGTTCCGCAGCTGCAGGTTGCTGGAAATGGCGCGGATGACCGGGATCTCCCGCATCCGGGCCTCCATGATGCGGGCCTGTTCGTACAGCTCCTCCAGATCGGCGCTCTGGAGCGTGAACTGATAGTTGCTCTGACCAAAGCGCCCGCCGATCCGGATCGCGGGCGGGTTGCTCAAGAACACCCGCACGCCCGGGATCTGCGCCAGGGACGGCTGGAGACTCCGGATGACTTGGTCCGCGTTCAGCCTTCGCTCGTGCGCGGGCGTGAGGTACACGCTGAGGCGCGCTCGCGTGAGGCCGCCGCCCATGGGCCCGCCCCCGCCACCCGACACCTGTACCCCCTCCACGTTGGGGTTCTGCCGCACCACGTCACTCACGTGGGCCATGTGCTCCACCATCTGCTCCCACGACGTCCCCTCGGCCGCCTCGATGGTCCCGTTCACCGAGCCGGTGTCCTGGTTGGGTATGAACCCCTTGGGCACGATGAGGAACAACGCCACCGTCGCCACCAGGATTCCCAGGGAGCCGACCATGGCGGTACGCCGGTGGCCCAGCACCCAATGCAGGCTGTCGCGATAGTATGCGACGGTCCGGTTCCACCCCGCCTCGATGGCGTTGTAGAAGCGTCCGTGCCGCAACTGGTGTTCGCTTTTGAGGAACCGGCTGCACAGCATGGGCGTGAGCGTGAGGGACACGAAGCCTGAGATGAGAATCGCCACGGCAATGACCATCGCGAACTCATGGAACAGGCGGCCCAGGAGCCCCGGCATGAAGAGGAGCGGAATGAACACCGCGACCAGCGACAGGGTCATGGAGAGAATGGTGAAGCTGACCTCCTTGGAGCCCTCCAGCGCGGCCTGCAGGCCGGGTTTCCCCATCTCGAGATGCCGGTGGATGTTCTCCAGCATGACGATGGCGTCGTCCACCACAAACCCCACCGCCAGGGTCAGCGCCATCATGGAGAGGTTGTCCACGCTGAAGTTCAGGAGCGCCATGGCGGCAAAGGTCCCCACCACGGACATCGGAAGCGCCAGGCTGGGGATCACGGTGGCGGGGATGTTCCGCAAGAAGAGGAAGATCACCATCACCACGAGGCACAGCGTGAGGCCCAGGGTGAACTTCACGTCCGCCACCGACTCCCGGATGGTCTGCGATCGGTCGTACCGGAGGCTCACCTCGATCGCCGGGGGCAGCTGCGACTGCAACTCGGCCACGCGCGCCTTGACGGCGTCGGCCACCTTGACCGTGTTGGACCCGGGTTGGCGGCGGACGGAGACCACGATGGTCCGGGCCCCGTTGAACCAGTTGCCGGAGCGGGGATTGGATACGGCGTTCAGGACGTTGCCGATGTCCCCCAGGCGCACGGGTGAGCCGTTGCGATAGGCCACTACGATGTCCCGGAAGGCGTCCGCGCTCTGGAGCTGTCCGTTGGACTGCAAGGCCAGCACCTTGTGCCGCCCCCAGAGGGCGCCGGCCGGCGTGGCGATGTTGTTGGTGGTGACCGCGGAGACCACCTCGTCGATGCCGATGCGCCGGTAGGCCAGGGCCCGGGGATCCACCTGGACCCGCACCGCGTAGCGCTGCTGCCCCATGATGTCCACCTGGGCCACGCCCTCGATGGTGGAGAGCCGGGGCGCCACGACGGTCTCGGCGTACTCGTTGATCGTCGAAAGGGGCAGGGTCTTGGACGAGACCGAGTAGAAGACGATGGGGAAGTCCGACGGGTTCGCCTTGAAGTACGACGGCGGCTCCCGCATGTCGTCCGGCAGGCCGCGCTGGGCTCGCGACAGCGCGGTTTGCACGTCCTGGGCCGCGGCGTCGATGTTGCGCGACAGGGCGAATTGGAGCGTGATGTTGGTGGAGCCCTGGTTGCTGCTGGAGGTGATCTCCTCGATGCCGGGAATGGTCGAGAACGCCCGCTCCAACGGGGTCGCCACCGACGAAGCCATGGTCTCCGGACTGGCCCCCGAGAAGCTGGCGTTGACGTTGATCGTGGGATAGTCAATGGGCGGCAGGTCGCTGACCGGTAGTTGTCGGTAGCCGACAATGCCGAACAGCAGGATGCCCGCCATGACCAGTGTCGTGGCGATCGGCCGGTGAATGAAGAGTGACGCGATGTTCATGAGCGGCCTCGCCCTGGGGCTGGTTGGGTTGCGGCCGAGTCCCGTTGGTTCGCGACGGGGGCCTGGAGGTTTCGAATCTGAACGCGGGCGCCCGGGACCAGGCGTAGCTGACCGTCGGTCACCACGGTTTCCCCGCCCGCAAGACCCTGCGTCAGGATCACGTCATCGCCGACGGTCCGGCCCACCACGACTGGGCGTTGCTGGGCTTTGCTGTCCCCGTCCACCACGTAAACGTAGTTCCCACTCTCCGCCTCGACCACGGCGGGGACCGGCACC
>Ga0214473_10004440_pt1 | contig 16868 bp, 15 predicted proteins | sample RVTome_7_FD_203509 | JGI IMG/M metagenome (GOLD analysis project Ga0214473, IMG submission 203509) | Soil microbial communities from uranium-contaminated site in the Upper Colorado River Basin, Wyoming, United States - RVT98D197 | ecosystem: Environmental > Terrestrial > Soil > Contaminated >... | reverse complement strand
ACGCCGCGCATGGCCGCCACGTAGCCGTCGCGGGTGCCGAAATCGGTGAGGAGCGTGACGCGCGGCGCCAGCGTCACGCGGCGCCCACCGGCGCCTCCACCGCGGCCATCACGCGTTCCGCGATCGCGTGTAAGGCACGCCCGGCCGCGGAGTCGGGGGCGCCCGTGACCGTGGGTACGCCCTCGTCGCCCGCGATCCGGACCTGCGGATCGAGCGGCACCTCTCCCAGGAAGGGCAGGTGCATGGCGTCGGCCAGTTCGCGTCCCCCGCCGGAGCCGAAGATGTCCAGCACCTTGCCCGTCTCGGGGTCCGTGTAGGGGCCCATGTTCTCCACGATGCCCAGCAGTTTGGTGCGCACGCGCTCGAACATGCGCACGGCCCGCCGCACGTCGCCTGTGGAGACCCGCTGCGGCGTGGTCACCAGGATGGCGCCGTCCAGGTCCACCGTCTGCACCAGCGAGAGCTGCGCGTCACCCGTTCCCGGCGGCATGTCCACGATGAGGTAGTCCAGCTCGCCCCACTCCACCTGCTCCAGGAACTGCTTGAGGATGCCCGAGATGAGTGGCCCGCGCATGATGGCGGGCTGCTCCGGCTCCAGCAGGAAGCCGATGCTCATGAGCTTCACGCCATGGGCCTCGAGGGGCACGATCTTCTCGGCGCCCTTCTCCCCGGTGACCGACGGCCGGCGCGTCTCGCCGAACATGAGGGGGATATCGGGGCCGTACACGTCGGCGTCCATCAGACCGACTTTCCTGCCCGCCGCGGCCAGCGCCGCCGCCAGATTCACCGCCACGGTGGACTTGCCCACGCCACCCTTGCCGGAGCTCACCGCCACCACGTGGTCGATGCCGGCGATGAGGTTGCCCTGAGGCGTGGGGGCCGGCACGGAGCCGGGCTGGAGCCCACGCTTCGCGGGACCCGCGTCGCCACCACCCTGGCTGGAGGTGGGCAGCTTCACGTCGATCTTGACCCGCGCCACGCCCTCCACCTTCTCGGCGGCCGCGCGCGTCTCGCGCACCAGCGTGCCCGGGTCCTCCGGATGGAGGAGGAACTGCATGCGGACGTTGCCCTCCTCGTCCACCTTGATGTCCCGGGCGTGCTCGCCCTCGATCACGTCCTTGCCCGTGCGGGGATTCGCCACCCCGGCCAGGGCGGCGTGCACGTCCCGCTCGATTCGCTGCCGGTCCACTGCCATGTGCGCCTCTCTTCACGGAAGACCGGTCGCGGCCATAGGCCGCGCCGGTTCATTCGATGCCTTGCTCGTGTCCATGGTCCAAAAAGCTAAGGCGGGTGCAACGCCTTGACCACCCGCGGACACGCCGCGCGGGCCGGAAAACGCGCAGGGCCGGCGCCCCCCATGGGGACGCCGGCCCTGGTACCGTCCGCCCAGCCGTTCAGAGCGCGTGGACGCCCGTCACCTCGGGGAGCACGCTGATGATGCGCCGCTCGATGCCCTGCTTCAGCGTCATCATGGAAACGGGGCAGGAGCCACACGCCCCCATGAGGCGGAGATGGACCACGCCGTCCTCCTCATCGAAGTCGATGAACTCCACGTCACCGCCGTCGGAACGGAGGGCGGGACGAATGCCGTCCAGTACTTCCTCGATCTTGTCCCTGGCGCTCACGACTGCTCTCCCGATGATGGCATGCTCCGACCCTGCAAAAACTACCGGCGCCCGGTACCCCTCGTCAACGTGGGAGTCTGCGCGTGACGGTCTTGGCCTGCATGAACAGCGGCAGGTAATCCGGGCCACCGGCCTTGGAATCCGTGCCGGACATGTTGAAGCCACCGAAGGGCTGGACGCCCACCAGCGCGCCGGTGCACTTCCGATTGAGGTACAGGTTGCCCACGTGGAAGTCCTGGCCCGCCCGCTCCAGCCGCTCCTGGCTCTGCGAATAGAGGGCGCCGGTCAGTCCGTACTCGGTGTTGTTGGCAATATCCAGCCCGTGCTCGAAATCGCTGGCCCGGATGAAGGCCAGCACCGGTCCGAAGATCTCCTCCTGCGCCAGGCGCGCGTCGGGCGCCACGTCCGCCACGATGGTGGGCGGGATGAAGTACCCGTCGGCGTTCTCGTCCACCTGGCCGCCGAGCACCACGCGACCCTCCTGCCTGCCGATCTGGATGTACGCGCGGATCTTGGCGAAGGCCTTGGCATCGATCACGGCGCCCATGAAGGTGTCCTGGTCGCCGGGATCGCCCACGGTGAGCTTGCGCGCGCCCTCGACCACCTTTTCGAGCACGTCGTCGTAGACCTCGTCCACCACGATGGCGCGCGAGCAGGCGCTGCACTTCTGCCCCTGAAAGCCGAAGGCGGCGGCCACGATGCCCGCCGCGGCGGCGTCCAGGTCAGCGGTCTCGTCCACCAGGATGGCGTCCTTGCCGCCCATTTCCAGGATGGTGCGCTTCAGCCAGAGCTGCCCCTCGTGGACCCTGCTGGCGCGCTCGTAGATGCGCAGCCCCACTTCCTTGGAGCCCGTGAAGGCAATCATGCGCGTGCGCGGATGGTCCACCAGCAGATCACCGATCTCGGATCCCGGACCGGGCAGGAAGTTCAGCACCCCGGCCGGCAGACCGGCCTCGATCAACAGCCGGCTGAACCACGCGGCGATCACCGGCGAGGTGGAGGCGGGCTTCAGCACTACCGTGTTGCCGCTCACGATGGCGGCCATGGTCATGCCGCCCATGATGGCGCCCGGAAAGTTCCAGGGTGGGATCACCACCGTCACGCCGAGCGGGATGTAGCGCAGGTGATTGTCCTCGCCCGGATAGGGGTGCATGGGGTGCGACCCGCCCAGGCGAATGGCCTCCCGCGCGTAGTAGCCGGCGAAATCGATGAGCTCGGCCACGTCCCCGTCCGCTTCCGGCCAGCTCTTGCTCACCTCGTGCGCCATGAGGGCCGCGTATTCGAACTTGCGCTCGCGCAGCATGTCGGCGGCGCGCAGCAGGACCTCGGCGCGCTCTTCGGCCGGCACCTTCCGCCAGCTCTCGAAGGCGCGGTCGGCGGCCTGGATGGCGCGCACGGCCTGTGCGGCGTTGGCCTGGACGACGCTCCCGACGACCTCATCGGGCCGGCCCGGGTTCACCGAATCGGCCGTGGGTCCGTCGTGGATCTCCTCACCATCGATGATCAGGGGGTATCTCTCCCCCAGGCGGGCGCGGACCGTGGCCAGCGCCGCCTCCATTCGTCGGACGTTCTCCGCATCGGAAAAATCGGTCACGGGCTCGTTCTGGAAGCTCGTGACGAAGTCCGCCGTCGTGGTTGCCATGTCCCGTCCTCCTCAGGGCTCGCCGCGGCGACGAGCCGTCCCTGGCAGCTGGTGAAACCGGGCGGTTCAGGCCGCCCCCCGCCGGAGTGTACCCCGCGGGTTCCAATAGTGTCAACGCGGGCCGCGGAAGGCGTGCACGGGCACCGCTCAGGCGGTCCCGGTGAGCGCCCGCGCGATTCGCTCACCGTGGCCCCGTCCGTTCTCGATGAAGACCTTGTTGGCGTTGTTGCCCGCCACCACCACGCCCGCCAGGAAGACGCCGGGAACGTTGGTGAGCATGGTCTCCGGGTCGTGGACCGGGATGCCGGTGGCCTCGTCGATGCCCACGCCGAGCGAGCGCAGCAGCCACGGGTCTGGCGTGTAGCCGGTCATGGCCAGGACGAAGTCCGTTGGCAGGAACTCGGTGGCGCCGGACTCCTCGTGCCGCACCACCACCCCATCCGGACGGATCTCCGCCACACGGCCGCCGAAGCGGGTGGCGATGGTGCCGTCCTGGATACGTCCCTCGGCGTCCGGCCGCACCCACGGCTTCACGTTCGGGTCCAGCTCCGGACCGAAATGGACCAGCGTGACGTGAGCGCCCCAGCGCACCAGCTCCAGCGCGGCATCCACGGCGGAATTACCACCCCCCACCACCACCACGCGCTGCTCAAAATAGGGATGGCCCTCCCGGTAGCGATGGGCCACATGCGGCAGGTCCTCACCGGGCACGCCGAGCAGGTTGGGATGGTCGAAGTAGCCGGTGGCCACCACCACGTTGCGCGCCGGCCGGACGGTCTCGGCACCGGCGCGGTCGCGGACGCGCACACCGAAACCGCCGCCCCGGCCCGCCACGCCGAGCACCTCGTGGTACTGCATCACGTCCAGGTCGAAATGAGGCACCAGGCGCTGGTAGTAGCGCAGCGCCTCGCGCCGGGTGGGCTTGTCCCGCACCGGAATGAAGGGCACCCCGCCCAGCTCCAGCCGATCCGCGGTACTGAAGAAGGTCATGTAGGTGGGGTAGCCGGCGATGGACGACACCACGGAGCCCTTGTCGAAGAGCGTGCAGGACAGCCCCGCGCGCCGCGCAGCGATGCCCACACCCAGGCCGCAGGGGCCCGCTCCGATCACCGCCAGATCCAACGGCTCGTGGCCCCTCTCCGCGGCCACGCCGCCCGCACGTTCAGCCAACCTGTCCATCCCCTCTGCGCTCCAGACCACACATGATGCTCCTGAGAACCCCGCCACCCGCCGCAGGGTCCCGGGCGTTCCGCCGGGACAAAGCCGGCGTGAGCCGGGGTCGTTTGCCCGTGCGCGCTACCCCGGGGCGGTGCCCGCCGCGCGCCGCGGTTGCTCGGGCGCCAGCGCCTGGTCGAGGTCGGCCACGATGTCGGCGGCGTCCTCGATGCCTAGCGAGAGGCGGATGAAGCCGCTGCCTATGCCAACCGCGTGCCGTTCCTCCACGGACAGCCCCGCGTGGGAGGTGTGCAGCGGCATGGACACGAGGGTCTCCACCCCGCCGAGCGACGGCGCCAGGCAGAGCAAACGGAGGCGCTCGACCACGCGCAGGGCGGCCTCGTCACCACCGCGCGCCACGAAGCTCACCATGCCGCCGAAACCGTCCATCAGTTCCGCGGCCAGGGCGTGATCGGGGTGTTCCGGAAGGCCCGGGTAGTGGACCTCGGCCACGGCCGCATGGCCCTGGAGCCAGCGCGCCACGGCCAGCCCGTTGGCGTTGTGGCGCTCCATGCGCACCGCCAGCGTCTTGATGCCCCGCTCCAGCAGCCACGCCGCGTGCGGATCCAGCACCGGACCGAAGCTCTTCAGCTTCTCGCGCACCTCGGCCACGAGCGCCGCGCGCCCCGCCACCACGCCCGCGGTGAGATCGGAATGCCCACCCAGATACTTGGTGGCGCTGTGCACCACGAGGGCGGCGCCGTGCTCGAGGGGACGCAGGTTGATGGGCGTGGCGAAGGTGGCGTCCACCACCAGGGGGATGCCGTGGCGCTCCGCCAGCGCCGCCACCGGCCGCGGGTCCAGAACGCGCAGCGTGGGATTGACCGGTACCTCCATGTAGAGGAGCCGGGTCTCCGGCCGGAGCGCGGCGGCAAAGCCCTCAGCATCATCCACGTAGCTGGTCTCGACCCCCAGGCGGGGCAGCTCGCGGTCCAGGATGCGCCGCGTGCCGCCATAGAGGGCCCGCTGGGCCACCACGTGGTCGCCGGCGCCCACGCAGCTCAGCACGCTCAACGCCACCGCGGCGTTGCCGCTGGCCAGGGCCAGGGCCGCCTCCGCCCCCTCGAGCGCCGCCAACCGCTCCGCCAGCAGCAGGTGGTTCGGGTTGGTGCCGTAGCGGGTATAGCGGACCTCGCCGTCGGGCACGGCGCCGCTGTAGAAGGTGGAGGCGGGGTAGATGGGGGACGTCACGGGGGCGCCGGGCGTCCGTTCCCCCGATCCGGCGTGGACGGCGCGCGTGGATGGGCCCTGGTCTCGGTGGTCCGCCATGGTCACTCCGGAGAGAGTCGGCCGGCGCCGGCATGGCTCGGCGGCGCCAAACTAGGGGTCCGGGTGCCGGACGCGCCACGGGCGCCGGGGCAGCGGGCCACGGCGCCCCACCGAATGCGCGGGCGCCGCTTGACGCCTGGAGGTCTGGACGCCACTCTGTGGATGCCTGCGGCGCAGTCCGGCGCCACCCCGCTCCCTCATCCAGACACGCCCATGGCCCGCAGCGGAACCAAGCACGCCGCCGAGGCCGTGCTCCGGGAGCTACCCTCGGTGCTCGGCGCCGCCGTCCGTGAGGACATGCACGGCCATCCCCGCGAGATTCACGTCCTGCTCGCCGCCGGCCCCACCGCGCGTGACTTCGCGCGGGACGTGCGCGACTTGCTGGAAGAGCGCCTGGGCATCCCCATCGACCAGCGCGTCATCAGCGTGGCGCAACTGGCGGATGACGCCGCGTGGCCGGAGGAAGGCCCGCGCGAGGCCGCCAGCCTCCCGCCCGCCGCGGCCTGGCCCGCACCGGCCGCTGCCACCGCCGACGCGCGCACCCGCCTGGAATCGCTGCAAACCCAACGGGGGGCGGGGCGCACCACGGTCGAGGTGCGGCTGGGATGGGAGGGCGGTTACTACGATGGCCAGGCCATGGAGATGGACGCGGGGCTGGGACCGCAGCGGGCGGCGGCGCGGGCCGCGCTCAGCGCGGCGGAGGCGGCCTGTGAGGGGCGCGTGCGCCTGGCGGTGGACACCGTGGCGCCGCTGCGGGCCTTCGAGCGGGACTACGTCCTGGTGGCGGCCACGGCGTCCGCGCCCTTTCTGGGACGGCGCCCGCTGGCGGTGGTGGGCGCGCAGCCGGTCGAGGGGGACGGGCCGGAGTGGGCGGCGGGTCTGGCCGCGCTGAAAGCCGTGAATCGGATCCTGGCGCGCGTGCTCCCCGGCAGCCAGGCGCGCGCCGCGTCCTGATCCGCCGGGCGGGTGGCTGCGTTCACCCCGCCGACAGCAGCGCCCCCAGCGACACGAAGGTCTCCGGCTCCTCACGACGCACGAGTAAGCGACGTTCGCCCAGAGCCCGCAGCGCCTCTTCGGCAGCCGCCGTCGGCACCTCCAGGTCGCCGGCCACCTCCGCGGGGGTGGCCACGCCGCGGCGCTCCACCCTGTCCCACGCGGCGCGCTCCAGGGCGGTCACGTCCCCCAGCAACTCGCAGGCGCCGGTGCTGGTTTCCCCAACCAGCGCCAGGTGGTGCCGCTCCAGCACGCTCTCGATGGGTTCGCGGTGCTGCTCGCAGAGGCCGCGGGCCACGAAGAAGACCGGTAGGGGCTTCTCCGGCCCCACGAAGCGCTGCAGCAGCTTGGCCACGGTCTCGTCCGCGCAGCTGTAGTCCAGCACCACCACCTGGCTGAAATCCAGCACGGAAAGACAAGCCGAGCCGAGCTCCCCGATCTGGCTCTCGATGCCCATGCGCAGGGCGCGCCCCGTAGGCCGGGTCACGAGGTGCGAATAGAGACTGGCCACCTGCCGGCGCACCAGCGCGGACATGTCAAAGGAGAACGGGACCGGCGCCCCCTCCTGCCTCATGACGCCGCCCGCGCGGGGCTGCGGCCGTGCGCACCACCCTCGGTGGCGCCGGAGCCATCCTCGAGCGGCACGCGGGCCGGCAGGACGATGCCGATCTGCGCACCCGGGAGGAAGGGCAGGCCGCGTTCCTGCCGCACGGCGTCGTCCCAATCCGGCACGTCGGCGATCCTGGCGGTGCCGCTGCGGATGGAGACGCGACCGCCCCAGCGGCCCACCTGGCGACGGATCTGTTGAATGCCCTGCCCGCGCCCGGGATCGTGGAAGCGGGTGCGACCGTGCATGAAGGCCGCTTCCAGCGCCGCGGCGTCATCCCACCCGGCCGTGTCCTGACCCGGCGCGGCGCCCGCCAGCGAGCGGCGGAAGCCGATGCCCATGTCCATGACCGCGATGACCACCACCTTCCTCCCCAGCCGCTTGGTCCACGTATAGGTCTGCGTGGCCACCCAGCCGTCCGCCTCCGCGTGCTCGATGATGTTCTGGCACACCTCGGAGAGAATGACGCTGAACTGGAACGCCTCACGTGCGGGATACTGGAGCTGGCGCGTGAGGATGGTGAGGCCACGCTCGTTGACCCTGTCCACCATCCCGTGCACGTCGTCGTGGGAACGGATGGGCGTCACCTCCAGGAGGACGTCGGAGTGGCCCTGCTCGGCGTGCGGCCGGCCCGCGCCCCCGTGCAGCTCGAAGAGCGGCTCGGCGTGCTGGAAGAAGCGCATGCGGTCCAGGTAGGAGAGCACCTCGTGGTTCTCGGGCAGCCGCAGCGCGGGGCGCTCGCCGGTGCGCGCCGCGGCGGTGCCGAGCGCCAGCAGGCCGAGCATACCGTACGGATCCACCCAGCGCACGTGGCGCGCGTCGACGAGCAGGCGCGTGTCGGGCTGCAGGGCGGCCTCACGCACCACGCCCTCGAAAGTCCGCTCCTCCACGGAGCCCGGCAGGGTGACGACCTTCATGGGCTGCTCCCCCGAGCGTGATCGAAGCGGTGCGGCGTCACGTGGCCATCCTCCCGTGCCGACGATCGAACAGGCGGTGCTTCACGTGCCGATCCTTCCCTGCAGATGGTCGTAGAGCCCCGTGGCGCCCCGGTGGACCACGTTGCGTGCGGCGGCCGCGTTGGCGGCGCGCATGGCCTCCTCCAGCCCCGCTCCGTCCAGCAGCGCGCTGAAGCAGGTGGCGCCGAAGACGTCCCCGCAGCCCGTGGGGTCACCTTCCACCGGCGCGCCCTGCACCAATATACGCTCGCTCGTGGCGGCGCCCGGCGTGGCGAGCGGCCGCGCCACCCCCAGGCCGCCGTCCCGCCAACCGAGCGGCTCCGGCCGGAACGCCGGGGACGCCACGTACGCCGAGCCCCGCGCGCCCAGGGTGACCACGAGCAGGCGCAGCTCATCACCCACCGCGCTGGCGGCCAGCCGCCACGGGTCTCCCCAGGCGCTGGCCAGGATGCCCAGCTCCTCCTCATTCATCTGCGCGGCATCGAAGCAGCGCAGCCACTCGGGCCAGCTGGCGAGCGGACGGGGCACCCGGTTGCCCTGCGCATCCAGCCCCAGGAAGATGGAGTGCAGGTCGGCGTAAATGGGCCCGCTGTAGGCGGCGCGCAGGCGCTGCGCCGTCTCCAGATCCAGCTCGAAGCCGGAGATGAAATTGATGTAGAGCGCATCCAGCCCCTCAACGATGGGCCAGAGTTCCTCCCAGCGCCATGGGGACACCCCGCCGGTGAGCCGCTCACAGCGCCGCTCCTGGTCCACATAGCGCAGTTCCACGCGGTTGTTCGGTTCCCGGACCACGCGCACACCGCGCTCCAGTTCCAGCCCCGGCAGCTCGCGCAGGAAGCGCAGCCCCTCCTCCTGCAGGTCGGCACCCAGCTTGAGCACGGGCACCACCTGCCAGGCGCGCGGCAGGGCCGCGGCGGCCGCGGCCAGGGCATACGCGATGCCGCCCCATTCCTGCACCGGCGCGGCCCGGGCGTCCCGCGCGTGGATGCGGTCCCAGACCATGGTGCCGAGCACGCCCAGCCTCACACGGCCCCGTACGTCTCCTTCTTGAACACCCCGGCGGCCCCGATCACGCCGGCGGTTCCGGGCAGCTCCGCGGACACGATCTGGCAGCGCTCCTCGGCGCTCTTGAAGGCGCGCCGCCGCACCTCCGCGCGCAGCGGCACGAACAGGTGGTCCCCCGCGCGCGTCACGCCGCCGGCGATCACCACCATCTCCGGGTTCAGGATGTTGATCAGGTTGGCCACGGCGCTGCCCAGCAGCTTGGCCGTCTCGCGCATGACCTCGTTGGCGTACGGATCACCCAGGATCACGGCCTCGTAGACGGTGGCGGCGGTGACGTCATCCAGCTTGCCGTTGACCAGCGCCGGCAGCAGCGAATCCGTGCCGGCCTCCAGCCCCTCCACGGCGCGCAGCGCGATGGCGGGCCCCGAGGCGTAGGCCTCGATGCAGCCGTAGTTGCCGCACTTGCACTTGCGGCCGGTGGAGTCGATGGACATGTGGCCGATCTCGCCGGCGGCGTCACTCACGCCGTGGAAGATGCTGCCGTTCAGCACGATGCCGCCGCCGATGCCGGTGCCCAGGGTGAGCCCCACCAGCGTGTCCACGTTGCGGCCGGCGCCGAGCCACCACTCGCCGTACGTGGCGCAGTTGGCGTCATTGTCCAGGGTGGCGGGCAGCCCCACGGCGTTGGAGATCAGATCCCGCAGGGGGAAGTTGCGCCAGCCCAGGTTGGGCGTGTTGATGACCGTACCCGTGGCCCGGTCCAGCGGCCCCGGGGAGCCGATCCCCACCCCGGCGAAGTCATCCTCCGTGCCGCCGAACTCCGCCAGGATGTCCCGCCGTGCCTGGTCGATGAGGCCCACGATGCGGTCCACCACGAACTTGGCGCCGCGCACGGCTTCCGTGGGCACGCTGCGCAGCGCCAGCGGCGCACCGTCCCCCCCGTCCATGGGCATGACGCCCACGCCGATGTTGGTGCCGCCCAGGTCCACGCCGATGATCCACTTCTTGTCCCCGTACGGGGCGGTGCCGCCCGCCGCTGCCCCGGCCTGGCCGCTGCCCGCGGCGGGCTCGGCCTGACTTGCGCTCCCCGATGTAGGTTCAGTGGCAGCCATAAGCATCACGGTGAGGGTGAGTGCGTGCGGGCGCGCGGTGCGCGCCCCCTGCGAATGTGCCGCGTACCCCATGGCGCCTGCAAGTTGGCCTGGCCACGAGCCGGCGCGGGGACGTCGCTTGAATGCTCACTCCCCCACCTGCAACACCGCCAGGAACGCCTCCTGGGGGATCTCCACGCTGCCCACCTGCTTCATGCGCTTCTTCCCCTCGCGCTGCTTCTCCAGGAGCTTGCGCTTGCGCGAGATGTCTCCGCCGTAGCACTTGGCGGTGACGTTCTTGCGCAGGGCCTTGACCGATTCCCGGGCGATGATGCGGTTGCCGATGGCGGCCTGGATGGCCACCTCGAACATCTGCCGGGGGATGAGCTCCTTCAGCTTCTCGGCCACGGCGCGGCCCCACTCGTAGGCCTTGTCCCGGTGGATGATGATGCTGAAGGCGTCCACGGGGTCCCCGTTGATCATCATGTCCAGGCGGACCAGGTCACTCTTGCGGTACTCGATGGGGTCCCAGTCCAGCGAGGCGTAGCCGCGCGTGCCGCTCTTCAGCTTGTCGTAGAAGTCCAGGATGATCTCGGCCAGGGGGAGCTCGTAGGTGAACTCCACGCGGGCGGTGTCCAGGTAGTGCATCTCCTGGAAGCTGCCGCGGCGCTCGTGGCAGAGCTTCTGGACATTGCCGATGTATTCGGCGGGGCAGACGATGCGCGCACGTACGAAGGGCTCCTCGATGGACTCCAGGAAGTTGGGGTCCGGCATGGCGCTGGGGTTCTCGATGTGCGCGTCCGTGCCGTCCGTGCGATGGATCTGGTACTTCACGTTGGGCACGGTGGTGACCAGGTCCAGCTCGAACTCCCGCTCCAGCCGTTCCTGGATGATCTCCATGTGCAGGAGCCCCAGGAAGCCGCAGCGGAAGCCGAAGCCCAGCGCCAGCGACGACTCGGGCTCGTAGAAGAGCGAGGCGTCATTGACCTTGAGCTTCTCCAGGGCGTCGCGGAGCTCCTCGTACTGGTCCGAGTCCGAGGGGTAGAGCCCGCTGAACACCATGGGCTTGATCTCCCGGTAGCCCGGGATCATCTCGGACGCGCGATTGTCGGCATCGAAGACGGTGTCCCCCACCTTGGTGTCCGCCACCCGCTTGATGGCGGCCAGCAGGTAGCCCACCTCGCCGGCGCAGAGCTCCTCCACCTTGAAGCGGCCCAGGCGGAGGAAGCCCACCTCGTCCACCTCGTACGTGTTGCCGGTGGCGCCGAAGGCTATGTGCGTGCCGGGGCGGATGGCCCCGTCCACCACGCGGATGGTGGGCACGGCACCCTGGTAACGGTCGTAGTAGGAGTCGAAGATGAGGGCGCGTAGCGGCGCGTCGGGGTTCCCCTTCGGGGCCGGCACCTTCTTTACGATGGCCTCCAGAAGCTCGGGCACGCCGGTGCCCTCCTTGGCCGACACGGTGAGGATGTCATCGGGATCCACGCCCAGGAGCTCCACCAGCTCCTCCTTGCGGCGCTCCGGCTCGGCGCCGGGGAGGTCGATCTTGTTCAGGACGGGGATGATCTCCAGCCCCGCGTCCAGCGCCAGGAAGAGGTTGGAGAGCGTCTGCGCCTGCACCCCCTGCGAGGCGTCCACCACCAGCACCGCGCCCTCGCACGCCTGCAGCGAGCGGGACACCTCGTAGGTGAAGTCCACGTGGCCCGGCGTGTCGATGAGGTTGAGCTGATAGGTCTGTCCGTCCCGGGCGGCGTACGCCATGCGCACCGCGTGCAGCTTGATGGTGATGCCGCGCTCCCGCTCCAGATCCATGGCGTCCAGGACCTGCTCGTCCATCTCCCGCTTGGTGAGTGTCTTCGTCTCCTCGAGGAGACGGTCCGCCAGCGTGGACTTGCCGTGGTCGATGTGGGCCACGATGCAGAAGTTGCGGATCTGTTGCTGGCGCACGCGGTGTCCCGAAAGGCTTGTGTTTCAATGACTTCGCCGGAATTGACGCAGTCTAGAAAGATAACGCTCGGGGGGGGCGGGATCAATCGCGGCAGGGACGGGGAGCGGGGGCGGCCAACGCACGGGTGGTGAGTGGGCGCGGGCGTGCGGGGCGCTCGGAACTTTCGTACCGTGCGCCGCGTGGTTGAGCCAAAATATTCTATAGAATATTTTGGCGGCAGGCCGGGCCGGACCCTGCTTCTGTGCCGAGCGTTTCGGCACCTACCTTCCGGGGCTCCACCTTCCCCGCGAGCCGAGCGCTGCCTGGTCATGCTGCGTCCCCGCCCGCCCGGGGCCTACTCGATCCGTTCCGCCGTAGCCACGGCGCCGCCCGACACCCGCTCGGACGGCGCCATCCATGCGCGCTCGAGAACACTCAGTGCGGCTGTCGCTCCGTCCGCGCCCCACCGCGCGACAGCAGGAAGACGAGCACCACGGACACGAGCAGGAGGCCCGCGCCGATCAGCATGGGCAGCGTCTCGTGCAGCGCCAGCCCGTGGCCCAGGAAGTAGGGAAAGCCTATGGCCACCGCGGCGGCCAGGAGCGTCAGGATACTGCGTCCGAACGACATGGCGTGCGTCCTCCGTGCTTGATGGTCGATGCGGCGGTGGCGCCGCCGCTAGTTGCGGCCGCCGGCCGCCTCGCGCACCTGGCGGAGCCCCTCGGGCGTGTAGGCCGGCTTCTCCGTGTCCGCGGCGATGGTGTGCGCGAAATAGAAGGCAAGCTTGGCAATGCGGGCGGCCTTGTCCGTGTCGATCTTCTCCACGTGGTCCGAAGCCCGGTGGTAGTCCTCGTGGACGCCGGTGAAGAAGAACAGCGCCGGGATCTCCTTGGCCGCGAAGCTGAAATGGTCGCTGCGGAAGAAGAAGCGCTCCTCCGGCCAGATGTCCTCGGAGACCGTGAGGCGCAGGTCATCCCGGTAGCGGGTGGCCACCTCCTGCACGAGCGGCCCGAGCGACGACAGGTCCTGGCCGATGGCCACCACGCTGTCGGGATCGTTCCGGCCGATCATGTCCATGTTCACGTTGGCCACGATCTGGCCGAGCGGCACGGTGGGGTGGTCGGCGTAGTAGCGCGAGCCGAGCAGCCCCTTCTCCTCCCCGCTCACGGCCAGGAAGATGACGGAGCGGCGCGGCGGCGTGGGCAGCGCGGCGAACGCCTCGGCCATCTCCAGGATGGCGGAGGTGCCCGACGCGTCGTCGTCGGCGCCGTTGTAGATGGAGTCGCCGCTCTCGTCCGGGTTGCCGATGCCTACGTGGTCCATGTGCGCGCTGAAGATCACGTAGGTGTCGCGCAGCGCGGGGTCGCTGCCCGGCAGCATGGCCGCCACGTTGGGCGGCTGGTGGTCGCTGTCCACGTAGGGCGCGGCCAGGTGTACGGCGCCGAGCGCGGTGGGTCCGGCGCCGGGGGCGCGCGCCGCGAGTGCCTGGAGGTCCCCGCCAGCGGCGCGGACCAACTCCCGTAGCGGCTCGACGCGGATGTAGAAGGTGGGCAGCGCGGCCGCTGTGCTGCGCGTGGTCACGGAGCCCGCGGCGCGCGCGGCCACGTCGGCGGCGCTCAAGCCCTCCGGCAGCGCTACCACGAGCGCCGCGGCGCCCGCTTCATCGAGGGCGCCGCGTGTTGCGCCGAAGGCCTGCCGTTCCGCCCGGCTCCGCCCCACCGCGGCGGCATCGGTGACCAGCACCACCTTGCCCCGCACGGACGCGTCCGCCGGGCCCTCACCGGGGTGGTAGTAGACCATGTCCGCGCGGATCGGCGCGGTGGTGGCCGGCCCGGCGTAGAAGTCGGCCCCGTAGGTCAGCGAACGTGCGCGCGGCGCCGTCGCTTCGAAAACGGTGGCCTCCGTGGCCAGCTCGCGGATCACGTAGGGATAGCGCTGGAAGTAGGTGCCGTTCTCGCCGGCGGGCTCCAGGCCCATGGAGCGGAATTCGCTGACGATGTAGGCGGCCGCCGCCTCGAGGCCCTGGCTGGGCGTGTTCCGCCCCTGCAGGGCGTCGCTGGCCAGGAAGCCGATGCGGGCGTAGAAGTCGTTGGGCGTGATGGTGGCCGCGGCGCGGCGCAGTTCGGCGTCGGACGCCTGGGAGGAGGCGGGCGGCGCGCACGCCGCCAGGATCCCGAGGCCGAGAACGAAGGCGGTGAGGCGAGTCATGATGGTGCCCGTGTTCTGGGTTGCGCGCCGCGGGCGTTCCCCGGGCGCCCCGGCGTGGTCAACCCGCGCCGGTCGTGCCCGAAAATTATCCGTGCGGGCGGCGCCGCACCACCCTCCCCGGGGCGCGCGCCGGCCCTACAACAACTCGGCGGAGAGGCGGGCCAGCCGCTCGCGGAAGGCGCGGTCGTTGGCCTCGAACCACGCGCGCGCCGCGCGGCCGAGCGCCGCCTTCTCCGCTGTGGGACGGGTGATCAGGTCGGCGATGGCGCGCTCCAGGGCGGCCGGGTCCACGTGGAAGTTGTAGCCCAGCTTGCGCGGCTCACGGCGCGCGTACGGGACCAGCACGCCGCGCTCCGGGCCGACCAGCTCGTTCATGGGCGGGGCGTCCGTGGTGAGCGTCACCGCCGCGCAGGACATGGCCTCCACGATGTAGTGCCCCCACCCCTCACTGCGGGACGGGCACAGGTGGACGCCGCACGCGTTCTGCAGCGCGCGCAACTCGTCGTCGGCCAGGTAGCGCGCGATGCGCTCCACGTTCGGCGGCAGGCTCGCCGCCGGCGTGGCGCCACTGTGCTGGATGAGCGTGAGCTCCGGCCACTCGGGGTGGCGCCGCCAGACGTCGAGCAGCTCCGCGGTGCCCTTGAGGTTGCTGCCACCGGCCAGGTGGAAGAAGCGGCCATAGTCGGGTGTGGCAACCGGCAGGGCGCGGTCCACGGAGGTGAAGCCCAGGTAGTGCACGGAGGGGTGCAGCGCACCGAAGATCGCCTGCGCGTGCCGGCTCTTGCACAGGATGTGCTCCATGCGCGCCAGCAGCGGGACCAGGCGGCGGGCGTAGCGCTCCTGGTTGGGCACCAGCACGTAGCGGCCGGCGCTGCGCAGCCAGCGGGCGGTGACGCGCTCCAGGAAGAGCAGCGTTTCGTCGGCGCGCGGGCGGCCGTAGAAGCGGCGCAGCGGATTGATGCTCCGGTAGTGCGAGAAGGCGGGCTCGCGGCCCAGCGCGGTCAGCGCGTCCGCCAGCAGGCGCACGTCGCGATCCATGCCCACGCGGTTGGTGCGCGCCACGATGCGGAGTTGGGGTGCCAAACGGATTTCCTGGTGGAGGGTGGAAGCGATGCCGATGATAGGACATCGCGGGCAGCTACGCACGCCCGCCAGGCGCCGCGCCGGGGCGGCAGCCGCCACCGCCACCGATTGCCCACAACGCCGCGTCTTGCTAAGATCGCCGCCCGCTCATGAATGATGCCCGCACCACCCCGGCCGACCGCGCTGACCTGCTGCAGCCCCACGAGCTGGCCGCACTGGGCGGCATGGAGTTCGTGGCCCGCCGCGTGGTGGAGGGCTTCCTGGCCGGGCTGCACCGCTCCCCGCACCGGGGCTTCTCGGTGGAGTTCGCCGAGCACCGCATGTACCAGCCGGGGGACGACCTGCGCTACATCGACTGGCGCATGTACGGCCGCTCGGACCGCTACTACATCAAGCAGTTCGAGGAGGAGACCAACCTGCGCGCCTACCTGCTGGTGGACGCCAGCGCCTCCATGGCGTGGTCCTCGGATCCGGGCCGGCTGCCGCCCAAGCTGTGGTACGCCAAGCAGCTGGCGGCGTGCATGGCGCTCCTGCTGCTGCGCCAGGGGGACGCCGTGGGGGCCGTGGCGTTCGCCGAGCGGACGACCGCCCGCATCGGTCCGCGGGGCGGGCGGCGCCACTGGCACGAACTGCTGCGTGCCCTGGAGCCGCTCGAGGCCGCGGGCGGCACGGACGCGGGCACGGCGCTGCGCGACATCGCGGGCCAACTCACGCGGCGCGGCCTCGTGATCCTCTTCTCCGACCTGCTGGTGGACCCCGAGAGCACCCGCCTGGCGCTCCGCTTCCTGCGCCACCGTGGTCACGAGGTGCTGGTCTTCCATCTGCTGGATCCCGGGGAGCGGGAGCTGCCGGGTGTGGGCGACGCCCGCTTCGTGGACCCCGAAACGGGCGAGGAGATGCCGGTGAGCGTGGCCGACCTGCGCGGCGAGTACCGGGACGCCGTGGCGGCGGCGCTGGAGGAATGGCGGGCCACCCTGGCGCCCCTGGGGATCGACTACGTCGTGACCGCCACGGACGCTCCCATGGCGGAGGCGCTCCGGGCCTACCTGGCCAAGCGCGAGCGGCTGGGATGAGGCGGAGGACGCCATGGGCGTTCTGAGCCCCCTCTTCCTGCTGCTGGGCGCCGCGGCCGCCGTGCCGCTGGTGCTCCACCTGCTGCAGCGCCACCAGGGCCCCCGGCTGGTCTTCCCCGCGCTCCGCTACCTGCGCCGGGCAGAGCGGGAGAGCGCGCGGCGCGAACGCCTGCG
>Ga0214473_10004439_pt1 | contig 16869 bp, 11 predicted proteins | sample RVTome_7_FD_203509 | JGI IMG/M metagenome (GOLD analysis project Ga0214473, IMG submission 203509) | Soil microbial communities from uranium-contaminated site in the Upper Colorado River Basin, Wyoming, United States - RVT98D197 | ecosystem: Environmental > Terrestrial > Soil > Contaminated >... | reverse complement strand
CTTAACACCAATTAGGAAAACAATGGAAGGGGAAAAGAGATACATCGCAGTCGAGGGTCCTATCGGCGTGGGCAAGACGAGCCTAGCCAGGATGTTGGCCGCGGAGCTGGACGGCGATCTGCTCCTCGAACAGACGGATGCAAACCCCTTTTTGGAAAAGTTCTACCGGGACCGAAAGAGACACGCTTTGCAAGCCCAGCTCTTCTTCCTCCTCACCCGCTACCAACAACAAAAGGATCTCAGCCAGCTCGATCTCTTCCAGAAGATGATTATCAGCGACTACCTCTTCGACCGCGACAAGATCTTCGCCCACATAAACCTTGACAAAGACGAGCTGAGGCTGTATGATGAAATTTATAGCCTCTTGGAGGCGAGGATCACGCGGCCCGATCTGGTGATCCTCTTACAGGCCCGGCCCGAGATCCTCAAAGAGAGGATTAGGACACGGGGGAAACGCCTTGAGAGGGACATCTCGCCCGAGTATTTAGAGGAGGTGGTAGAGGCATATAAGGATTATTTCTTCTATTACAGCGATTCCCCTCTTCTGGTCGTGGATGCAACGGAGATCGATTTCGTCCGGAGCAGGGAGGATTTTGAGGATCTCTTGAAGGAGATCAGAGGGACCAGAAAGGGGACATGGTATTACATGCCGCTTGGATCTAGGTAAGGCTGGACCGAGACGGAAGGCGCTACAAAGCAAGAGAATCAGGGGAAAAAAGAGGCCTTCTGGACTGTCCAGAGGGCTTTTGATTTTAATGCCAGGGCATAGATCAAGGAGGGTACAATGACCCAGAAGATAACAGTACCAGGCATAAAAGCGATGAAAGCAGGGGATGAAAAGATCACCATGCTCACCGCCTATGATACCCCTTTTGCGCGGATCCTGGATCAGGCCGGAGTGGACATCCTCCTCGTCGGCGATTCGGTGGGTTCGGTGGTGGCCGGGTTTTCCAATACCCTGCCGGTCACCATTGAGGAGATGATCTACCACACGAGGGCCGTGGTCAAGGGGGTAGCACGGGCCTTAGTGGTCATCGATATGCCCTTCATGTCCTATCAGATCAGTAACGAGGATGCCAAGCGCAACGCCGGCAGGATGATCAAGGAGAGCGGTGCTGAGGCGGTAAAATTGGAGGGGGGCATGAAGATGAAGGGGGTCATCAAGGCCATCGCGGACATCGACATCCCCGTCATGGGCCACATCGGTCTGACCCCCCAGTCCATCCACCAGATGGGGGGGCATAAGGTGCAGGGGAAGGTGGAGGAACAAAAGCGAAAGATCATGGAGGATGCCCTGGCAGTAGAAGAGGCCGGGGCCTTTTCCGTAGTAATGGAGTGCATCCCAACTGAGTTGGCTGCAGAGATCACTGAACGATTGACCATCCCCACCATCGGCATCGGCGCAGGAATCCACTGCGACGGGCAGGTGCTGGTGATTCATGACGTGCTGGGTCTGATGGGGAATTTCCGCCCCAAATTCGTGAAGAGCTATGTCGATCTGCGCCAGGTCATCTCCCAAGCGGTAGAGAACTATATGGATGAAGTAAGGAAGGGAAAATTCCCCACCGAGGAACACAGCTTTCACCTTTGAGGAACAATGGAGATCATCGTCCAGACTAAGGAGATGCAGCGGCGTGCGGAGCAACAACGACGGCAGGGGATGACCATTGCCTTTGTCCCCACCATGGGGTTTCTGCACGAAGGGCATCTCTCCTTGATGCGGGAGGGGAAAAAGAGGGGAGATTGCTTGGTCACCAGCATCTTCGTCAACCCGACGCAATTCGGTCCGGCGGAGGACTACCACAGATACCCGCGGGACTTGAAGCAGGACCTCAAGTTAATCCAGGGTGTTGGTGTGGATATCTGTTTCACCCCTTCCGTTGCCGAGATCTACCCCGACGGGTTTCAGACCTTTGTGGAGGTGGAGCGTGTTACCCAGAACCTCTGCGGCATCTCTCGCCCCAGCCACTTTCGCGGGGTGACCACGGTGGTAGCCAAGCTCTTCAACATCGTAAAACCCCACCTTGCCCTCTTCGGTCAAAAGGATTACCAGCAGTTGGTCGCCATCAAGCAAATGGTCAGGGATCTCAACATGGATGTTGAGGTCATCGGCATGCCCACCATCAGGGAATCCGATGGCCTGGCCATGAGCTCGCGCAACACCTACCTCAATCCCAAAAAAAGGAAAGAGGCAGCGCGTCTCTATCGATCCTTAATAAAAGGAAAGGAACTCTTTGCCCTCGGTGAAAGGAGCGCGGCAACAATCCTGCAAGAGGTCAAGAGAATTATCGAGGAGGATAAAGCAGCCGTCATCGATTATGTCAAGCTCTGCGATGCCCATACCCTGGAGGATATCGAGGAGATTAAGGGAGAGGCGGTTATCGCCTTAGCCGTCAAGATGGGCAAAACGAGACTGATCGACAACATCATCCTTAAGGAGGAATAACAGTGCAACGGATCATGTTAAAGGCCAAGATTCATCGGGCGAGGGTAACCGATGCAAACCTCGACTACGAGGGAAGCATCACCATCGATGAAGAGCTCATGGAGGCTGCAGACATCCTCCCCTTCGAACAGGTCCATATCTATAATGTGACCAACGGAAACCGCTTTGAAACTTATGCCCTCAAGGGCAGGCGGGGTTCCGGCGTCATCTGCATCAACGGCGCTGCCGCCCACAAGGCGACGACTGACGACCTGATCATCATCGCCAGCTATGGCCTTCTCGACGAGGAGGAATATACCCACCATCGCCCCAAGCTCGTCTACGTTGATGAAGCGAACAGGATTATCCAAGTAAAATCCTAAGATTGACAAAACAATCAATTGGATTATTATTTATAGAGCTAAGGCCCTCGGAAAAGCGCTTGTCGGGGAAAAGAGGGCGATGTCTTTTTGTGTCTTGAGGCAGGAAACAATGAAGAACAGGCTGATGACCTTCCAGGATATCGTCACCAGGTATCGGCGGGGGGAAAATCTCTTCGACATCACCATAGATAAGTGGACGGGGATCAAGGAGTCTTTCCATGCCGTGGAACAGATATCTGAACTCGCTCCTATTATTAGGAGCGCCCGTTCGGGAGGGGCCTTCTGTTTAGAGTATCAAGAGAGCTGCCTTATCTGCCCGTTGGAGCGATGGTGCAGGGACCAAGAAGGCACCTACCAAACCATCGTCAAGCTCATGTATCTGTACGCCTCCAGCGGCCACCGGGAATTTAAAAACCAAACCATAAGACACATTGATAAATTTTTAGAGGAGTTGGAGGAATACAAGGAGGAGTTTCGGCGGAGGCTCAACTGAGATGTCTCATCGGAACCAGGTCATCGCCCTGCGCAAGCTGCTAGCCTACGTCCTGCAACACCGCCCTGATGAATTCGGATTGGTCCTTGACGAGGAGGGCTTCGTCTCCTTCAAAGAACTGCAGCAGGCGATCACCGAGGAGGAGGGATGGTCGTATGTCAGGCGCTCTCATATCATAGAGGCGATCTATGCCAGCGACCGCGAGCGGTTTGAGCTCAAGGACGACAGGATCAGAGATGCCCTCTTTACCCCGATACCTTATGAGCCTGTATCGCCCCCCAAGATACTCTATCAGGGAACCAAGCGCCGGGCATATCCCCACATCCTCCAGCAAGGCCTCGCCCCCCAAGGGCGCACATACTGCCTTCTCGCCACCTCGCCGGAGCTCGCCAGAAGGATAGGCAGACGCCGTGACTCCGACCCTATACTGGTGGAGATCCAGGCCCAGAGGGCCTTTGAAAACGGTATCATTTTCTATCAGGCCAACCCGTTGATCTATCTGGTAAACTATATCCCCCCATCCTATATCATGGGTCCGCCTCTCCTGCCGGAGCAGAAGCCTTCGTCACAGAAGCCGCCTGAAAAGAGAATGCCGGAACATGAGCGCGATCTCCCGGGCACCATCCTACTCAACCTGAGGATGGAACCGCTGTATAAGGAAGAAAACGGAAAGGGCTGGAAGTACCATTCCCGTCGCAACCGCCGCGGCCAGCGCCAAGTTTAGGAATTGATATCAATTAATGAAGGAGGGAAATCATGGCAGAGGACAAGGAGGAAAAAAAGAGCTTTCGGGTTATTGATAAAAGGGTCGAGGCGGACGCTGCGGAGAAAAAGGAAAAGGTAAAGAAAGAAACAAGGACCCAGGGAAAAGAGGCGCAGACAGAGCAGTCTCCTCCCGTGCCCGAGGTCACCTTCTCTGCCTTTGTCTACTCTCTGAGCACCTCCGCCCTGGTCCACCTGGGAGAGATCCCGGAGCCCATCACCGAGAAGATGGACAAGAACCTTCCCCTGGCGAAACAGACCATCGACATTCTGGGGATACTCCAGGAAAAGACTAAGGGGAACCTCACGCAGGAGGAGGAAAACCTGCTCAACAGCTTCCTCTACGATCTGCGCATGCGCTATGTCAAGGCCATGGGGTAATAGCGCTTTGAAAGATTAAAATGAGAGAATGTCTGCTCGGAGGATGGGACCCTTAATCCCTTCTCCCCTCTTCTGCCAGCCTCCGCAAGATGTCCCAAAAGGCCCCGCGGTACCCCCTCTTGATGGCCTCCATGAGCACGTCGTTGGCGTTGTAATTGTAGTTGGCCTCAACCTCCTCCCCGCCGCCGAAGAAGAACCGCTCATCCCTTTTTACCAGCGAGGCGATAAAAGGGTACAACTCATCCCCCATTGCTTGGGAAACATAGAATACAGGGGCAAAAAAATTGGCGTTTATTGAACCCCGCACATTGGCATTGCCCTGCTCGATATCCGCCAGGGCGATCTTTGCCAGCCGCGTCCCCGGGTAGATCCTGACCCCGGCCGAGATCCCGACCCGTGAAGGTTCGATCTCTTTCATAAAGGAGATGGCGAAGGTCAAACTCTCCTTGTCCTCTCCCGGACCACCCAGGAGCAGGTCATACATAAAGGGGACTTTCAGCCTGTGGCAGATGGCAGCTGTCTCTCTCAGAGCGGCATTAGTAAAAGGTCTGCCCAGGTTCTTGAGCATGCGATCTGCCGCATGATCAACACCGAAGTTTATCCCCCTGCACCCAGCCCGTACCATCAAGATAGCCAGTTCCTCGGTAAAAGGAACCGGGCTCAGATAAGCGTACCACCCGACCTGTTCACCCAACCCGCGCCTGATGATCTCCTCGCAGACTGCTACCGCATGGTTATAGGGAAGGTTGAACTCGCTGTCGCACAAATGCAGGTAATCCACGCCCTGAGCCAGAAGGGCCTCTATCTCGTCGGCAACCAGCGAAGGCGGTCTCAGGCGATACCTCCTCCCCTTTGCCAGGGGATCCGCACAATAGATGCAACTCTGCTCGCACCCGCGCTTGGTCTCGACTCCCCCCATCCCCCCCTCGAGGAGGTACCGCAGGTTATCTGCCGCCTCCCTGCGCGCAAGGGGAAGATCCAACAGCTCCGGCAGCTCAGGGGGATTGCAGTGATATCCCCCGCTGGCCAAAGGGCCACCTCCGGTTTGGCCAGAGCTACTGGCCAAGGGGCCACCTTCGGCTCCGGCTTTCCTGTAGATCAGACCGGGGATGTTAAAAAGCTCCTCCCCTGCTACCATCCGTTTCACGATGGCAGGAAAAACCCATTCCCCATCCCCCCAGATCCCCAAATCAACCTCCAGATAAGCTAAGATAGGTTCAGGCATCACCGAGAAACCGACCCCTCCCAGGATGATGGGACGAGAGGTCTTTTCCTTTATATAGTTGAGTATCTCTTTTATGCGCGGGAGGATGAATGCCTGACTCAGATAGTAGCAATCGTCCGTGTTGCGCACCGTGACCCCGATGGCCAGGGGGTCATGCCCATTGAAATAGGCATCCAAAGCTTCTTTACATGAGGTTGCAAAACAGAGATCAATCAGATCCACCGTAAAACCAGCTCGTTCCAAGGCACTAGCGACATAGTCGAGGCCGATGGGCGCGACTGCAGGCTTCATCTCATTGGGGTTGACCAGGAGGACCCTGCTGTTATCTTCGGATTTTGGTGGCATCACGCACACTCCAGATAAAAAACTATAGCACCCCCCCTTCCTCACGACAATCCCATGTTACCACCATCCTTGTATAGGAAAGTTTAACCACGAAGGTCACGAAGAAACACGAAGGTTAAAGATAAATTAAAGATTTTAGATTACTTCGTGTATTTCGTGTTCTTCCCGGAGGTGGCCCTTTGGCCAGTGGTGAAAAATTAGGTGATGAGGATGTCATCGCGTGCAAAAATAAGCTATAGTGTAAGAACCTTTTCTCTGGATGAGGCCATGGAGATAAAAGATCGCATAGCATTTGCCAAAGGGGAACGAAGCGTTGACCTCCTCTTAACAAACGCCCAGCTGATCAATGTCTTTTCCGGGCGGATCGAGGCGACCCAGTCTGTCGCCATCGCTCAGGGGCAGATAGTGGGCTTTGGCGAGTACCCTGCGAAGGAAATACTGAACCTGGAGGGCAAATTTCTCGCCCCTGGCTTTATCGACGCCCACGTGCATGTCGAGAGCAGCATGGTGGGGGTAGGGAGTTATGCCAGGGCAGTTATCCCGCACGGCGTGACAACCATCGTGACCGACTTTCACGAGATCGCCAACGTCATGGGTATCAAGGGGATAGAGCTCATGCGCAAGGGCAGCGAAGCTATCCCCCTCAACCTCTTCGTTATGCTCCCCTCGTGCGTGCCAGCCACGCATCTGGAAACCGCAGGGACCAAGATCCGGGCAGATGACCTCAAAGACCTCATGCAGGAGCAATGGGTAAAGGGGCTCGGGGAGATGATGAACTTCCCCGGCGTGATCCATGGTGATCCCGAGGTGCTTAGCAAGATCTCCCTGGCGCAAGGCAAACGCGTGGACGGCCATGCCCCTGGGTTGAGCGGCAAGGAGCTGGACGCCTATATCGCCGCCGGTATCTCCTCGGATCACGAATGCACCACCAGGGCAGAGGCTGAGGAAAAGCTGAGCAAGGGCATGTACATCATGATCAGGGAGGGGTCCACGGCCAAGAACTTGGAGCAGCTGATCAGCATCTGCACCCACCTCAATGCCCGCCGCTGCATGTTCGTTACCGATGACTGTGATCCCGAGGACCTCATCACCCAGGGAGGCGTCGATCATTGCATAAGAAAGGCCATCCAACTCGGCCTCGACCCGATCATCGCCATACAGATGGCCACTATCAACCCCGCCCAATACTTCCCCCTTCCGGAGATCGGCGCCATCGCCCCTGGGTATCGGGCCGATTTGGTGGTGATAGAAGACCTCAGAGAGGTCAAGATCAGCCAGGTTTACAAGGCAGGCCGCCTGGTAGCTGAGAAAGGTAAAATATTCACCGGCGTTATTGATGAGAACAAGCTGAAAGCCGAGAATACCTTTCACCTCCCCAAAATCACCGCAAAGCAGTTCCAAATCAAGGCCCAGGCAGGCAGGGCAAAGGTCATCGAGATAATCCCCCAGCAGGTCATCACCAAAAAGAGCGTCTCTGAGGTGAAGATAGGGGATGGCTTGGCTGTGGCAGACCCCTCGCGTGACATCTTAAAGATCGTGGTAGTGGAGCGGCACAAAGAGACAGGGAATATAGGGCTTGGGTTCGTCAAGGGATTCGGCCTGCGCAACGGCGCTATCGCCTCCTCCGTGGCCCATGACTCCCATAACATCGTGGTGGTGGGTACGGATGATGAAGACATGGCCCAGGCAGTGCAGGGGATCGTTGAGATGCACGGAGGGTTGATCGCCGTGAAGGAGGGAAAGACCTTGGCCTCCCTGCCTTTACCCATCGGCGGCCTGATGTCCGATCGATCCATTGAAGAGGTCAGGGATGGACTCAACCTCCTGAACCAGAGGGCAAGGGAGGTGGGGTGCACACTGGAAGAGCCTTTTATGGCCCTCTCCTTTTTGGCCCTCCCCGTGATCCCGGAACTCAAGATCACCGATAAGGGCCTGGTGGATGTAACACAATTCAAGATCGTCCCCCTGTTCGGGGATGCCTAATACCTCTTAAGCTTCAACCATCGCAATACCTAGATACCTCTTCCCATACATAACCCAACCACACGTTAAAGTCACCTTTTATTCATACGTTTCGTTCTTGTTGACAAGGGGCCTCTTAGTAGATATAATTTTACAAGGAGGATATGAATGATCTTCACATTATCCTCTATATATTTTCTTGTCGTTTCACTGAGCCTCACTAAATACGGGGAACCACATCCACCTACAATAAATCGAAACACCTTCCGGCCATTTAAAATTCACCCTCATGCTCAAGAATCTCTTAGGGAAGGCATTAAGCCTTACCTCTTTGAGAAAGACCACTAGATGAAAGACCAAGATAAAACTCAAAAGCAACCCACCAAAGAACTGACCCAATTGCGCCGACGAATTGTGGAGTTGGAGAAAAAAGATACCGAGCGCAAGCAGGCCGAGGAGGCGCTGCGGGAGAGCGAGGAACGATACCGTGTGCTGTTTGAGGAAGCCCGGGACGGCATCGCGCTGGCCGATGCAGATACCGGTATCCTGCTGGACTGCAACCAGGCGCTGGCGGATTTAATTGGCAGAAAAAGGGCGGAACTGATCGGGCAACATCAGGCCATTCTGCACCCTCCCTCCAGCAATAACACAGGATTATCCACAACATTCAAGAAGCACCTGACTAATAAAAAGGGACAGGTGCTGGAAACGCAAGTTCTTACCGTGACGGGTGAAATCAGAGAAGTGGAAATCAAAGCCAACTTGCTGTATCTCCAAGGAAGGAAAATGTTGCAGGGGATATTCCGCGACATCACCGAGCGCAAGCAGGCGGAGGAGGCGCTGCGCAAAAGTGAGGAGAAATATCGAAGCATTATTGAGAACATTCAGGAAGGCTATTTTGAGAATGACCTTGCCGGCAATTTTACTTTCCTTAATGATGCGCTGTGCAGAATTATAGGATATCCCAGAGAGGAATTGATCGGAAAGAATAACAGGCAGTATACAGATGAAAAAACCGCTAAAAAAATCTATCAGGTCTATAATAGAATCTACAGAACAGGGGAACCGAGTAAGGGGATTGAGGAGGAATATATCAGAAAAGACGGGACTACATTATTTGCCGAACTTTCGGTATCTCTTATCAGTGATGCAGAAGGCAAACCGATCGGATTCCGGGGTATTGCTCGGGACGTCACCGAGCGCAAGCAGGCAGAGGCGGCGCTGCGCGAATCTGAAACTCGGTTCCGAACGCTCTTTGAGGCGATTCCCGATACCGTCCTGGTCCACGATGATGACGGTACGATCCTTCATATCAATGAGATCGGCGCGCATCGACTCGAATGGTCTGCGCAAGACCTGGTAGGCAAGAATCTGCGCGCAATCGTGACCCCTGAAAACCGTGCCTCAATTGCAGATCACGACAGGGAAATGCGAAAGGTCGGCTGGTGTAGGTTCGAAACGACATACGTTTCGAGCAGCGGATGGCGGATCGCGGTCGACGTCAACGAGCGCCCGATAAAGTTCGGCAAGGAGAAGGCAATCCTGAGCGTGGCGCGCGACATCACCGAGCGCAAGGAAGCAGAGAAAGCTTTAGTAAGAGAAAAAAATTTCTCCAATGCCATCATAAACAGCTCTCCCGGCCTATTGTTTGTCTTTGATGAGAAGGGAAATATCATACAATGGAATAGTAGTGCGGAAAGAGTCACCGGATATGCCGCAAGTGAGATATCAAAAATGAATGTTCTTGAATTCGTTGCCAAAGAAGATACAAAGATTGCTGCTGAGGCAGTGCAGGAAGCCCTCACCAAAGGTCAGGCTTCGGTAGAAATAAATGTACTGTCGAAATCGGGAAAGAGGATTCCCTTTTATATCATAGGACTACGCTCAAAAATTGAAAATGCCAACTGTGTTGTTTGCACCGGCATTGACATCACCGAACGCAAGGAGTCGGAGGCGGCACTTAAAGAATCTGAACAGAGATTTAGGACCATCTTTGAGGGGGCGATTGACGGGATACTTCTGGCGGATATAGAAACTAAAAAATTCCATACCGGCAATGCAATGATTTGCAAAATGCTCGGTTACAGCCTGGAAGAGATCAAGAATCTAGGTGTAATGGATATTCACCCCCAGGCATCTCTCCCCTTTGCCATGGAGCAATTTGACAAGCTTGGAAAGGAGAAGATAAGCAAAACCAGCGAACTGCCGGTTAAGCGAAAGGATGGCAGCGTTTTTTATGCGGAAATTTCCGCGGCCCTGCTGAAGTTGGATGGCGGAAGTTATCTCATGGGTTCATTCAGGGACATCACCGAGCGCAAGCGGGCAGAGGAGGAAGTCAAACGCAGTTACGAACAACAACGGCAGGCCTTACTAGCAACGGTTAGTGCCCTGGCAACAACAGTCGAGATGAAGGACCAATATACCGCCGGTCATCAACCGCGGGTGACGCAGTTGGCCTGCGCCATTGCTGAGGAGATGGGCCTTCCTGCTGGGCAGATCGAAGGTATTCGCATGGCTGCGTCCATCCACGATATCGGCAAGATCATGGTCCCTGCCGAAATCCTCAACAAACCTGGGCCGTTGACAGAACTCCAATTCGAGATGATAAAAATGCACCCCAAGGCCGGCTATGATATATTGAAGGGAATACAGTTTCCGTGGCCGGTCGCCGAGATCGTGCAGCAACATCACGAACGACTGGATGGCTCCGGATATCCCCAAGGGCTTTCAGGAGAAGAGATCATGCTGGAGGCGCGGATCTTGATAGCGGCTAATGTCGTCGAGGCCATGACCGCACACCGGCTCTACCGCCCGGCCCTCGACATAAAAGAGGCTCTCGCGGAGATCTCAAAAAACAGGGGTATCTTGTATGACCCCACAGTGGTCGACGCCTGCATAAAACTTTTTACAGAAAAAGCATTTATGTTCAGCGACGGGGTGGGAAAACCGCGTTCGCCACGAGCCGCTGAGTAGTAATTTGCCATACTAAAAGCCCATCCGCACCCCCATCCTGCTGCCGAATCAGGCACAACCGTCCTTTTTGTTCACACATTTTGTTCATGTTGACAAGGTATCTGCTGATAGGTATAATTTTTGCAGGAGGATATGCATGATCTTCACATTATCCTCTATCTGTTTTTCTGTCGCCTCACGTAGCCACGCTGAATACGGGGAACCACATCCACCTACCATAAATCGAAACACCTCCCGGCCATTGAAAATGCACCCTCTTGCTGCCCACGAATCTTTTGGGAAAGGTAATGAGCCCGGCCTATTTGAGAGACAGTAAAAAATGAAAGACAAAGATAAAACTCAAAAGCACTCCAACAAAGAATTGGCCCAACTGCGCAGTCGTATTGCCGAGCTGGAGGCAGCGGGACGCAAACGCAACCAGTTCGAAGATGCCCTGCGCTTGGAGCGGGATAAGGCAAAACACTACCTGGATATCGCTGAGGTTATCCTCATCGCATTGAACAAAAAGGGAGAGATCACCCTTATAAATAGAAAAGGCAATCAAGTACTTGGATATAAAAAAAGGGAACTCCTCGGCAAGAATTGGTTCACAACCTGTCTGCCCTCACCTATTCGCACGAAGATGAAGAGAGGGTTCCTGAAACTCATGACAGGCAAGCGGAAATTAACTGAATTCTATGAAACGCCAGCCCTGACGAAATCAGGCACAGAAAAGACTATAGCGTGGCATAATAGCCTTTTGAAAGATGCGCAAGGAAACACTATCGGCACGATGAGTTCAGGAGAAGACATCACTGGATTGAAACAGGCAGAGGAGACACTGCGGCAGAAAACAGAAGAATCAGAGTCACAATACCGCGCGACACTAAATTCAATGAGAGACGCGATCCACGTCATAGACAAAAACTTACGATTTGTTATATTCAACGATGCCTTCAAGCGATGGAATGAGGAGCTGGGTCTGGAAACTAACGTGATTGGGCGGACAGTGGCTGAAGTTTTTCCTTTTTTGCCGAAAAAGATTGGTGACGAATACCGCCACGTGTTTAAAACGGGAAAACCCCTCATCACAGAAGAGAACATCAAGATAAATGGCAGAGAATATATTACCGAAACACGCAAGATACCCATCTTCGAAGGCAGCAAAGTTACTCGAATTGTCACGATTATCCGCAACATCACCGAGCGCAAGCGGACAGAAGATGAGACACGTGAGTCCAAACAAATGCTGGTGAAGACATTTTCCAGCTTAAGGGATGCTCTCCTGATCATTGACGCCAAGACGCTAAAAATTCTCGACTGCAATCCCGCAGCGTCAGAGATCTTCAAGTATGATCGTAACGAGATGGTTGGTCAAACAGTAAATTTTCTTCACGTGGACGGTAAGACACTTGAAGAATTCAGAAGGCATCTCTTCGCTGCTATAAAAAAACAGGGGTTTTTGAGCCGATTTGAATTTAAGATGAAGCGTAAGGAAGGGTCGATCTTCCCCACTGAACACAATGTTACACCCATAGAAGATGAGCAAGGCGATCGGATCATATGGGTAAGCATAGTGCGCGATATCACTGAGCACAAGCGCGCGGAGGAATTGCTGCGGGAGAGCGAGGCAACGTTGCGGGCCCTCATTAATGCACCGACAGATTCCATCCTGCTGCTGAATTCCCAGGGGGTGATTCTGGATCTCAATGAAATCGCCGCAGAAAGACTTGGAAAAAGCAGAGATGAACTGATTGGCACCCTTGCCGATAGCTCTCTCCCTAAGGATGTTGCCAAGAAGCGGAGGTCAATCATTTCGCAGATCTTGGAGACAGGCAGAGAAGTCAGGTTTGAGGATAAGCGCAATGGTATCTGGTTCGATACGGTGGCACACCCCATAACGGATAAAGATGGTGTTATCAGTAAGATCGCAATCATTGCCCGCGATATAACCGAGCGCAAGCGCGCGGAGGAAAAATTGCGGGAGAGCGAAGAACGATATCGTTTGCTGTTTGAGGAAGCCCGGGACGGCATCGCGCTGGCCGATGCAGATACCGGTATCCTACTTGATTGCAACCAGGCGCTGGCGGATTTAGTTGGTAGAAATAGGGCGGAATTAATCGGTCAACATCAGGCCATTCTGCACCCTCCCTCCGGCAATAACACAGGAATATCCGCAACATTCAAGAAGCACCTGACTAATAAAGAAGGACAGGTGCTGGAAACGCAAGTTCTTACCGTGACGGGTGAAAGCAGAGAAGTGGAAATCAAAGCCAACTTGTTGTATCTCCGCGGAAGGAAAATGTTGCAGGGAATATTCCGCGACGTCACCGAGCGCAAGAAGGCGGAAGAAGCGCTGCACAAAAGTGAAGATAAATATCGAACCATTCTTAAAAATATCGAAGAGGGATATTATGAAGTAGACCTTGCCGGCAACTTTACCTTTTTCAACGATGCCATGTGCCGAATATGGGGGTACCCCAAAGAGGAATTGATGGGCATGAATAACCGGCAGTACACAGATAAAGAGAGCGCAAAAAGACTGTTTCAGAAGTTTAATGAAGTCTACAGAACAGGGCGACCCGGTAAAGGATATGATTATGAGATTATAAAAAAAGATGGAACCAGGGGTTACGTTGAGACATCTATATCGTTGCAAAAAGATTCTTCAGGTAAAGCGACAGGGTTTAGGGGAATTATTCGAGACATCACCGAACGCAAGCAGGCAGAGGAGATATTGCGAGAAAGTGAGGAGAGGTTTCGCCTTGCATTTGAGAATGCCAACACCGGTGTGTGCTTGGTAGACCTCGAAGGAAATTTGACAAAGGTTAATAGCAAGATGTGCGAAATCTTCGGTTACGCGAAGGCAGAGCTCGAAAAAATGACGATCAACGATATCGCCCATCCGGAAGACATGGATAAAAGCCCTCAGTTCATACAAAAAACGTTACGGGGAGAGATAGATCGCGCCACGTTCGAGAAACGGTACATCCATAAAAAAGGGCACGTGGTAACCTGTGAGGTTTCCAGTTCGCTTGTCCGCAATGCCGAAGGCGCACCCTTATACTTCATTTCGCATGTGCATGATATCACCGAGCGCAAGCAGGCAGAAAAGGAGATCGAGCGGCTGTCTTTCTTCCCGAAGTTGAACCCCATGCCGATAGTAGAGTTCGGCCAAAAAGATCAGCTCACGTACGCCAATCCTGCCGCCAAACACTTATTCCCGGACCTTGACAAAAAGCAGGATGAACATCCCTTCGTGGCCGAGCTTAAGGCTTTTTTCCCCGAGCTCCGCAAAAAAAGAAAAAAATATATTGTGCGCGAAGTAAAAGTAGGTGACGGCTGGTATTCACAAGTTATTGTCTTGGTCGATCCTGAGCACATTCGCATATATTCCGCCGACATCACCGACCAGAAGAGATTAGAAGAAATTCTGGAAAAGGAGCGGGCGGAGCTTAAACTTATTATCGATTCTTCGCCGATTATAGTTTTTTATAAAGATAAAGATGGGAGATTTATACGCGTTAATAAGCTATTTGCTGAAGCACTGAAAATGCCCGAGGAAGATTTTGTGGGCAAAACAGTCTTTGATCTCTATTCTCCAAAGATCGCGCAAGGCATGACGGACGATGACCAAGAGGTTTTACAATCCGGGCGTTCAAAACTTAATATAATAGAACAATATGAATCTGCAAGCGGCACAAGATGGGCGCGGACGGACAAGATTCCGATTTTTGACAAAGATGGCAGTACAATCGGTCTCATAGGTTTTGCACAAGACATCACCGAGCGCAAGCAAGCAGAGGAAAAACTGCGAGAGTCAGAGGAGAAGTATCGTGACTTGGTGGAAAATATAAACGACATCCTCTATGCAACCGATGAAAAGGGCATAGTAACCTACGTTTCCCCTGCTATAGAACCCCTTAGCGGCTATGCTCCCTCTGAAATCATCGGCCGTTCTTTCTTTGAGTTTCTCTATCGGGAAGACGTGCCATATATGATGGAACAGTTTCAGCGAGATGCTTCGGGCGATACAGAGCCACATGAGTACCGGATGGTGAACAAATCCGGTGATGTCCGCTGGGTGCGCACGTCCAGTAGGCCTTTGTTTAGAAAAACGCGTTTTGTTGGTTTTCGTGGTACCATGACCGACATCACTGACCGCAAGCAGGCAGAGGAGGAAATCAAACGCAGCTACGAGCAGCTGCAGGAGACCCTGCATGCGACGGTCAAGGCCCTCGCATCAACCGTCGAGATGAAAGACCAATATACCGCCGGCCATCAACCACGGGCGACGAAGTTGGCCTGCGCCATTGCCGAGGAGATGGGACTAAACCCGGAGCAGATCGAGGGTATTCGTATGGCGACGTCTATCCACGATATCGGCAAGATCATGGTCCCTGCCGAGATCCTCAACAAACCCGGGCCGCTGACGGAGATCCAATATGAGATGATTAAAATGCACCCGCGCGCCGGCTATGATATATTGAAGGGATTAAAGCTTCCGTGGCCGGTTGCCCAAATCATACTGCAACATCACGAGCGGATGGATGGCTCCGGGTATCCCCAAGGGCTTTCAGGCGAAAAGATCATGGTGGAGGCAAGGATATTATCCGTCGCCAATGTCGTCGAGGCCATGAACGCTCACCGACCCTACCGGCCGGCCCACGATATAAAGGAGGCACTCGCAGAGATATCGCAAAACAGAGGTACCTTTTATGACGCTGCGGTGGTTGATGCTTGTCTGCGACTCTTTACTGAAAAGGGATTTATACTCGATTCGCCGCCGCGATGACACGGTCTAGAAACCGATAAAAGACGAGATTGCCATATCGCCATGAAAACAAAAAACAGAACGCCGGAACAGCTCGCAAAGGAAATAGAGCGCCTGCGCCGGCGGATCGCCGCATTAGAAGCAGTTGAAACCGAACAAAAGCAGTCGCAGGAGGAGTTGAGACAGAGTGAAAAAAGGGTGGAGACTATCTTTCGCGCGGCGCCCATCGGCATCGGCGTGGTAACAAACCGTGTTCTTATGGAGGTCAACACCCGCATATGCGAAATGACGGGCTACAGCCGGGAAGAACTTGTTGGTTCCAGCGCCCGCATACTCTATTCGACACAGGATGACTTTGAATATGTCGGAGCGGAAAAGTATCGGCAGATTGATGAGAAAGGGACAGGGGCCGTTGAGACACGCTGGATGAAAAAGGACGGTACGATTATCGACGTGCTGCTCTCTTCAACCCCCATTGATGTATCTGACCGATCTCGCGGCGTTACGTTTACCGCACTGGATATCACTGACCGCAAGCAGGCGGAGGAGCAGATTCGCCAGTCTGAGCAGCAGTTTCAGGGCTTGGTGGAAACGCTGAACGACTGGATCTGGGAGGTTGATCAGAACGGGATCTACACCTACGTCAGCCCCAAGGTGCGAGATCTGTTGGGGTACGAACCGGAGGAGGTGCTGGGCAAGACCCCGTTCGATCTTATGCCGATTGAAGAAGCCCGGCGTGTGCAGGGAATCTTTGAACAGTTACAAGCTGTGCGGCAACCCGTGATCGCTCTAGAAAACATAAACCACCATAAAGACGGCCATCTGGTCGTGCTTGAAACCAGCGGCATACCGTTTTTTGATGCCGAGGGGCATCTCCAGGGGTATCGCGGCGTTGACCGTGACATCACCGATCGCAAGCACGCGGAGGAAGAACTGGAACGCAGTTACCGGCAACTGCGGGAAACCTTTATCGAGACTGTCAATGCCCTGGCATCGACAGTCGAGATGAAGGACCCGTACACTGCCGGCCATCAACGGTGGGCGACCCGCTTGGCCTGTGCCATAGCCAAGGAAATGGGCCTCTCGGAGGAACAGATCGAAGGCATCCGGATGGCCGGGCTCATCCATGATATCGGCAAAATCAATATACCCGCCGAGATCCTCAGC
>Ga0214473_10004438_pt1 | contig 16870 bp, 14 predicted proteins | sample RVTome_7_FD_203509 | JGI IMG/M metagenome (GOLD analysis project Ga0214473, IMG submission 203509) | Soil microbial communities from uranium-contaminated site in the Upper Colorado River Basin, Wyoming, United States - RVT98D197 | ecosystem: Environmental > Terrestrial > Soil > Contaminated >... | reverse complement strand
ATTCCTTCAATGGAGCCCCGGCCTCGCGGTCGGGGAAACACGGACTCTCGGGTGGCGGGCACCTACCGCGTCACCCCTTCAATGGAGCCCCGGCCTCGCGGTCGGGGAAACTGTGGTCCCACACAAGACCTGGGCCGGCGTGTCCGACCTTCAATGGAGCCCCGGCCTCGCGGTCGGGGAAACCCTCCGGAACCACGTACGCCTCGTCCGTCTCGAAGAACCCTTCAATGGAGCCCCGGCCTCGCGGTCGGGGAAACCGGATCTCGACCTGCTGCCTGAACTTCCAACCATCCTCCTTCAATGGAGCCCCGGCCTCGCGGTCGGGGAAACTTTTCCGCGAGATCGCGGTTCAACTCGTGCATCTCCCCTTCAATGGAGCCCCGGCCTCGCGGTCGGGGAAACCGCTCGCGACCCAAGGCATAGTGTAGCCGACGGTTGCGACGCCTCTTTCGAGCACCTCTCTTGTTGAGTGGATGCAGCCTGCTCCGGCACGGCACAGCACCGCCGCAAGTCTCGCCACAACACGGTCAGAGAGGCTGTCGAGCGCTCCCGGCGGGACTCGCGCCACCTCGGTGCTCGAACGGCCGCTCACACGACGACCGGGCCGGGCTCCCGCGGCTCGTGCGGCTGGCCGAGCGCGGTGACACGCTCCGGCGCCACGCCGGTGGTGGGGCCGAGGTCGATGAAGAGCACTTGGTCTTCGGTCGGTTGGATGACGGAGCCAAGGTCCAGGAGCAAGGTCTCCTTCTGCCGCGCCGAGAGGTCGCAGCAGAACACCGAGAGCTGTACGTGCTCGCCGGCGCCGTTGAGGATCTGGAACACCTTGCGCAGGCGCCGCGGGTCGCAGATGTCGTAGGTCACGTAGAAGCGGCTGGTCATCGCGTCTGGAAGCTCGGGAAGCTCGCCAGCTCGCCGACGACCACCCGCGCCAGCAGGCGGGCCTGGACCTCCAGCACCCTGCGGTAACTGATTCGATACTCGAACACCGGATGCGTGACTTCCTGGGCCATGCGCCGCTCGAAGGCGGAGAGGAACGAACGCCGCCCCGACTCGCCGAGGGCAATGCCCCCGGCTGCTCGCACGAAGTCGCACGCCTGGATTGCCGCCGTGTTCAGCAACGAGAGTACGGTCGAGTCGGCGACGAGCGGGCGGAACTCCTCCATCAAGTCGAGCGCGAGGGCCGGCCGCCCCGGCCTCACCTGGTGAAGGAAGCCGACGCTCGGATCGAAGCCCACCTTCACCAGGGCCGAATGGCACTCGCGCACGAGAAGCGAGTAGGCGAAGGAGAGAAGCGCATTCACCGGATCGCGTGGCGGCCGCCGGTTGCGCCCTTCGAAATCGAAGCCGCCGTCGATCGCGGCCGCCTCCGTCAGCATGGCCGGGAATGCCTGGAAGTAGGTCCGAGCAGCGAACCCCTCCGTTCCCAGGAGAGACTCGATCGACCCGGCCCGCTGGGCTTCGTTAGCCAAGCGCTTGAGCTGATCGAGGGCGAGATCGGGCTTGTGCCGCGCGTTGCGCCGGAGAAACGTGCGGCAGTTCAGGATCTTCGCGGAAACGAAGCCACGAGCGAGCGGAAGGGACGCGCTCGGATCCGACGCGAGGCGGAACTGCGCGATCCGCGTGTGGACGTTGACGGCGGAATGCGGCGCCAAGGTGCCGTAATGCCACCCGCCGGTCGAGAAGAACGACACGCCCACGCCTTGCGAGCACAGCTCCTGCAGGGCGCCCGTCGTCACGTGAACCTTGCCGAACAGGGAAAGGTGAGAGACACCTCGCACCCGAACCTCCTGCTTGGTGCCGTCGCGGAAGCGGATCTCCAGGAGGTCCGCCGCCTTGCCCACCGTGGCGCCCGCGGCCTGCACGTGGCACGGGTGCCGGTCGTCGTCCGACGGGATAAGCCGGCGCGGGGGCTTGGCGGGAGCCGCATCTCCAGGGCCACCCAACAAGGCGTTCGTCTCGTCCGGAAGGCAGATGCCGGCGAGCGAGCACCCGGGACACTTGGGGCTGTCGACCAGCGGCGGAGGCGGCATGTCCGTCGTCTCCAGACGGCGCGCCTCGACCACGGCCGCCCGCACCTCCGCAGCCAGCGCCTCGCTGAACGGCACGCGCACGCGGGTCTTGGACGCCGCGTAGTAGACGACGGCCTCTTCGCAGCGGTGGCCTGCGGCGAGCACCTGCGCCCCCACCTGCACGCGGTCCGCGGGCCAGACTCCCCCGCTCACGCGGTTCGGGTCGGGAGCCGACCCGCGCTTGTAGTCCACTGGCGTCACGACACCGTCGGCGGCCTCGATCAGGTCGACCTTCGCGATGATGCTTTCCGCCTGACTCGAGACCGTCACCGACCGGGCCTTCAGACCCTCAGGCAGCTCCTCCGGCGGCGGCATCGGCGACGCCTTGGCGTCCACGCGGCGGTGCACACGCTTCCCCGCGAGGGTGTCGGCACTCTCGTCCCACTCCCCGGCAACATGCTCCAGGTAGAAGAGGCGAGGGCAGTAGACGACCTCGTTGAGCATCCGGGCAGGGATGAGCCGGTCTTCGGCGGCCGGCGGCGCCACGTCTGGCGACACGTCTCCACGCTCGACCATGCCGCCAAGACTGCCACGGCCACCCTGACATCGGGAGACAGGGTCGAGCGGGATTTAGCCTCGGCTACGCGGCCCGCCACCGTCGTGGCCGGACGGCTCGGGTCAGAGCGGCGCGAGGTCGTCGAGCAGCCTGCCCAGCGCCACCGCCCGGATCTTCGGCGCGAGCGGGAAGCTCGTCTCACCCGCGTGGACGACATCCAGGCGCTCGAGCCTCAGATCCTCGAGCGCCGTGCGCATGGAGGGCGTGACGCGCGGCGCAGCCGTCCTCTTGAACTCGAAGCCCAGGCGGCGGTTGCCCCGCACGATCAGCAGGTCCAGCTCGGCGCCCGCATACGTGCCCCAGAAAAAGCACTCGTCGGACCGGGCGCCGAGCCGATCCACGACGGCCTGGATTCCGAACCCTTCCCAAGACGCCCCAAGCTTGGGATGACTCTCGAGCGCGTCCTGGCGGTCGAGCCCGAGCAGCGCGTGGAGAACCCCGCTGTCCGCAAGGTAGACCTTGGGCGACTTCACCTGTCGCTTACCGACGTTCTCGCTCCAGGCCGCAAGCTGCCGGACGACCAGCGCTGCCGTGAGCACGTCGAGGTAGCGGCGTACGGTCGTATCGGCGACGCCGAAGGCCTGCGCGAACCCGGAGGAGTTCCAGACCTGGCCGTGATAGTGCGCCAGCATGCTCCAGAAGCGCCGCAGGGTTGCGCTGGGAACCGTCACGCCGAACTGCGGCAGGTCGCGCTCCAGGAAAGTGCGCAGGAAATCGCGGCGCCACGCAGCACTCGCCTGGTCCGACCTGGCGAGGAACGAGCGCGGAAAGCCCCCGCGCAGCCAGAGCCTGCCGGCGCGAGCGGGACCCACCTCGGCCAGCGAGAAGCCGGGCAACCCCTGATAGGCGATCCGGCCGGCGAGCGATTCGGACGACTGCCGCAGCAGGGCGGGCGACGCGCTGCCCAGCACCAGGAACCGCGCGCGCAAGGGCTTGCGATCCGCGAGAACCCGCAGCAACGGGAAGACGTCCGGAAGCCGCTGGATCTCGTCGAGGACCACCAGGCCCTTCAAGGGCGTGAGCGCCAGCGCGGGGTCGGCCAAACGCGCGAGATGAGCGGGGTCTTCGAGATCGAAGCTGGTCACCGGCCCCTTCCACGATCGCGCGACGTCGGCTGCCAGCGTGGTCTTGCCGACCTGGCGGGCCCCCAGCAAGCCGACGATGGGATAGCGGCGGAGCCGCTTCAAGAGCTCGGCCCGATGACCCGCGCGGTCGATTTTCATCCTTGAATAATCAGCGGTTACAGCCGATATGTCAAGGATTCGCCACTCTACCGCTATGAGAGGCCGCGAGCCGGAGTCCCATCCGACATCAGTCTCGCCAGCCCCTCGGCACTTACAATCACCATCTGGATCCCCCCGGCGGCCAGACTGAAGCCAGGTCGACTCTCACAAGGCGGCGAAGAGCCCCAGGCCGCAGAAGCGACCGGCCCCGAGGCAGATGGGGCCCGGGATCTCCACGGGCGCTCCGTGGGTGTCGCGCCATTGAAGGCGCACGTGAAAGCGGGGGAAATGCCTCAGATGATCGGGCACGCCGTAGCGCTCGGCTCGATCCGTACCGGGCCAGAAGCCAACCTTTCGCCAGTCGAGATCGGCGTGAGCCGCCAAGACCGCGGCGAACCCAGCCTGGGTGATTGCCCTGCGCAGCAGGCGATCGATGCGGCGGCTGAGGCGATCCATCAGTCGCGTCCGTTCCTCGGGATCGATCCGCTGGTTCAAGCGGCGCCGATGCTGGCTGGGATCGTCGTAACCAGGGAGGACGACCGGCGTAACCGTGGCCCACGAAGGGGCGTGATCCGTGTAGTGGCGAACGACCTTCTCGTTTGATGGCAACGGCGAGAGAACGGCGACGGGAACGCTGTTGTCCTCGTCGATGAGCTCCTGACCACACAAATGCCGCCGAGCCCAGGCGATCTCGCCGTCGCAGTCGTCGGCGAAGGCTGTCAGCATGGCACGCCGCACGCTTCCGGCCACTCGGGCGCTGCCTTGGCCTCTAGTCTCGATGCTGGGCAGGGGAAGGTAGGCAAAGCGCCGCGGTCCGACCGGGACGTGCCCGGAGGCGCCCGGTGTTTCCCCGTGACCCAAAACGAACTCGTTGATCCACCGTTCGGACCGGCCGGCGCGGGCTGCTGCGACGCGCGTTGCGCCGCGCATCATGCCGGCGATGGTCAGGGCCCTGCGAACGGTGTCGAAGGCCCGAAAGCCGCTGCTGTCGGGCTCCAGCAGCGAAAAGGCAGCCACCGGGCCGGCCCTTCCTTCGGTCGCACGCCGGTAGTCGATGGTGACGTAGCCGGACAGTGGCATCGGCGCCGTGAAACCCTCGCCCTCCAGGCGTTCGAGAAAGGACTGGTATCGCTGCATCAGTTTCTGGAGGCTGCCCTGGACTGGGACACGCAAACCATCCTCCGTTGTCGTGGACGCGGGCAGCCATCGCTCCCCGGGCAAAGCATCAGCCTCGCCGACCGAGAGCATCGCACCAAGGCCCACGGCGGTGTCTACGCCCCACCCCAACGCGACAATGCTGCGGGCGACATCGCGAAGGGTCGCAACGTGATTCCGCGCCACGTCCCCAAGTGGGTCAGGCACAGGCCAGAGGTAGTGGATCGGCGACGGCGTAAGTAGGAGCGTCGGGCGCACAGCCTTTGGTGTGAGGCGTCCCTGACGGTCGAACTGCGCGTCGGAGTCATTGTTGGGCACGAAGCGCGTGAAAGCGTGACCCGTCTGCGCGGGAGGCGCCACAATCCCGGGCGACTCCTGGGCCTGGAGCCATTCCAGGGCGCTGCGCGCTGCGTCGCCCATTTGACCGTGACGACAGGCCGCCGCCACCATCGCTTGGAACAGCCGTAGAGGCGACGGCGGCCATTCCGGCTGCCCGTCCGCCCTGCGCCCGTGATAGCGAGCGTCGAGCCAGCGGACGATGACGCAAAAGTACATCATGCGGGAGCTGTGCCCTCGGAGTGCGGGGATGAGGAGGAGGTCGCCGCGCCTTTCCGGCGCCTGTTGAAATCCTTGACGCGGGTCTCGATGTCCGTGAGTGTCTTGCGCGTGTCGGAGTCCTCGGCGATCAGCTTCTGAATCTCCTGCGCCTCCGACTTCACGCTGTCATCGGTTGTTGCTGCAAGGAGGGCGCCGAGTTGCTCGCCCACTTCCTTGAACACGTCCGGGATCACGGGCGGGGCACCTTTCTTTGGCGCCTTCGGGAGGTCTTTCTTGGCGCTCCTAATCGCTTCCGCAACAGGTTTGAATGGATCACGACCCGCTTCCTCGAATTTCCGGATCGTTTCCTCGGTAACCGGACCGCTCTTGGCGAGCTTCTTGCGATCCTCGGCAGTCATGGCGAGGAACCTGTTTGCCACTCCCGATTCGAATTTGCCATCGGGAATGTCCTTCCGCTCGTAGTCACCCCCAAAGAAGTCCTGCGCCGCCCGTTCGGCGAAGTCTTCGGCACCCTTGGGATCCACCTGAATGTCATTCTCGTTGCCGTCGCGCTCCACGCGCCTCAAGGACGCGTTCTTCCCCTTGACCCCACAGAGCAGGCATCCTTCCCGAAGGCTGACGTTCACCGGATGGGTGGCTGCTACGAGCGCAAGCCCGAGCACGTACCTCTGCAGCTGACGGGTCCGCTTGTCGTCGGGCTGCCCGTTGCTGCCGAGTACCTGCAGATCGCGCAGTACGGCCAGATTGATGCGGACCACTCGCTTGATGTCACCAAGCACCTTGACCCCGCCCGCCGCGCGGGGGGCAGGTATGTGCTTCAGACCCTCTGCAGCCAGCGGGTTCTTCTGCCCGCTGCCCCTGTCGACGTCTTCATCGACAGCGCCTGCTGCAACGTAGTCAACGGCAGGGTTGAACTGTGCTGAACGGGTCAGCGGCTGGACATTGGTCGCGCGGATCTCCGCCTTGATGATCCGGGGGAGCTTGACCTGCGTTCCTCGGGAGTCCCAGACCCCGAACAGGAGCGAGGTGGGCGCAAGACGCGCGAGCTCGAAATGGTTGCCTTTTCTTACGTCCTCGAAGGCCTTATGGAACGTGGCCACCAGGGACGACAGCCTCACCACCGCGTCGGCGGCGCGGTGTCCGGCGTCGAGCAGGTTGAGGTGCTGGTCGCCCACCGTAATCACGATCTGCGGCACAAGTTGGCCCTTCTTGATGGTCTTGAAGATGGGCTCGAGTCTGTTGGCTTGCGATTGCGGGCTGTCGATCTCACAAACGTTGGATCCATCCCTGAACTCATCGATGTTGTAGCCCGCCACCGCCTGGGACTCCTCGTCGTCTCCTCGCTCTCCCTTCGTACTCTCGCGGTGGAACGGAGGGAGCTCGACCGAGACGCGGTACTCCCCGTCGCGGACAGTGTGAACCCGTCCCCTGTATGTCGGCATCGGGTAGGTCGGAGGAAAGATGGGCTCGCCTTCGCCTTCCGCCGGACGAAGGTACTGGGTCATAACGACCGCGACCGGACCGTTGATCTCCAAGAGACCGTCATACTCTTCCATCGACGTGTCCATTAATTGTTCCTTTCCAGGGGTAGGGGCATGGAATATCCAAGGGCGGCGTAGCTGCCGCGACGGAGGACCCTTCCACGAAAGACCGACGCAGGCGGCACCACGACCAGGCTCGACGCTGCAGCGGCGGCGACCGAAGGGAGGAGTGGCTGGCCCCAAGTCGCGTAAGCGAAGGACGCACGATCGTCCGACAGCATCGGACGGAAGCGCTGGAGTCCAACGGCGGCTAGCAACTCCGTCGCGGGCGAGGTAGCCACGCGGATGTGCTGGGCATCGGGAGAGAACCCGACATCGAGCGCGTTCCACGCCGCGCCGGGGTCGAACCCGAACCTGCCGGACAGCGGTATGCGCTGACCAAACAAGGCCTCGAAGCTCCCTTCATCCAGCTCCTCCATCTGGGTCTGAAGAGCGGTCGTGAGCGCCGCCCAGATACGGAGGGACGTCTGCTGCCCTGACCAGAAGTTCCACGGCGGGTTGGCCGAGGTCGCGACCTTTCCCTTCTCAATCCTGAGGGTCATCCAGGTGTCGAGAGTGATACTGGCGCCATTCGGAAGCGACAGACGAAGCGGCGCGATGAGGGGCTTGACAGTCACGCCGTTGTCGAGGCGCGTGACCTCGCTCGCGGGTTGTCCGACCAGCGCATGGAGGAGTTCGCAGACTCCGCCGGCCGTCAGAACGTGGAATGCGCCGCCCTCGAACCAGCCCTCCGCTCCCTCCCAGAGCCGGTCGGCCAGCTCTAGGAGGCCGCAGCAGGCGAAGAACTGACCGGGGTTGCACGGATCGACACGGACGCGGATCCCGGGTTTCGCGGTCTGCCTCATCGCGCAGGTCCGTGCGGTGAGGTGGCGATGGCATCGGGCGGTTCCGAGCCTTCGGATTCACCAGGCTGCGACGCGAGAGCGTCGGCGGCGCGCACGAGCGATTCTAGGTACGCCAGCCCCCAACGTCCGTACTTGCGCTGGAGCCGGGCGAACCGGCGGGGCACTTCGCCAGCGATCGCGGCGAAGACTTCCTCCGCGCACTCATCGAACGCCTCGTCAGCAGGGAAATGTGGCCGCGCTCGACCGTGGTGGGCGGCGATCAGGTGCAAGACGAGGTCCTGGACCTCGGGCTCCAGCTCGAGGAACTCAGGCACGCTCGATACATCGATCAGCGACCCGAACTCATGACGGTAGTCGTTAAGGTCAGTTGGCCGCATCTTTCCCCCGGACTTGGCGAGCACAAGTTGGGGGTACTCGCGGTTGCCGATCGACCGCTGCCAGACCTCTCGATTCTTGCCGCGATCGTGCCACCCGGCGGCGCGCGTGACCGCTGTGGCCTCGGGACCGTTCAGGCCGAGCTTGGCAGCGATTGCGTTCGCGAACCCCTCCGCCGACTGGAGATGTGGTTCCAGCTCCTGTTTCACCCTCGCTGTTCGTGAGCCGTCGTCGTCAGCCGATCGCGGTCGGACGTACCAGTACCAGTACCGACGCCTCGATGGCTGCTCCCCCTCATCCTCAGAACCAGCCCACGTATCGATGCTACGCACGAGCCGCATACCCTTGGGTCGTGGATCGCCGTCCCAACCCCGGCAACGACGCAGAGTGTCGTTCTGGTCTCGCCACTCGTCCGCGACGTCATAGCTCCCCTCCTGAGACTTGGCGAAAGGGACGCTGCCATCGAGCAGCCCCGTCGAGCGACCGTCGTGACCGAAGCGCAGTCCTCCGACCTTCGGGGGCAGAAGCACAGTCTGGCCGTTCAGTGCGTCCTTGCCGGCTTCGGCCAGCTTACCCAGGGTGGTTGTGGTCACTAATCCCATGTCGTCAACGACCCAGACCGGCGCCGCGTCGCTGCCATCTGCGAGGTTCGCAAGCCTCTCCAGCTCCTTGAACACCCGATCCGTGCGGTCTCTCAGCAGTTCGTGCGGCTTGAGGGGGTAGTCCTCCAGAAGGTCATCGGCCTTGTACCGCACCTGCAGCGCGGGCGCGAGCCGTTCGACCTCTTCCCGCCAGGCGACGTGCGTCTCAGGCGGCTCCCACGGTGAGAGGCCATGCAGCCAGTCAGCCACGGCCGGTCGTCCGGGCAGTTTCGAGCGCACCGAAGTGAGCGCCCACGCGTCGAACAGGATGTCGCTTGTAGGAAGAATGACGGGCTCCGGGGTAAAGGAGGCACGTCGATCCTCGATGGGCAGGCCAGCCAACGCCCCGGGGCTGGCGTCGTGACGCTGCTCTTTGCCGCCCTTTGGAAGCCGCTTCAGCAAAGCAAGAGTGCGCTCACACCGCAGATGAAACTCCGATTCCTTCGAGGGTCTACAGTGGACGACGTCGATCCGCGCATCTCCCTCGCCGAACCGGTTCACTCGGCCGAAGCGTTGAGCCATGCTGTCGAACGGCGTCAGATCGCAGACCAGGTGACGGGCCGAGATGTTGACCCCCACCTCGCCGGCGGACGTGCAAACCAGGTAAACGGTGCCTTGCTTCGGTGCAACCTCAGACTTGGGCATGAATCGCGCGAAGACATCGTCTGAACGGGCGAGCGCATCGCGCTCAAGCCCGCGCAATGTACCCGTCAACGTCTGCACGGGCTTGGTCTTCTGGAGCCTCTCCGCCACTTTCCGCACGTCCTCCAGCCTACGAAGGAACACCAAGATCGCCTGGTCGCTGTCTTTGTAGTCGAGAGCGCGTTCTCTGACCTTGTCCCACGTCTGCTTCTCGTCGTCGATCGGCCAGAAGGCCACTCCCTTCGGTGCCCCGATTCGCTTGGCCACCTCAGAGTGCTTATGGTCTGCAGCGGTCAAACCGAACGTTTCACCGCCAGAGCGCGCTGTGGCTGTCAACGCCATCACCCGAAAGCCGCGGCTATCGGCCAACGGTTGAGCTGCCCGACAGCGCTCTTGCTCGGACTCAATCGCGCTGACGAACTGCTGAAACGCCGGCTCTAGGTGAGCCTCATCGTGAACTAGCAGGACATCCTGGCCGAGGAACCCAGCGTGGAGCGGGCGTGACTTGAACCCGCAGCCGTAGCCGCTGAAGACCAGTCTGCTGCCGATCATGTCCACCGTTCCGATGACCGCTGCCGCCCGGGACGGATCATCGCGCCACTCGGCGTTGTCCGCGAACTGACCCCGCAAGGTGCTGATTGCAAGAGGCGAGTCGGAATGGCGAGCGCCGAGCGACCCCACGGCGTCCGCTACGTCCTTTAGCCTCGGATCAGCGACGAGCCTTTCGCGCACTTGCTCGACTTCACGGGTCGCCTGATCCACGACGGTTCTGCGGTTGACGACGTACACGAGTCGGCGAGGAAAGTGGCCAGCTGTACCGCCACGAACGCGATCAGCAAGCGCCAGGAGCCAGATCGCGATGATCGAGGTCTTGCCGAGGCCTGTCGGGATGTCGCAGGTGCCCGGAAATCGCTCCTGCTGGAACTCACCGAAGAGCGCCCTCTGCCATGGAAACGGCGCGTGGCCAGTCAGTCGCTCGAAGCAGGCGTCGAAGTGTTCAGCTACTGAAGACACGCTTGCTCCTCCTGAATCTTCGCTGTTGCGCGGCTCCCGAGCCCTCTTGCCGAGTGTGCTGGGGCGATGGTCCGGGCGCCGTACGGTTGAGGGAGACCGGCTTGCGCAAGGGCGGCGCGCCCTGGAGGTCCACCGTGATCACGACCAGCCCTCCCTCCACGGCCGGCACAGGCCGATGGCGAAGTAGCGGCCCACACCGAGGATGACCGGCCCGGCGACGGGCTCGTCGAATGCCAGTTCCACGTGGACGCACACGCGCCGGGGCTCTCGGCCCTTGCGCGGGAACGGCATGAAGCGCGGCGCTGCCGGTGCCGCGGCGAAGAGGGACCGGGGCATGACCTGCACAGACGCGGGGCGTGGCAGGCCGATCCGCTCGCATGCGAGAGCGACGATCTCCTGGGCGCGCCGGACGGCCTGCGCGGCAGCCTCAGGATCGCGCGGCGAGAGGTCGCCCGGGTTGTGGTCGAGCGCGACCGGGGTGACCGATGCCCAGCGGCGCGACGGGCAGGTCCAGGTGGCCGGGGCGAGGGCGCCGGACGAGTGGCCGACCGCGACAGGCTCGAGCTGCGCGACTCCGGCGTGGCCGAGGACGAGGCGCAGTCCGTGGCACTCCCATCGCCCGACCGCGCGCAGGACGGCCTGGCGGCCGGCGGGATCCGCGTCTCGGGGCAGCACGATGGCAGCGCCGAGGCAGGTCCCGCTCGAGTCGCGGGAGCCCACGTGGGGGAGCGCGAGAAAAGCGGCGTGCGGCCGCTCGAGCAGGCGGCCGTCCGGTGAGTGGCCGGAGAGCGTGGCGCGCGGTGGGTCGTCGGCGTGGTGCAGCAGGGCGCCGCGCACGGCGCGCGTGACGTCCTCGGTCAGGGTCATCGGAAGGCCCAGCCTGCGCCCGCCCGGCGGTGCGACCTCACGCAGGACGAGCCACTCGCCGAAGACAGGCCGCGCCGGCGGCTCGGCCGTGCCGGCCTGGCACTTGGCTGCCCTGGCAATGGCCTGAGCGACAGTCAGGTTGCCGAGCGCGTCCATAATCGTGACCTTTCTCTCGCGTCCGAGCCGGACGATCGGCTGAAGGAAGCAACCTTGAGTGTGGCGGGCCGGTGCTAAGCTAAAGCCCATGGCTTCGCCCGTAAAGCGTCGCGCCACCTACGACGACCTCCTGCAGGTCCCGGCGCACCGTGTGGCCGAGATCATCGACGGGGACCTGCACGTCTCGCCACGGCCCGCCTCCCGGCATGCTCTCGCCAGCTCGCGCCTGGGCTGGCACCTGGGGCCGCCGTTCGATCGCGGCCTCGGCGGACCCGGCGGCTGGTGGCTCCTCGACGAACCGGAGCTGCACTTTGGCGAGGACGTGCTGGTGCCCGATCTCGCCGGCTGGCAGCGTGAGCGCATGCCGGAGTTCCCTGACACGGCCGCGTTCACCCTCGCTCCGGACTGGGTGTGCGAGGTGGTGTCGCCGGGCACCGAGCGGTTGGACCGCGCCAAGAAGATGCCGGTCTGCGCGCGCGAGAACGTGGCCCACCTCTGGCTCTTGAACCCGGCGGCGCGGACGCTCGAGGTGTATCGCCTGGCGGAAGGCCGATGGCTGTTGCTCGCGACGCACGAAGGAGCGGCGCGGGTCCGCGCCGAGCCGTTCGACGCCGTCGAGCTGGACCTCGCGCCGCTCTGGGGCGAAGACAAATAGGGCCCGCCGCACCATCGGTCGCGCCCCCTTTTCTCCTTCACCCGAGCGGGGAGGCAATGCCGTTGGACAGGAGGCGTGGCGGAACGAGATCGAGCCCGGTGGAGCGTGCAACAATGGCGGCATGGGACGCGTCGTCTCCGATGTGCTGACGCCCGAGCGGCTCGCTGCCGTCCGTGAGCTGGCAACCCGGTACGGAGTCAAGGATCTGCGCGTGTTCGGCTCGTACGCCCGGGGCGAGGCCCGCTCGGACAGCGACCTCGACCTGCTCGTGGACATGGAGTACGGCACAGGAGTCGCCATGCGTCTCGTCGACTTCGTCATGGCCGTCGAGTCGCTGCTCGGAACGAAGGTAGATATCGTCACCGAGCGGGGCCTGGATCGCGCCCTCCACGCTCCGATCTTCCGGGAGGCCCGCGCCCTGTGAGGGACGCCGACTACCTCCAGCACATCCGCAGGGCGATCGAAGAGGTTCGACAGATCGCCGGGGGCCTCAACCGCGAAACCTACGGCCAGGATGTCAAGGCCCAGCGTGCCGTCGAGCGCGAGTTGCAGATCATCGGCGACGCGGTGCACAAGCTGTCGGAGGACTTGGTTGCGGCTCACCCCGACGTGGACTGGAAGAAGATCTATACCGCCCGGAATGTCGTGGTTCACTTCTACTGGGGTGTGGACCAGGACATCCTCTGGGATGTGGTGCAGACCAAGCTCGACGTGCTGTATGCGAAGGTCGTGGAGATTCTCGCGGCGGAAGAACCGGGCTCGTGAGCGAGGGCCCGTGAGCAGACTCACCGGCGTGTCCGAGGGACCGCGGGGCTCAGCGGTTCGCATCGGCTTGCCTTTGCTCGGATGGTGCTCTCCGACTCGCATAAAGGGAGTGGGCGCGGCTGAGCGCGTCGGCCACCTCCCTCCTCAATCCCTTCGGTGCCAGCACCTCGGCGTCACCGCCGAATTGCAGGATCCATCGCTTCAGCTCGCTGCTCACGGCGACCCGCATCCTCAGCACGCAGCCGCCGTCTAGCCGATCCTGGATCCGGGCCGAGCGGTGCCAAGGGCGCTCGCGAATCCAGCGCGCCTGGCGCGCACCGAAGCGGATGGCGACGTTCATGGCCCGCCCGCCCTTCTCGATGCTGAGAGCGTCCGCCATGTAGGCCTTGAAGTCGAACCCGGGTTCCGGCTGGTACGGCTCGTCGGTCAGGGTGGCCTTGCGGATGCGGTGCAGCGCGAAGTCCCGGACGGCTCGCCGCCTGTGGTCGAACGCGGCGACGTACCAGTCTCCCTTGAGGTTGAAGATGCGGTATGGCTCGATCACGCGGTCCAGCGTGCGGCCGCTGTTGAAGCTCCGGTAGCGAATCAGGAGCCGCCTGCGGCGCACCAGGGCGTCGACGGCCTTCTGAAAGACCTTCGGGTCCCCCAGTGGCAACGGGCCGAGGTCGAGCGAGAGGTACGAGAGAACCCGGTCTGGCAGGACCTTCACCTCCTCGGGCATGAGCGTCTGGATCTTCTGGAAGGCCGACGCGAGCTCAGCCTCGTAGGGGGTGCCGCGGTACTGAGCGAGGACTCTCTCAGCGAAGAATAGGGCGATCACTTCGCCCTGGCTGAGCATCACTGCAGGCAGCGGCGCGGTCGGGTCGGTCAAGACGAAGGTTCCTCGCGAGCGGTCGTACTCGATCGGCGTGCGAAGTTGGTCGCGAAGGAAATCTAGATCTCGGTACGCCGTGCGGACGCCCACCTCGAACTGAGTCGCCACGTCGGTCGCCTTCAGGTTGTGTCCTGCCCGCAGTTGCCCGAGGGTCCAGAACAGCCGCCGGAGCGGGGGGCAGGTCGCGGGAAGACGGAGAGACCTTCGTCTCGGCATTGCCACGGGCATGGGGCGGCTCGTTTCACTGGAGTCTACTCTTCCAGGCGCACCCTGACATCTGCGGTCAGGGTGAAATTCGTGACCGCCCCCGCTGCGCAGGCACCTCGGCGTGGGGGCGTGAGTTGAAGCTCCGCGAGGCGGACGCCCGTCGTGTCGGCTCGGGATGCCCGCGGGTGGCGATGAAGGGTCGTCCGTCGCTATGATGGGGGCGTCGAGATCAGGATGGTGAGCGCATGTCGACGCCCGTGATCGCGAACTTCATGAAGCAGCAGGGCTTCCCCGACGAGCCGCCCGACGCCTGCAACATGCACTTCGCGGGCCTCTACTTCCAGCCCCGGATCGTCTTCGCAAGCGTGCTGCTGGCGATCGCGCTTCAGGCGCCCGGGTTGTTCCTGGCGATCTCGGCGGTGCTGTGGTGGAACGCGGCCGTGCCGGTGTGGAACCCGTTCGAGCGCGCCTACAACCGCTTCGTGGCCCGAGCGCGGGGCACGCCGCCGCTGGCGCCGGCGCCCGGGCCCCGCCGCTTCGCCCAGGGCATGGCGGCCGCTTTCAACCTGGCCGCGGGCGTGTGCTTGCTCGGGGGCATGAACGTCGCCTCGTGGGTGTTCCAGGGCTTCCTGGTCGTCGCCTTCTCGGCCCTGCTGTTCGGCAAGCTCTGCCTGGGAGCCTGGGTGTTCCACGTCCTGCGCGGCGAGCTGGCGTTTGCGAACTCGACGCTGCCGTGGGCCCGGCGCGGCTAGCGCCGCCGCCTCACTTCACTTCCCAGGTGTCCCCCGCGCGCAGCAGCGTCTGCAGGTCGCCCTTTCCCTTCTTGGCGATGACCCGATCGATCTGCTCGTTCGTCCCGACCTCGTAGCGCGGCGCGTCGACGGCGCGCAGCACGCCGATCGGCGACGGGAAGTCCGGGTGCTCGTCCATGCGCGAGAGCAGGAACGCGTAGGCCGGGCTGGGGTGACGCTCGTCGTGGACGATCAGGTCCTTCTCGCCGACCCCCTTGCCGAGCGCGACGACCTCGAGCTCGAGGCCCTTGATGCGGATGCCCTTGTCCTTGTTCTTGCCGAAGACCAGCGGCTGTCCGTGCTCGAGGGCGATGGTGTGGTCGTCCCGCACGTCTTTCTCGGTCAGCGTGTCCCACGCGCCGTCGTTGAAAATGTTGCAGTTCTGCAGGACCTCGATAAAGGCCGATCCCTGGTGGGCCGCGGCCTTGCGCAGCGTGCTCTTGAGGTGGGTTTGGAACACGTCCACCGAGCGCGCCACGAAGCTGGCCTCGGCCCCGAGCGCGAGCGACAGCGGGTGAAACGGGCGATCCACGGAGCCGTACGGCGTGGACTTGGCCTTCTTGCCGTACTCCGAGGTCGGCGAGTATTGCCCCTTGGTGAGGCCGTAGATCCGGTTGTTGAACAGGAGCACCTTGATCCCCACGTTGCGGCGCAGCATGTGGATCGTGTGGTTGCCGCCGATCGCGAGCGCGTCGCCGTCGCCGGTGGCCACCCACACCTCCAGCTCGGGGCGCGTGAGCTTGATGCCCGTGGCCACGGCCGGGGCGCGGCCGTGGATCGAGTGGAAGCCGTAGGTGTTCATGTAGTACGGGAAGCGGCTCGAGCAGCCGATCCCCGAGACCACGACGAACTTCTCGCGCGGGATCCCGAGCTCCGGGAACACCGACTGCACGGCCGAGAGGATCGCGTAGTCCCCGCAGCCGGGGCACCAGCGCACCTCCTGGTCGGTCTGGAAGTCCTTCTTCGTATAGACCGGCAGCGTCGCAGTCACTGGAGCACCTCTTCGATCCTAGTCTCGATCTCGCGCTGCGTGAACGGCTTGCCCTGGATCTTGTTGAGGCCTTCGGCTGGCACCAGGTACTTCGCTCTCAGCAGCCAGAGCAGCTGGCCCATGTTCATCTCGGGGACCAGCACCTTCTTGTAGCGCTGGAGCAGCTCGCCCAGGTTCCGCGGCAGGGGGTTCAGATAACGCAGGTGGGCGTGTCCGATCTTCCGCCCCTTCGCGCGCTGCGCATGCAACGCGGCCTTGATCGGCCCGTAGGTGGAGCCCCAGCCCACGAGCAGCAGGTCGCCCGCGGCGTCGCCGGCGGGCACGACGTCGGGCACGTCCTGCACGACGGCCTCCACCTTCGCCGCACGCAGCCGCACCATGCGCTCGTGGTTGAGCGGCTCGTAGTTGACGTTGCCGGTCACGTCCTGCTTCTCGATCCCGCCGATCCGGTGCTCGAGGCCCGGCGTTCCCGGGATCGCCCAGGGGCGCGCCAGCGTCTTGGGGTCGCGCAGGTAGGGCATGAAGCCTTCGGGCTCGGTGCGGAACTTCACCGGTATCTCGGGCAGCTCCGCCAGGTCAGGGACTCGCCACGGCTCCGCGCCGTTGGCGAGATAGCCGTCGGACAGCACGATCACCGGCACCATGTACTTGAGCGCGATGCGGCTGGCCTCGAGCGCGATCCAGAAGCAGTCCCCAGGGGTGGCGGCGGCGAGCACCGGGACGGGCGCCTCGGAGTTGCGGCCGAACAAGGCCTGCAGCAGGTCCGCCTGCTCGGTCTTGGTGGGCAGGCCGGTGGAAGGCCCGCCGCGCTGGATGTCGCAGATGACCAGCGGCAGCTCCGTGGCGACGGCCAGGCCGATCGCCTCGCTCTTGAGCGCCATGCCCGGTCCCGAGGTGCTGGTGATCGCCAGGTTGCCCGCATAGGACGCGCCGATCACCGAGGCG
>Ga0214473_10004437_pt1 | contig 16870 bp, 21 predicted proteins | sample RVTome_7_FD_203509 | JGI IMG/M metagenome (GOLD analysis project Ga0214473, IMG submission 203509) | Soil microbial communities from uranium-contaminated site in the Upper Colorado River Basin, Wyoming, United States - RVT98D197 | ecosystem: Environmental > Terrestrial > Soil > Contaminated >... | reverse complement strand
TGACCAGCCTTGTCAAGATCGCGCTGGAAAGTTATGAAGAAACACGGGGGCTCGCCATCATGCTGGGATCCGATACCGAGATTGAGTGGATCGAAGGGTTGGAGACGGCGGATGCGATAAGGCGCGAAAAAAAGAAGGATCTATGAACATCAAACCCCTCAGTATCCCATTCTTTAAGAGTGAATGAGAGATTGCCTCCCTATAGACCTCGACGCAATGAAACGGATTCATTCGATAAGATTTAAACGGTTCAAAAAGATTCTCAAGAACTTCGGTCTCCTCTGGCAGGCTCTAAGAAAATTCAATGATGACAATGGCTTTTTCTTATCTTCGGGGATTGCCTTTAATATCCTCATCAACCTGATTCCTTTTATCCTGCTGCTATTGGCATTGGTTGGAACTTATCTCTACAACGACCAAGAAGTGCTCAATCATATCCGTGCCTATCTCAGAAATGTGGCTCCGACATTGGATCCAAAGATAATAGGAAGCCTCATGGATCTAATCGAGAGCCGTCAGATTGTGGGAATCTTGGGATTTGTAGGTTTACTCTGGTTCTCAACATGGGTCTTCGGCTCCCTACGGATCGCTCTCAACATCGTATTCCGGGTGGAGAAAAGCCAGGGAATGCTACGAGGAATAGGTGTTGATCTTTTGATGATTCTCCTGGTAGGAATCCTCCTCCTTGTGAGCATGATTCTTAGCCCCGTTGTCACCTTCCTGCAGAGTTACCAGGGACAGATTCCCGTGGCAATAGGACCGACGATTCAATGGATCCTAAAATATCTGCTCCCTTTTTTCCTCACCTATTGCATGTTTTTTTTGATTTACAAAATCATACCTAATAAGAGAGTCCACTTCAAATCCGCTCTTCAGGCAGCTCTTTTTACTGGCCTGCTCTGGGAACTGGCCAAACATCTTTTCGCCTGGTATGTCGTCCATCTTGCCGAGTACTCTTTTTTTTATGGCTCATTAAGTACCCTGGTCATTTTCGTTTTGTGGGTGTATTATTCTTCGACGATTCTCGTTGTGGGAGGTGAGTTTGCTTATTTCTTGGAAGAAGATCGACAGAGATCAACGGTCTGACAATCAGCTTGCATTACTAGCCCTCCTTGACATGAATGTTGTCCACCTCTCCTCAAAGTATCCCTCAATATATTGAGGTTCCACCAAATATTGAGGTTAAACAAATCGTTTCATACTTCTCTACTGTTCTCTCCTATTAATCTAATCGCCTGTTATTAAAGGATGATTCCAAACCTCTGATTCTTTCCGGTTGTTGGCAAGCCATTTGCAGTTACTATTATTATATGATTCAGTTCTACCATTTACCCCGTAAAACATGCGGTATTCGGTATGAACAAGAAGAGCCAACGAGGGAGGATGAAAATGAAAAGGATATTTCTTGCCGTGCTGCTCGCAGCATTTATGCTTTCGGCGTGCATGGTGGTGCCCGGACGTCGAGGCCGTGGTGTAGTCGTGGTGCCGCCTCTCCCGTCGATTGTAGTGTTGGAAGAAGAACCATACTACCATCACAGCGGGTATTACTATTACTACCAAAACGACCGCTGGTCCTACTCACACTCAAGGAGCGGACCCTGGGTGGAGCTGCCAAGGGGCCACTACCCAAAAGAGGTCAGGTTCAAGGACAAGGGTAGGGGCGATGAAAGAGGCCGGGATTTGAAGCGCGGGCACGACAAGCACGATAAGGATTAAAGAGCGCCAGTACAAGCCCGCCCGGAGACGTCGTGGTGCCATAGGAAAACCGGAGCTCTACTTCTTAGACGAGATAGGGAAGTTTGTCGTGTGACTGAAGGACTCTGCTGCAACATGACTTGTTAAATAAAGGCCGGCGAGCTGTCAATACGATTCGCGGTAACCCGACGCAATGACAGGAGGCACACACCTAATCAAAAAGGAGAAATCAGATGAACAAGAAATCTTTTTCAGTTTTGAGCATGCTCATCATCGCTTTATTGATGGCTCCCATATCGGCGGTTTACGCACAGACATCGCCTGGCGATTTCACGAACGAGCCCGACAAGGCCATGGCGTCTGCCCACGAATCGTTTCTCAAGGGGGAGATGAACAAGGCGGCTGAGCAGATCAACAAGGCAGCGGCTTATGTGAGGAAGGAGGCGGACAAAGTCGCCAAGGACACCAAAAAGGGCCTGAAGAAGGCCGCTGACGAACTGGAGGAGCTCGGGCAAGGCGTGAAGAAGGGCACCGTGAAGTCGAGCAACGAGCTGAAAAAAACGTTTGCCAAGGTGGACTACGAGCTTGCCAAGGCCTGGCATAAGACCGCGAATGAGGCGAAGAAATCGGGCAAGGATCCGAGCAATGCGCTCAAGGAGGCCGGTACCTGGATTGAGGGCGCGGCCAAATGGTCTGTTACCCAACTGAAAGAGGGTACGCAGGCGTCCATCGAAGCGGTCAAGAAGGTCGGTAAAGGCGCAGCGAAAGGTGCTAAGGCGGGTGCTGAAGAAGTCGATAAGTTGTTTAAAGGCATCGGCGAAGGTATCGAAGATGTAGGCCGCAAGCTATAAGGGGGCAGAATACCGGAACGTGCTCCAATATAGACAAAAAGCAATCAATGGAGCCCCGCGAGCAAAGCCCGCGGTACTCCTAAGTGAAACCCATCTAAGCCAAGGCTTTACTGAGTTATATGCCAACTGAGTTAGAAGATATCGACTGAATAATCAATTCGCACATTTGTCCACATGCAAAGGCAGTGGCACTGACTGTGGAGCGATTCATCTTCACCGTCGCTTGATGCGGACACGGTGTCGAATCTGACCGAACAAAAAAGGAAGGGGGATGTGAATAATTTCCCCATTCTTTACGTCTAACTAACATAAAGAGGCTACAGTAAAAATGTTTTATGGGGTATTCTTTTTCCAACTGTTGTAAATATTAAAAAAGTATTATTTTTTAACCCATATTGCATCTGAAAAGGATAAAGGAGGCAACAAAATGAAAAAGTTACTTTTTGGAGCAATGCTTTTTGCGTTGGTAATGGTCGTTCCTATTCCAACGATGGCAGCGGTAGATATACGCATTAGTTTTCCTCTACCACCACCCATCGTATTTGCCGCACCACCAGAGTTAGTAGTGTTACCTGATACGTATGTCTACGTTGCCCCTGACTATGATGATGTAGACTTGTTTTTCTGGAGCGGTTGGTGGTGGCGTTTTTGGGAAGGGCGTTGGTATCGCTCACGTTATTATAACCGGGGCTGGGGTTATTATAACAATATTCCAAGTTTTTATTTTGATGTAGACCCAGGTTGGAGAGGATACTACAGAGACCGTAATTGGTACGGGCACCGGTGGAACTATGAACGGATTCCTAACCAACGACTTCAACAGAACTGGAGTAGTTGGGAAAAGAGCAGATATTGGGAAAGGCAAAAAACTTGGGGCGTCCAGAGCTATCAACCTCGACCACAACAACAGAGACAGGAACTAAGACAACAAAGGCAACAGCAATATCAACAGAGGCCTGAGGTTCAGCAACATCAGCAACAAAGACAACCCCAGGTTCAGAAACCTCAAGGTCAACCACAGAAACAACCTCAGGTTCAGCAGCCAAAACAACAACCTCAGGAGAGAGTTCAACAGCCACAGAGACAAGAGCAAAGACCTCAGGCTGAGCAACCACAACACTCTCAGCCTCGACATGGAAAACCTGAAAGAGAGGAGGTAGAAAAACAGGATAGAAAGTAGGATGATAAAAAGTCCATCCGACTATGAGAAAAGTTGCCATCTATAATATCTGTCGGGTAGGGCAAGAAAACCATGATCGCCAACATTCAGGATTATCTTGCAGGATGGGCGTGGGCGGGACGTTGATGAAAATTATCACTTTATGAAATGAGGCCTTCGCCGTTGCAACCCCTCCTAAAAGGAGAACAGGAGTAAGGAATCTCCACTAAATTATAGAAACTGAGTCAACTTTGCTCTCACCCTTTTCCTTCTTCAGTAATTCCCAAAATCAAGCCGTTACCTGTTTGACAATTATCAGATGATATGATAATGATTGATTGACAATATTAAGGAGGTTGAAAATGCGTTTCATATCAGTAAGAGAACTAAATACCAGGCCTAAGGAAATCTGGAGCAAAATCAAAGACGAGGAGGTGGTCATCACCTCCAACGGTAAACCAATCGCCCTGCTCTCCGGAGTGACCGAAGAAAACCTGACAAAAACTCTCCGGGCAATACGACGGAGCCGCGCTCTCATAGCGTTGGAGGAAATGCAGAAAAAGTCCATCGAGTCAGGATTGGACAAGTTGACGGATTCTGACATTGAATCTGAGATAAGAGCTGTTCGGAAGAGTCGCAAACGATGATCGTCGTCCTTGATACCAATGTCATTATTTCCGGCATCCTTAAGCCTTATAGCAAGGCTGCGGCCATCCTCCATCTTGTCGCAGATGGAACCATCCGATTAGCTTATGACCTACGTCTTCTTTCAGAATATCGAGATGTCCTAAATCGTTCAAAATTTAACTTTGCTAAAGAAAATGTGGAAGCCTTCCTGGATCAGGTTGAACAAGAGGGGCTTCTCGCTTCAGCGAAACCTTTAAAAATTCATCTTCCCGACCCGGACGATGAACTGTTCTTGGAGGTGGCTTTGTCTGCCGGAGCGGAGGCGATGATAACTGGGAACAAACGCCATTTCCCGAAGAAGCAATGTGAAGGAGTGGAAATATCATCTCCAGCAGAATTCCTGGAAATGATGAAGGAAAAGATTTGAAAAGTCACAATCAGAAACGATCGAAAAGATGGGCGGAGCAGGCGTAGGCGGGATGTTGTTGAAAATTATCACTTTATGAATTGCTGCCTTCGTCGTTGGGACCAGTCAAAAAAGGACGAAAAGTAGACCTTAACAAAACTATTGACCAGATTCCTCTTATGAGATACAATAATAGAAGATGAGATACATGGAGGGAGACGATGCCTTTAAGTTTGAGAATTCCTTTTGAAAAAGATGAAATGATTAAAAAGGCGGCTGCTAAAAACAAAAAAACGAAGACAACCTTTATCCTTGAAGCGGTGGATGAAAAAATGGGCCTCGTTAAGGGCCGCGAACAAATCGTCAGGGAACTTTCTGGCTGGCTTTCCCATGAAGAGGCCGAAGAACTGAGGAAGGCGGTTGAAATTTTTGATAAGGTGGAAGAGGAGGATTGGGGTTGAAACTTGTCCTGGATACAAACATTTATTGTGATTTTGCAGAGGGGCTGCCCGATGCCACAGATGCTATTGCAATCTATGGACAATCCATTTTTATTCCTTCTGTTGTCCTGGGGGAACTTTTTTTTGGATTTATGAAGGGGAGTCGGCAGCAGTTCAATGAAAAGAAACTGCGTCAGGTTGTGAGTCGTTTAAAAATAGAAATGATTGATGTAAATCCCGATGTTGCGAGAAAGTATGCCATGATCTATTTATCTCTGCAGAAGAAAGGATTTAAGATACCCATCAATGATGTTTGGATTGCTGCATGTTGTATGGAAATTGGAGGGACTCTTTTGACAAGGGATAAACATTTTGAGTGGGTGGACCAAATAGAGGCGATGGTGTTAAGAAAAAAAGGCTAAACCTGATTTTCCCCGATTCGGCTATCAAAAATATTTTATATCATTTTCATTTCCAATTCCTATTTCACCCACCTATGCAGGCAGACATACCTTTGATGGTGCAGGAATATTCAACTACGAATAGAAATGCTTCCACTGCGTATTTGAGTCTGAATATGGATTGAAAGGCGCAGGACAAGGGCGACCATGGTTTCCAAGGAGTTTCCTTTAAATGGATCGCCCTAAAGAAGGCGAAGGGGAACTCGACTTTTTTAAATCGGAATCGGTAATTATCCTTTTCGGGCTTGTCTGATTTCTTCCAAATAGTGCTTAATCAAAGGAGACATCTCGGGCGGCTGCCAGTCTGTCTTCCTTGGATCCTCGGGCCACGTGAAGGGAAGATGAAAGACCTCTCCCGGTCTCTTGGCCTTTTCGAAAACGGAGAGAGCTTCGAGGAGGACCTTTCTCTGACCGTCCCTGTCCCCAATCTGTCCCACTGGCCTGGCGTAAGGATGTTCAATTGCGGCTATTCTTGGAATGCCTTCAGCCCGGGTGAACTCCCAGGTTTGGCTGAGAAGCAGGGTGGAAAATCCTGCCTCCTCCAAAACCCTTGCAGCCAGTCCAACGGACTGGCAACAGAAAGGTCAGGCAGGGGTGAGAAAAACAGCTTCCACTCCCTCCTTCTTCATTCTTTTTGAGATGGGTTCGATCGCCTCAGAAAGAAAGTCGGTATTCTGCCACTGAAAGCCATAAAAAGAGTAGGCGGTCGGTGCAAGGCGGCCGATGATCTTCTCCTTTTCAAACTCGGCCATTCGGGCCAAAGGGAGGATCACATTGATGTCCTGCTTGACAAGGTTGGTGTTGATATGGAGGTGATTGACATCAATCTCTTTTTCGGTTGTTCCTCTCGGTATGGCTCGAAAGGAGCGATCGCCCCAGAGAGGATCCTTCTTCTCTCTCTCCATATCAAAGGGAGGATCCGTTTTCAGACTGATACCGGCGCTGGTCACAAGAGCAAGGGTCGTCTGATTTAATGGTTTCGACATCGGCGTCCAGGGAATCGTTCCTTTAAAATCCTCGTCGGGAATGAACGTCTTCATCCATGCTTTAAGCCCCGGCGGAAGAAACCTAAACCCATCCACCATCTTCATCTGCTCCATATGATTCCTCCTTTAAGTCTAATCTCTTTACAATTTTTTATGTTATATTATGACCGCCACCCAATAATCAAGGAAAAAAGAATGGCTTGGTAACCCCTCAGTTAAAGATAGAGAATAGGGTCGGGGGGTTCTTCTGTAAAAACCTTGAAGCGAAACCTCTATCTGTTAAACAACGTAGGTTCGTTTCCTAAAATCACAATGCAAAGGGCGAGATGGCTGGTTCGCATAACCTCTATGATCGCTTTACAAGGTTTTGGAAGGAGAACCTCCCGACCCTATCGGGTCAGATACCACCCCGTAACTGAGAAATTATATGGCTTGAATCTGAACGCATGTCCAATTAGAATTTAATAATATGGCTCAAGACCCCCAAAACCGATCCAAATCTTCCATCTCCTGGAAGAAAGCCCTCATTCTCCTCGTCTTTGTCGGAGGGTTTTTCGCCTTCTTCCTCCTGGGTGGTGACCAATACTTAAATTTCTCAACCCTCAAGGCCAATCGAGACAGGTTAATGGCCTATACCCTCAATCATTATTGGTCAATCCTCATAGGAGCCATGGCCGTCTATTCGGCTTCAACAGCCTTAAGCCTTCCCGTTGCAACCCTCTTCTCCCTTACCATAGGTTTTCTCTTTGGCTTATGGGTTGGAACTGGCATCATCCTCTTCTCAGCGACCCTGGGCGCTACCCTCGCCTTTCTCGCCGCCAGGTATGTTCTCGCTGATGTGGTTTCCCGGCGAATGGGGATGATGGCTAAGAAATTGATTGCAGAGTTTCACAGGAACGATTTCAATTACCTTCTCTTTTTGAGGCTGGTTCCCCTTTTTCCGTTCTGGCTGATCAATCTCGCTACAGCCTTCACGCCCATCAAAGTTCAAACCTATGTGGCGGCCACGGCGATCGGCATTATCCCGGGTGCCTTTGTCTTTACCAATCTGGGAAAGTCCCTCGGCCGGATCGATTCACCCGATCAACTCCTCTCGTTCAAAACGATCAGCGCCCTGATGTTGCTCGGCATTTTTGCCCTCATTCCCGTCTTTGTTAAAAAGGTTCGATCGATCAAGGCAAAAAAGGGAGAGGTGAGATGACCGGTTTTCCAGTGATCAGACGAACCCATCTTGAAATCCTGCAGGTGAACCTGGGCTACCGGTGCAATCAGAGGTGCATCCACTGCCATATCAATGCCGGCCCCGAAAGAACAGAGATGACAGATCGGTCAACCATTGATCAGGTGATCTCCTTTCTCACCTCATCCAATCTCCGTCAGCTCGATCTGACCGGCGGAGCCCCTGAAATGAACCCTCACTTCAGACATCTCATCCGTTCCGCCCGCGCGATAGGCCTCCATGTCATCGACCGCTGTAATCTCACCGTCCTCGAAGAGCCAGAAATGAAGGGACTGGAAGAATTTCTCGCCGGCCAGAAGGTGGAGATCATCGCCTCCCTGCCATGCTACCTGAAGGAGAATGTCGATCATCAAAGGGGCAACGGAGTCTTCGAGGCCAGTCTCCTTGCTTTAAGGAAGCTCAATCATCTGGGTTATGGCCAAAATGGTTCAGGACTCTCCCTCAACTTAGTTTACAATCCGCTGGGTTCTTTTTTGCCTCCCCCGCAAACTCTCTTAGAAGAGGATTACAGGAGAGAACTGGGAGAGCGTTACGGCATTGTCTTCAACCAGCTCTATACGATCACCAATATGCCCATCCATCGCTTTGAAACATTATTGACTTCGAGAGGCGAGCGTTTAAGTTATATGAAACTCCTTCAAGGGGCGCATCAAGAAAGGAATCTCGAATCAGTGATGTGCCGGAGGCTCATCAGCGTGGACTATCAGGGTTATGTCTACGACTGCGATTTCAATCAGGCGCTGGGCCTTCCCCTCCAGCTAAAGGGAAGGTCCCGGGTCCATCTTTCCGAATTGATGGGGACCGATCTAAAGGAAAATCCAATCCCATTCCTGGACCACTGTTATGGCTGCACCGCAGGTCAGGGAAGCAGTTGCACAGGAGTTTTAAATAGTCCAATAGCTCAATAGTCTTATAGTCTGATAGTCTACATAGTCGTATAGCCGACTACAGGACTATTAGACTAATGACTATAAGACTAAATCGAATGATGAAGATTTCCATCATCATGCCGGTTCTGAACGAGGCGCCGGCGATCGCCCAGACCCTCCTTGCCCTTCAACCTCTGCGAGAGGCAGGTCATGAAGTGATTGTCGTCGACGGCGGAAGCCATGATGATACAATCACCGTCGCGAACCCCTATGCGGATAAGATCATTCAAGGTCCACGTGGCCGGAGCCGTCAGATGAATGCCGGAGCCAAATTGGCAAGCGGTGAGATCCTGCTCTTCTTACATGGTGATACCTTCCTGCCCGGAAGAGCTGACCGTTTGATCATCGAAGGGATGAAAAGGGGGGAAAGAAAATGGGGCCGTTTCGATGTAAATCTCTCAGGAAAGCATCTTTTGCTACGTGTCATCGAGTTCCTGATGAACTGGCGATCCCGGCTTTCCCACATCGCCACAGGCGACCAGGCCATCTTTGTAAATCGAGAGGTCTTTGAGGCTATCGGTGGCTTTCCTGAAATTGATCTGATGGAGGATATCGCCCTGAGCAAGATGTTGAAAAAACATGGCCGACCTCTCTGCCTCTATCAGCGGGTTCTCACCTCCAGCCGACGCTGGGAAGAGAAGGGTCTATTCCGAACCATCTTTCTCATGTGGTTTCTGCGGCTGGCCTATTTTTCCAAAGTAAACCCGAAGCGACTGGCAAAACTTTATTATCCTGAACTCGAATGACACGAATGACAACGAATTTAACGAATTGTCGTATCATCGTCTTTGCCAAAGCGCCCATTCCCGGAGAGGTGAAAACCCGTCTGCTCTCCTCCATGGATGCCCAAACCGTTACTGCTCTTCACAAACAACTTGTATTATATTCACTGAATATGGCTGTGGAGTCGAATGTGGGCCCGGTTGAACTCTGGTGTTCACCCTCGAAAGGACATCCCTTCTTCCTTCGATGTGCTGAGAAATTCGGTATCGAACTCCATCCCCAGGCAATGGGTGATCTTGGCAGAAGAATGGCCCGCGCCTTTGATGAGACATTGAAAAAGGTTCCCATGGCTCTACTGATCGGAACGGATTGCCCTTCCCTCACCCCCGCTGACCTAAGACAAGCACAAAAGGCTTTAAATCAAGGCGCACAAGCAGTCATTGGTCCTGCCGAGGATGGAGGGTATGTCCTTCTTGGCCTTTGTAAATATGAACCTCATCTCTTTGAAGGAATCTCCTGGGGCACGGGCTCTGTCTTAGAAGAGACAAGGGAGCGGTTTCGCAGATTGAGATGGAACTGGCACGAACTCCCTCAGCGATGGGATGTGGACCGGCCCGAAGATGTGGAGAGATTAAAGGTTGAAGGATATCTGGACTTGAAGGACATTGAAGAATGGTTGTCAAGGTAAATTTTTTATTGATTTTTTTGCTCTTTGCTGTCTTGGCCCCTCTCGCCCATTCACAACAGGTGATTGAAGTGGGGAAGTTTTCAACGGAAAAGGTGGAAAACAACATCCCATCCAATTGGAAGCCTCTGACCTTTAAGAAGATCGAACGTCATACGACCTATTCCCTTGTAAAAGACGAGGGGACCATTGTGGTGAAGGCTGTCTCCGAATCTTCAGCATCGGGACTGGTCCGGGAGATCAAAATCGATTCAAAGGAATATCCAATCGTTCAGTGGCGCTGGAAGGTGGAGAATATCCTGAAAAAGGGAAATGTCCATATTAAGGAAGGAGATGATTATCCGGCACGACTCTATATCACCTTTGAATATGACTCCTCTAAATTGAACTTCCTTGAGAAGGTAAAGTTTGAAGCGGTAAAACTTCTTTATGGTCAATATCCGCCCATTGCCGCCATCAATTACATTTGGGAGAGCAAGGCTCCGGTGGGCGCCTTCGTCCCCAATCCCTATACGGACCGGGTGATGATGATTGTGGTTGAAAGCGGCGAATCCAGACTGAACCAGTGGGTGAACGAAGAGAGAAATCTCTATGAGGATTTCAGGAAGGCATTCGGTTACGAGCCACCGATGATCTCGGGTGTGGCCATCATGACCGATACGGATAACACGGGTGAGCGGGCCATTGCCTATTATGGGGACATTCTATTTAAAAAGGATGGAAAGCGAAACTCCCGCTAATTTCCTCCCCCTTGATGCCTGCCTGCGCGAAGCCGCTTCGGCGAAGGCAGGGGTGGGGGTGATTAAAGGTTTTAAAAACAATGAATGATTTTATTCTCGCCAACGAAGGGTTTATTCGCCTTCTCTTCTTCCTGTCCATCCTGATCGCCATGGCTATTTGGGAAACCCTTTCTCCCCGCCGTCCCCTCAAAACGTCGAAGACTATGCGATGGTATAGCAACCTGGGGCTGGTTTTTATCGATACCCTTGTCTTGCGGCTATTTCTGCCAATCCAGGCGGTGGGAATAGCTTTCTATGCTCAAAATCGGGGCTGGGGGTTACTCAATAATGTTTTACTCCCTCACTGGTTGGAGGTCGTCATTGGTATTTTAGTTCTCGATTTCGTCATCTACCTTCAGCACGTCATGTTCCATTTCATCCCTTTGTTCTGGCGGCTTCACCGGGTCCACCATACCGACCTCGACTTCGATGTCACTACCGGGATTCGATTCCATCCCATCGAGATCTTCCTTTCGATGGGGATTAAGATGATTGCTGTCATCCTTCTCGGTCCATCTGCCCTGGCTGTTGTCCTCTTCGAAATCCTCCTCAATGCCACGAGCATGTTCAATCATGGGAATGTCCGGCTGCCCATTTCAATCGATAGGGTATTAAGACTCTTCGTGGTCACACCGGAGATGCACCGTGTCCACCATTCCGTATTGATCAAAGAATTCAATAGCAACTTCGGCTTCAATCTCCCCTGGTGGGACAGGATTTTAGGCACCTACCGCGCCCAACCCGAAGCAGGACACGAGGCAATGGCCATCGGCCTCAGCCAGTTCCGCAATCCAAATACACTTACCCTACCCCGCCTTCTCCTCCTTCCCTTTCTCCGAAAACCTTGACAATAGACTGCACTCTGACTTATATTTTGGCTTAGATTTCAGATATTTATTTGACGCCAAGGGGAGCGAACTTGTCTCTTTTCATCACCTTTGAAGGGGTCGAAGGAAGCGGAAAAACCACTCAGATTCAACGCTTAAAAAGATACCTGAAGCGAAGGGGAGTTTCCTGTAAGGTGACGCGGGAGCCGGGAGGACCCCCTATTAGTGAGAAGATCAGAAAGATCCTCCTCGATCCGAACCATCGAAAGCTGATCCCTCTTAGCGAACTCCTCCTTTACGAGGCAGCAAGGGCACAGCATATCCATGAGGTAATCAAGCCTCTTCTCAAAAAGGGAACCATCGTTCTCTGCGACCGCTTCAATGATGCAACGCTTGCTTATCAGGGCTACGGCCGCAAAATAGACCGGGAACTGATCCGGAAACTCAACCGCCTCTCCTCTCAGGGGATCAAACCCGACCTCACCTTCCTTTTGGATTGCCCTTCGGATCTGGGATTGAAGAGGGCGCTTCAAAGAAATCGACTATCGAGAAATGAGAAGGAGGGACGTTTCGAGAGAGAGAAAATCCAGTTTCATCATCGGGTGAGGAAGGGGTATCTGGCAATTGCAAAGAAGGAACCTCATCGGGTGAAAGTCATCGACACCCGCGTGGGTGAAGAAAAAGCCTTTGAGAAGATCCGGAAGATTGTGGATGAGTTATTAGTTCGGAGTTCGCCTGCCTGCCGAACAGGCAGGGAGTCGGGAGTTCGGAGTTAAATCAAAATCCGATTTTAGATATTTTTTGTTTTCGCTCCGAACTACGAACTCGTTACTCCGAACTCTTTTTGAAAAAAAGCCTATGTCCTTCAAAGACGTCATGGGCCATGAAAGGCCGATTAATTTACTTCAGCGGGCAATTGCTCAGGATAAGGTCGTCCACAGTTACCTCTTTTTAGGCAACGAGGGGATTGGAAAAAGTTTAGTGGCCCTCCAGTTTGCCAAGGCCCTCAACTGCCTCGAGGGAGAGAATCAACCGGATGCCTGTGATCGCTGTCTCTCATGCAAAAAGATCAATCGCCATCTCCACCCCGATGTCTCGCTCATCGAACCGGAGGGCCAGACCCTCAAGGTGGATCAGGTGAGAGAGATGCAGAGAGCTCTCGCTTACCGGCCTTATGAGGGAAGACGGAGGGTTTTCATCCTGACAGCGGCGGATCGAATGGCGCCCAATATGTCCAATACGCTTCTTAAAACTCTGGAGGAACCCCCTTTGCATACGATGATCATCCTTCTGGCAAATAGCCCCAAATGGGTTTTACCAACCATCCTCTCCAGGTGCCAGTCAATTCGCTTCAACCCACTGCCCTCTCATCTGGTTTCTGATTGGTTGATCAAAGAGAAGGGCATTGAGGAAAGTGAGGCCCACCTTCTCGCCTCTCTTTCAGAGGGAAGCCCTGGAAAAGCTCTGGAGATTAAAGAGGAGATAGCCGGAATTCCAAGAAAAGAGCTTCTCAAAGGATGGATGGGATCGAAATCGCTCTCCATCGAAGAGAAAGAGGGCTGGGTCGAATCCCTCCCCTCACAGAGAGAGAATCTCCACTTGATCCTTGAGATGGCCAAGACGCTCTTGAGGGATCTCATCGTTATGAAGACATCAGTGGAGGGTTCAAGATTGATTCATTCCGATTTGGCGGAAGAGATGGAAAAAATCGCCGGGGAATGGGATCTCTCCTCCCTTTTAAGACGGATGGAGATCCTCCATCAAACCTCTCAAGCGATTAAAGGCAATGCCAATACGAGACTGTCACTGGAGGCGATGATGATCTCCTGGGCTGAAGGATAGAGAAGATGATTCGAATGGTCCATGTCAGATTGGCCAATTGCAAAGCAGAAGAGTTCGATGCCGGAGACCTTCCCTTTGGGGCGGGGGAGCCGGTCATCGTGGAGTCGGATAAGGGATTGGTTCTGGGAAAGGCTCTCTCCGCGCCGCAGGATACGGAGAAACGGTTCATCCTGAAATCTCCGAGAAAGGTGGTGCGCAAAGCCACTCCCGAAGATCTGGAGCAATTCGAGAAAAACCAGCAACTGGAAAAGGATGCTTTTCAATTCTGCCTTGAGAAGGTCAAGGAGAAGAATCTCTCCCTGAAGCTGGTCAAGACAGAGGTCCTCCTGGACCGCTCCAAGATTCTCTTCTACTTTACGGCGGAAAAACGGGTCGACTTCCGGGAACTGGTCAAGGATCTGGCCGCCCAGTTAAGGATGCGTATCGAGATGAGGCAGATCGGCGTGAGGGATGAGGCCAAGATGATCTGCGGCGTCGGAAGTTGCGGAAGAGAGCTCTGCTGTGCCAAATTTTTGAACCGATTTGAACTGGTCTCGGTCAAAATGGCCAAAGAGCAGAACATCGCCCTCAACCCGACAAAGATCTCAGGCATCTGCGGCCGTCTGATGTGTTGCCTCGCTTACGAATATCCAACCTATATGGAACTCAAGAAAGATCTTCCCAGGCTGGGAAAGCACATCGTCACCCGCTCGGGCAAGGGAAAGGTCATCCGCCAGAATGTGCTCAACCAGACCGTCACTGTTCAACTGGAAGAAGGGGGAGAAATCACGATCCATGTTTCCGAAATCTAAAGGCGCTTTCTACATCACCACTCCCATCTACTATGTCAACGATGTTCCCCATATCGGCCATGCCTATACGACCATTGCTGCCGACATCCTTACCCGCTTTAAGCGACTCGAAGGTTATCAGGCCTTCTTTCTCACCGGCACGGATGAGCATGGTCAGAAGGTGGAGAAGGCCGCACAGGAACGGGGAGTTGATCCGAAGGCTCATTGCGATGAAATGGTCAAACGGTTCCAATCCCTCTGGCAGAGGCTCAACATCTCCAATAATGACTTTATTCGCACCACAGAGGTCCGCCACAAAAGGGTCGTCCAGAAGATCCTCCAGGATCTCTACGATCAAGGCGAGATCTATCAGGATAGCTACGAGGGGTGGTACTGTGTCCCCTGCGAACGGTTCTGGACCGAAAAGGATCTTGCGGAGGGGAAGTGTCCCGATTGCCTCCGCGAGGTAGCAGAAATCTCTGAGAAAAACTACTTTTTCCGAATGAGCAAATATCAATCCTGGCTCATCGAACATATCGAAAAGAATGAGCGGTTCATCCTTCCCGCATCGAGAAGAAATGAGATTCTGGGATTTCTCCGGGGCCCCCTTGAAGACCTCTGCATCTCAAGGCCCAAGAAACGTCTGAGATGGGGAATTGAAATCCCATTCGATACGGACTATGTCACCTATGTCTGGTTCGATGCCTTGATCAACTATGTGAGCGGGATCGGCTATGGCTCCGAGGAGAATTCCTTCTCCGATCTCTGGCCCCAGGCCATCCACCTCATCGGCAAGGACATCCTCACCACCCACACCGTCTACTGGCCCACAATGCTCAGAGGGGCTGGCCTCACGCCTCCCAAAATGGTTTTTGCCCATGGATGGTGGACAGTGAAGGGGAAGAAGATGTCCAAATCGCTCCAGAATGTGGTGGAGCCGAATCGTCTGATCGACACCTATGGCGTGGATGCGGTCCGGTATTTCCTCATGCGGGAGGTCCCTTTCGGGATGGATGGCGATTTCTCTCACTCTGCGATGATCCACCGGATCAACAGCGACCTGGCCAATGATCTGGGCAATCTCTTCAGTCGGGCCCTCAGCATGGTCATCCGGTATTTCGATGGAAATATCCCGACGCCCTCCACTCCGAAAGAGATCGACCAGCGGCTTCAGGAGGTCTCCGGAAAGGTTCTCGCTCAACTCCCCCGGCAGATGAATGACCTCTCCTTTAACAAGGCTCTGGCCACCCTCTGGGAGATCGTGAGCGCTTCGAATAAATATGTCGATGAGACCGCTCCCTGGTCCCTGGCGAAAGAGGAGAAGGACCGGCCCCGCCTTTCCACCGTCCTCTACCAGACGCTGGAATCTCTCCGCATCATCGCTCTTCTGCTCGCTCCCTTTATGCCCTCGACCTCAGAGAAGATGTGGTCTCAACTCGGGATGGAAGACAGTCTCTGGGAACAGAATTTGGAAGAGAACGTAAAGTGGGGCGGGTTGAAACCGGGAAGGAGGGTGGCTAAACCAACACCCCTCTTTCCGAGGATTGATCCCTCTAAAATTGAAAAAGGGATTTAGGCCAGGGTTAGGAAGCCCGTATCGTATATGGTCAATTGGTTACGTTAAAAAGAATTTAAAGACGACTCACCCAACCTTTTAACGAAACGGGCCCTGAACCTAGCATGGTACAGGGCGGGCATCTTCACCCTAACCCTTTACCCAAATACTTTTATCTTGACTATGAAAAAGCCCCAGTCCATTCATTCAATACTGGAACAGACCCTGAAGGGTCTGGAACTCGACGTTCCACTAAAGACTTACTCCATCTGGGGTGCCTGGAAAGAGATCGTGGGCGAACCCATTGCCCTTCAGACGCAACCCCGTGCCATCCGGAATCATATCCTCTTCATCGATGTCTCTCATTCCACCTGGATGCAACAGCTCCAATTTCTAAAACCAACCCTCTTGGGAAAAATCAATGGTTTCTTGGGCGAATCCCTGATTGAGGATATTCGATTCAAGGTAGGTAAAATCCCCGCGGCAGTGACTCCGCTTCCGGAGAGGAAAGAGGAGAAAGAGGAGAGCCTTGACAGGAAGACGATTGACCGGGTCGAACGGCTTATTGAGAACCTTACCGATGCGGAAGTGAAGAAGGGATTCCGGGAGCTGTTGATCAAAAGTGCCAAACTGGAACAATTGAAAAAGAGATTAAAACACGAGCGTTAATTCCCGGGCATCCTTATCTCAATCTCCATTCGGCCTTTCTCAATTCTTTGTCCAATTCTTCATTGCGCCACTTTTTGATCTCATTCCTTGTCTCACCAAGTCCGAACCCTTTTTCATCGGATAATTGGCTACAATCCAGGTCGCAAAAATTGTTATTGAGGAGACATTTGGAATGATCATAAAATTTACACAATCTCTTTAAAGACATCTTCATCCCTCCTTTTCA
>Ga0214473_10004436_pt1 | contig 16871 bp, 16 predicted proteins | sample RVTome_7_FD_203509 | JGI IMG/M metagenome (GOLD analysis project Ga0214473, IMG submission 203509) | Soil microbial communities from uranium-contaminated site in the Upper Colorado River Basin, Wyoming, United States - RVT98D197 | ecosystem: Environmental > Terrestrial > Soil > Contaminated >... | reverse complement strand
TTTAAAGGGTTTATCATATTTTAAATTATTTTTACCTTTTAATTTTATCACTTTTTTTTGAATAAATAAAGGGGTTTTTTTAATTTTTACAGAGCCCTTGCCAAAAATTCAAAATTATATTAAACTAGCCTAAAGTCATTAATAATTATTGGGCTTTAACAAAACTTAGCTAAAAAGCCCGGGCTAAGACTCGCTTTCCATAATTCAAAATTCAATCCCCGACTGGATCGGGGACAAAACTTAAAATTATTGAAAGTGGGTTAATTAATTATTAAAAAAATGTCTTTATTGGATAAAATAGCCAATCTGGGTAAACCCAGCATCGCCAGCAAAAAAATAAAGAAAGTAAAAGAAAAGTCCGCAGAAATGGAAAAGCTTTTAAAAGATAATCTTGGACCGAAGCTGCCGCAAGTCGGCGAACTGGTTGAAGGAAAAATTGTCAGCCTTTCCAAAAATGAAATTCACCTGGATATTAACGGGGTAACGACCGGGGTGGTCCGCGGCAAGGAAATTTATGACGAATCAGAAATCCTGATCAATCTAAAAATCGGCGACCTGGTCAGCACCACTGTCTTGGAGCAAGAAAATGAAAATGGCGAGTTGGAATTATCATTGCGTTTTGCCGGACATAAACGGGCCTGGGACAACTTGCTGGAGCTCAGGGATAAAAAAGAAATCGTGGAAGCCAAAGTCATTGATGCCAATCGCGGCGGCTTAATGGTCAAGGTTGGCAATATAATCGGCTTCTTGCCAGTCTCTCAATTGGCCACCGAGCATTACCCGCGGGTCGAGGGCGGCGACAAAAATAAAATTTTGAGCCACCTCAAGGGGTTTGTCGGTCAAGCGATAAAAATCAGAATTTTTGACGTTAACGAAGTTGAAAATAAATTAATTGTTTCGGAGAAAGCGGCTTTTGAAGACCAGCAGCTCTCTCTGATTTCTAAATATAAGGTTGGTGCTGTCGTGGAGGGTATAGTCACGGGCGTGGTTGATTTTGGCGTCTTTATCGAATTTGGTGAAAAATTGGAAGGCCTGGTTCATATCTCTGAACTGGCCTGGCAGAGAATTGACGATCCCCGGGACCTGATTAAAGTCGGTGACAAAATCAAAGCGGAAATTATTGAAATTGACGGCTCAAAAATCTCTTTGTCCATAAAAAAACTAATCAATGACCCTTGGCACGATGTTGAAAAAAAATATAAAGTCGGTCAAGAAGTCCAAGGCAAAATTTTAAAAATAAATCCTTACGGCGCTTTTGTCGAATTGGATAAAGACATCCACGGCTTAGTCCATGTTTCTAAGGTCGCTAATGAAAAAACTGAAGACTCCAAAACGCCTCTTTTGGAAATAAATAAAACTTATAATTTTGAAATCATCTCGATCGAACCAGCCGATCACCGCTTGGGCTTATCCTTAAAATCAACGGCTAAGTCGGCGGAAAACGAGGTTTCAGAATAATCAATTCTGGCAATAATTAGCGCTTGTTAATTATCGTAAAAATCGTTTATAATTAAAATAAGTATGAAAAATTCCTTAATAAAAAATTTTTTAATTTTTTTTGTGGTCTTTTTGGTGATTATTTCGCTTTTTAGTCTTTATAATTCGCCCACTAATCAAAAAGAGAGAATTGATATCAGCCGTTTTATCAATGAGCTTAACCATCAGAACGTTAAGTCTGTTTTAATTGATAGTAATAAGCTGACCATTACCCTAAAAGACGCCAGTGAAAAAATCATCCAAAAAGAGCCCAGTGAATCACTGAGCACCCTGCTAAAAAATTATAATTTTGATTTTAACCTGCTGAAAGATGTAACCGTCACGGTAAAAGAAGAAGCTGGTTCGACTTTTTGGCTGAATACCGTTTTGCCTTTCGTTCTGCCGTTTCTTTTGGTCGGCCTGTTCATCTGGATTCTTTTCCGGCAGATCCAGGGAGCCAATAATCGGGCATTGGGCTTCGGCCAGTCCAGCGCCAGAATGGTTAATCAAGCAACCAACAAAAATCAAATAACTTTTGCTGATGTCGCCGGGGCTTTGGAAGCTAAACAAGAATTAATGGAGGTGGTGGATTTTCTTAAAAACCCTCAGAAATTTCTGGCCCTGGGAGCGAAAATCCCCAAAGGGGTTTTATTACTCGGCGCGCCGGGGACCGGCAAAACCTTATTGGCCAAAGCCGTCGCCGGCGAAGCTAAGGTGCCTTTTTTTCACATGTCCGGCTCGGAGTTTGTCGAAATGTTTGTCGGGGTCGGCGCTTCCCGGGTCAGAGACCTTTTTAACAAGGCGAAGAAAGCCGCGCCCTGCATCGTCTTTATTGATGAAATTGACGCGGTTGGCAGACAACGCGGCGCCGGTTTGGGCGGCTCGCATGACGAAAGGGAACAAACCTTAAACCAAATTTTAGTGGAGATGGATGGTTTTGATACGGATACTAATGTGATTGTGATTGCCGCCACTAATCGGCCTGATGTTTTGGACCCGGCCCTGCTTCGTCCAGGCCGTTTTGACCGGCAGGTCGTCATTGATCTACCTGACATCAAAGACCGCCAAGCGATTTTACAGGTACATGCCCAAACCAAACCCTTGGCCAAAGATATTAATTTAACTTTAATCGCCCAACGGACCGCCGGTTTTTCTGGCGCCGATCTGGCTAATCTTTTAAATGAAGCAGCGATCATGGCGGCCAAAAAAAATCAGAAAAAAATTGAGATGCCCGAGCTGATTGAAGCAATTGAAAAAGTGCTTTTAGGCCCGGAAAGAAAAAGCCACATCTTAAATGAACGCGAAAAGAAAGTAACCGCCTATCATGAAGCTGGACACGCTTTAGTCTCTCATGTTTTACCTCATGCTGACCCGGTCCATAAAGTCTCTATCATTTCCCGCGGACGGGCGGCTGGCTATACGATGAATTTGCCCGAAGAAGATAAGCACCTGCATACTAAATCTGAATTTTTAGATAGCCTGGCGGTGCTTTTAGCCGGCCATGCCACCGAAAAAATAATCTTTCACGAAGTCACTACCGGCGCCAGCAATGATTTAAAGAAGGCCACCCGCCTGGCCAAAGAATTAGTCACCCAATTTGGTATGAGCGAGACTTTGGGCCCGAGAACTTTTGGTGAAACTGAAGAATTAATTTTTTTGGGCAGGCAGATCCACGAACAACGGGATTATAGCGAAAAAATCGCCGAAGCCATCGACAAAGAAATAACCGGCTTAATCGGCAGAGCTTATAAATCAGCCCAAAAAATTATTGCTGATTATCGTAACAAATTAGAAATCATCGTCCAAAAACTTTTAGAAAAAGAAACTTTGGAAAAAGAAGAATTTGCGGCAATTTTTAAATAAGCGGGGATTATGGTATAATTATTGGGTAAAATAACTAACCCTAAAATTATATGCAACCTTTTTATCGTACGATTTTAAAAAGGTCCTGGGAAATTACTAAAAAATTTAAATCCTTGTGGCTGTTAGGCTTTTTTGCTGCCTTTTTAGGCAATGGCGGCGAGCTCAGCTTCTTTTTTGATTTCACCGGCACGCTTGGCGATCAACCGTCAATTTGGCAAAACCTAAAAAACTACCTTTATCCCATTGAATTTTCTGGATTAGCCAGCCTGGTGGCCAATGCCGCTCTAATAGATAAATTAATTTTTCTAATTTTTCTTGTTTTTACTTTGGCCTTGGTGATTTTTATCATTTGGCTGGTCGTTTCGGCTCAAGCCGGCTTAATTAATGCGGTTAATGAAATTGATCAGCGGGAACAAGGCGGCTTTCTTTATAATTTTCAAATCGGCCATAAATTCTTCGGCTCAGCTCTTTTATTAAATATCCTCACTAAGTTTATTTCCTTTATTATTATAACGGTGATTATCACTCCAATCATCGTTTTATTAATTGTCCAGAATTCCAAACTCGCCACCTTATTTATTGTCCTGGGCTTTTTGGTTTTACTGCCAGCGGTAATCATTCTAAATTTTATCGGCAAATATGCCCTGGCTTATCTGATTTTGGAAGGCAAAAAATTCTGGCAAGCTTTCTTGGGTGGCTGGAAACTTTTTTTGGCTAACTGGCTGATTAGCCTGGAAATGGCAGTGATTTTACTTTTAATCAATATAATCTTGGGTTTTCTTTTTATTATCGCCAGCCTAATCATTATCTCGCCATTTATCGTCTTTTTCTTTATTTCCCAAAACATCTCCGTCTTTTATTTATTCTTTCCCTTGGCGATGATTTTAATTTTCATTATGATGGCTTTAATTGGCTCTGGCTATGCCGCCTTCCATTACTCAAGCTGGGTATTGCTTTTTAATAAGTTAACCAAAGAAAAACTTTATAGCAAACTCGAGCGGCTGACGATTTATGGACAACCCGAGAATTTAAAAGCTGGCAAATTATGAGCGCTCAGAAACCAATCCCCGACCGGAGCGGGGACAAAAATCAATTGAAAATTAACACCCCGGAAGCCGCTTCTCAATTAGCCAAGAAGGAAGGAGAGATTCTCGCTGAAGAATTGGAAAAAGAAACGGAAAAAAAGGCAATTTTAACCGGCGTCGGTTATATTAATTTAACCGGCTTCCCGATCTCCCCGGAAGCCTTAAAATTACTTGATGAAGAATTGGCTAATAAAGAAAAAATTATCTGTTTTTTTTATAATGGACAGGAAATCAGATTAGCCACCACTAACCTGGAAAATCCACTGGCTCTAAAAACTCTAAATGACTTGGAAAAAAAATTACATGCCCACGGCGGGCTTTATTTGGTTACGGAAAAAAGCTTCAGCTCGGCCTTAAAACTTTACGAAAGCCTGCCTAAAATTAGACCAGTCAAGGGCGGGGTGGAAATTAGCCGGGCGGATATCGAACGTTATCAGCAGCTAATTGCTTCAACCGAAGATTTGGAAAAACAATTACAAAAAGCTTCAGTCACCGAGGTCTTGGCGATTTTAATTTCCGCCGCCTTGCAAAAAGACGCCTCCGACATCCATTTAGAAGGCGGCCGGAGTGAAGTGGTCGTGCGCTTTCGCCTGGACGGCGTTTTATATAATATTACCAATTTGTCAATTGAATTCTGGCCAAAATTAATCAGCCGGATTAAACTGCTGGCGGGTTTAAAGATTAATATTGCTAATATTCCTCAAGATGGGCATTTCACCATTTTTTTAAAAGACGATACTGTTGAATTAAGAGTCTCCACCATTCCCTCGAGTTATGGCGAAAATATTGTGATCAGGCTGTTACGCTCCTCAAAAACCGGCTTGGGCTTCGAGGACTTGGGGCTAAAAGGCAAGGCTTATCTTGATTTAGAAAAAGAAATCAACCGCCCCAATGGCATGATTATTACTACCGGACCGACTGGCTCAGGTAAAACTACCACGCTTTATGCTATTTTAAATAAATTAAATTCCCCGGGGACGAAAATTATCACCCTGGAAAATCCCATAGAATACAAGCTTAAGGGAATCACCCAAAGCCAGGTCGAGCCTGAAGGCAATTATAACTTTGCCAAAGGCTTAAAAGCCATTTTACGGCAGGATCCTGATATCATTATGGTTGGTGAAATTCGTGATTTAGATACGGCAGACACCGCGATTAATGCGGCTCTCACCGGCCACTTGGTGGTTTCTACTTTGCATACCAATGATGCGGCCGGCGCCCTGCCGCGTCTGATCTCAATGGGCGTCAAGCCGTTTTTAATAGCGCCGGCGATCAATGCCGTAATCGGCCAGCGCTTAGTCAGACGGATCTGTCTGAAATGCAAAAAAGAAATAAAGCTTGATCAAAAAACTTCGGAAAAAGTAATAAAAATTTTAAAAGAAATTCCCGAAGATAGCCAGGAAAAAGTAAAAGACCAAGACCTTGCGCATTTAAAATTTTATCAAGGGGCCGGTTGCCAAGCGTGTCATAACACCGGCTACAAAGGCCGGATCGGCATTTATGAAATATTTACGATCAATGACAAAATAGAAAAATTAATCCTGGAAAGTCAAATTTCCGAAGGGGAAATAAAAAAAATTACCGTGGAAAACGGCATGGTGGCAATGGTGCAGGACGGGCTATTGAAGGCCAAAGATGGGATTACCTCTGTTGAGGAGGTCTTTAGGGTGTGTGAATAACATAATAACCGATAACCTATTACCTATTACCCATAATCTAATTATATAGAGGGTTATAGGTTATCGGTTATTGGTTATTGGTTATTGGTTATACGATATTACCCGCATATTATCACTTTTGCCAGGCGTAAATCTAACCTCCCGATAACCCGGGACTTTTTTTATTTCCGGCGTTTTTTCCGCCCATTCGATAACGACTAAATTCTCCTTTTTATTTAAGTACTCCCCTAAGCCAATATCTAATAGTTCTTGATAATTATTAATTCTGTAAGCATCAACATGAATAAGTTGGCGAATTATGATTCTGGAATCGCGATTCGCGATTCGCGATTCGCGAATATCGTAAATCTTCATTATAACAAAAGTCGGACTATTCACGGTTTTTTTAACGCCAAAAGCTTTTGCCAGTCCTTGAACAAAGACGGTTTTACCGGAACCTAACTCCCCCACCAAACCTAAAACCGCGCCACCTTTTATTTTTTTTAATATCCTCTCGGCAAATTTTTTAGTGTCTGCTGGTGAAGTTGAAATATATTTTTTCATATTTATATTTAACATTATTTAAAAGGCTGCCCTCCAGATGTCATTCCCGTGAAAGCGGGAATCTCCGTAATCATGTGCCGACACATTTTAGATTCCCGCCTGCGCGGGAATGACAAGGGCGATAACATCAGACAGCCTTTTTATTATTTAAATTTTCTCTTAGCTTAGTTAAAATGTCAATAGATTAACATCTCTTACTGGTGCGATTTGCCTAAATTTTATGAGAAAAAAAGCTTCACTTTTATTATTTTTTATATTATAATATTAATAATAAATGCCTTATGTAATCTGCAAATTATAATAAAAAAATAAATGCATTCTACTAATAAAAATTTAATGTTTTATAAATTTTCAAAAATATTTAAATTTTTTTTCATTTTTATCTTAATAACCGGCTGGATTTTTTCAGGCTGGCCGTGGATTTGGAATTTTCCACCGGAAATTGAAACAGCTAATGCTGACACAGAAACTCTTAGGCCTAATGCTGCCGGCACCTACCAAGCCTGGGGAACATTCGGTTCTGGCTCTGCTCATTATGATAGAACAAGTGACCAAAGCGATTCAACGGGCGTTCAATCGCCTAATGGTGATAACACTTCAAAGGAAACTGAAAACCTCATCAACTCTGCTCAAACAGAAGGGACAATAAATTCTGTAACCGCCTATATGACAGCCAAGGCCACCACTGCTAACCCAACAACAGTTTTTTCGGACGGCTTTGAGTCTGCAGGTGCTGCCTGGGATGATCAATGGGATGGAAATGGAGCAACAACTTGGACTCAAGGTACGGCTGGTTCAGGGGAAGCAGCACACAGTCCGCACACTGGAACTTATGATGCTTGGGCTGCAGCTTCTGCAACCAGAACAATAACCTCAGATGACCTAGACCTTTCTGGAGCAACTTCTGCCTCACTGGATTTTTGGTATTATCTTGATGATAACGAAGCTACAGACCTTAGATTGTATTTATATGATGGTACGACCTATGACACCATCGCACAAATCGGAGGTGGAACTGAAAGCACTTGGTTACAATATAGTATTCCTGCTCTAGATTCGCAATATTTTATTAGTAATTTTAGAATACGATTTACTGCCGTTGAGGGTAATGGAGAAAATTCTTTTGTTGACGATGTAACAGTAACCAAGACTGTGCCTGAACAAGCTAAAATCATTTGGAAACTTGGTTCAACAGAAGTACCAGATGATGCTCAAACCATTTCCACTTCTGCTTTCACGAATTATTCTGACGTTAGAACAACAGACCCAGATGGTGGGGCTTGGAGTTGGGATGATGTTAATAGCTTAGAAATAGGTTCAATCGCTTCAGGTTTAGAAACTAGTGAATATATCCAAGTATCTGAGTATTGGATAGTGGTTGATTATGCGCCAATAGTTTTTTCCATAACCATCAGCGACCAAGGAATAACTTTTGGCAATGTGGCCTGGAGCAACCAGCAGGATACCATTACTTTAGGCGATACGCAAACAGTGCAAAATACTGGCAGTGTCGCTACTTTAGAAATTAAAACCACTAATGCCACTGGCGGCACCGGCTGGACTTTAGCCAGCTCTATTGGCGTCTTGGATCAATTTGTCTTTGAGTTTTCCACCACCACGGTGCCTACTTGGGTTAAATTCGACACTCCGGATAGTTACAAAACCGCCACCACTTCCGTGGCCTCTGGCGCTACCCAAAATTTTGATTTTCGGATAACCGCCCCCTCCCAAACAACTGATTTTGAGCCAAAATCAATAACTATTACTATTCATGCTTTTGCGGGTTAAATGATGTAAAATTTAGACGTGCCTTGTTAAATAACTAAGAAATAAATTTTGGCTAAATATTCATTTTTATTAACAATTTTTAAAATTTATGGTATAATTTTGACATATCAATAAATCCAGCGCATTTCAACGGATATTTAAAAAATGCTGGACAAAAATTAAAGGTCTGAGAAATAAATAAAAAAATTTAGGGGCATAGAAAAAATTATGAAAAAAATAAAATCACTTTTGGTTGATTGTTGTTTAGTGACATTAGCAGGTGTTTTAATTTGGCTCCCTAGTTATGCGGCTGATACAGGTAATATTAACGCTTCTGTTTCAGCTAAAAACTCGGCTATTTCAGTATCTGACGGTACTGTGGATTATGGAGCATTAGCCTGGAACGGTAATGCCAATACTGTTACCCTCGGCCAGACGCAAGTCGCTACCAATCAAGGCAGCGCTGGAACTTTTAACGTTAAAAGTTCCCAAGCAACCGGCGGCACTGGGTGGACGATGGCCAACTCTATTGGTGTCTTGGACGAATTTGTCCATCAGTTTTCCACCACTACTGGGGCTACTTATGTTCAATTTGATACAAACCCCAATACCTACAAAACCGCTACGACGACAGTAGTCTATAATGCCACCCAAAACATTGACTTACGGATTTACGTGCCTTCCTCAACTACTGATTTTACAACAAAATCAATTACCGTGGTTGTTCAGGCCGTTGCCGACTAAATCCCCCATCCTAACCAAAATTGGAAAAATGTTAGGGAAATTTAATTAATGGTTTTTTAGCTAAGTCATGAAAATAATCAGACAATTATTGGCTTTCTCGGTAATAGTTATTTTTTTATTTTTGCCTTTTTTGGTTTTTGCTAAAATCGGCGTGGGCCTGGGCACCGGCAAGATTGAATTAAAAGAGCCAATTAAAGCCGGCGGCATTTACGATCTACCGCCCTTGGGAATCTTTAACACCGGAACTGAATCAACAAACTATGAAGCCGGGGTGGCTTATCATGCTGATTATCCCCAGATGCATCCGCCCAAAGAGTGGTTCAGTTTTTATCCGGCGCAAATTTTTTTAGAACCAGGCAGGTCACAGAGCGTTAGCGTAAAATTAACTATTCCGGTTAAAGCCACACCGGGCGATTACTTTGCTTTTTTGGAAGCGTATCCAATTGTAAAAAAGGAGTCTGGCATCACCGGCGTGGGCGTGGCCGCGGCGAGCAAGCTTTATTTTTCAGTGGCACCGTCTAATTTATGGCAAGCGATAATTTTTAGGACGGCCACTCTCTTTAACCGCTCTCGGCCGTGGAGCTACATCGTACCGGCAATGATACTTCTTGCCCTGATCATCAAATTTTTAAGAAAATTTTTCTCTTTTAAAATTTCTATCGGTAAAAAATAATGTAAAATGTTAGTTCATCTAAAATATCAAAAATTATTAATTTTAAACATATTATTAGCTTCTTTTCTAGGAGCTTTTTTGTTAAGCAGTCAGGCGGAAACTGACATAATAAACGTCACAGTGCAAATTAGCGTTTGCGGTGATGGCCAGATAGGCGGCGAGGAAGAATGCGATGGCGGTAATTTAAACGGCCAAACTTGCCAAAGCTTAGGTTATAACAGCGGGTCGCTATTATGTAGCTACGCTTGCGAATTTAATACATCAGCCTGTACTGCCGGCGGCGGAGGTGGAGGAGGTGGCGGTGGCGGCGGATCTTACATTCCGCCAGCCCCCCCAGAAACAAAAGTTACTTTTGCTGGCCGGGCCTATCCTTTAAGTAGTGTCATTGTTTTAAAAGATGGGCAAATCGCTGTTTCGACTATTGCCGGACCTGATTCTCTTTTTGAAGTATCTCTGAGCGGCTTAGCTGCTGGTAATTATATTTTTGCTTTGTATGGCGAGGATTATCAAGCTAGAAGATCAAGTTTATTTACCTTTCCTATATATATTACTTCGGGCGCCACGACCAGAGTTAGCGGCATTTTTATTACGCCCACTATCGCCGTTGATAAAAGCGAGGTAAAAAAAGGAGATAATATTGCGATTTTCGGCCAGAGTACGCCGCAGTCGGAAATCACGATTAACGTCAGCTCCGAGGAAGAATTTTTTGTTGAAACAAATTCCGACAATGACGGCATTTATCTTTACAATTTTGATTCCTCCCCCCTGTTAATGGGCCAGCATTTTACCAAATCAAAATCAGCGCTCAATGGAGAGATTAGTTCTTTTAGCACGGTCCTAGGTTTTGTGGTTGGCACAGAAAATGTTGCGGCTCTGACCACCAATATTTCTGAAAGTGATTTAAATAATGATGGCAAAATAAACCTAATTGATTTTTCCATCGCCGCCTATTGGTATAATGAGCCCAATCCGCCGGAAGATGTTGATTTAAACGATGATGGTAAAGTTGATTTGGTTGATCTTAGTATTATGGCGTATTATTGGACAGGCTAGCAGTAGCTTAAACACTAAACTTACACTAAAAATAGAAATATACTAAAAAACACTAAAATATGAAACTTTTAAATGGTGCTAAAAAGAAAAATATTGTAGATTTGCTCTATAAAAATTTATCCTATGTTATTCAAGGCATTGCTTTTGAGGTACGTAAGGATTTTGGTTTAGTGTTTGTCAGTTTGTGGTTAGTGTTAATTGGTGGGCTATTATTTAATGGATTGGGGGCAAAGGCGGCCCAGCTAAATTTTATTTCTCAAGCTCAAGAAATTAGTGTCAATAGTCAATTCCAAGTCGATCTTGTTCTAAATACCGAAAACGAAGCGATCAACGCCGTGGCGGGCAAGATTGTTTTTCTTGAGGACTTATTAGAATTAAAAGAAATAAGGGACGGCAATTCTATCATTAATTTCTGGATTGAACGGCCTTCCCTGAATTCTTCCGCCGGAGGCGGATCCGCCTTTGGCGGAAAATCCTCTATTCTATATTCTGGAATAATCCCTGGAGGATATTTAGGCAATCAAGGAATAATTTTGTCAGCGATTTTTCAAGCAAAAAAAGCAGGTAGGCTAATTATAGAAATTAACGATGCCAAAGTTTTGTTAAATGACGGCAAAGGAACAGCCGCAGAATTAAAAATTAAAAATTTAGAATTAATAGCACAAGGTGATGATATTAGAAATGTTTCGTGGACGTCCCCTTTGGATACCAATCCACCGGAAGAATTTAAGCCAGCGCTTGCCCAAAATCCTGATTTGTTTAATGGCCAATGGTTTCTGGTTTTTGCGACCCAGGACAAAGGTTCGGGAATTGACCATTACGAAGTTCGAGAAGGGTTTTGGAGTAGATTTATCATTGCGGAAAGTCCATATCTTTTAAAGCACCAGAAACTAGATAAAAAAATTAAAGTTAAAGCTATAGATAAAGCGGGTAATGAAAGAATTGTAACCCTCGTCCCGGTTAATCCGCCATGGGGGTTAATAAAATATTGGAAATTAGCTATAATATTAATAGCGATCCTAATAATCATCTTAATTTGGCTAAATTATAAGAGGGTTAAATGTCTAAAACAAAAATCTTAGTAATTCCCGTAATTATTGCTCTTTTCTCATCTTGGTTGCTGCCGCTAAACTGCCAAGCGACCGATGCTTTTTTATTTTTAAATCCTTCGTCTGGTTCTTATTCTTTGGGTGAATCTTTTACCGTAAGCGTCTACGTTAATAGTACGGCTCAGTCAATGAATGCCGCATCTGGCATAATTTCTTTTCCCCACGATATATTAGAAGTTACAACTCTTTCAAAAAACGGTTCAATCATAAGTATCTGGGTCCAGGAACCATCCTTTTCTAATGGCTTGGGGACTGTTTATTTTGAAGGAATTATTTTAAATCCCGGCTTTATTGGCAGCGGTGGAAAAATTATTACCATTAATTTTAAAGTCAAAGAAGCGGGCGGCGCTTCTTTAACTTTTTCTTCAGGTTCAATTTTGGCTAATGACGGCCAGGGCACTAATATTCTGTCCAGCATGACCGGCGCAAATTTTAATTTAGGCGGAGATGCTATTGTTCCCACTGCCCAAGCCGCTTCAACTACAATTTCCAAAGCGCTCGCCACCCCTAATGTTACTTCCTCCACCCACCCCGATCAAAATAAATGGTATACCAATAATAATCCTACTTTTGAATGGTCTTTGCCGTCCGAGGTCACTGGCGTTAGCATTCTTCCCAGCCAAAAAGCCGATGCTAATCCCGGCCCGGTTTCTGACGGACTAATACAATCAGTAATTTATAATAACCTTAAAGATGGTACTTGGTATTTTAACATAAAATTCAGAAGCAGCGCCGGCTGGGGTCCAATTACCCATTTTCGTTTTCAAATTGATACTCAAAATCCGGATTCCCTGGAAATTACCGAAGTGAAGCGAGAAGATTTAACAAACCCCGTAGCAGAATTTAAAATTGAAGCCAGTGACAAAGCGTCGGGGATTGATCATTATGAAATACAAATAGACGAATCAACCATTATAAACTGGCAAGATGACGGCAGTCAGCTTTACCATTCCCCAATTCTTGGACCGGGCGAACATCAATTTACCATAAAAGCTCTAGATAAAGCAGGAAACTTTCTAATAAAAACCGCCTCGGTTAATATTGAGCCTTTGAAATCCCCAATGATTATTGATTTTCCACGAGAATTATTATCCAATGAAAAATTAATAATAAAAGGATCTACTTATCCCAATATCCAGGTTACTTTTTGGATTCAACATAAAAATTATCCGCCACGTACTCAAATTATCACTAGTGATGTTGAAGGAAATTTTGTCTTAACTTATGATAAAAAATTAAAAAGTGGAAAATACCGGGTTTGGGCGATCGTAACCGATGGGCGGGGGGCAAGAAGTGAAGCAACGGAAAAAATATTAATTAATGTTAAATCGGCATTTTTATTAAATATCACTACCTGGCCGACTGACTTTATAATAATTTTAATAATCCTGTTAATAATAATAATATTACTTATTATTTATCTGGCTGACAATCAGCGTCATTTAAAATATTATAGGAGTTGCATTATTAATAATAAAATTAATAAAAAATGCATTGAGAGAACAAAATATTTTCTCCAATCAGACCTTGAACAAAAATTTGGAATTCTCAATAAGGCAAGTTTAAATAAACCCTTAACCAAAAAAGAAATAAAAAATATCAACGAGCTAATTAAGAAATATAATGGGATAAAAAAATAAATAAAAAACATAGGGGCGCAATTAATTGCGCCCCTATGTTTTTTATTTTAATTCCCAATTCGCCTCGGGTTTAATTTTTTGCCAATTAGCCAGTAAGTGTCTTTTATCTTTTTCTTTTAAATATCTATAATACCCGGCCAGAGCAATCATCGCAGCATTATCACCGGTATATTTTAAATCAGGACAATAAAATTTTAAATCATACTTCTGGCTGTGCTTCTGTAACTCTTCCCTTAATAACTGATTAGCGCTGACACCGCCTGATAACATCATGGTTTTAACCTGATAGATTCTCGCGGCTTTGCTGGTCTTAGCGACTAATACGTCAACCACGGCTTTTTGAAACGAAGCACAAAAATCAGCAACTAATTTTTTATTCAGTGGTTTTTTATATTTTTTTACTTCATATAAAACTGCAGTCTTCAACCCTGAAAAACTAAAATCAAAATCATTGCTCATTATCATCGGCCGGGGTAATTTTATTTTTTCCGGGTCGCCGGTTTTGGCAAGTTTGGAAATAATCGGACCGCCCGGGTAACCGATGCTTAAAATTTTTGCCACTTTATCAAATGCCTCTCCGGCCGCATCATCACGAGTTCTACCAATTAATTGATATTTATTATGGCCAGTCATTAAATATAATTCAGTGTGTCCGCCGGAAACAACCAGACAAATTGCCGGAAAAACTTTTTGCTTAAACAATTCTTCATGGCTTAACCAGTTAGAATAAATATGTCCCTCTAAATGATTAATGCCAATTAACGGCTTTTGCCAAAGCCAGGATAAGGTCTTGGCCGCTTCCAGGCCGACCATTAAAGAGGTAACAAGCCCCGGGCCGGCAGTCACGCAAATTAAATCGATGCTGTTTTTTTTCCTGTCAATCACTTGATCAATAATCGGAATAATTACTTCCACGTGTTTTCTGGCGGCCACTTCCGGCACAATGCCGCCGTATTTCGAATGGATCTTGACTTGCGAAGAAACTACATTCCTTAAAACTTGAAACTTATAATTTGAAACTTGCAGCAAGGCCGCGGCTGTTTCATCGCAGGAAGTTTCTATACCTAAAATATAAATTATTTTTTTATTCATAAATCTTACAAGTATCTTCATTTCTTAATTTAATTGAATCAATGATTATTTCCTTGTTTTCTTTATGAAAAATGATTCTATACCGACCTGACTTTAAACGAAAAAAATCAGTATTTTTAATTTTACCGATATTTAGATTATTTGCCTGATTAGAGACTAATAACTTAATTAAATTTAATAATTTCTGTCTGGCTGGCTGGTCTATCTTTCTAAATAATTTTTCTATCTTATCCATCGATCTTTTTTAGAATTTTAACTAAATCTTTGGCTTTAATGCCTTTGCCGTTATTGTCTCGAATGGCGTCAAAAACCGTATATTCTTTTTTTAAATCAAGTTTGTTTAAGTCCAACGGCCTAATCTCTAAGAAATCGTTCTTTTCTACCATAATAAATCTATCCGTAGAAAAATTTCTGCGCCATTTGGCCGGCAAGGTTATTTGACCTTTAGTTGTCGCTTTCGCAATAGTAGTCATATTATTTATATTTAATAGTAAGATATTATTACATTCTTACTTTATTACACAACCTGATATATGTCAATAGCCAACATTTGTAGATAGGTCCCAAACACTAAGTCGTTAAGTTACATGATTAGCATATCGCTTTTCGCTTATCGCGATTCGCTTATCATAATTACTATTCTTGACTTACTATTTGTAAATTATACCCCATAACATTCCGCCGATTCTGTCCGCTTGTTTGGATAAAATTTGATAATTTTTCTTTGATAAATAATTTTCGCTTGCTGAAAATTCTATTAAATATTCCGCTTCCTTAAGAGAACCATAAGAGTATTTCAAAAATTGTTTATTAATTTTATTTTTATTTCTTGCATAACCCTCGATGTAATTCAAAATTACTGATATGGCAGCCCGTCTTAATTGCGAAGTAATGCCATATAATTCCTCTTTAGGGAATGCTTTTGTTACTTTATAAACATTGCGTACAAAAAGATTAATTAATTTTTTTAATTCGTCATTAGATTTTTGATTAGACATGAGTTTAGATATTAAATTTAATTAATTGATGGGTAAAGAATCGCGAATCGGGAATCGCGAGTTACGATTACAACGGGCTTTTAATACTCTTCAACCTCGGATTTGTCACCTTAGTATAAATCTGCGTTGTCTTAATATTCTGATGCCCAAGAAGCTCCTGCACATAACGAACATCAACGCCATTTTCCAATAGGTGCGTGGCAAAGCTGTGGCGCAAAGAATGGAAAGTAGCATCTTTTTTTATATCTGCTTTTTCTAACGAATGCTCAAAAATCTTCTGTGCTGTTCGTTCGGTTAATTTTCCACCATGTTCACTCTCAAAAACCAAATCACTTCCTTCTTTGTTTGAAATAAATTTTTGCAAATCAACCTTTAATTTTTCAGGCAAGAGCGTTATCCGATCCTTACCGCCTTTGGCTTGTTTAATATGGACAGTCAGTTCTAAAAAATCCAAATCCCCTACTTTTAAGCCAATAACCTCACTAACTCTCAAGCCAGCGCCATAAGCGAGGCTTAATATTAATTTATGTTTAATATTTCCCGTTACCTCTATTATCTTATTAATCTCCTCTCTGGAAAGCACAACTGGCAAATACTTTTCCCGTTTCGGTCGCTTAATGTTAAAAAATATTTTTCTTTTCAAGATTTGTTGATAATAAAATTTTAAAGCAGAAATAACCAAGTTTAATGAAGTATTGGTCATCCCTCCACCCTTTAAATATAAAAGATAATCTTTTATATCCTGGGTATTTACTTCTTTGGCTGATTTTTTTATAAATTCCAAAAACTTCTTATTTTGTTCAAGATAAGTTCTAATGGTTCTATTAGAAAATCCTCTGATAGCCAATTCCTGACCCAGAGCAAATAAAAAATGGCGATGAGTCGGTTTTATTGCGTTTTTTTGCGGCCAAACGCTTATCTCATCGCCATTTATGAAATTGTTATTCATAATGGCTTATGATTAATAATTAATATTTACATCTTGGCTCAATTAAGTTATATTGTCAATAAGTTCGCATATAGGGAGTTATCGGAAATATTGCTCTTTTAGAAAATGCTTTTAGAAAAGGGGCTACAAATCAAAAGGAGGTGCCGTATGGCTAATCAGACTAAAAAGTACCCGTTAAAACCGAAAGGATTTACTCTTGG